>Ga0080064_1003242_pt1 | contig 24285 bp, 24 predicted proteins | sample Subgrocontami54m_FD_69260 | JGI IMG/M metagenome (GOLD analysis project Ga0080064, IMG submission 69260) | Subsurface groundwater microbial communities from S. Glens Falls, New York, USA - GMW46 contaminated, 5.4 m (SPADES assembly) (version 2) ...
CGACGAGCTCTGCGCAGCCCTGGGCTGCTGGGCGGCGCCCCTGGCGGTCAAGCTCCACCGGGCCCTGGGGGCGCTCCGGGGAGCGATCTCGAAGGAGGCCATCGATGCGGCCTGACCCGCGCCGCCGCGAGCGTCGCCGCGACGATCCCGACGACCGTCTGCCGGTCCCGTTCGACCTGGCCTCCGATCCCCATGCCGCGGACCTGACCGCGCTCGCCAACCAGCTGGCAGCGGTCGGCGAGCGACTCCGCAGCGACCCACGTTCGGACGGCCGGGAACGCCCGAGCTCCGCGTTCATCGCCGACCTCCGGGCTCGACTCGTGGCCAAGTATCCCGAGACCGCGGCACCGGTCGGGCGGCGGGTTCCCGGCGGGGCCCTGGGCGAACCCTGGCCGCGTCCAGTGTCCAGCTCGGTCCGGGCCCGGCCGATCGGGATCCTGCCTGCGCCACGCTGGGTGGTCCTGGCCGTGGCCGCGGCCGTCGTGGTGGCGGTCGTCGGGACGTCCGCCGGGCGGTTGTTCGGCGGACCGGCCGATGCCCAGGCCTCCGAAACGGTCGGCGCGACGCTCGTCCGGGATGGCCAGTCGATGCCCCTTCACGACGGGACGGCGCTGCTGGCCCGGGACGAGGTCCGGGTCACGGCGGGCGGCCGGGCGACCCTCCACCTGGGTTCCAGCCTGACCCGCCTTGACGGCGGCGCGGATGTCCGGGTCGACGATCTCACCGCCGACCGGATCCGCCTCGAGCTGCTCGGCGGCCGGTCCTACTACCGCGTTTCGCTGCCCGCCGGCGGGACCTTCGTGGTGACCACCGGACCGGTCCGCTGGACCGCCCTGGGAACCGCCTTCGATCTCGATCGTGAGCCGTTCGCGGCCGGTCGAGAGCGGGTCGACCTGCTCGGGCTGCAGCATTCCGTCGGCGTCGTCGGGCCGAATCTCCGGACGACGGTCGCCGAGGGACGCGCGGCCAGCGTGTTCCTCGGAGCCAACGGGGACGACGCCTCGGACCTGACGATCGGCGGGATCGATGCGGTTCGCCTGGACGATCCCTGGCTGACCGCGAATGCCCGGGCCGACCGCGCCCTGGGCCTGCCGCTCGGGGTGCTGGACCGCCTGGCGGTCGAGCCGCAGCCGACATCGGTCGGGCCCGATGGATCGATCGAGCCGGTCCCGAGCGACGGGGTCCTACCGACCGCCGATCCAAACACGGCAGAGACACCCCAGCCGACCAGCCATCCGACCGCCAAGCCGACCGCGAAGCCCACGCCCGAACCCACCCCGAAACCGACGCCCCAGCCGAATCTCGAGCTCGGGCTGCTCGGTTGCGACGGCGGTGTGGTCATCGACTGGAGCCAGTACGGCGGCGGCGGGTTCAACCACTACATCACCCTGCGCGACACCTCGGCCGCGATCGCCAAGGCATATCCCCCCGAGGGTGGCGCGGTGGTCGTGGACGGGACGTACAGCTCCGTCCGAACGAAGACCGACGCCCACGACGCGACCCCGAGCGGCGGGCCAACCCTGTTCTACCGGACGCTGGCCCTCGATGGGTCGGATCGGGGGCTGGCCGCCAGCCCGGTCAAGGGCGTCGAGACGTCGGCCGTGGCCGCCCTCGGCTCGCTCAGCGTGGCGCCGGGCGACGGAACGACGACCGGGTTCGGCTGGCTGCCATACACCGGCCCCGGCGACTGCTTCAGCTGGTACAAGCTGGTCTACTCCGCCGACGACTCGACCCCGAGCTTCTTCACCGGTGGCACCGTCGCGTTCTTCTCGGCGGAGCAGGGCCTGGCCGACGCGGCCGCCGAGATCCCCAGCGGGACGTACTACTTCCGGCTCCAGGTCCTGCGCCAGACGACCCTCGGCTCGCCGGTCAAATTCCTCGTCGCCGAGAGCGACGTCACGAGCTACACGGTGCCGTAGGCTCCCGGCCAGCGATCGTCAGGCGTCTTCTGGAGGCCCGGCAGGACCGTTGCGACCAGGACGACCAGGATCGCCAGCCACCACGCCAACCCGGGCGCCACGCTGGTGATCCCGAGCGCCAGCCAGAGTGCCATGGGGCGCAGGCCGAGCAGGGCCGGCAGGGCCACCAGGAAGCCATGGCTGAACAGCGACGGTGAGGCGACCACCGTGGCCACCCCGAACCTGGCCAGGCCTTCGCGGCCGCGGGCCAGCCCAGCCCAACCGATGGCGGCCGCCGCGGCCGCCAGCTGGAACGGTGCCGGGATCGAGGCGGCGAGGCCCATCGACACCAGCGCGGGCACATTCGGCTCGGAGGCCGCATACCACCGGAGGCCCTCGATCCAGGCCCGCCACGCATCCGGCCCGACGATCGGAAGGGTCAGCACTGCCAGCCCGCCCAGGATGCCCACCCCCACCAGGAGGGCTCGCCACCGGCGTTGGCGGGCCAGCCACAGCGCTGCGAGACCGCTGTACGGCTTGAACGTCGCGGCCAGCACCAGGCCCCCGCCGAACCACGGGGCCGCCGCGAACAGGGCGAACGCCGGGACGGCCACGTTGCCCACGTACAGACCCTGAAAGAATGGCGGCCAGAGCAGCGCGGCGATCGCCGCCATGGGGCCCAGCCCGATGAGCCGGAGCGCCGCCCAGGCGGCCGCCGCGGATCCGGCCAGCCAGCCGATCTCGACCAGCGGCCGCGGCAGCGCCGCCAGGATGGCCACGATCGGCAGTGTCGGCGGCGGGTAGAGATATGGGTACAGCGTCTTGTCGATCGGGGCCGCGGTCACGAGCGAGGTCAGATACACCGTCGTCCCGGCCGTGAAGTGCTCGCCGGCTCGCAGGTAGATCCCCAGATCGCGCAGCAGCTGGCCGTTGAACTGGACGAGGTCCGTCAACAGGGCTCCCACGGCCGTACAGGCGATCAGCCCATCGACGGGATCCCAGCGACCCCGCCAACGCCGCAAGACGGCCAGTGTGACGGCGACCCCGACCAGCCAGACCGGCCCGAAGGACGTGCCGTCCCGGGTCGGCAGGCGCCAGTCATAGACCACGATCAGGATGTAGGCACCGAGCCAGGCGACCGCCAGCCAGCCGATGGTCGCGCCACGGCCTGGCCGGGCCGGCAACCGTCGCGCGGTCAGGGGTCGGACGGTCACTCCCCGCCGAACCGGGGCGGCCGCTTGGCGACGAATGCCGCGATGCCCTCAGCGTGGTCGGGGCCGCGGCCGGCGATGCCCTGGAGCGACGCCTCGTGGTCGAGCGCTTCGGCCAGCCCCACCTCCTGCGACCGCTGGAGGGCTCGCTTGGTCAAGGCCAGCGCCGTCGGCGAGCCCGCGACGAGCTTGGCGCCAAGCGTCCGGGCATGGTCCATCAGCGCCTCGTCCTTTACGACCTGCGAGACCAGCCCGATCCGGAGTGCCTCGACGGCCGGCATCGGGTCGGGCAGGAGGAGCATCTCTGCGGCGTGGGCCGCGCCGACCAGCCGGGGCAGGAACCAGCTCGCACCGCTGTCGGGCGCGAGTCCGATCCGGGCAAAGGCCAGCACGAACGACGCGCTCTCGGCTGCGATCCGAAAATCGCAGGCAAAGGCGAGCGAGGCACCGGCCCCAGCGGCAACCCCGTTGACCGCGGCGATCACCGGCCTGGACAGCCGGTAGATGGCCAGCACGATCGGATTGAAGCGCTCGCGGACCTCGACGTCGAGCGGGGTCGGGTCCGCCGCCTGGCGCTCCCTGAGGTCCTGCCCGGCGCAGAAGGCGCGTCCGGCGCCGGTCAGGATCACCGCTCGAACCGCCGGGTCACGGTCCGCCTCGCGGAGGACCGCCAGCAGCTCGCCCTTGAGTGCCGCGTCGAGGCTGTTGAGGGCATCTGGCCGGTCGAGCGTGATCGTGCCGACCCCGTCGCTGACCTCCCAGCGAAGCGCATTGAAGGTGGGCGCCGGCATCAGCCCGCGAACTCGACCAGGTCGGATCCCCGGAGCTCGAAGATCCGTCGGTCGATCGGCTCGTCGGCGTCGGCGCTATGGTCGGCCACGTAGTCGCGCAGCAGGGCCGCGAACTCGTCGTCTCCCGGGCGCAGGGCACCGGCGATCAGGACGTGGCGTTCCGGGAGCCCGATGAGAACGCGACCCGTGGCCGCCAGCTCGGCGTTGAGATGCGCTCGGACCTCGGGCAGCAGGATTCGTGCGGCGTCGAGACCGTCGCCCGTGTCCGAGCTCAGCAGCCGGCGATCACCGGAGGCCTCGTCGCTCCAGGCGGCGGTCGCCGACCAGGCGGTCAGGTTGGCCATCGCCGCCTCGTGGACCGCGACCGGCTCGACGTTCCAGGCCAGCAGGTGCTCCCCGTTGACGATCACATCGAAGCCGGACGCCGGCAGTGCATAGGCAATGGCCAGCCCGCACGGACCGTCGCCGAGGAGCGGCAGGGTGTGGGCCTTGTTGGCATTGGCCGACAGCGCCGCCCGGTCGAGCTCCTCGATCCGGATACCGATCGTGCCGGTCGGTCGGAGGACCGGGACGACCAGCGCCGCGGCCGCCGTCCAGTCGTGCTCCGGGGTCAGCGACGCCGCGGCGCTCGCCGAGTCGGCCGCCCGAACGTGGCCACTGATCGGCGCCGTTGCGTCGATCGGACCGAACAGGTCGGGCGGGGCATCGCGGTACAACGCCGGCGGCTCGTCGCCAAGGTCATGCGCGATGTCGCTGCCGTAGTCGGAACCGCCCTCGCGGCTGCGGCCCGCCCCGAAGTCGTCGGTCATGCCATCCCTCCTCGCATCCGCTCGACCCGAGCGTCGCCTACCACCCTAGCGTCCCGTCCAGTGCGCTGGCCGCTTCTCGGCGAATGCGGCCATGCCTTCCTTCTGATCGGCCGTCGCAAACAGGTCGAAGAAGGTCCGCCGCTCGAAGGCGAGTCCGTCAGCCAGTGGAAGCTCGAGCGCGGCGTTGACCGCAGCCTTGGCGGCTCGGACCGCCAGCGGTGGCAGGACGGCAATCCGGCCGGCCAGCTCGAGCGCCCGATCGAGCGTCTCCTCGGCCGGAACGACCTGGCTGACCAGACCCAGCCGCTCCGCTTCGCGGGCGTCGATCGAACGCCCGGTCAGGACGAGCTCCATTGCCCGCGCCTTGCCGATCGCCCGGGTCAGGCGCTGCGTTCCGCCGGCCCCGGGGATCACTCCGAGCTTGATCTCGGGTTGGCCAAGCGTCGCATCATCGCCGGCGATCACGATGTCGCACAGCAGGGCGAGCTCGCAGCCACCGCCCAGGGCGAAGCCGCGAACCGCCGCGACGACCGGCAGACCGACCGCGGCCAGGGTCTGCCAGTGCCCGAACCCGCCGACCGCCTCGATCGTGTCCGGACCGGCCGAGGCCATCGCCTTGATGTCGGCCCCGGCGGCGAATGCCCGGCCTCCGGCTCCGGTCAGGACGATCGCCCGGCAGGTCGGGTCGGCGTCGAGCCGGACGAACGCGGCCGCGAGATCGGCCAGGATGGCCGCGTTGAGGGCGTTGAGGGCCGCGGGCCGATCGATCGTGACGAGCGCCACGCCAGGATCGGCTTCGCCACGCCCGAAGGCCGCCGGGGCCGGGAAGTCGACCCGGACGAAGACCGACGGACCGGCCGGATCGCCCGTCGGGGGCGCTGAGACGGAGGTCGACGCTGACGCGGCGGGTGCGGTGTCGGTCACGCGGATCCTCGGTGCGTGCCGCCAGTATCCACCGCCGCGGAAGGGTCGGCGGCGCGGTTCGGGCTCAGCGCCCCGGATCGAGCTCCCGGCGAAGGGTCGCCCGGCCGCGCGACAGCCAGCTGGCGACCGTGCCCTCGGGCGCCCCGAGGATCGCCCCGATCTCGCGCTGGCTATAGCCATCCACGACGTTTAGCAGGAGGGCCGTTCGGGTCCGTGGGTCGAGGCCCCGGAGAGCGGCCACCAGGTCCGGGTCGGACGGATCCGTCCAGGTCTTCGGCTCGATCCGTTGGATGGCCGCCAGCCAGCGCCGGTGTCGTCGAAGGTGGTTGAAGGCGAGACGCAACGCGATCGTGTACAGCCAGGCCCGGACATCAGTCCCGTCGAACCGATCCCAGGCTCGGAATGCCTTCAGATAGGCATCCTGGGCGATGTCCTCCGCGTCCGGCTGGTCGCCCAGGACGAGGACCAGTCGTCGGACGACGTTTGCGTAATGCGGCCGGACGGCGACCTCGAACGCATCCGGATCGCGTCGCGAAGCCGCCGCCCGGCGCGGACCGGCGACCGAGGTGGCGTTGGCGGCCACCCCGGTCAGGCTGTCGGTCGATGTCACGGCATCGGCATCCCGAAGCAGGCGCCGGTCCCGGTCGCTCCGACCCGCTGGTCGACTACGACATGGAGCTTGCCGTCATCGAGGACCGCAGCGGGGATCACGAAGCCGTGGTCCGGTGGCGTCGACTGGGGACCACCGCCACTCAATCCCTTCGAGTTCGAGATCGCGCCCGTCTGGACCTCCCAGACCACGTCCGGGTAGCCGTGCGCGGCCAGGTAGACGGCGGCAACGGGTGGAGACATGCATTCGAGGCCGGCGCCCTCGAGCGGCTGGCCCGGGTTCTGGATCCCCGGGTAGGCGTGGGCGAGCTGATTGACGGCAACGACCGCCGCACCGGCCGTGGCCACGATGGCCAGGACGAGGATCGGGGCGAGGGTCATCGGGATCGCCAGCCGTCGGCGTCGATAGGTCCGGGACAGGGCCGGCGGATCGTCCCGTCCGGGTGCGCGCGCGGCCAAGGCGATCAATCGCGTGTCGAGGTCGAGGTCCCGGTTGCGTTCGGCGTCGTGCATCGCATCCCCTTCGGGTGGTTGGACGGGTCCACCGTCGTTCGACCTCTACAACACCGCTGATCGCTCCATCCTTGCATGGAGCCTGCCCGCGGCCCGGTCCCATCGCCGGCGGAGCGACGCGACGGGCACGGACGGCGACCAGTGGGCTGGCATGAACGCTCAAGACGCTGGCGAGACGGGCCTGTGCCACGGTTGGCCGGATGAACCCCGACGATCCGGTCCCCGAGGCCCACCTGGCGTCCAACGACGAGCTTGGCGCTGCCGCGCTCGATGCCCGCAGCAGCGCGGTGTGGCCGGTCCAGTTCCTGCCTGGCGACGACCCAGCCGCCGGACCCGAGGACGGATCGGCGCTGTGCCTGTCGGGCGGCGGCTCGCGGGCGATGCTGTTCCATGTCGGCGCCCTGATCCGCCTCAATGAGCTGGGATTGCTCAAGACCCTGGCCCGGGTCTCCGGTGTGTCTGGCGGATCGATCACGGCCGCGATGCTGGGCTTGCGCTGGTCGAGTCTCGAGTTCGACCCGGTCACCGGGATCGCGTCCAACCTCGGTCCGCTGGTCGCCGACCCGATCCGCTCGTTCGCCGGCCTCAACATCGATGTCGCCGCGGCGATCGTCGGAGTTCTGCTGCCGGGCCGGAGCGCGGCCGACCAGATCGAGTCGGCGTTCCAGGACCACTTGTATGGCGATGCCACCCTCCAGGACCTGCCCGCTGACGCGGACGGCCCACGGTTCATCTTCAACGCGACGAACCTCGGCTCGGGCGTGCTGTGGCGATTCTCTCGTCCGTATGCCTGGGACTGGCGGGTTGGCAAGATCGCGAACCCGACGTTTCGGATCGCCACGGCCGTCGCCGCCTCGGCAGCCTTCCCGCCGTTCTTCGCGCCGCTCGAGCTCGACGTCGAGCCTGGCATGTTCAGCCCGGGCAGTGGCGACGGCAAGATCGACACGCCCGAATTCCAGCATCGGATCCGGCTGGCCGACGGCGGCGTCTACGACAACCTGGGGCTCGAGACGATCTTCAAGCGCTACCGGACGCTCTACGTCAGCGACGGCGGCGGCGGCCTGTCGGACACGGCATCGCCCCCGACCGACTGGCCCCGCGAGATCCTGCGGGTGATGGGCGTGATCGATCACCAGGTTCGAAGCCTGCGCAAGCGGCTGCTCATCGCGGCCTACGACCGGGGTGATCGGAACGGGTCGTACTGGGGCATCCGCCAGACGATCGACGAGTACCCGGTCCCAGGGGCGCTGCCCTGCCCGACCGCCGCCACGGTCAAGCTGGCCAACACCCCGACCCGGCTGGCGGCGATGCCGGTCGCTCAGCGCAACGCCCTGGTCAACTGGGGCTATGCCCTCGCCGACGCGGCCATCCGGTCCCGCTCGAGCGGGTTCCGGCCGCCGACCGACTTCCCCTATCCCGGCGGTGTTGGCTGAGGATCCAGCGATCGGCCGATGGGGATCAGCGCCAGTCCTCGGGGAGCAGCTCCTCGGCCGTCTCGAGGACGAGCAGCGTCGCCAGCCCGGGCGCGATCTCGCGCAGGTTCCGGCCACCGGCGCGCATCGCGTCCGAGGCGAGGCCGGCATCGAGCGCGGCCCGGTCGTCAAAGTCCATCGCGGTCGCCAGGACCAGATCGGTCGGGGCGCCGAGGCCCTGGACGACGCGCTGGCAGCGCACCGCGCTGAGCCCCGGCGTCTCGACGACCAGCGGCAGATGGGTCTCCGCATAGGCCCGCTCGAACGCGGCCAGCGCTTCGTCGCCGCCGCCGGGGCGCCGGAACAGGGCAAGCAGCGTCGTCACAGCGAACCTCCTTCGGTGTCGGTCGGTTGGTCGTTCGTGCCCCGGGGGGCGACACTCCGATCGCGGGCGATCGCTTCGGTCGCGCGATAGAACTCGGTACAGGCTTCGTTGAACAGGGCGGGCCGCTTGGCCACGATCTCGTGCGGGCAGTCTGGCGCGACGAGGAGTCGGGCATCGGGCAGCTGGCGGCTCAGGCCCCAGGCATGATCGACCGGGACGAATACGTCGCGGTCACCGACGGCCACCATTGCCGGCAGCTCGATCCGGCGCAGGTCGCGTGGCTCGAGGAGCGGTTGAACGGCGATGTCGCGGGCGATGACCGGGAGGAGCTGGCGCCAGGCATCGACACCCTGGACGGCGTCGTGACGACGGGACAGGATGGCCGCCCGCCACGGTTCATTGCGGTCGATCCATTCAGGATCCATCAGCCGACGGGCGACGCTGAGCCGTGGCTCGCGCTGGGTGGTGATCCCCGCCACGATCAGCGTCCGCAGGCGCTCCGGCCAGCGGACCGCGAACTGAAGGGCGGTCATCGCGCCCATCGAGAAGCCGAGCAGATGGAAGGTCGTCAGGCCGAGCGCATCGGCGAACGCGGCGACGTCCTCGACAAGCGTTTCATACGACCAGCCGTCGGCGACGTCCCAGCGGGTCGTGGCGTGCCCGCGTGCGTCGGGCAGGAAGATCTGGAACGCCTTCGAGACGAGCGGCACCTGGGCCGCGAAATCCTCGCGGCCGGACGAGGTCGCCCCGTGGAGCATGACCAGCGGGGGGCCCGCTCCATGGACGTCGTAGCCGATGTCGAGTCCGTTGGCCCGGACGGTCGGCATCGGATCAGCCTTCCTGACGGCCGCGGATCGGGAGCGTCTCGCCATGGTCCACGCGCAGGTAGCGGCGCCGGTAGTAGAGCAGTGGCTGGGGGTGGTGCTCCTCGTTCGTCAGGGCATCGACTCGCCCGATGAACAGGTCGTGGTCACCGATCGGGTAGCTGCCGGTCACCGTGCACTCGAGCGAGGCGATCGCCCCATCGAGGATCGGCAGCCCGCCCTCGCCCGGCGTCCAGGCGGCTCCACAGAAATCCGCCCGCCCGGGGGACACCGGCGCGCCGGCGAAGCAATCGGACAGGCCCTGCTGGTCCTCGCTCAAGATGCTCACCGCGAACCGTCCCGCCTCGTGGACGATCGGGGTGATGAACCGGCGCCGATCGAGGGCCACGACCACCAGGGGCGGCTCCAGTGACACCGAGGTCAGCGCGTTGACCGTGATCCCGGCCGGTCGCTCCGATCGGTCGAACGTGGTGACCACGGTCACGCCGGTCACGAAATGCCCCATGACCTTGCGGAACCGCTCCGAACCGACGTCCATCGCTCGGAGTCTACGGGCTTGGTCCGGAACTGACCGTGGCGTCTCCGGTCGGCGGGTCAGCCGTCCCCGAGCGGATGGGTCATCGCGGCCGGGTCGAGCCAGGCGTCGAACTCCTCCGCGCTGAGATACCCGAGCTCTAGCGCCGCCGCCCGGAGCGAGGTGCCCGTTCGGTGGGCGTGGAGCGCGATCTCGGCCGACTTCTCGTAGCCGATGTGCGGGTTGAGCGCGGTGACCAGCATCAGCGAGTCCTCGACGTGCTGGCGGATCCGGGGCAGGTTGGGTTCGATCCCCACCGCGCAGTTGTCGTTGAACGAGCGGAGCGCCTGGCCAAGGAGCGTCGCCGCGGTCAACGTGTTGTCGAGGATGACCGGCTTGTAGACGTTGAGCTGGAAGTTGCCCTGCGAGCCGGCAAAGGCCACCGCGGCGTCGCAGCCGAAGACCTGGACAGCGACCTGGGTCAGTGCCTCGCTCTGGGTCGGGTTGATCTTGCCGGGCATGATCGATGAGCCTGGCTCGTTCTCGGGGATTAGCAGTTCGCCGATGCCGGCCCGCGGTCCGGACGCGTACCAGCGGACATCGTTGGCGATCTTCATCGCGGCCACGGCCAGGGTTCGCAGGCCCGCCGATGCCGCGACCATCGCGTCGTGGGCGGACAGCGCGGCGAACTTGTCGGGGGCGCCCCTGAACGGGCGGCCGGTCAGCTCGGCGATGTTCGCGCAGGCCAGGTCGCCGAACCGCGGGTCGGCGTTGAGCCCGGTCCCGACGGCCGTGCCACCGAGGGCCAGCTCGTACAGGCCGGGGAGCGTGGCCCGGATCCCGCCGATGGCCGCGTCGAGCTGGCTGGCCCAGCCGCCGATGACCTGGCCGAGGGTGACCGGGGTGGCGTCCTGGAGATGCGTCCGGCCGAGCATCACGACCCCGGCATGGGCGGCCGACTTGGCCCGGAGCGTGTCGCGCAACGCCTCGGTCGCGGGGATCAGCTCGCCCTCGATCTGCTCGACCGCGGCGATGTGCATGACGGTCGGAAAGGCGTCGTTCGACGATTGCGAGTGGTTGACGTCGTCATTGGGGTGGATTGGCTTCTTGCCGCCGCGGCCCTGACCGGCGAGCTCGTTGGCACGCCCGGCGATCACCTCGTTGGCGTTCATGTTCGTCTGGGTCCCCGAGCCGGTCTGGAACACGACCAGCGGGAACTCGCCGTCGAGCCGACCGTCGATGACCTCGCTGGCCGCCCGCTCGATCAGGGCGACCTTGTCGGCCGGAAGCTGACCGAGCTCGAGATTGGCTCGGGCGGAGCACAGCTTGAGGATCCCCAGGGCGCGAATGACCGGCCGGCCCCAGGTGAACCGCCCGACTCCGATCTGGAAGTTCTCGACCGAGCGCTGAGTCTGGGCGCCCCAGTAGTGTTCGGCCGGGACGCGGACCTCGCCCAATGCATCCTTCTCCACCCGGAAGGTCTCCTTCGAACCCCGATCGGTCATGCACCCGAGTGTACGTCGCTCCGAACCGCCGGTGGCGAGGTAGCCCCAGGTCGTGGGGAACCCGACGGTGCGCGGCTTGTGCCGCCGCCCGTCTACAATCCGGCCGATGTCGTCCTCTCGCCTGTGGGATCGCGCCGCCAGCCTGCCAGCCCCGGTCGACGGCCGGCTGGAACCCGAGCTCGCCGTCCTGCCCGAGGCCCTGCCCGACGTGGCGATCCTGTTCGCCTTCGCCCGTGACGCGGAGCTTCGGTTCCGGACCCTGCGGCTGCGGATCGAGGAGCGGACCGCGACTGCGGTCGGCGAGCACCTGACCCTGATCGATCTCGCCGTCCGCCACCCCGGCCACGCCCGGCTGACGACCAGCGAGCCGAGTCGCGGCACCGCCGCGAACTACGAGGTCTGGGTTTCCGATGGCGAGATCGTCCGGACGTACTCGGCGCCGCACCGACTGGGCACCGAGCGCCCGGTCCGGCGGCGGATCGTTGGCCTCGAGGATCCCGACCTGCCGGGGATGTCGACGGTCTATCGGCCGCTGACGGCGCTGCCCGCGGAGACCCTGCCGGAGACGTTCGTCCATCCGGCCGGCTTCTGTCAGAACGTCCTGGGCACCGGGGTGTGCTGGGTGTCCGGCACGACCGAGATCTCCGGCCGCGAGGCGGTCGTGCTCGAGTGCGACCATCCCCGGACCATCGAGATCGCGGGCGATCGACCCGATTACCACCTCCAGGTCGCTTTCGACCGCGAGACGGGCATCGTCGCCCGTCTCGTCGAGACGATCGGCGGGACGATGGCCCGCGATGCCACGACGGTCGAGCTGAGCCCCGATGCCGCGCTCCCGCCGGCGATCTTCGACTTCAGCTTCCCGACCGGGACGACGCTGATCTACTGACCCGGCCTGGTCCGAGGACCCGCTCTCACACCGACAACCGAAACGCCCGGCGGAGGTAATCCGCCGGGCGTCGATGTTGCGAGAGGTCGGGCCAGGGTCAGGCCCGCAGCTCGAGATCGCGCTCGATGGCGGCGAGCTCCTCGGCGGAGCCCTGGACCTTCGGGCCTTTGAACCAGTTCTTGGCCGACAGCATCCACCATCCACCCGCGAAGATGACCACCACGCCGACGGCGATCGGGGCGTAGTTGAACGTGGTCGCGTTGACCGGGTTGACCTGCGGGAGCATGAACAGGATCGCGATGAACACGACCCAGATCGTGGCCACGGTGCCGATCAGCCGGCTTCGCTTGCCCAGATTCCACGGGCCGGCCTGGAAGGAGTCTCCAGCCTTGAGCCGCAGGAAGACCGGGATGATATAGGCGATATACAAGCCGATGACCGCGATCGAGGTGACCGCCGCATAGGCGACCGCGTTGAACAGGTACGGAAGGCCGAGCAGGAACGCACCCACCGCCGCGAACCAGATCGAGTTCGTGGGGGTCCGCGTCCGCGGATTGATCCGGTGCCAGAACTTGCTGCCCGGGATCGCACCGTCGCGCGAGAAGGCGTAGATCATCCGCGAGTTGGCGGTGACCGACGACATGCCGCAGTAGAACTGGGCGCCGATGACGACCAGCAGGATGAACAGACCACCGGTCTGGCCGACGGCGTCGATCCAGATCTGGGCTGGCGGCACCAGGGCGGCCAGCGCCCGGTCGTATCCGCCGTTGGGGTCGATGCCGTAATTCATCGCCACGAGGAGGATGAACCCGAAGATCACCGACACGACGACCGAGAAGACGATCCCGCGCGGCGCCGACGTCGACGCATCATGGGTTTCCTCGGACATGTGCGCCGAGGCGTCATAGCCGGTCAACGTGTACTGGGCGTTGAGGAGGCCGATGAGCGCCACGTAGAACACCGGCAACACCGGCGCGACCCCATCCGCGCTGGTCCGGTTCACGAAGCTCGTGAAGACCGTGCCCAGGTCCGAGTGATGCGGGGCCAGGAAGAACAGCGAGATGAAGATGATCGAGACACCGGCGACGTGCCACCACACGGAGACGTCGTTGAGCAGTGCCACGATCCGGATGCCAAACGTGTTGAGCAACGCGTGCAGGACGAGGACCACGGCGAAGATCACGATCGTGATCCACGGGTCGGTGCCAACCTGGAACGCGATGTTCAGGAAGCCATTGATGAAGAACGCCAGACCGAAGTCGATCCCGGCGGTGACGGCCACCTGCCCAAGCAGGTTGAACCAGCCGGTGAACCACGACCAGGCCGGCCCGTTGGTCTTGGCCAGCTTGGCCGACCAGTAGTACAGACCGCCGGCCGTCGGATAGCTCGAGGCGACCTCGGCCATGCCCAGCGCCACCAGGGTGACGAAGAATCCGGCGACCAGCCAGCCCCAGACCATCTCCGCCGGTCCGCCGGTCTTCATCCCGAATGCGAACAGGGTGAGACACCCGGACAAGATCGAAATGATCGTGAACGAGACCGCGAAATTGGAGAAGGTCTTCATCCCTCTCCGGAGTTCCTGCGCGTAGCCGAGCTGGTGTAACTGCTCGGTATCGCTACCTGCCACGTTGTACCTCCCTATCGGTTGGACGACCACGACCCGGAGACGCGGGGACCTGGATAGGGCGGGGCCGAGCGCGACTGGCGGCATCCCTCCAACCGCCGGAGTCGCCAAGTCGGCGCCGTCGTTTCCCTCCGGCGGCCAACGATAGGTTGCCGGCGGGCAGTGTCAAGATGAATATCGGCAGTAGAGACGGTCGATGGAGGCGAGACATGGGCGATCGACTGGCGGGCAAGGTGACGATCGTGACCGGCGCCGGGTCGGGGATCGGGCGGGCCAGCGCGATCCGGTTTGCCGAGGAAGGCGCCCGGGTGACCTGCGTCGACCTCGATCGAGACCACGTCGAGACGGTCGCTGCCGAGATCGGCGCTGCGGCGGTCGCAGTGGCCGCCGATGTCTCCGACGCCGCCGCGGTCAAGGCCTACACGGACGCCACGGTCGAGCGCTGGGGTGGCCTCCACGTGGTCTTCAACAACGCCGGGGTCAACCTCCCAGGGGTCTTCCACGAGGCGAGCGACGAGGTCGTCGACCGGACCCTCAACGTCAACGTCAAGGGATGCATCTACGGCTGTCGCTATGCGATCCCGCACATGCTCCGTGGCGGCGGTGGCTCGCTGATCAACACCAGCTCGGTAAACGGTCTCGTGGCGGAGCCGTTTCTGGCGATCTACGCCACCTCCAAGGGCGCGATCATCATGCTCTCCAAGGGGATCGCCCTCGACTATGCCAAGCAGGGCATCCGCTGCAATGCGATCGCCCCGGGCTGGGTCGACACACCGGTCAACTACGCCCATGCCGAGATGCTTGGCGGGCTCCAGAAGGTCTACGACGAGATCGATTCGTTCCAGCCGATCGGCCGCCCGGGCGAACCGCGGGAGATTGCCAACGTTGCCCTGTTCCTGGCCTCCGACGAGTCGTCGTTCGTGACCGGGTCGGTGCTCGTCGCGGACGGTGGGATGACCGCCAAGTAGGTCGCGCAGGACGCACCCGCCGCCGTACGATGGCGCCCCACGTCAGTCGACGCCGGCCCGGACCGGCCCCAGGTCGGAGGCACCCATGAGCGACCACGGCCATGCCAGGCATCCCCGCCTCGAGGAGCTCGAGGCGATGGTCCGCGATGGGCAGATCGACACCCTGGTCGTGGCCATCACCGACATGCAGGGCCGGCTGATGGGCAAGCGCGTCCAGGCCCAGGCATTCCTCAACGGGGTGATCGATCACGGGGCGCATTTCTGCACCTACCTCCTCGGCACGGACATGGAGATGAACACGCCCGAAGGGTTCCGCCTGATGAACTGGGAAACCGGCTACGGGGACTGGATCGCCTCCCCGGTCTGGGACACCCTGCGGATCCTGCCCTGGCTGGACAAGACCGCCCTCGTCCTGTCCGACACGATCGACGAGGCGAGCCACACCGAGATCCCCGTCTCGCCGCGGACGATGCTCAAACGCCAGGTCGCTGCGGCGGCCGACTCGGGCTACGTGATCAAGGCCGGTTCGGAGTTCGAGTACTACGTCCTGAAGACCAGCTGGGAGGACCAGGCCAAGTCGGGCTGGGTGGTCCCGGAGCCGTTCGGGACCTACAACGAGGACTACCACCTCCTCCAGGCGACCAAGGCCGAGCCGCTCCATCGCCTCCTGCGCAACCAGATGACCGAGGCGCGGATCCCGATCGAGTTCAGCAAGGGCGAGGCGGCGGCCGGTCAGCATGAGGTCAACATCCGCTACGACGAGGTCCTCGAGTCGGCCGACCGGAGCGTGATCTTCAAGCACGGAGCCAAGGAGATCGCCTACCTCAACGGCTGGGGGATCACCTTCATGGCCAAGCCCGACCACCGCTGGACGGGCTCGTCGGGGCACCTCCACATGAGCATCTGGGACAGCGACGGTGCGAATTCGCTGACCCACGACCCGAAGTCCAAGGCGGCTTACGGGATGTCGACCACGATGAGCCACTTCATGGGCGGGATGATGAAGCTGGCCCGCGAGCTGGCCGTCTTCTTCGCCCCCAACGTCAACTCGTACAAGCGGTTCGCCGCCCTCAGCTGGGCGCCGGTCAACGTGGTCTGGGGCCGGGACAACCGGACCACCGGCTTCCGGGTCGTCGGCGACGGCCCGCAGCTCCACGTCGAGTGCCGCTTCCCGGGCGGCGACATGAACGCCTATCTGACGTACGCCGCGTTCGTCGGGGCCGGCCTGTACGGCATCCGCCACAAGGTCGCGCCGCCGGCCGAGTACAAGGGCAATGGCTACCTGGCCACCGGCTGCGACAAGATGCCGCGTGCACTGTGGGAGTCGATCCAGGCGCTCGAGCGCTCGGAGGCCGCGGTGGAGATCTTCGGCGAGGACGTCGTGGCCCATTACCTCAACGCGGCCCGGGTCGAGCAGCAGACCTATGACGCCGTCGTTCATCCCTGGGACCGGGAACGCTATCTCGAGCGTTCCTGACCGACCGGCCCGATCGGCCGTACCCTGAACCGACCCACTCGACCACGAGGAGAACCGAACCCGATGCGCCTCCAGGACAAGGTCGCGATCATCACCGGCGCCGGCGGCGGGATGGGCCGGGTCGCTTCGCTCATGTTCGCCGCCCAGGGCGCCAAGGTCGTCGTCGCCGAGTTCGGTGAGGCGGCCGGGCAGGAGACCGTCCGCCAGGTCGAGGCCGCCGGCGGAGCGGCCACCTTCGTCAAGGTCGACGTCTCGAACGAGGCATCCGCGAAGGCGATGGTCGAGCACGCCATCGCGACCTATGGCCGGGTCGACGTCCTCTACAACAACGCAGGGATCATGCCCGAGGCGGACCATTCGGTGACCGATACCGAGGTCGCCGTCTGGGACCAGGTCATGGCCGTCAACGTCCGGGGCGTGTTCCTCGGTTGCAAGTACGCCATCCCGCCGATGGTCGCCCAGGGCAGCGGCTCGGTCATCAACATCGCCAGCTTCGTTGCCCTGCTCGGCTGCTCGGTCCCGCAGGACGCCTATACCGCCTCGAAGGGTGCCCTCCTGTCGCTGACCCGCAGCCTGGCCGTCCAGTTCGGGCCGCACGGCGTGCGGACCAATGCCATCTGCCCCGGCCCGGTCGAGACGCCGCTCCTGATGGACTGGCTGGTCAAGGATGCCGAGGCCAAGCGGATCCGCCTGGCCCGCAACCCGACCGGCCGGTTCGGCAAGCCCGAAGAGATCGTCCAGATGGCCATCTACCTCGCCTCGGATGAGTCGCGCTGGACGAACGGCGCCCAGCTCGTCGTCGACGGCGGGATCAGCATCAACTACTTCTAGGCCCGGCCGTGACCGACCTGGCGATCGGCGTCGACATCGGCGGCAGCGGGATCAAGGCCGGTGCGGTCGATCTGGCCAGTGGATCGCTGCGCGGCGAGCGCCTCAGGGTCGCCACGCCGATGCCATCCACGCCTGCCGCCGTCATCGAGACGACCGCCCGCTTGATCAGGCGGATCACCCGGGCCCAGCCCGACGCCCAGTCGGCCAGCGTTCGGGTCGGTGTCGGGATCCCCTCGGTGGTGATCGACGGGGTCACCCGATCGGCGGCCAACATCGATCCGGGTTGGGTCGGTTTCCCGGCCTCGTTCGAGTTCCGGCGGGGTCTGTCGCGCGGTGTGGCGATCGTCAATGACGCGGATGCCGCCGGGGTCGCCGAGATGCGCTTTGGCGCGGGACGTGACGAGCGTGGGGTGGTGTTCGTGCTGACCCTCGGGACCGGCGTCGGGTCGGCCCTGTTCGTCGACGGGACCCTGGTCCCCAACACGGAGCTCGGCCACATGGAGATCCGGGGCCGGGATGCCGAACGGCGCTCGGCGGCCGCAGCCCGGATCCGCCGCGGTCTGTCCTGGAAGGCGTGGGCGGCCGACCTCGACGAGCACCTCATCGCGATCGATCGGCTGTTCAGTCCGCGCCTGATCATCCTCGGCGGCGGGGTGAGCAAGAACCCCGACAAGTTCGTGCCCTATCTCACGGTCCGGGTCCCGCTCGTCCCGGCCCAGCTTCGGAACGACGCCGGGATCGTCGGGGCCGCGATGTTCGCGGCCGAGCACGGGTCGGAGGACGAGCCGGCGCTCAGGCCAGTCGCCGTCGACCCGACCGACCGGCCGTCGGTGGTCCCGCCAGCCGTTGACACGGCATCAGCCGCCGAGACCGAGGCCAGCACGGAGCCGGTCGAACCGACGGATCCGGCCGGCGCCGCTTGACCGATCGACCGGTCGACCGGGTCGAGGTCGCTGCCGGACCGGAGGCGATCTGGGCAATCCTCGATGACCCGGTCGCGCTCGGGCGGGTTCTGCCGGGCTGCGAATCGATCGTCCGCGATGGCCCCGACCGGTTCTCGGCGGTGATCGCTTCGAAGGTCCAGTTCATGACCGTCCGCTCGGACGTGGTGGCCTCGCTCCTCGACGCCGACCCACCGCGCCACCTCCGGCTGGTGCTCGATGGGCGGCCCCGAGGGTTGGGCGGCTCGTTCCGACTCGACGTCCCGTTCGACATCGCCCCCTTGGCCGACGGCCGCTCAGCGGTCAGCTACCAGGTCGGACTCGAGCTTGGCGGGAGCCTGGTCGGGTTCGGCAGCGCGATGCTGACCGACACCCTCCGAGGCCAGATCGGCGAGCTGGTCCGGAACCTCGACTCGGAGCTCGCGACGAGGCCCCAAGGCGGCGGCCGACCCGGCGGCGATCCCGGCTAGGCGCGCTCGCGCAGCCGGCGGAGCGTCTCAACCGAGCCGCCCACGATCGGGTTCTCCCCGGCGACCAGGACCCGGGTGTCGCCGAACCTTCGGGCGAGCCAGGGCCGACTGGCGAACCCGGTTCAGCATCTGGGCCTGGGTTGCCGAATCTCTATCGGGCCTCGACCGGACCTTGATCGGCCGGCCCTCACGCTGGGGGCGACGAGCGCGTTGTTCTACACGTCACCGCCTTGAGCGGCGACCCGGACCCGCTAAAGGCCCGGCGGTTTCAGCCAGAAGGAGTCACCAATGCGCAGATTCGCCTCGGCCGCAGCCCTCGTCCTGACCATGTCGCTGGGGATGGCGTCGGGTGCGCTCGCAACCAACGCGGCTCCGCGTCCGGCGGGAGCGCCGGCAGGCGCCAATGTCGTGGTCGCGCCTGCCACCAGCCACGTCTGGAAGGCGACCGCCGGGACGACCGGGTTCCATGGCTCGTCCCGGTTGGTCATCAGCGCGACCTACAGTGGCGGCACGGCCCATGTCATCGCTCACGGCGTCAAGAAGGGCGACCGACTGCTGGCGACGATCGCGTTCCGGACGGCCAAGGGCAAGGTGACCCGGATCGTCTCGCACTCGATGACGATCACCGTGGTCAAGAGCGGCATGGCCAGCTTCGCCTTCAAGTTGACAACGGCCGAAGCACACGCCATCCGGGCCGCCCTCAAAGCCGGCGATAGCCTCTCGTTTCACCTCCGTGACGGAAGCGCACGAATCACGGCGCCGTACGTGAAGGTCGCCTGATCCGCTCAGAATCGACCGCCGCCGGGCGAGCCGTGCGCGGTGGCGGTCGCACATCATGGTGATCCAGGACCGACCGCGCCCGGGAGACGTCACGCTGGCGGGACCAGCCATTACCGCCCTTGTCGCCTCCGCCAGGGACGGCGATGTGGCCGCGTTCTGCGAGCTCTATCGCGCCTTCGCCCCGCGCGTCTACAGGTTCTGCCGATCCCGGGTGGCACAGAGCTCCGACGCCGAGGATCTCACCCAGCAGACGTTCCTGAGGGTCGTCGAGGCGTTGCCGCGCTACCAGGACCGAGGCCTCCCGTTCGGCGCCTGGCTGTTCCGGATCGCTCGCAATCAGGTGATCGATCTCGATCGCCGGCGACGCGACTACGTTGACCTGGACGAGCTGGCCCGAAGGGGCGACGAGCCAACGGCCGGCAACCGGCCCGACGACGCTGGCGATGATCGCGACACGCTCCTCCGGGCGATGGCCCGACTGACCCGCGATCAGCGCGACGTGCTTGGATATCGGTTCTTCGCCGACCTGTCGGCACGCGAGACCGGCCGGCTGATGGGTCGCGACGAGGCCACGGTCCGCGGGCTTCAAGCCCGGGCGATCGCGGCCCTCCGGCGGACGCTCGACGCCGACACGCTCGGGCGGAAGCGGGTTGCCAACGCGGCCCCGATCGTCACCGCTGCGGTACGCGGATGAGCGGACCGCAGGTCTCCGCGCCGCCGCCTGAGCTGGCGGCCGATCCCCTCGAACGACTGCTCTTGCAGCTGGCCGCCCGGTCCGGGCCAGCCCCCGGTGTGATGGAGGCGATCGAGCGGCGTGCGGTGGCGGCTTTCGAGGCACGGTCGCGGGCTACCAGCGGTGCGGGCGGGAACTCGCGTCGAGCGCGGGCTCGTGTCCGAGGCGGCCGGCCGTTCCGTCAAGCTCTGGCGGCAGGTCTCGCCGCGGCGGCGATCCTGGTGGGTGGCGGGGCGGTCGCCTCGGCCGGATCGGCGCCCGGTCGTCCGCTGTTCGCCGTCCGCCTGGCGGTCGAGCAGGCGCTCCTGCCGGCCGACCCGCCATCCGATCGGCTGACCGCGCAGCTGGCCGTGCTCGACCGTCGCCTGAGCGAGGCCGCCGAGGCGGCTCCCGACAGTGGGGCCGTCGCCGACGCGACCCGGGCGTATCGGGCGACCCTGGCCGATCTGCTCCCGCTCGTTCATCGGGCGCCGGAGCAGGCCGAGGTCGTGGTGCGCTCGCTGATCCGCCAGCTTGCCTCGATCGACAGGCTCGATGCCGAAGTCACGCCCGCGGCGCGCGACGATCTCGACGACGCGGCCCGTGCGGCACGCTGGGTCCTGGCCACGATCGACCGCGGGGATTGGGCGGATCGTTCCGCCTCGACGTCCCGTTCGACATCGCGCCGGCGGCCGACGGCCGGTCGACCGTTGCCTACCCGGTCGGTCTCGAGCTCGGCGGGAGCCTCGTCGGGTTCGGCGGGGCGATGCTGACCGACACCCCTGCGGCGCCAGATCGGCGAGCTGGTCCGGAACGTGGATCGCGAGCTGATGGCGCACCCCGCCGGAGGGTCGGCCACGTCCGGACCGACCCGCCTAGGCGCGCTCGCGCAGGCGCCGGAGTGGCTCGGCAGAGCCCGACACGATCAGGTTCTCGCCGGCGACCAGGACCCGGTCGTCGGTCGGGTTCGGCTCGTAGTCGCCCGGACCGCGGACCAGGGCCAGGGTGAAGATCCCCTCAGACCGGAGCGCGCCGATCGTCCGGCCGTCGAGCGGGCCACCGGCCCCGACCTCGAGCTCCTCCATCGAGAACGCCAGCTCCCCGTGGGACAGCGCAGCGTCGATGAACTCGATCACCCGGGGTCGCAGCGCGAGCTCGGCGATCCGGCGGCCGGCCATCGTGTACGGCGAGACCACCCGATCCGCGCCGGCCTGGAGGACCTTCTTGTCGGCGCCCTCGGCGCCGGCCCGGCCAACGATGAACAGGCTCGGGTTGAGCGCCCGCGCCGACAGCGTGACGTAGACGTTGTTGGCGTCCGAGTCGATCGCGCTGACCAGCCCGCGCGCCCGCTCGACCCCGGCCTGGCGGAGGACCGCGTCCGAGGTGCCGTCACCGGCCACGACGAGATGACCGTCTGCGACCGCCGTCTCGAGCGACTGCGGACGGATGTCGACCACGACGACCCGCTGGCCACCATGGACGAGCTCGCGGGCGACCATCGAACCGACCCGGCCATAGCCGCATACGATGAAGTGATCCCGGAGCTCTGCGACCGCCCGCTCCATCCGCCTCGCCTCCCTTCTGCCGCTGGCCACCTCGGCCAAGACGCCCTCGGCGACCACGCCGACCGTACCGAAGATGATGACCACCGCCGCCACCGACAGGATCATCGTCCAGACCCGCCCGATCGCGTCCAGGTCGCGGACCTCGCGGAAGCCGACGGTGGTCAGGGTGATGACCGCCATGTACAACGCGTCGCCGGCGTCCCAGCCCTCGAGCACGATGTACCCGACCGTGCCGACCGCGGCAACGAGGACCACCGCCGCGATCCAGAGCTGCAGATGGCGCTGGGTGACCCGGTCGAGCCGGCCTCCGGTCGACCCGCGACCCGGTCCCGTCGTTCGGAGCGCCGTCATCCGTCGAGTCTATCGGTCCGGACGGTGCCAGCCAGCCCCGTCCCGGCCACGCTAACCGTCGCGCCAGCGACCGAGCGCTACCATGGGACTCCACCGTCCCATCGCCGATCCCGAGGGCCCGCCCGATGACGACCGAATCCCGACCCGCCGGCGTGCCGGCCAGTCCCTCTCAGCCCATCGTCGCCCGGATGGTCATCGGCGGCCAGTCGGTCGATTCGGCCGACGGCCAGAGGTTCGACGTCCTCGACCCGTCCACCGGGCGGGTGATGGCCACCGCCCCGCTTGGCGGCAAGGAAGACGTCGACCGGGCGGTCAGCGCGGCCCGGACCGCGTTCGACGACCCGAAGGGTTGGTCGAGCTGGTCGGCCAGCAAGCGCGGGAGGACCCTGGCCAAGTTCTCGGCCCTGGTCAAGGCCAACCTCGAGGATCTGGCCCGGCTCGAGAGCCGCAACGTCGGCAAGCCGATCTCCGGAGCCCGTGGCGAAGCGCTCGGGGCCAGCCTCGTGTTCGAGTACTACGGCGGCGCTGCCAACAAGGTCTTCGGCGAGACCATCCCGGTCAGCAAGCCGGGCCTCGACATCACCCTGCGCGAGCCGATCGGCGTGGTCGGCCTGATCGTGCCCTGGAACTTCCCGATGCTGATGGCCAGCTGGAAGCTCGGGCCGGCCCTGGCGGCCGGTAACACCTGCATCCTCAAGCCGGCCAGCTGGACGCCGCTCAGCGCCATCCGGCTGGGCGAGCTGGCTCTCGAGGCGGGCTTCCCGGCCGGCGTGGTCAATGTCGTGACCGGGCCGGGTGGCAGTGCTGGAGCGGCGATCGCCGGTCATCCGGGGATCGGCAAGGTGGCCTTCACCGGCGAGACGACCACGGGCCAGGAGATCATGCGGCTGGCCGCCGGGAACGTGAAGAAGGTCAGTCTGGAGCTCGGCGGCAAGAGCCCGAACATCGTCTTCGCCGACGCAGACCTCGAGAAGTTTGCCCGCGAGTCACCCTATTCGGTGTTCGACAACTGCGGCCAGGACTGTTGCGCGCGGAGCCGGATCCTGGTCGAACGGTCGGCCCACGACGAGGTGGTCGAGCGGTTCGTGGCGGCGACCCGCAAGGTCAAGGTCGGCGACCCTGCCGACGATGCGACCGAGGTCGGGCCGATGGTCCACCCCCGCCAGCGCGATCGCGTCCTCGACTACATCGGGATCGGGCAGGCCGAGGGCGCCGAGCTGCTCACCGGCGGCGGCGCTCCGGACGATCCAGCCCTGGCCGACGGGATGTACGTCCTGCCGACCGTCTTCGACGGCGTCTCCAACGACATGCGGATCGCCCGCGAGGAGATCTTCGGTCCGGTCGTGTCGATCGTCTCGTTCGACACCGAGGAGGAGGCGATCCGCCTGGCGAACGCCACCCCGTACGGACTGTCCGGGTCGATCTGGAGCCGCGACATCGGTCGGGCGCTGCGGACGGCGCGGGGGGTCCAGGCGGGCGTCCTGAGCGTCAACTCCAACAGCTCGGTCCACACCGAGGCCCCGTTCGGCGGCTACAAGATGTCGGGTGTCGGGCGCGAGCTCGGGATGCACGCAATCGAGATGTACACGGAGACGAAGAACGTCTTCATCGACCTCGACTGACGGCACGATGATCGTCGAAGTCACCCCGCTCGATGGCGTCGTCGACCCGCTGCGCTACCAGCTTCGGCTCGCGGTCTCGATCGGCCCGCTCACACCCTGAGAACCGGGCTCAGCCCTCCCAGCGTCGCCAGGCCGGCGGCGGGCCGGCCTCAAGATCCGGTCGGCGGCGGGTCAGCCAGTCGACGAGCGCGAAGTAGGTCGTCTTGAACGCGATCTCGGGCCACGGGATCGATTCGGGTGCGAAGGCGACGATCTCGGTTGCCTCGGGCGTCGGCAGCGCCACGCCGCCCACGATCCGCGCTTCGAAGACGACGACCACGACCGCCGCCTCCAGCCGCGAGTAGAGGCCGATGATCTGGCCCGGCTCGACGATCAGGCCGGTCTCCTCGCGGGTCTCCCGGATCGCCGCCTCGTGGACCGTTTCGTCGACCTCGAGGAAGCCACCCGGCTGCGCCCACGCCCCGACCGCCGGCGCGATCCCGCGCCGGATGAGCAGGAGCTCGCCGCTGTCAGTGATCGGCAGGGTCGTCGCCACGAGCCGCGGGTTGACGTAGGCAACGTGGCCGCAGCTCGGGCAGGCCAGCCGATCGCGGTGCTCCCCGTCGAGCGGCCCCGAGACGAGCCGGGCGCCGCAGCGCGAGCAATGATTGAGCGTGTGGG
>Ga0080064_1003243_pt1 | contig 24281 bp, 20 predicted proteins | sample Subgrocontami54m_FD_69260 | JGI IMG/M metagenome (GOLD analysis project Ga0080064, IMG submission 69260) | Subsurface groundwater microbial communities from S. Glens Falls, New York, USA - GMW46 contaminated, 5.4 m (SPADES assembly) (version 2) ...
GTTTGAGCGGCCATAGCTTCGGCAATTTGATGCTTGCGGCGCTGGAGCGTGTGACGGGCAGTTTCCCGCGCGCCATTGAGGAGGCGGGGAAAATGCTGGGCGTGGAAGGACGCGTGTTGCCGGTAACGCTCACGAAAACCCGGCTGCACGCGGAGCTCGAAAACGGAAAAGTGGTGGACGGCGAAGCGAACATTGATGTGCCCTCGCATGACGGGCGACTCCGCATTGCGCGTGTGTGGCTAAAGCCCTTCGCTCGCATCACCCCTGCGGCGAGGGCTGCGATCATGGAGGCGGACGCGGTGCTTATCGGGCCGGGCGATCTCTATACCAGCATTATTCCGAACATTCTCGTTCGCGGCGTGCCGGAAGCATTGAAACAAACCAAAGCGAAAAAAATATATGTCGTGAACCTCATGACGAAGTTCGGTGAGACAAACGGTTTTGCCGCGTCGGACTTTGTCCGCACGCTAGGGGGCTATCTCGGGGAAAACGTGTTGGATACCGTTATTGCGAACAGCAATGTGCCGGCGCCGGCGCGTTTGAAGCCATATGTGCACGAGGGCGCAACGCTCGTGAAGATTGACGCAGTGCGTTTTCCCAAGGGGCTCCGGCTCATGCGCGCCGACTTGCTGCGCCAGCGCGGGTTTTTGCGTCACGATTCCGAAAAATTGGCGCGGGTGGTCAAGAAACTTGTGGAATAGTAGGATGAAGATATGGTGTAACAACATTACATAAACGCAAACGTCGGCACGCGCCGGCTGTTTATTTTTTTATTATTTGATTCACCAAACTCATGAAGGATAAAAAGATTCAAGAACTCATCAAAAAGGAAATCAAACGTCAGCAGTTGACGATAGATTTGATTGCATCGGAAAATTACGCGTCAAAGGAAGTTCTGCAAGTGCTGGGCTCGCCGCTGCAGAATAAATATTCCGAAGGATATCCGGGTAAGCGCTATTATCCGGGGAATGCCATTTATGACGAAATTGAGCGGCTGGCGCAAGATCGCGCGAGGCACGTGTTCGGACTGAAACCGGAGGAGTGGGGAGTGAACGTGCAGGTGTTTTCGGGCTCTCCCGCGAACATCGCGGTGTATGTCGGGCTTGTCCCGCCCGGAGAAACCATCATGGGTATGGGGTTGTCCTTCGGCGGACACTTGTCGCACGGGCACCCGGTGTCGCTGTCTGGCCGGTTGTGGCGCGCGGTGCATTATGGCGTCAATCCGGAAACGGGATTAATTGACTATGATGCCGTGCGCGCGTTGGCGCAGAAAGAAAAACCGAAAGTGCTGGTGTCGGGATTCACCGCGTATCCGCGGCAAGTGGATTTCAAACGCATGGGGGAAATCGCGCATGAAGTCGGGGCATACCATTTGGCGGACATCTCGCACATTTCGGGACTTGTTGCCGCGGGTATACATCCATCGCCTTTCCAACACGCTGATGTGGTGATGACGACGACGCACAAAACACTCCGCGGTCCGCGCGGCGCCGTTATTTTTTCGCGTTGTTCCGTTGAACCGGAAAAAAATCTTTCCGCGAAAATTGATAAAGCCGTGTTCCCGGGTCTCCAGGGCGGACCGCACAACAACGTTACCGCCGCGAAAGCCGTCGCGTTTTTTGAGGCGCTGCAACCATCGTTCAAAAAATACCAGCAGCAGATCGTGAAGAACGCGAAGGCGTTGGCTGCCGAATTCATCGCGCGCGGGTTCCCGCTGCTCTCCAGCGGTACCGACACACACTTGATGCTCTTGGATATGCGCAGATTCAACATTGATGGCAAAGCCGCGGAGGAGCGGTTGGAGCTCGCCGGTATTGTCGCGAATCGTAACAGCTTGCCGGGCGATGAAAAGCCGTTAAAACCTTCCGGAGTCCGCGTGGGAACGCCGCCAACAACGACCCGCGGTATGAAGGAAAAAGAAATGACCCGAATTGCGGAGTTTTTTGAACGGCTCTTCGTGCGCGGCGAAGATCCGCTTTCCGTGAAAAAAGACGTTGAGAAACTCTGCAAGAAGTTCCCGTTGCCGTACAAGTAGATTCTGTCCGTCATTGCGAAGCCGATAGCCATCGGCCGTGGCAATCTTACATTTAGTCACTAGGGATAAACGGCCACTTGACCCCAAGCGGAAAATTTTGTTATGCTGTGGCTAGTCGGTAAGCCTGACGTTTCGCCGCCGTGGTGAAAATAAAGGTAAGCCGCATTTAGGAGGTCTGGCATGAACGCCAGGATCAAGTTGATGAGCAAGGGCCAGCTCATCGAGTTTGGGGCGGCGGTGCTCCGTTCGTTGCCGAGGGACTTGGACGCGGACGAGGCACAGAAGTTCATCACCACCGATCAGCTTCGCTTGGCCGAGCTTCTGCGTTTCGGGTTTGGCGTCGGCAAGCGCTTCGTCATCGACGTGGAAAATCCCGGGACGACGAGCGATGTCGTCGCCGCAAGCCGCTACGACTCCGGGGTTGACGCGTTGAACTGGGAAGATCTCCCGACGCGGAAGATGGGTGGTAAGTTCAGGTGCATCGAATTCCTGAGCTTCCACGATTTCCGGAGCGACGAGATGCTGATCCGAGACATCATCGAGTTCGCCAAGCGTGAACGCGGGCTGAAGCGTCCGGTCTACGAGCACGCGCTTCTCTTCGGGCAGCAGTACCCGAATGTTCAGCGTCGCCACGAACTGCGCTTCCTGTGCGAGAAGGTCGGCAATGAAAACCCCTTCGAGCTTTCGCTCTGCGGTAGCGCTGATCAGCGGTGTATCCGGACGCTCGGCGCTAGCGGAAAGGGTCTGGCCTCGACGGAGCGTCAGTATTCGCATCCTAGGGAGAGTGAGGACATCTGGTACGGATTCGTGCGGCCGAATCCGGAGGAATAGTCCGCTTCGCAGCGCACGTAAACGCATCCGAGTGCCCCGCGTCGGTTTCATCCGGCCCGGGGCACTTCTAATTTTATAGACCATAGACTCTTTACGTACCTGAGCCACTATCTACTATCTTGACGGTCGTCAAGATAGTAGATAGTGTTATCTGCATATGCGTGGTGATTTCACATTATTTCTTCTTGAGACGCTGCAAGCCGGTGCGGCAACGGTGGAAGCGCTTGCTAAAGCGTTGAGCTCCGGTAAATATGGCCGACTGACGTACTACAAACATTTTCATGGTATGCCGAAAGAGGAAATGCCGCCGAGACCGTTGTTTGAGAATCGTATACATGAGCTTCGCGAGCGACAGCGCGTCAGCAAAATGCTTAGCAAGCTGAAAGCCGAAGGATTGGTGTCCATAAAAGGAGAGGAGTGGCACGCAACAGCCGCGGCAAAAGAAAAACTAAATAAACTTAAGCGTCGCTTGCCGTCCGATATTAAAGGGGAAGTGCGGGTGAATGGCGAATTAAAAATTATTACTTTTGATATTCCCGAGCGGAATCGCGCCGCGCGGCATTGGTTGCGCACGGTTCTGAAAAATTCCGGAATGATCATGCTTCAAAAGAGTGTTTGGGCGGGAAATGTTGCATTGCCGGAAGAATTTTTTGACGCGCTGCGCAAACTTAACCTTCTCACGCACGTTGAAGTCTTTGCGGTGACGAAAACCGGTACAATCAGGCAGCTGCACTAGCTACATTTGCATACTCCGCCGTCACCAATACTCCGAGTATTTTTTGAACTATCTACTATCTTGACGACCGTCAAGATAGTAGATAGCGATATGGAGATATGCGGTTGTGCGGTGACATTTTGCGCTGCGCCGCTTGCCGTGTTATTCTATTCGCATGTTGATTGACGGCAGAACTATCGCGGCGGAGGTCGTCGCGGAGCTTAAAGCAAAAAAACGGGACTTTGCCGGCAAGAAAATGCTCGGCATACTTCTCGGCGACAATGCGGCATCGTTAAGTTTTTTGCGTCAAAAGCAGCAAACCGCAAAGGAGCTCGGCGTTCAGTTTGAAGTTGTGCAAATCGCGGCGCCGATCGCGGAAGCCGAGCTTGTCGCGCGCGTAAAAATGTTGACTGCTGACGCCGCGGTCGCGGCCGCAATCGTGCAGCTCCCGATCGCGGGCGAGGGGATAGAGCCAGGGCACGTGTTGGACGCGGTGCCATATGAAAAAGATATTGACTGTCTTGGAGAGCGGCGTTCACGGGAGTATTACGCGAATCCGCTCGCCGCACCCATCGCTCCGCCGGCGGTCGGCACGGTGCGGCGCATCCTTGCGCGTGCGGGGATAGGTGACGTGCGCGGGAAGCGTTTGACGGTCTATGGTTTTGGGCGGCTTGTGGGGAAACCGGTGGCGGCGTGGGGCGCGGCCTCGGGTGCGATAGTCACCATACTTCGCCGGAACTCAACGCGGGAGGAAATTGTAATGGCACTTGAGAATTCCGACATCATCGTGACGGGCGTGGGGCAAGCAAATCTTATCAGCGTTGCCGATGTTCATCCGGGAACTATTGTGATTGACTTCGGCTACCCCGCAGACATTGATGCCGCAGCGGCAGACAAGCGCGGAATTATTGTAACGCCAACTCCCGGTGGAACCGGCCCCGTGCTTGTTGTCGAGCTTTTCCGGAATTTGTATGCGATTTGACAAATGCAGTAGGGTGAAGTATTATAAGAGTACATTTTGTTACGTTATACAGTTATACTTAGTAGGATGGACAAAGGATTTGAAATAACTTGGGGAAGTTTGTGGAGAGTTTTCCTGATGATCTTTTTCGCATGGGTATTGTTTTTGGCGCGCGATGTCTTTCTTTCCGTCGTGATGGCGGTCGTTATCTCATCGGCGCTGGACCCGACAGTGAGCTTCCTGGAGCGTAAACGAATTCCGCGTATTATCGGCACCATCGCGATTTTTCTCCTTGCGATGCTCGTTATCGCACTCATCGTTTATACCGTTGTGCCGCTCGCAATTTTTGAGATTAATCAATTGCTCGGAAAGTTGAGCAAGGCATCGGGAACGGTGTTTGATATTTTGCAGTCCTCGCAGGCCATCGAATCCATCAACAAGAGTTTGAACGGATTGAGCAACGCGCTCATTTCGGGAAGCACCTCGCTTGTGGATATCAGCGCGGGATTTTTGGGTGGCGCGTTTTTGGCGCTGTCGGTGTTTATGCTCTCGTTCTACTTGACTGTGGGGAGAGACGGTGTGGAAAAGTTTTTGCTCGCCATTATGCCGCAGGCGTATGAGGCGCAGGTACTCACGATTTATTCAACCGTCCGGCGCAAGATCGGCCACTGGCTTGAGGGGCAGATATTTTTGAGTTTAGGCATGGGGCTTATGGTGTTTTTGGGATTGTGGCTCTTGGGCGTGAAATATAGTCTGACCTTGGGCATTCTTGCGGGTCTTTTGGAGCTTGTGCCGTTTGTCGGGCCGATTTTTGCGGGAAGCATCGCGGTGCTTGTGGCACTGGGGGAGTCGGTAACACTCGGCATCTACGTGCTGATACTCTTTATCGTGTTGCAGCAGATTGAGGGGCAGATTTTGATTCCGCTCGTCACCAGATACACCACAAGCTTGAATCCCGCCGTCGTGCTTATTTCGCTTTTGGTGGGCGGTGAAACACTCGGGTTTGTGGGGTTGGTTCTTGCGGTCCCGGTTGCGGTGTTTATGCAGGAAATCGTTGAGAATTGGACGCAGTACAAGGCGCGTCGGAGAGTAGCTGCATAATGTAAAACTCTAAATCCCAAGCACTAAATTCTAAACAATTTCAAATGATCCAAAACGTAAATCCAAAAAAGGTTTTACATGTTAAACATTTGAATTTAGATATTCCTGCCTGCCGGCAGGCAGGGTTTAGAAATTAGATATTAGGATTTTGGATTTTTTTTCGTATGTCAAAAACCATCTTTATCTCCACCTCAATTCCGTACGTGAACGCCGCTCCGCACATCGGCCATGCGTTGGAGTTTGTGCAAGCGGATGCGGTCGCGCGGTTCCGCCGCTTGCGTGGCGACGCGGTATTTTTTTTGACCGGCACGGATGATAACGCGTTAAAAAATGTGACGGCAGCCGAGGAGGCGAAGGTGCCAGTGAAGAAATGGGTGGACGCGCACGCCGGGCGTTTTGAGGAACTGGGGAAGCGCCTCGGCATTTCAAACGACGATTTTATCTGCACGGCATCCGATGAGCGGCACGCCTCCGGCGCGCAAAAACTCTGGTCAGCGTGTCTCGCTTCGCGAGATCCGGCGCAGCCGGACCGTCCGAGCGACATCTATAAGAAAAATTACAAAGGACTTTATTGCTTGGGTTGCGAGGAGTTTAAACAGCAAGCCGAGTTAAAAAACGGCGAATGCGTTGAACATCCCGGCAAGAAGTTGGAGCTTGTGGAAGAGGAAAATTATTTCTTCCGGCTTTCTCGGTATCAAAAGGAGCTGGAGGAGCTTATTGTTTCCGATAAGCTGCGTATTGTGCCCGAATCGCGTAAAAACGAAACGCTCGCGTTTATCCGCGGGGGACTCATGGATTTTAGCATCTCGCGTTCACGGGAACGCGCGAAGGACTGGGGCATTCCGGTGCCGGGCGACGATAGCCAGATGATGTATGTCTGGTTTGACGCGCTTTCCAATTACATCAACGCGCTGGGGTATGCGAAGGAGAGCGCGAATTTTGAGCGGTATTGGAGAAATGGCGATGAGCGTTTGCATGTCATCGGCAAAGGCATTAACCGCTTTCATACCATCTATTGGCCGGCGATGCTTTTATCGGCGCGGGTCACCTTGCCGACGTGCGTTTTCATCCATGGCTATGTGACGGTGAATGGCGAAAAGATGTCAAAAACCACCGGCAACGTCGTTGATCCCGAAACCTTCATTAAAATATACGGCACTGACGCCGTGCGCTATTATTTGTTGCGCGAAATCCCGCCGTTTGAAGACGGGGATTTTTCCGAGCAAAAATTTGTTACCGCCTATAACGCAGGTCTCGCGAACGGACTCGGCAATTTTGCCGCGCGCGTGCTGACGCTCGGCGCGAAGATGGGGGATCTCGCGCATCGCCTCACGAACGGCGACATTGAAGACGGGGTGAAAGAAGCTGTTGCTGTCGCGCGTGTGGCAACAAACGACTACACGTCACGTTTCCGGTTTAGCGATGCCATGAACGCCATCTGGAACCTCATCGCATTCGGCGATAAGTATGTGAACGATCATAAGCCGTGGGAGAAAAAGGATGACGTGAAAACCATCGTGAATGCGGTTACAATTTTGGATAATATTGCGGCCTTACTTCAGCCATTTTTGCCAGCGACGGCGGCGCGCATCACCGCCTGCATCGCGTGGAGCGCGGACGGAAGCGCGCGCATCACGCGTGGCGAAGTGCTTTTTCCAAGAAAATAGCATGATGTTCGACGCGCATACGCATATTCAGTTTCCCGTCTACGACGCCGATCGCGATGATGTTGTTGCGCGGGCGAAAGAAGCCGGCGTAAAAATGATTGCTTCCGGCACGCAACTCGCTACTTCGCTTGCCGCCGCGGCGCTTGCGGAAAAGTATCCCGATGATGTTTGGGCGACGGCGGGGTATCACCCGAATCACGCGATATTAGATGACCACGCGGGAGGAGCCACGTGGTATCACGACAAGAGCGAGCAGCACGCAGCTGCGCCGGAGGTTTTTGATATTGAAAAGTTCCGCGCACTTGGCCGCAATAAGAAAGTTGTCGCAATAGGGGAGTGCGGGCTGGATTATTTCCGGCTTCCGAGTAATGGAGCACAAATAAAAGAAAAACAAAAAGAAGTTTTCATTCAACAAATTCAGCTGGCGAAAGAATTACAAAAACCGCTCGTTATCCACGCCCGCCCCTCAAAAGGAACCGATGACGCCTACGAAGACGTGCTGAATATCCTAAACGCTGAACGCTACACCCTAAACGCTCTGTTCCACTTCTACGCCGGATCACTCGTGATGACCAAAAAGCTCGTGGACGCCGAATGTTATTTTACCTTCGGCGGAGTTACGACATTTAGCGATGATTACAACGAAAGCATTCGGTACATCCCGCTTAATCGGCTAATGCTTGAAACCGACGCACCCTACGTTGCCCCAGTGCCATACCGCGGCAAGCGCAATGAACCCGCATATGTTGTGGAAGTCGCGAAACGCATCGCGGTAATGAAGGGTGTATCATACGAAGAAGTTGTGAAACAAACAACGCAGAACGTCTTGACTGTCTTCAAAATTGCGGTATAATAGCGGGAGTGCTATTGGAGGAGATACTCATGCGTCACAAAGTGAATTGGGGCGCATGGGTCGGAAGATTCGTGTGCGCCCTTATCCGTGCCACGCGTTGTGGCGTGATTTTGTGGGATGCGAATCGTCGCAACACGAGGTATAGCTGTGCGTTGGAGCTTGAGGGCGATGGGTTCATGGTTGCGGTCACGCAACGGGAATCCTATGCCATCGGGCTTCGTGTTGCCTATATCGTGTTCCGCGATAACCGTTGGATGCAGTGCGAAGTGTTTTTCTTGGGGGATGCCGGCGGTGGGTTCCCTCTGGAGAAACTTCGGCTCGCGATTCGGAAACAGTTTGCCGCAAAGAAAGGAGCAGAGTGATGTGGGAAGACCATTGGCACGGTGTTGACCCGGGAATGGCAGATGCGATTTTGAGGCGGCTGCTTGGGCTTACACGGAGGAGTGAGCTCTACTGGACGTGTCTCGGAAAGAAGTTCCGGGTTGCGGCCACCGGAAGCTGGACGTTCGCGGTCAAGACCTGCGAATTCAAGGAGCTGCCGACGCTTGTCGCGTGGAAGAGCGGATCCGCGCTCGTGATCGTATGCGACCAGCAGACCTCGCACTACCCGTTCTCTACCCTGATGTTCGGACTCCTGAATCTCTTGGATCGCCAGCTTCGCCCGCATGACGCCGCGCGCCTTGTTGGCGAAGACGGAAGTAGTGCGGAAGTGCGCTTTGAGCGTGAGGTTACTTCCCATTTGGAGCAGACGCAGGGCGAAGTGACCCTCAACGCGCTCACTGGCGCGATACTCCGCGAACTTTGGGGCCGATGATGAACAATTCCATCGGCCCATTTGCTTTGAAAATTGCCTCTAATTGCTTTATGATAAAGAACAAGCGCATGAACTATAATCATCAAAAAATTGAAAAAAAGTGGCAGGCAGTTTGGGCAAAAAACGGTTATAAACTGTGGCGCGCAAAAGATGAAGCCGCCTCCGCATCTTCGTTATCACTACGAGCTACGGCGAGCCGAGGAAAGAAATACGTGCTGGACATGTTTCCGTACCCTTCAGGCGAAGGGTTGCATGTGGGGCACTTGCTTGGCTATGTGGGCTCGGATATTTTGAGTCGCTACTACCGCATGCGCGGGTTTAATGTGCTGCACCCCATGGGTTGGGATGCCTTCGGCTTACCGGCGGAAAATTACGCGTTGAAGCACAAAATTCATCCCGAGGTTGCCGTTAAAAAGAATATCAAAAATTTTAAACGCCAGCTGCAAGCGCCGGGATTCAGTTATGATTGGAGTCGCGAAATCAACACGACTGATCCCAACTATTATAAATGGACGCAGTGGATTTTTTTGCAGATGTTTAAGAAAGGATTGGCGTATGAGGCGAACATTCCGGTGAATTGGTGCCCACAAGATAAAACCGTGCTCGCAAACGAAGAAGTGGTTGATGGCTGTTGCGAACGCTGCGGCGCCGCCGTGGAACGCAAAAACCTGAAGCAGTGGGTATTGAAAATTACCGCGTATGCGGACCGGTTACTGAAAGATTTGGACGCGCTTGATTGGCCGGAGAAAGTGAAAGAATTGCAGCGGAATTGGATCGGGCGGTCGGAAGGAGCGCTAATAAAATTTCCAATTAAGGAAACTCCTCGACTTCGCTCGGAGGATAATCTTGTAGAAGTGTTTACGACAAGGCCCGACACGTTAGCCGGAGCGACGTACCTGGTGCTGGCGCCGGAGCATGCACTGCTAAGGAATAAAGAATTAGGAATTAGGAATCAGGCAGAGGTTGAAAAATATGTTTTGTGGGCAAAGAATCGGAGCGACCGGGAGCGGCAGGAGAATAAAGAAAAGACCGGAGTTGAGCTGAAGGGAATAAAAGCAATCAACCCCTTAAATAACGAGGAGTTGCCGGTATGGGTCGCGGATTATGTGTTGGGAAACTACGGCACCGGAGCCATTATGGCGGTGCCCGCGCATGACGAACGGGATTTTGCGTTTGCAAAAAAGTTTAATCTTCCGATTATTTCGGTTATTGAACCGGTAACCGGAGAACCAAAAGAAAATGAAGAAAGGCGTGTGGGTATCGTGGCAATCGTGCGCAATCCTAAAACAAATAAGTTGCTTTCGTTGAATTGGGGCGACGGAGGCGGGTATTTATTTGTTGGCGGCGGAGCCGAAGTCGGTGAGAGTGCGGTGGAGTGCGCCATTCGCGAGATCCGTGAAGAAACCGGCTATCGTAATGTCAAACTGGTAGCGCAATCAGAAAAAATGCACCACCATTATTTTGCGTTCGCAAAAAATAAATATCGGGAGATGACGGCGATCGGGTTATATTTCGAGCTGGTTGATGAACAAAAAATAGATCAAAAACTTGAAGCACATGAACAGGGGAAGTTTAAGGTAGAGTGGATTACGGAGCGTGAAGCTGAAGAGCGGGTAAAAGACCCGGGGCATTACCACCTTTTTAAGAAGTTTGTTCAAGGAAAAGGATATTACGTCGGAACCGGAATCGTATGGAATTCCGGACGGTTTGACGGATTGCAGAGCGAAGATGCCAAAAAGCAAATAATCGCGTGGCTTGAAAAAAATAATGCCGGCAAGAAAACAACCAACTACAAACTCCGCGATTGGATTTTTTCTCGACAGCGGTATTGGGGCGAGCCGATTCCGGTGATCCATTGTTTGGATTGCGGAACGGTTGCGGTGCCGGAGAAAGATTTGCCGGTGAAGCTGCCGAAGGTGAAATCATACGAGCCGACCGGCACAGGGGAATCGCCGCTCGCGAACATCAAGCATTGGGTGGAGGTGAGATGCCCGCAGTGCGGAAAGAAGGCGCGCCGCGAAACAAACACCATGCCGCAGTGGGCGGGTTCGTGCTGGTACTACGCCGCGTACCTCTTCGGGAATCAAAAAAACAAGAAAGCAAAAAAACAAGAAAGCAATTTGGCGGAATTTAAAAAGGTGTTTGATCAGTGGCTGCCGGTGGATCTCTACATCGGCGGTGTGGAGCACGCGGTGCTGCATTTGCTCTACGCGCGGTTTTGGCACAAGTTTTTGTTTGATATCGGTGTTGTGGGGACTATTGAGCCGTTCCAAAAACTGATGAACCAGGGGTTGATGATGGGGCCGGACGGACAAAAAATGTCCAAGTCCAAAGGAAACGTGATCAATCCCGATGAGATGATTGAAAAATTCGGCGCGGACGCGCTCCGCATGTACGAAATGTTTATGGGGCCTTTTGAGGATGCGAAGGCGTGGGATCCGAACGGCATCGTCGGTATCGCGCGGTTTTTGAATCGGTTCTGGACATTCGTCACCGCGAATGTGAAAACCAAAGAGACAAGCGATAAAGCCTTGTATCCCGTGCACCGCACCATAAAAAAAGTGACGGAAGATATTGAAAAGTTCCGGTTTAATACGGCAATCAGCGCCATGATGGTGTTGTTGAATGAGGTTGGATCATTGCCGGTGGCGAAAAACGAGCTTGTGCCGATCGTCAAAGTTCTTTCGCCGTTCGCGCCGCACATCGCGCAAGAACTGTACAGTCAGCTTGGGAGTAAAAAATTGCTGGACAATGAATCGTGGCCGGAGTGGGACGCGAAACTCGCGGAAGAAGAAATTTTTGACCTCGTGGTGCAGGTGAACGGCAGAACGCGCGGCAAGATGAAAGCGGTGAAGGGCATCGCCGAACATGAGGCGAAAGAATTAGCGCTGGACAACGCGGATGTAAAGAAGTGGGTGACGGGCGACGTCAAAAAAGTGATCTTCGTGAAAGACCGCCTCATCAACCTCATCGTCGGTTAGATGACCTCCGGAGTTTTTGCGCGGTTATATTAAGGTCGCTAGTCGCTAAACCCTAACCGCTAACCGCTAACCGCTTTATTGTATGTGCGGCATCGCCGGATACACCGGTACAAAAAATGGCTTGCCGATAGTGCTGAATAGTTTGCGCCGTCTTGAATACCGCGGATATGATTCCGCGGGCGTGGTCTTCGGAGCAAACGGAAGATTGCGTGTGATAAAAACCGTGGGGAAACTCGGCGCTCTTGAATCCGCGCTTGGGGGAATGGTTGCCGACATCGGCACCGCGGTCATCGGTCACACGCGCTGGGCAACGCACGGGGCGCCGACGAAAGAAAACGCGCATCCGCACGGCAGTTGCGACGGGAAGATTTTTGTCGTGCATAACGGCATTATTGAAAATTATCGCGAATTAAAAGAATCATTGCAGCGTAAAGGGCATGTGTTTACTTCCGAAACAGACACGGAGGTTGTCGCGCACTTAATTGAAGAGCGTTTGAAGCGCGAAAAAAACATTGAGCGCGCGTTTGACGCGGCGCTCACCGAAATTCGCGGCGCGTACGCTTTGGCGATGGTGCACGCGGGGGAGCCCGGTACGATTTATTTCGCGCGGTTTGGGAGTCCGCTGGTGCTGGGCTTAGGGAAAGAAGAATTTTTTCTCGCATCAGATCCTACGGCGCTCGCGGGAGTTGCGCGCGAAGTGGTGTATTTGAAAGATGGTCAGCGGGGGAAGCTTATGTCAAAAGGGTACGCAGTGCGTCCTTCAAAACCCAAAATTGAATTCTTAGATATTGATCCCGAGACAGTCAAAAAAGGCGCATATTCGCATTTTATGCTCAAAGAAATCTTTGAGGGTCCGGAGGTGGTCGCGGCCGCGATGCGCGGACGCCTGAACGCTGTAACCGGCGCTGTTAAGCTCGGCGGCTTGGAGCAAGTGGCGAGCGAATTGCGTAAGAAAAGCGCCTTGGAAATTATCGCCTGCGGCACTTCGTATAACGCCGGAATGGTGGGGGAGCTGTTGTTTGAAGAGTTTTTTGGCGTGCCTACTGAAACGGCGCTGGCCTCCGAATATCGCTACAAAAACGACGCGCCGATGAAAAACGCGGCGTACCTTTTTATCTCGCAATCGGGCGAAACCGCCGATACGTTAGCGGCGCTACGCAAGGCGAACGCGCGGAAGTGCCTGACGCTTGGACTGGTGAATGTCGTGGGTTCAAGTATTGCGCGGGAAACCGTAGCGGGTGTATACAACCACGCGGGACCTGAAATCGGCGTCGCTTCCACAAAAGCATTTTTGTCGCAGCTCACGGTGTTGACGCTGATGGCGCTGATGCTCGGAAAAAAGACGGTGGCGGCAAAGCGGCTTGCCGCCGAGTTGGGAAAGATTCCGAAAAAAATCGGAAGTGTGTTGGGCGACGCGAACAAAATTATGCATCTTGCGAAGCGCTATGCTTCCTACAAAGATTTTTTTTATCTCGGCCGCGGATATAACTATCCGGTGGCGCTGGAGGGTGCGTTAAAACTCAAAGAAATTTCCTATGTCCACGCTGAAGGGTACGCCGGAGGAGAGATGAAGCACGGCCCCATTGCGCTTATTGATGAACAGTTTCCCACGGTTGCCGTTGTGACGAAGAATGCGCTGTACGAAAAGATGGTTTCCAACATTGAGGAAATCAAGGCGCGCCGCGGCAAAGTGATTGCTATTGCGACGGTGGGCGACACCATGATCCGGAAACTCGCGGACGATGTGATCTATGTCCCGCCGACCTTGCCGCAACTTGAACCGATGGTGAACGTTGTCCCGATGCAGCTTTTTGCGTATGCTGTAGGAGTAGGGAAGGGATATAACGTTGATACTCCGCGCAACCTCGCGAAGAGTGTCACCGTCGAGTAAGTGATGACATCCGCATTTTTCCGCGTAGATATCTGCGTCAATCCACCTCGATTTTTATATGAACAAAATCATCGGCCTTGTCATCATGTTCGCGGGGCTCACCGTGCTTTTTGTGATGTATCAGAACCGCGTTGAGCTGCTGGGTTTGGATAAAATTCCCCGTATTTTAAATGTTCCGGAGCGGACCGTGCAAATTCCGGGAATACATCCGGGGACTGTTGGAGCGCCGAAGTCCGGCACGAGCGGTGGCGTAAAAACGGTTACGACCGGAAGTAAGGGCTCGGTGATTGCAACGGCGCCGAAACCGGCACCTAAACCGATTTCATACGCGAAAAAAGTGCGCATTGGGAATGTGTCGCAAGGCAGCTATCCGCGCCCGCACTCGGAGGTGACGCTGTATTCCGTCGCTGACGCGTCAATTGACATCACCGGCTGGAAAGTCAGGAGCAAAACCGACGCGCTCGTTATTCCGAAGGCGTTACAGTACTACGCGCCGCTCTATGACGCCGGCAGTGAAACCGATATTGTGCTCCGCGCGAACGATCGCGTGATTATCTATTCAAGCGTCTCGCCGGTCGGCACAAATTTCCGGCTGAATAAGTGCATCGGTTACGTCGCGTTGACGAATAGTTTTTTGCCGTCGCTTCCGGTCACGTGCCCTTCAATTGACTACACATCGCTGCGCTATCTTTCCGGTGAGTGCCAGAACTATATTCGTAGCTTAAACTCCTGCCGCGTGCCGCCGCCAACGCCGCCGATTGAATACAATCCGTCCTGCAACGCGTTTTTGCAAACACTGAACTATCAGTCATGCTTTAACGCGCATAAGTCGGATAAAGATTTTTTGAGCAACGAAGTGCGTGTGTGGTTGGGTGATTCGTTCGGCAATACGCGCGTCATTTTTGACCCCTATCACGACATCGTCCAGCTCGTTGCCCCGAGCGGGGAAGTGGTGGATGAGTACAACTATTAGGGCTCAGAATCTAGTAGCTAGAAGTTAGAATCTAGCACGCAAAACTGGGCTTCGGATTTTCTTTGAGCCCGCGTTCTAGTTTCTAGATACTAGCTTCTAGCTTCTTCCATTCTACCCTTTTCGTTCCGCGAGCGTCACCACCGCTTCTACTGTTTTGCCGTTCCGCAGCACGTTGAAGCGGACCATGTCTCCGACTTCTTTGGTTTCCAAAAGATCTTGAATAGTCAGTTCTTCGCCGAGTTTTTTGCCTTCGCATTCGGTGATGATGTCTTTTTCCAAAAATCCTGCCCGCGCGGCGGGGCTCCCCGGAACAACTGCGCGGTCTTTCGGTCCGTGGCTCATGATAAGTGCCCCGTATTCCACCGGCAAGGACATTTTGTTTTTGAGCATAGCGTCAATCATAATGTAGCGCAGCCCCAGATATGGGCGGAGAATGCGGCCATGTGTCTGCAGGTCGTGTAGGTCGCGCTTCGCGGCATTGATGGGTAAGGCGAAGCTCAAGTTTTGCGCGCCGAACACAATCGCGGCGTTGATGCCGACGGCCTCACCTTCAAGATTTACAAGCGGTCCGCCGGAATTGCCCGGATTGATTGCCGCGTCTGTTTGTATAAGACCGCGGAGTTCTTGAACGGGGGAGTGCGGGTCGGCCGAGGCGCGGATGGAGCGCGAGAGTCCGGAGACGATGCCGGACGAGACGGTATTTCGGAAAATGCCGAGCGCGTTTCCGATGGCCAAGATTTCCTCGCCCAATTCAAGGGTTGAGGAGTCGCCCAGTGTCACGGTCGGCATGCCCTCCGCCTCAATCTTAATAATGGCGAGGTCCTCAATCGGGTCGCGCGCGAGCACGGTTGCTTTCATCGCGCGACCGTCATTCAAAAGCACGGTGTATTCCGCGTTCGGGTCAACAACGACGTGTTTGTTGGTCAAGATGACGCCGTTAGGGGTTGCAATGAATCCCGATCCGCCGCCGACCTTCACCATTCCTCGTTCGTCCGCCTGGGCGCGCGCGATGTCCATCGGGTTTTCGCCCATCGGCAGCGGCCCCATGAGTTCCGGCGGCATTTCTTTTTCAATCGCCTCAAGTGTTTTTGAAATGATGATGGAAACCACCGCCGGCATAACTTTAACAATCGTGGATTTTATTTTTGACGAAGACATTTCTTTATTGTAGCAGATTTCTCGTCATCCCCGCGAACGCGGGGATCCAGAGTGTACAAACCGGATAAGGCTGGATTCCGGGTCAAGCCTGCCTGTCCGGTAGGCAGGCCTGCCTACCGGACAGGCAGGCCCGGAATGACAACGAATAAATAGCGCTTTTTAAAAAAACTGATAGGATAGTATTATGGTTTCACCTGAAAAATTTACTCCTCTGGAGCCTGAAAAACCGGAAAAAAGACTTGAATCACGCATTGAAGCGCGGCCCGCGGGCGGGGTGTTGTCCGGAAAACAAGAATTGATTCCGTACATAGAGCCGGAAGAGTTTGAGTCGCTGATTGCGATGCCGGTTTATGAAGAGTTTGATGCCGCGAGATCATTTGTCGACCTCAAAGAAGAAATCGCGGCAATGAAAGAGAAAAAGCTGCCACCGGAGGAACGCCGCGGCAAGTCTCTCGCGCGTGTCGGAGAGATCCGCGAACGTCTTGCATGGCAGGAGCAGGGCATTGCTGAGGCGATCCGGACATTGTGGGGCGTGGTAGAGAAAAACCCGAATGAAAATGACCGCGAGCTGTTCCGCCGTGTCGCAGAGCTCGCCCCAAAATATCACTTTTCAGGAGATCAATTGCGTGAGTTTTGGAACGCGATCCTGAAATATCGCATGAAGCACGCCCGTGTGGAGCGCGTCCGCAACGAATATCCGGACGATGCCGGGCTTTTTGAGGCATGTTTCGGAGGGAAACCACGAGGGAAGGTTGAGGTTGAAAAGGGCCCGATGTCGCTTTACTTCCATTGTTACGATGACGGCGACTACGTTGCGGCGTATGCGTTTGATGAAACCGGCGGCGACGAGAAAAAGCTGACAAATGCCATGAAAAAGCGGGCGTTTGAAACCGGCGGCGCGGCGCTTTCGGAAGTGAAGATAAAAGAGTTGGCCGGTGCGGTCGCGATTGAGCGGACAAGCATAGTGTCCGATCGCGCGGGCATGTTCAGCCGCCGACGGACGCTGGATAAGCCGGGGAGCGACGCGGTTCGCGCGCACGAGGAACAGCATTTGATAAATAGGCTTTTCCGGCCGATTGCCGAGCGCGTCAGGGAAGAGGAAATCATGGCGCGCGTTGCGCGCACCGCGGAAACCGTTGATGAGGGGCGCCGCATACTGATGCGGGAGCTTGCGCGGTCGGCAAGGGCGGCGATGGGCATAGACGAGGAGGCGCGCGACGAGGTGCTCGCCCATTACCGAGACGGCGCAACGCCGGAAATCATTCTGGGAAACTTAACAACGCTGTCGCTGTACGATTACAAGAATAGCGCGCGTTATAAGGAGGGGATTGCCGGGTTACCGAAAGTCATCGCCGGGAAAATGATGGGGGAGATGAGCGCGATATTTTATACGATTGAGGCGCAAGGGAAAGAAAAAATTCAAGCCGCCGGTCCTTTGGCCACACATTACTCCGAAGTGGAGCCGTATGTGGAAAAAGCGTTCGGTGAGGACTACGAAAAAGATCTTGCCCGTTGGGTCGGCGCTATTGAAGCATTGGAAAAGAAGGGCTATGGCCGCGACGAAATCGTCTCCATGCTCTACGGCGATCGGGTTTCAGATTGGACTGCATTTGCCCGCCGCGCGCAGGAGAAAAAGAAAGAAGGCGCGTAGCTCGTCACGCTAGCGACGAGCGAAGTGGTGGTGTTTGTTTGAAAAAGTTAGAACCCATTTCGAACAGAACCCTGACTGACTTCGCACGCGCGGAGCGCGTGGTGGCTCTAAACCTCTCCGTACGCTCCGATTGCATGGTGAAGTGAACCAATGCGCCTCGGGCACGCTCGCGGACTCGCGTGTGCAAAAACCAAAAAATTTCCTTGCATTTTTCTCGCGTCTCCTCCCCCCACCCCTCCACCGCGAAGCGGAAAAAGAAATGGAAAGGAAATTTTTGGTTTTGCTTCGCCGTTACCATAAATTCAGTTTATCACGATATCTAAACTTTGGATATTGAATGTTTGGATAGACAATGTTAATATATGACTAGGTCAATAAGAACAAAGGAATACGCCTATTTCGTAGAGCGATTACGGAAAGCTCGTGAAGAGGCGGGATTGACACAAGTACAGGTTGCAAAGAAATTAAAGCGCCCGCAATCGCACATTTCTAATGTAGAATCAGGACAGCAAAGGGTTGATGTCGTCGAGCTTCAGACTTTTGCAAAGATGTACAATAAAGACATTAACTACTTTATAAAATAAAAAAATACCAATATGAAAAATAAAATTACAATTTCATTTTCTGTTTTATTTTTAGCAGTCTTATTTTTCAGTAATATTACTGTTGTTCAAGCTTATGCCAACGAACCAGTGGCTTGGTGGGATTTTAATAGTCAAGGTGAAATTTCTGCTGGATTAGTGAAAGACAAAGTGGGTTCACACAATGGACAAAGTTTTAATGGTGTTTATGTAAATGGTTACAGCGGCGGTGCATTAAAAATAATTGATCCCTCATCTCCGTCTGGTTCAGGTATTCCTGGAAGTGGTGGTGGTGATGGGGTTGTTGTAAGCAATATTCCAGAAATTTCTCAAGCGACTCTTACTTTTAGAATGAAAACTGATGGTACAACAAATGCCACCGAACAAGTTGTAGTCACTCAAAATCGAGAGCCCACAACAGACATTGCAGTTTCATATAAAAATGGACAAATCAGTATAGGTTTTCATAATGGAAGCTTGACCGCAAATGTGAATGTTGACCAAGACTGGCACTACTATGTAATAACTTATGATGGTAGAAATACCTATCTTTATGTAGATGGGCAAGTAAAGGGTTTTTCTTCTGCCCAAAGTGGCGTAGGGAAAATTGCTACCAGTAAATGGGTCTTTGGTATAAATCCCGTAATTTATGAAACTCTCACAAGCCCAAATACCGCAGCAAATAAAAGGGTTAACGAAATTACAATAGATGATTTTAAAATTTATAATCACATATTCAGCGAAGCTGAAATTGCTTATGAAAAAGACAATAACCAGCTTTGCTATGCGGACACATGGTCTTGTGGCGAATATCCCGCCTGTTCTGCCGATGGAACACAAATAAGAGTTTGCAATAAAACTTTTGAATGTTCTTTAGTCATTACCCCTTCACCTACGACTTCTCAAGCCTGTACTCCTCCAGCTCCTTCGTGTCAGGCAGATACATGGTCATGTGGTGATTGGAATTCGTGTTCAGCTTCTGGTAATCAAACTCGAAGTTGTACAAAAACCCTTGATTGTTCTTCAGCCAATACCCCGTCACCATTAACTTCGCAGAGCTGTACTCCACCAGCAGTAACTCCTTCACCAACACCCACTCCAATTCCTACACCGACCCCCACACCTACTCCAACAACGCAATCAACATGTACCGAGGACATTTGGTCTTGTGGAGACTACAACGTCTGTTCAGTCGGCGGAATACAGAGCCGAAGCTGTACTAAAACTTTTGATTGTCCAAATGTGCAAACAGCAACACCAACAACCGATAAGTCCTGTCAGCCATCGACACAACTCCAACCCACACAAAACACAGAGCAAAAACAAAATTCTTTTGTAGATTCAATTTTAGAGAAAATAAGCTCAAAGAAAAATGAAACTCCCTTAGTACCCGTTAAGGTCGAAAAGAAAAATGTTCAAGAACAAACGATAGAGAAATCAAAAGTAGCAGAAGATTCTGTATTAAAAAGCGCAAGCACTTCACAAGAAATTATAACTGATCAAAGTGTTGCAAGTTCTACACCAGAAAACGAGGAGCCAATTAAGCCGTCAGTGATTGAGCGTGTCATTCGTTGGTTTCTAAGTTTATTTTAGAACATGAATGAAATTTTATGGACCAAAAGATAGAGAAGTGGCAAAAACAAATTGGACACTTAATTGACGAAATTCTTGATATCAACGAAAGAAAATATGTTTTTGAAAAAGAACGGGAAATTATCAAAAACAATTCTAAACTTCAAGATAGTAATATTTTCATTACATATCTATTTAAGAATTACGCCGAAGCTCAAGTTTTAGCCATATCAAGAGTCGTGGAAGATGATGGGCGGACAGGAAGTTTGGTTGCATTACTAAACGATATACTCACAAATTTTGAGGAAATCATAAAATCAGGAAAGCTCAAACAAAAACATATCGCCAATATCAACAAAAGTGGACTTGATGAAATGTTAAAAGAACATTTTAAGAACGAACAAGAAAATATGCAAGTTTCTTGGGAAAAAATAAATTCTGATAAGTTTGACTTACTGAAAGCAACAGCAAAATTAAAACTTTTTCGCGATAAATGGGTCGCACACATCGATCAAAAAAGGAAACACGTCGTGATTGATTATGATGAATTAAATAAAATCGTAGATTTTCTTAATGCGATTATGCAGGAATATTACACATTCTTGACCAATAGTTCTATGGCATCATTTCTCACCAGTGGAATTGAAGAAGATGAGGAAGTTTTTAATTTTGCATGGTCAAAATAATTCAAGGGAGCAATCACCGCCGTTTTATAATATCTCCTAAAAAACGGTGGGGATTTGTGTGCGCACTGGGTGGGTGGGGCAAGCACATATAGATTTGCTTGCGCTTAGCGCAAACTACTTTCTTGAGTTACCACAGACTCGAACGAAGCCACCAAGCGAACACGCACAACGCCGAAGCAGCCAGCGCGAGCAAAGCGAGCGGGCTATGCGTAGGCGGTTGTGTGTGGTTCGCGAGCGTTAGAGTTACCACAAAACACGGATATGGGAGCGCCTCGGTCGCCGTGAGGGCGGAGAAAAGAGCAAACAAAATGTTAAAATAAGATTGCTCTTTTCGGAGACTGAAACGGCGAAGCAAAACCAAAAATTTCCTTTCCATTTCTTTTTCCGCTTCGCGGTGGAGGGGTGGGGGGAGGAGACGCGAGGAAAATGCAAGGAAATTTTTTGGTTTTTGCACACGCGAGTCCGCGAGCGTGTCCGAGGTGCATTGGTTCGCATCACCACGCGATCGGAGCGTACAAGGCAGTTTCAAGCCACCACGCGCTCCGCGCGTGCGATTAGTCGGAGTCAGGATTCAACTCAAAATACATTCGAACTTTGTCCAATAAACACCGCCAAATTTTTACCTATAAACATCGTGATCCCCTATCTTCAGAAAGTGTACCGTATCTTTTGCGCCATACTCAAAAACAATTCGTAATTTATAGTCTACTGAAAAAGAAAAGTAATCCGCCAAAACACCATTGAGTTTGTGGGTCTTCAAAGAATGATGCTTGGGGTTTGTCTTGAATACATCAATTTTCTTTTCTGCCAACTTCTGTATCTTGGGACTTAGCGACTCAAGTTGGGAAATAAATTTTTCTGAAAAGATAATCTTAAGCATGCTTTCTCTTTTTTAGAATATCTTTTAATTCTCCAGTGTATGCTAGACCCTGTCGTACTTGACGGGAAGCTTCAAAAATATCGTTAATCTCTATTTGTTCCCGCATTGTACGGATGGCCTTTCGTACAGCTTGGGCGCGATTTTCAACTTCGCCAGAATGAATAATGCTGTCGATAAACTCGACTAAGTCCTTGGGCATTGGTATTGATAGTGTAGTCATAGTATGTAGATTATATATTATAAGTATGATGATATCATATATTATCATATATTCGGTGTCAACACTGTTTCTCTGCCCTAAAATTCAAACCGCCTTTACTATACCAAGCTTCCCACTGTAAACTACTCCTATGCCCATAACACTCGACATCCCAATCTCCGAACAATTCCGCATCACCCCGATCCAAAAAGACGCGCTCAAAAAACTTGGCGTTCACACCGTCGAAGATTTGCTTTACCATTTTCCTGCTCGCTATGGTGATACCGCCGAGGCACGTTCCATCGATTCATTGCAAAAAGGTGACACTGCTGTTATCTATGGCAAAATCACTGGACTCAAAGCTAGCAAAGGTTTCCGCAGTCGCATCACCATGGCCACCGCCAACGTCGAAGATGAGAGTGGCCACATTCAATGTGTCTGGTTCAATCAGCCCTACATCGCCAAAATGACCCCCGAAGGCGCCCTCGTCCGCATTGAAGGTAAAGTTAGTGAGAGGCGAACGAAGAAATCTGTTAAGGAAGTGCCTCTCGCCGACATTGACCAGCCGAAGCCGCGTACGGAGTCGACTCTTGCCGACACTGCGACAAATTCCGTGACCGTTGGCGGAAGGACTTCGGTCTCTGAACCCTCTTCGCAGGCATCGCGGAGCGAATCTTTGGAAATACTACATCAGGCGATGCCGAGAAAAGATGGTTTTGCGAGCGATTCCGTTGTGCTCGCAAAACCAATCGTGGGTGAGGAGATCGAAAGTCCTGTAGCAAATGGTCGCGGCAAACTCTATTTTTCCAACCCCAAACTCGAAGTCGTCGACAAACTCCCAATCGGCGTCGGCGATTCCCTTTTCGGCAACAACGCAGAAGCTCACAATCTCTACCCTGTATACCCCGAATCTCGTGGCATCACTTCTCTCTGGATTTACCATTCATTACAAAAAATATTCAAAAGTGGACTCCTCGATTCCATCCAAGAACCAATCCCCGACGACATTCTCGAAAAATATCATTTACCAAGTATCAAAACGGCTTTTATTTGGATGCACGCACCACTCACTCGCGATGATGCCTTGTCCGCTCGCAAACGTTTTTCATTTCAAGAAATATTCATCATTCAACTCGGTCGCCAACGATCCCGCCGAGAATATGAAAACCATCCTTCATTCAAAGTTGAAACAGATTTGAAACATGTTCAAGAATTTGTCCGCCGCTTCCCATTCGTCGCCACTCCAGCACAAAATCAAGCCGTCGAAACCATTCTCGCCGACATGAAGCGTGGCCAAGCCATGTCCCGCCTCCTCGAAGGCGATGTCGGATCCGGCAAGACCGCAGTCGCCGCCGCCACAGCGTACGCCGTCATGACTTCGAAACCTCAATCGGACGCGACTTCAACTGAGGTAATTGACAGTGCATTACGTCGCGGCCCCCTCCAAGTCGCCTACATGTGCCCCACCGAAATCCTCGCCACTCAACAATTCGAATCATTCATTCAATACTTTTCCTACATGCCTATTCAGATCGGACTCATCACAGGTTCTGGTTGTTACAAATTTCCTTCAAAAGTAAATCCAAAAGGTTTCACCGACATTTCCCGCGCTCAATTACTCAAATGGGTTGAGGACGGCTCTATTTCAGTTCTCATCGGCACCCATGCCATCATCCAAAAATCCGTGAAGTTCAAGAACCTCGCTTACGTCATCATCGATGAACAGCATCGTTTCGGTATTGGTCAACGCAGGAAACTTGTCCGCAAAGACACCATCGCACCACACTTACTTTCAATGACAGCTACACCCATTCCGCGCACTCTTGCATTAACTTTATATGGCGACCTTGACCTAACTTTGATTGACCAATCACCCGCTGGACGAAAACCCATAATTACCGAACTCGTTCGACCCGATAAACGCGATGAAACTTATAGGAAAATTGAACAAGAACTAGAAGCTGGACGCCAGCTTTATGTCATTTGTCCACGAATCAATGAGCCAGACCCAGACAAAGAAGCCGCCATCATCGCCAAATCAGTAAAGGAAGAAGCCAAACGTCTAAAGCGTTCCGTATTTCCGCAATATGAGATCGGCATCTTGCACAGCAAAATGAAACCCACTGAAAAAGACGCTGTCATGGCCGAATTCAAATCTGGTAAAATTCACATCCTCTGCGCCACGTCAGTCATCGAAGTTGGCGTCAATGTCCCAAATGCCACTGTAATAATTATTGAAGGTGCGGAACGATTTGGTCTGGCACAACTCCATCAACTCCGCGGGCGTGTCCAACGCAGTACTCATCAATCATATTGTTACGCCTTCACTGAAACCAATTCCGCAAAATCCCTCGAGCGCCTCAAAGCTTTGCAGAATGCCAAGAATGGTTTCGAGCTCGCTGAACTAGATCTAGCCCAACGTGGCGCTGGCGAACTCTCTGGTATGCGTCAGTGGGGCGTTTCCGACGTGGCCATGGAAGCTCTAAAAAATTTGAAAATGGTGGAAGCAGCGAGGACCGAGGCTGTGAGGTTGATTACTGAAGATATGACGCTGGCCGGTTATCCATTACTTAAAAAGGTAGTGGAAAAACATACGAGTGAGGCGCATTTTGAGTAATTATAAAGAAAAACTTATATAAAAAACTAAGTATATTTAAGTCAAGCCCGGTCAGCACAAAAGTCGCCGAATGAAGTTAGGCCGTGCTTTTGGTATTCAATTAGCGAGCCTCGTA
>Ga0080064_1003247_pt1 | contig 24265 bp, 11 predicted proteins | sample Subgrocontami54m_FD_69260 | JGI IMG/M metagenome (GOLD analysis project Ga0080064, IMG submission 69260) | Subsurface groundwater microbial communities from S. Glens Falls, New York, USA - GMW46 contaminated, 5.4 m (SPADES assembly) (version 2) ...
CGTCCGCGGCGTCGGCCCGCGATTGCAGACGGGGTTCGGCCTCACCGGTGTGCTGGTCGACCCGAAGGTGGAACTCTATCTCAGCGAAGCGGGCCGCAGCACGCTGTTCGCCGCGAACGACAACTGGGCGGAGGCCGGTGCCGGGCCGACCCGCGCCGCCTTCAGCACGGCGGGGGCGTTCGATATACCCGACGCGACGAGCAAGGACGCCGCGCTCATCGTGACGGCGCCAGCGGGCGCGTTCACCGCGCAGGTGACCGGGGTGGGCAACACGACCGGCGAAGCGTTGATTGAGATCTACGAGTTGCCTTGAGTTACCTGATACAAGTCAACCGCGAAGGTCCTGGCGCAACGCCGCCGGGACCAAAGCGCCGTAGAGAGCATCGCCCACGGAATACAGTCATCTGCTCCGCGTGATCTGCGTACTCCGCGGTTGGTCGTCTGCGTGGATTTCGTTGGGCTGACGCTCGTTTGATCACGCGGTGCACAGACAACTCACCGCGGAGCACGCGGATCACGCGAATGGTCCGCGATTCCCCATCCATCGTCCGCGTGCCCGGCGGGCTCCGCGGGGAGATATTCTGCGGCCCGTGGCAGGGCGAGGCGTCCAGGCCGAACCGCCAACGACGCGGACGGTTTGCCTTGCGTGTGGAAACCGAACTTTTCCCGAGAATCTTCTTCATCGCGGCAAACCTTCGGCTCTAGCATGACGGCATGCTGTCGCGGCTGCTCCTCGTACTGCTGTGCCTGTCGACCGGTGTCGCCGCGCCTGCGACCCAGCGTTACGACGAGTTTATCCGCGCGGCCGGCAACGCCGAGTCCGACGCGGTGCGGCTCGCGCACCTGAAAAAACTTGCGTTCCAGTGCACGGTCGACGGCACAACGCTGCCGGGGCTCGACCAGCTGATCGCGTTCGTCGAGCGGTGGGATTCGCCGGCGGCACGGCTCGACTTCTTCGACCGCGAGATTCGCCGGACGCTGAGCTTCGACTTCGGCATCGACGAACAATCGCCGCTGCTGCCGATCGCGGCGTTCTATCGCGCGCGGATGCTGGTGTGGGCGTGCCTCGAGTACAGCGACATCTATCCGTTTCCCGAAAAACGCTCCGCGTATCTCGGCCGCGCGCGAGCACAATTCGAGCTCGCGGCGAAGGCGTTTCCGGAAAACCGGATTGCCGGAATGTACCTCGGCGTGCCGATTCCGCCGGCGCGCTCCCTCGCCGTGCCGGCCGGCGCGCCGGACTGGGCGATCGCGCACCGCGAGGGGCTCGAGCGGCTGGCCGACATCATCGAGTGGTGGATTGATCATCGGATGCGACCCAACGGCGAGTACGGCGGCGGCTGGGGCGACGATTGCGAGATGTGGCGGCACTGGGTGCCGATTCTCTTCGGCTTCGAGCACCCGCGCGCGAACTGGGCCCAGGCGTACCTTTCCGCGCGATTGCTCGCGCAGCCGCACCTCGCCGGCGGCTATCACAACAAGATCAGCGACGTGGAGCACACGGCCGAAGACGTGGCCGACGCGCTGACGCCGATGATGTTTCTCGCGCCGGACAATCCGGACTGGGCGAAGCGGGTGCTGCGGCTGATCGAGCTCGCGGAGACGCTCTGGATGGGCCGCAACGAGCGCGGGCATCTGCAGTTCAAGAGCACCTATTTCACCTCGGAGAAGATCGACCTCGCGCCGGCGCACGCCTGCGACACGGTCTACCACCCGCGCGCGCTCCAGCCAGTGCTGCTTTATTGGCAGCGCACGGGCGATCCGCGTATCGGAAAACTCGTGACGGAGTGGATGCGAACCTGGGTCGACGCCGCGGCGCGCGAGGAACGCGGCAAACCGGCGGGCATCCTGCCCACGGCGATTCACTGGCCCGACGGCCGCGTGGGCGGCGTCGGCGAGAAATGGTGGCTGCCGGAGAACTACCCGACACCGCTGTACGATTTTCCGAGCGCGATGACGCTGATGCTGAACACGCTCGTGCTGACGGCGCACATGACGGGTGACCGGAGTTTTCTCGAACCGCTGCGCTCGATGGCGGCGGCGCGACTGGCGTGGATTCGCGCCGGCCGTCCCGCCGCGGCCGAAGGTTCGCGGTTGTGGTGTGCCGCGCAGTTGAGCCAGCTCGGCGGCGCGATCGCGAAGTACCGTTTCATCACCGGCGACCCCAGCCTCGACGAGCTGCTGCAGGCCGAGCGCGACGTGCCCTATGTGCAACTCCGGCTGGCGGAGAAGCCAGACGATGCCACGCGCGGCCGATTCGTCTCTGCGCTCGAGCAGCTCGCGTCGGTCGTGCGAGTCAATTTTCCGGCGTACACGCAGGAGGTGCGCTACACCGATCGCGTGATGCGCTTCCCCGTGCTCTACCAGCCCGGCTGGATGCTGGAGCAGGGTGCGCCGACGACGATCGTCGAGGCGGGCGTGATGGCGATGGGGCTCAACCGGCTGACGCTCCTCTACAACGCCGCGACCGGCGATCCCGGCGACCCGCTGTATTTTCCACTCAACGCCGTGCGCTGGCGTACGCCGCCGCGCGACATTGCCGTGCTCGTGACCGAATCGATGCCGGAGCGATTCGCGGCGCGGCTGTATCATTTTGGTGCCGCGCCCCGCGAGTTTTCGGCGGAGATGCTGCTGCTCAGGCCGGGGAAGTACCGCGCGACGTTGAGCGAGGTGCAGGCCGGGCGACGAATTAGTTCCGCGTCGCTGATGGTCGGCGCCGGAAGTCGCAGCTTCAGCGTAACGTTGCCGCCGGCAATCGAAGTTGCGGTGCACATCGAGCCTGCGGCTGGCCCCGAATTATAGCGGGCCCGCGGTGCGTTTCCTGGGGACGGCCTGCCTTCGAACCGTGCAGCGTGTGCGCATCACCCGGCGCGGGGGCGCGCCGGCCCCAACGACGTCGCGACTCACTCGGTGCGGTTCTTTCGCACGACTGTCACCGGTCCGAGCAGCCCGGACTCGGGCAGCGGCGTTGGCGTGCCCCCGCGGCCGCCGCCGAATGCCGGCGCGGGCACGTTGAGGACTTTCTTGTCCGCCGCCACGACGCGGTCGCCCGCGATCCGGTTGGTCCATTGATTGGTCACCTTGATCTCGAGCTGATTCGCGCCGGGTCGCAGCGCCGCGGTGGTGTCGACGCGATAAGGCGGCGCCCACACCGTGCCGAGATCGCGGCCATTGATCGAAACTTGCGCGAGGTCGCCGACCGCACCGAGGTCAAAGAATAGCCGCGCGCCCGAAGTGAACCACGCGCGGGGCGCGTCGATTGTCTTCGAGTACGTCGCGGTGCCCGAGAAATACTTCACGCCTTCGTCGGCGTTCGTGGTCCACGATTCGAGCTGCGCGAACGACGTGCGCGCTGGCGCGCCGAGTTTTTCGGGAAACGCGACGTCCCACCCGCCGGTCAGCGTGGCGAGCGTGTTTTCATCCGCGGGAGGCATCGTGCGCGTTCCGCCGGCGGCCGGGCGGCGAAACACGACGAAGAGCGTCTCGCGTGGCGCGAGCTGGAGCGGAACGATCGTTCGTTCCTTGTCGCCCGCGTAACTGGCGGCTTCGATTTCGCCGGTCAGCGGCCGCCAGAGTTCGGGCTCGCGACCGGCGACGCGGAACCGCACCTCGAGCCGTTGCGCGCGGTCCGTGAGGTTGGCGACGTAGTAGATGTCGGTGTTGTTCGGCTCCACGCGCCGGTGCAGCCACGCGACGTCGGCATCGAGCCCCCGGGCCGTTTCGAAGTCCTTCGCGATTCCCTGCATCGCCATCACGCGATCGAGCGGCCAGCCCCAGATTACTGTCCCCTTGCCGGCGCGCCGCACGGTCCGGCTGCGGCCGTCGAGATCGCCCCAGAGCTCGTCGGCGAGCGCGCGGACGTCGTCGTCGCACCCCGGATAACCCATCAGGCTCGGCGAGCGCGCGGGCTTGCCGCCGACCACGATCGCGCCGCCGAGCACAAGCTCGCGAATTTTTCGCAGGAGCTCCGGCCGCATCCGATCAGTTTCGGGCAACACGAGCACGCGATAGCTCATGCCAACCGGCAGCGTCAGCCGGCCGCCTGTGGTGAGCCCAGTCGAACCATCGGCGCCCACGCTCATCCGGTTGAGCAGCACGTCGGCGTTGATGAAGTCGTAGTCGTGGCCCTCGGGCGGCGTCGGCTGCGTGCCCGGGCCCCAGATGGGCGGCGTCGACGGCGCGCCTTCATTGAGCAGGTACGCGAGGTCGGCGACGATCCGCCCCTGTTGCAGCAGGAAGGACGCGCGCGCGAGGTAGGTCATGAACGGCGCGGCCTGCTCCGCCCACGTGATGTTCCGGTTGAGGTGCGTGCCGACCATCGTGTTGCCCGGCTTCGTGTCCAGCGGCTGGTGCGCCGAGGTGTGAAACACGATTCGGTTCACGCCCTGCGCGAGCCAGTAGTCGCCGACTTTCTTCAGCGTGAACGGCGACTCGTAGCCGCCGCCGGTGAACGCCTCCGCCGCGACGAGCGGTTTGCCGTAAACGTGCGCCGCCGACGCCGCCCCGCGCACGTCCTGCAGGTACATCAGTCGCGGATGCAGATCGCGGACCCAGAACTCACCCATCGGAATCTCGACCTTGCTCTTGTTGAGCAGCGTGTCCTCCGGCATCTCGAGCGATACCCCCGCCGCCTCCGCGTAGATGCCGACGCCATGCTCGCGCAGCTTCTCCGCCATCGTGCCGTAGTGCGCGTCGGCCCACAGGTCGGCGAGCGTGCGGCGAAAATCCCAGAGGAACCGATCGCTGGCCTCCGCGCTCTCGACCACGCGCCCGGTCAGCGCGGGCAGGAACGGCGTCGGGTCGTACCCGCGCCGGCGGCGAAACTCGGCGGCGAGCTGATCGGTCCAGTTGTTCGTGCCGGCCTCCCAGCTATCCATCATCACGTAGCGAAGGCTCTTCCCGAAAAGCGGACCGAGCGCCTGCCGCAGCGGATCGAAGTATCCGTGATAGTAGGACTCCATGTGTGCGCGGCTAAGCTTGTCGGCCTCGTAGCCCGAGCCCGCGGGCGTGGCGGGCCGGTTCTTCGCGCCCGTGAGCGAATAGCCGAGCCGCAGCACGGTCCAGCGGCCGGCCGGCGCATCCCACTCGAGCGTGCCGTCCGGTTTCATTTTCGTCGTGAGATCGATCACGTCGCGCCGCGCGACGACCGCATCAGCGGACACGGTGGGTGAGGGGACCGATTCGTATTCGAAGAGGAAGCTGAACCCCGCCTTTTCCTCCCACCGATTCAGCCGCGCGCCGCGGTGCAGGGCCACCTCGCTCAGGACGTATTGCGTGGCGGGCGCGGCCGGCGCCTGGCTCATCGTCTGCGCGGGCCCGAGCGGCGCGCCGCTCATTTCGATCCGGTAGAACTTCGCCGTCGTCGGCGAGAACGCGTACGTGCGCACCATGCCCTGCCGGTAGAGCTGCGTGCCCGGGAGCGTGACCAGCGTGCGGAAATTCTTCCCATCGTCGCTCGCCAGCACGCGGCCGACGGGAATCCCGCGCGCGCTGCCGCCCTGGCCGCCGATTGTGATCGCGCGGGCGGGAAATGGCTGCGGGAACTCGAACTGCACCCACGCCGGGCCGCCGTCCTTCGGCGCGGGAATCGTGAGCAGCGTGTTGAGCTGATCGTCGAGCAGCGCCGCGCCGTCGACCGGCCCGTTGTTCGTCGTGACGATCGGTTTCGCCGCCGTCGCGTCGCTTTCGCCCGCCGGCGTCCGATACGCGACGACCGCGGCGTCGGCGTAGAAGGGCGGATCCTTCGAGTCGCTCGAGTAGTAGCTCGCGCCGGTGTTGCGAATCTGCCCGATGTTCGACGGTGGCGCGGCGAGTTTTTGTGAAACGCGCCGTCCGCCTTCGACGAGCGTTTCGCTCCAGACGTATTTCTTCATCGCCTGCTCCGGCTTCACCCACGGCCCGCCGGTTTCGCTCCAGCCGGGCGAACTGAAAATCGACATCTCGAGCCCGAGCCGATCCGCCTCGGCTGCCGCGTGCCGCACGGCGTCGTACCAGTCGGGCGTGCCGAACTCGATTTTCTTCTCCACGGTTTGCCCGCGGCCGAAGTTCACGTCCGCGAGCATGAACCCGCCGATGCCCACGCGCTTCATCCACTCAAGATCCTTCGTGATGCCGTCCTTCGTGACGTTGCTCATCGTCCAATGCCACCAGGTGCGCGGCTTCGCGGAATCGGGCGGAGAGCGGAAACCGGCGGCGAGGGGGCCCGCAGGCTGGCCGACCACAGTTGAAACCATCAGACCGGCCAGAGCGAAAAACACGCGGTTCATTTTCGAAAAGGCCGATTGGAACAGGAGGTCGCGGAGGAAGCGGAGACAAGTGCAGAGACTCGGCGCCGCTGTCGCTGAACCTGACGCTTTCTCGCGTGCATATGCCATTGAACAGAAGGCAACAAAGGGAACGAAGAGTCGTTCGTCTTCGCACTCTTTGTTTCCTTCGTTACCTTTTGTTCAAAAGGATTGGGGGATTGGGTTTGGTTGCGGCTGAACCGCTCTGCGCGCTCCTGTAAAACTGTGTCAGGGTTTGTCCTTGATGTACCCCGCCAGCGGATTCTGCGGCAGCGTCTTCAACCCCTCGACGACGGTAGCCGCGTTCAACTGGGCGCCGGCGGCGCTCGTGTGCACGCGCCCATCGGCAAAGAGCGGGTTCACTTTCTCCTGACCGAGTTCGTCGTAACGCGACGCGATCCGCTCGTGCAGGTCGATGAAGCCGACGCCTTCGGCCTTTGCGACGTCGCGCGCCCAGTCGGCGTGGCTGCCGCTCGTGCGACCGATTTTTCCGTCGCGCCACATGTTGCGTGGGATGAGCGAGCAAACGATCGGCGTCGCACCTTTCGCGCGCGCCTCGGCGATGTAGCGCCGCAGATACCAGCCCCAGGTGTGCATCGTTGATTTCTCCTTCGTCTTTTCGTCTTCGCGCTCCTGGGCTTCCTCGCCGATGCCCTTCAGCGGCGCGCGCGGACCATTGTCGTTGTGGCCGAACTGAATCAGCACCACGTCGCCGGGCTTCAGGTGTGCCGTGATGAAATCCCAATACCCCGTGTCGCGAAAGCTGCGCACGCCCGTGCCGCCGACGGCGCGGTTGACCACGTTGATCTTGTCCAAATCGAGGTGCGTGCCGAGATACTCGCCCCAGCCCCACTGGCCGCCGTCCGCGCCGTCGCCGCGGCCCTGTCGCACGGTGGAATCGCCGACGAGCCAGACCGACGGCAACGCCGGTTTCGCCGGCCAGCCCAACCGCAGCCACGCGAAACGTTCCGCGGGCACGCCTTCGCCTTTCGCCGAAAGGAATTTTGTCACCGGGCTCGGCCGCAGGCCCTTCAATCCCGCGACGACCATGGCCGCGTGCAGGTCCGCGCCAATGGCGTTGAAGTGCGTGTGATCCTGCTGGTAGATCGCCTTCACCTTTTCCTCGCCCATGGCGTCGAACGGATCGGCCATCGTGTTCGTGAGATCGATGAACGGAATCTTGGCCGCCTTGGCGATGTCGAACGACCACAGGCCGTAGCGGCCGGAGCCGCGCTCGATTTTTCCGTCGCGCCAGATGTTGCGCAGCGTAAGCGAGAGCACGATGGGCGACGCGCCCTTCGCCTTCACGTCGGCGATCATCTTCCGCAGGTACCAGCCGAAAGTGTGCACGACCTCGTGTTTCTTCGTCATCTGGTTGTCGATTTCCTGCGACTCCTCGCCGAGCCCCGGCAGCGAGCCGCGCGCGCGTGACGTGTCGTTGACCGCGCCGCCGTCGTTGTGGCCGAATTGAATCAGCACCACGTCGCCCGGCTTCAGGTCGGCGAGCAACTGATCCCAGAGCCCTTCGGACACAAACGTCCGACTGCTGCGGCCGCCGCGCGCGCGGCTGGCGACATTGACCTTCGTGAGATCGAAATAATCGGCAAACGGCACGCCCCAGCCCTGCTGCACCGCGCCGCGGCCGCGTGCGGCGGTGGAGTCGCCGGCGATGAAGATCGTCGGCAGCGCGGGGTCGAGCTTCGGTGCGGACGACGGCGCGTTGCTCTTGAGATCCGGCGCGGGCGGGACGGCGGACTGGGCGAGGGCGGTGAGGGCCGCAGCAAACAATACAACCAGAGCTCGAATGCCGGCCGTGGCACGGGTAACCTGCCCGTGCTGGAACATCGGTGCTCTTTCGAGCACGGGCAGGTTGCCCGTGCCACGGTTGGGCAGTGTTCGTTTCAATGATGATACCATTTAATCTCCTTTCGCCACCGGGGCCGATTCATCGAGTTCCAACCTCAGATAGTCGTAAATCACGCCATTGTTGATCGGGCCGGCGGGGACCGTGAGCGTGAGCACGTTGGCGCCGGGCTTCAGGAGCGCGGCGTCGAACGCGAGCTCGCGCTCGTACCAGAGTCCCTGGATCGAGTGGCGGGTGATCGCGCCATCGACCAGGAGTCGGTCGATCTTGCCGGCGGGCGCGTCGTTGACCGTCACGCCGATTTCGCGCGCGCCGCTGCCGCAGATCGCGACGCGCAGGATCGCCCGACCGCGCGGCGCGGCGGAACCGAGATCGAAGCGGATCGCATACGGCGTCGCCCGGCCGGCCGAGCGGATGCCGTAGAACGGCTCGACCTTCGCGGCCGGATTCTCGTTGTGCGGCACGTGCTGGAAGAACCAGTCGCGGCGAAAATCGCTTTTCCCCACGATGAACGTCACGTCGTCCGGAAACTGCTTCGCGTAATTCAGCGGCATCGCCGGATCGAAGAACTTGTCGGCGCCGGCGAATTCGGAGCCATTGCGATTCGGCACGCCGACTTCCCAGAGCTGCTTCCCGCGACGGACCGGCTTCCACTCGAGCATCGCGAGATCGAGCGGTTGGCCGGCTTTCACCGTGACGTTGGCCTGTGCAAATTCGCCGAGCACGCCATCGGCGAACGCACGCAACGTGTAGGTGCCGGCGCGCACGTTCGGGATGGAGAAGCGCCCGTTGTCCGCACCGCGCGCCCAGAACTGGTAATTTTTGCCGTCCTGTTGCCAATCGATCACACGGCCCGGCGCGGGCGCACCGCTGCGCGCGAAAGTTGAGGTGTAGGCCGCGGCAGTGAGTCCGACGCGCAGATTCGGGAACGTCTTGCTCGTCGCGTGCGGATCCGAAAGGGCAAACTGGCCACGCACGATGCTGCGTTCGGCGCGGCGCGCGTAGTCGACGCCGGCGACCCAATCGTAGGGCCACTTCGCGACCTCCTTCGTCCATTGCGTGCGCGCGTCGGCCGCGAGTGACTTCGGATCGCCGTCCGTGTTCACGTAGAGCATGAACGGCCCGATGATTTTGCTCCAACGCTCGCCTTCAGCGACCTCCACCACGGCGCCACCGTAGTGGCTGCTGCGCCAGTAATTCAGCACGATCGGCGCCGCGACGGGCGTCGTGTCGCGGTGACACAGGAACTCCACCTTGGTCGGGCCGCCGCTCATGTACTCCATTGACGGATTGATCAGCCAGAAGCCAGTGCGCTGGGTGGTGCTCGACCAGCCGGACGCCGGATTTTCCGACTGCAGCGCGGTGTAGATGTATTTGTCGCCCTCGCGCCGGCTGGCGGGATAGTGTTTGTCGCGCTTCGCATCGACCGTGATCCAGTCGAACATGTCCGCGAGCTTGGCGGCGAACCGCGCCTCGGTGAACGCGCCCGCCGGATAGTTCGCCGGATGCTCGAATGTGCAATACGTGTAGATGCCCGACTCGCCACGCCCGAGCGACCAGCGAATCTCGATGTCCACCGCGAGATCGCCCTCGGCGTCTCTCGGCACGCCGGGCCCGTGTCCCATTTTCTTTCCGCCGGAAATGCCTTTGACCGAAACCTCGCCCCGCGCGCCGCCGTTGCCGCGCGGATCGATCGTGATCCGCGTGCGCGTCTCCTGGCCGCCGGTGGTGTCGTGCGACCAGTAGCCGCCGGGGTGGCCGGACTTGTCCGTGAGCATCTCGACGCTGCGGTGCGCGAGCGAAACCAGATCGCCACTGCGTTTCGAGACGCGCGCTGTCAGCACCTCGTTCGCGAGCGTGAATTCGGTTTCGGATTCGGTGACGGTGACTTGGGCGAGAGCCACAAGAGGCACTGCCATCACGCCGAGAATTGCGGAGATTAATCGATACATATTTTGCATGTCATTCTGAGCGCCAGCGAAGAATCCAGTCTCAGCCGGGACGATGCAGTTGGCTCGAGGTGGAACGCGACCTCCGGGCGCGTTCGTGCTGCGGATACGGCCAGACGGCGCTCGGAGATCGTCGTCCACCTTCGGGTAACATCGCTGCGAGTGAAGCGAGTTCCAACGGCATCGTTCCGTCCCAGAATGACAGAAGGAGGACACCGCGCATTCATGGCGCGGACTCCTCCAATTCCAGCCGCACGTAATCGTAGAGGATGCCGTTGTTGATCGATCCTGCGGGGACGATGATTCTCACGACGTTCGTACCGCTCTTCAACCGCGCGGCGTCGAACGCCAGCTCGCGCTCGTACCACAGACCTTGCCGGCCGTGCCGCGCGATCGCGCCGTCGTTCTGGCCGAGGGCGATTTTGCCCGCGGGCTGATCGTTGACGGTGATTTCGAGCTCGCGCGTCGCAGTACCACAGAGCGCGAGCCGCAGCGTGGCCTTGCCCTTCGGCGAGCCGGCCAGGTCGAAGTTCACCGCAAACGATGTCGCACGACCCGGCGCGCGAATGCCGAAGAATGGTTCGACCTTCGCGTCGGCGCTCTCGTTGTGCGGCACCTGCTGGAAAAACCAGTCCTTGCGAAAATCGCTCTTGCCCACGACGAAGTTCACGTCGTTCGGGAAGAGCTTCGCGTAATCAAGCGGGATCGTTGGCTCCCAATACGACTCTCCCTTGAACAGCTCGGAGCCGTTGCGATTCGGAATGCCGATGTCCCAGACCTGGCGGCCGTGGCGCACGGGCGTCCACGTGATTTTTCTGAGGTCGAGCGGCTGGCCGGCGGTGACCACCACGTCGGTTTTCGCCAGCTCGCCCAACACGCCGTCGGCGAACGCGCGCAGCGTGTAGCGGCCGGGTCGCACGTGGGGGATCGCGAAGCGGCCGTCAGCACTCGCGCGCGTCCAGAACTGATAGAACTTCGCGTCCTGCTGCCAGTCGATCGTGCGGGCAATCCCGCCCGGGCCGGTGACGGCGGATTTCCACGGCGCGGCGGTGAGGCCCACGCGCACGTTGCTCATTTTCGTGCCGCGCGGCGCAAGCGGATCCGCGAGCGCGAGCTGGCCGCGGACGGTGACGCGCTCGTTGGGTTTCGGATAATCGACGCCTGCGACCCACGCGTAGGGCCACGCCGCGGCCTGATTTTTCTGCTGGGCTTTCGCGTCGTCGAAGAGCGCCTGCGCATCACCTCCGGAATTCGCGTAGAGCATGAACGGCCCGATTACCTTGCGCCACGCCTCGCCCTCGGCGAGGTCGACCGCCGCGCCGCCATAGTGGCTGCTGCGCCAGTAATTCAGCACGCAGGGCGCGGCGATGCGGTTCGTGTCGCGATGGCCCTGGAACTCCACCTTGGTTGGGCCGCCGCTCATGTATTCCATCGAGGCGTTGAGGCACCAGAAGCCGACGCCCCTCGTGGTGCTCGACCAGCCGAACGCGGGGTTGTCGGCCTGGTTGATCGTGTAGACGTATTTGTCGCCCTCGCGCAGCGTGGCGGGGTAGGGCTTGTGGTGATGCGGGTCCTGGCCGACGCTCATCCAGTCGAAGAAGTCGGCGAGCTTCGCGCAGAACCGCGCTTCGCCGAGCGAGGTGGTCGGGTAATCGGCCGGGTGTGTGAACTCGCAATACGTGAACACGCCCGACTCGCCGCGGCCGAGCGCGTAGCGGATCTCGATGTCGGCGGCGAACTGGCCGGCGGTCTTCTCGCCGCCCGACACGCCGGGACCGGTGCCCATCCTGCGGCCCTTCGAACTGCCCTTCACGGACACCTCGCCGCGCGCGCCGCTGTTCGTCTTCGGATCGATCGTGATCCGGGCGAGCGCATCACCGCTGCCGCGCGGCCCCATGGCGTCGTGCGACCAGAAACCGTATTGATGATCGGTGAAGCCGCGGTTGAGTCCGTTGACGAAATGCCCGGGCGGATCCTTTTCGAGATCGGGCGTGCCGTCCTCCTTCAGGAACGAGGCGAGCAGCTCGAGATCCTTGTACCGCAGCGAAACGAGATCGCCGGAGGCCTTGGCGACGCGGGCGGTGACGATGCCGTTGGCGAGGATGTAGGTGGCGGCGTCTTCGGTGAGGGTGACGGGGGATTCGGCCGCAAAGAGCGAGGCAGCGCTTAGCCGCAAGAAGGCGCAGAAGGCGCAGAAGGCGCAAAGAAGGAGGAATCTTGGAGGGCCCGCCGCTGTGCGGGCCGCGGACGACACGGAGGTCGTCCCTCCAGGCAAGCGCTTCGAGCTGTTCATCGCTGTCCTTTCATCCACTCAATCGCCGCGCTCTGCGTCGCGTTCGTCAATCGCTGGTAATCATTGGGCTCCTGCAGCCCGAGCCGGTCGGCGGCGTTTTGCTGCGCGTAGACCTTGCGGGCGGATTCGACCGCGGCGCGGACATCCGCGGGATGCGCGTCGCGATCCATCGAGGGCTGCACGATGAGCACGGGACGCGGCGCGATCGCGGCGAGCAGTTCGTCGTAATCGTAGGGAATCTCCTGCTCGCGGCCGACGAATAGCCCGAGTCGCGGCAGCAGCGGCCGCTCGTGGCTGTAGCGCGCGATTCCGCCCGTGCCGCGCTCGCGCGTGTCGGTCCGCATCGGGGTGAACCCCGCAATCGACACCACGCTCTTCACACGCGGGTCGAGCGCGGCGGTGTGCAACGCGACGGTGCCGCCCAGCGTGTAGCCGAAAAGGTGAACGCGCTGCGCGTCGATCATCGTTTCCTTTTCCACCGCGTCGATCGCGGCGCGCGTGTCGTCGACCATTCGGCCGAGCTGCGACCATTGCGGGTAGCGATCGTAGAACGGGCCAATCTCGCTCATGCGCGCGCCGAAGCCGCATTGGTCGAAGGCGAGCACGGCGTAGCCGGCTTTCATCAGCGCGAGAATCGGGTGCAGGTCGCGGCGATAAACCCACATGTAGCCGAGCGGGTAGCTGTAACCGTGCAGCCAGATCGCGGCGGGCAGCTTCGCGTTTTCCGGCGTGCCCTTGGGAAAATAGAGATCGCCGGTGATGCCGCTGCCGAAACGGATCCGCTTCGAGTCCAGCTGATCTTTTTCGGGCGCGAGCCAGCCGAATTCCTGGCTGCTGCGCGCGATGACCCAGCCGGCGACATCGGGCGCGAGCTGGCCGGGATTCGCCACGGGCTTGGTCGCCGTCGCCGATGGGCCGCGACCGGGAAAACCGCCGCGACCCGGGCCGACGGCGACCTTCGGTGGCGTGGGGCCGAGCATCCACTGGATCGCCCGCCGCGTTTCGTCGGGCGCCGGCGTAGCACGGTCAACCTGACCGTGCTTTGGCTGCGGGGGCAGCGCGGTCAGGTTGACCGCGCCACGCTGACGCCACGTGTCGAAGCTCCACGGGAAAAGCAGATCGTTCTTCCATGTGCGCGCCGAGCGGCCGAACTGAATATCGAGCCAGTCCAGGCACAGCTCCTGATCGTTCGCGCCGTGAAATCCCGGCAGCCGCATCAATCCGAGTCGGCCCGGCTGGCCGAGCGCGTCAAAAACCTTCAGCGCGGAGTGATAGCACTGCTCGTTCGCCCAGACGTTGGAGACCTCGTCGTTCAGCCCGTATTCCATCAGGCACGCGCGCGGGGCGATCAGGGCAACGAGCAGGTTTGCATCGACCGGCAGCCGGTCCTCGCGGCCCGCGAAGAACCGCAGTTGCGGGGCAAACCACAGCGGGAACATCCGCGTGGTGGACTCCACGCCTTCGCCTCCACCGTGCTCGCCCGACAGCCGCCACGGCAGCACGCCGCCGACTCCGGTGCTGCCGGCAATGACCGCGGCGATCCGGTCGTCGAGCGCGGCGGCGATCGTCGCCATCTTGCCTTCGCGGGAGTAGCCGGTGATCGCAATTCGCGCGCGGTCGATTTCCGGAATCGTGTGCAGGTAGTCGACGACCAGCTGCGCGATCCACGCGCGCTCGGCCATCGTCGAGAAATCGAAATCCGGATACAGTTCGCGCAGGTTCGAGCGCTGATCGACGCTGCCGCTGTAGCTGCAGGAAGCGTAGCCGCGTCGGATGAGCGGAGCGGTCCAGCCCGTCCCGATCAGGACGGGGTATTGTCTGGTGGTGGACGGCGACCTCCGGGCGCCGTCAGCTTGCGAATTGGCCACGGAAGACGGCGCCCGGAGGTCGCCGTCCACCTGAGAGGGGATTGTTACCGTCACTTGGATCGTCCCTTTCCCGTCGGGCCCGAACTCGAGCCGGACCGTGCGCGTCCCGTAACCCTCGCCCTTGTTCTCCTCGACCGGCACGACGCGCGCGATCTTCGGCCGCGGTGGCAGCCGGCCGATGATATGCCGCTCGTACAGCGCGCGAATTTCAGCGCGTCGCGCGGTCCAATCGGCCGGCATCGTGACCGTGCGACCGTCGGCGAAGCGAAACGGATCCGGCAGGAAATTCGCGCGGGGCAGCGCGTCGAAGTCCGGCGGCAGCCCGCCGGTCTTCTGCTGCCATTCGTCCCAGGCCGGCACGGCCGGCAGGTTCTGGCGCATCCAGTCGAGGTGCGCGCGGCGCTCCTCCGGGGTCATGGCGGTCGCGGCGGCCACGACGGAGAGCGTGGCGACGAACAGCAGGCGGCGAAGCGCGAGAGCGGGCATGGCGTGGGGGTGGGGTCTCCGGAGTTTCCGAATCACAGCTGTCGTGCGCCAGTTGACCGGCGTCGGACAGTGTGAGGACGGCGGAGCGTTCGCAACTGCCGACGCTTGCGGGTGATTTGCCGCAACGGCACGGAAGAATCGCCCGCCCTCTCGGGGGCTCGGGGCTCCGACCCATCAGAACCCACCGACCGGCTGCGGGTCCAAGGCCGGCCATGATTCGCTACAAGGAAGTCGCTTTCACTGCTTATCCCGCGACCGACATCGCGCGCGCGCGGAAATTCTACGAGGGCGTGCTCGGCCTGACCCCGAATGCCGCCGTGAACCCCGATGCCAAGTGGGTCGAATACAACGTCGGCCCCGGCTGCATCGCGATCGGCTCGTCACCCAACTGGCCGCCCTCGAAGGATGGCCCCTCCGCGGCACTGGAGGTGGAGGACTTCGACGCGGCGCTCGCGACATTGCGCGAGCACAAGATCAACTTCATCATCGGTCCGCTCGATCTGCCGACCTGCCAGATGGTGACCGTCCGCGATCCCGACGGCAACCGGCTGACGATCCATCGTCGGAAGCACGGGTAGAGGAAGAACGCGAGACGGGGGAAGAACGCGAGACGGGGAAGACGGGGGAAGAACGCGAGACAGTCTTGTCCGTCTTCCAAGTCTTCCGCGTCTTCCGCGTCTTCCGCGTCTTCCGCGTCTTCCCCGTCTTCCTAGAACGATCCCGTCACGCCTGCCGTATACGTCACCCCGAGGTTGTTCGCGATGTGGAACGTGCTCCACTCGGGGGCGTTTTGGACGCGGCGGACGCGGGTCTTCTGCGCGTCGGTCACATTGCGACCAGACACGAACAGTTTCGCCCAGCGCGTGACGCTGTATTCGACGCTGAAGTCGACGGTCGTGTACGGTGGGTAGAAGCGGTGCCCCTCGAAGCCCGCGGCGTCGTCGCGTTGCCGGTACACCTTGCCGTTGCGGATCAGCCCGACGTTCGCGCCGAACTTGCCGCGGCGGTACGCGAGCGCGCCCTTGTACTGGGTCTCGTAGAAATTCTGGAAGTCGGTCCCGACGTTGCCGCCGGCGTAGTTGAACTTCGAGAGGTTGTTGTAGTTGAAGCTGCCGGTGAAGGTGAAGCCGCGGGCCCAGTCGGGCAGCCACGGGTTGAGCAACTGCCGCGCTTCCAGCTCGGCACCGTCGATCCGGCCGACGCCTTCGTTGATCCAGGTCGTCGATTGGAAATTGGCGAACGTCGGTTCGAGATCGAGCAGCGCGAGTTTCTCCGGCGTATCCAGCAGGATGGTTCGCTGCACCTGCACCTTGTCGATGTCCTTGCGGAAGACGCCGGCGCTGAACACGCCGCCCTGCCGGGTGTAGTACTCGAGGTGCGTCTCGTAGTTGTTCGCCTTCCACGGCTCGAGGTTTGGGTTCGGCCGGTTCACCGTGCCCAGCGCGACGCCGGAGAACGGGCCGGTCGTGACCGGATTCAGATCGAGCGTGGAACTCGGAATGACCGCGCGCGCAAAGCGGTTCTTCGCCTGGGTCTTCGCGTAGCCGAGCCGCAAGATCAGCTGCTCGGTGAAGTGGTAATTGAGCTCGAGGCTGGGGAAGTAGCCGTCGTTCCCGCCCTCGCCGCGCGCGCCTTTGCGCGTGTAACGCTGCCGGGCTGCCTGCAGCGGGTCGGTGATGCCCGCCACCGCGCGGGTGCCGCGGTCGAGGTTGCCGCGGCCCCATGCCTCGGCTTTTTCGTAACGGATGCCGCCGATGTACGTGAGCCGGTTGCTGAGCAATCCGCCGGTGAGTTCGAAATAGGTCCCGTAAGTCTTCTCGTCGATTTCGTAGGGCTCGGTCACCGAGAACCGGTGCGACTCGGCGTCGCGGTACTGGAACCACGCGGGATTGGCCTTATACAAATCGTAGAGCCGGCGCAGGCTGATCCGCGGCACGGCGGGCGCGTGGTAGTAGCTGTCGCGCGAGGGGGTGATGTTGACGGCGGCGATTTGCGCGGCGTTGTCGTCGGCCGTGCCGGCCACGCCGTCGCGGCCGACGAACGTCCAGAGTTTCGCGTCGTAGCTCTGGAGGTTGCGGAATTGCTCGTTGAAATCGAAGCCGAGCCGGACCGCGAGCGGGTTTCGCGTCGCGAACACGTACTTCGCCCACAGCCGCGTGGCGCCGATGCTCTCGCGCAGCTGCGCCTGGCGGGAAACCGCGCCGCCCACATTCATGGCCGTGAGGTCCTGCCAGTCGACCGCGGGCCCGAGCGACGTCGCGCCGGCCGTGTGCGCGTAGGCGCGGACGTCGTGCGACATCTTGTAGTCGCGCTCGAGCAGGTTGACGGTGATGGCCCGCGGATTCGCCGTGCCGCTGCCAAGGCCGGTGTTCGGCAGGGTGCTGCCGCTCATCGTGGTGCTCTGGAAGAACCCGTCATCGGTGTCCTTGAACTGGTGGTGGGAAGTCGAATACGACGCGCGGGCGTTGGCCGTCCAGCTGCCGTGGTGCCAGTCGGCCTCGAACGAGTTGGTCACGACATTCTTGGTGCCGTTGCGCCAGCCCTCGCGCAGGTCGTAGCGAATCGCGCCCGTGCCGAGATTGCCGTAGGTGGCGTACGTGCCGTCGGCCGTGAGGCCGTTCGTGCCCGGCGCGCCGAGCGGCGAGCCCGGGTTGGTGTTCGCCTGGTTGCCTGTGCCCCAGATGAAACGCACCTCGTCGCCGGCGCGCTCCTGGTAGCGGCTGCCGCTGAGCGAATACGAGACCTTCAGCGGGCGGAACGGCTTCCAGTCGAACTTCACCGAGCCGCTGTCGGTGATGTCCTGCTTCGGATTGTCGTGCAGCAGGTCCTGCGTGAGTTGCGGGTTGTAGACGCTGACGGTCGTCAGCGGCTGGCCGGCGGCGACGCGCGCCGCGGCGGAGGCGGCCTGTGCGGCCGAACCGAAGTTCCAGGACGGCGACGACCAGTGGACGCGCGCGAGCACGTCGTTGTGCGCGAGGGTGACAGCGTAGCCGAAGTTCTTGGACACCGGGTCGGTCCAGGTCAGCTTGAAGTTCGGCCGCCAGCCGCTGATCCGCGTGTCGCGGATGCCCGCCCGCTGGCCGAACCCGAGTTCCTCGGCGTCGGTGGTGAAGAGGGCGTTGTAGCTCAGCCGGCGCTTGTCGGCTTCGAACGCCGAGCGGCGCACGAGGTTGAGCGAACCGCCGAGCGCATTGGCGCTGTCCTCCGGCGTGCGGAGCTTGCGCACCTCGACGCGCGCGATGTCGGCGGACGACGCGCCGAGCATCTCGAAGTTGCGGTCACGCCCGGTGACCGAGGCGGTCGCGGTCGACGCCGAGGCCACCGGCATGCCGTCGAACGAGATCTCGGTGTTGACCGCATCGAGGCCGCGCACGCTCACGCCGACAATGTTGTTGGCGAAATACTCCACGCTGACCCCCGGGAGCCACTTCATGAATTCGCCGGGGTTGTTGTCCGGAATGGTCCCGAACTGATCGGTGCTCACGACGCTCTTCTGCCCGAGCGCGAAACGCTGCTCATTCACCGCGATGACCGCGGCGTCGGTCTCGCGCGTGGCCTGCACCTTGAACGCGTCGAGCTGCACGGCTTCGGTGGAATCGCCGTACCGGCTGCGGCTGCCGATTCGGAAATCGTGCGGCGTCGTCTCGCCCGCCGCGACGGTGACGGCCTCCTCCTGTTCGTCCATGCCCGAGAACACGACGCGGAGCGTCACCGGGCCGGTCGCCACGCCGGTGAGACGATAGGTGCCGCTCTCGTCGGTGAGCGCGACGAGATTGGTGCCTTTGACGGACACGCGCGCGTTGTTGAGATAGTCGCCGGTCACGCGATTCTGCACGCGGCCCTCGATTGCCCCGGTCGGGGCCTGGGCGTGGATCCCGGGGACGGCGGCCACCAGGAGTATGGTCGTGGCGAGGAAATGACAGAAGCGGGGTAGGAGGTTTTTCATGGCGACAACGATGTGGCCCGGGGCGCGGATGGCCTGGAGCGGAGGACGGTGGGGGTAGCAGGCCCGGCCATTCTAGCGGTTTGCCGTCCCGCCAGAATGGATAATCGTAGCAGATTCCTAGATAAAGTTGGCCGCTGCGACGTCGCTTCCCGTGCCGTCCCAGGGAAATGACGGGAGATCCGGTGCTGGGCCGCTAATGTCCCACCGATAACGCCAAGAACTCGTTGCTTGTAGCTACGAGCGTGAGCGAGTGGAACCGCCGAGGTCCACTCGCTCACGCTCGTGGCTACTCTTTGGAGGGTATCGGTTGGGATACCATACCAGCCGGGCGACCCTACTTCGCGGCCGAGGGCGCCCGTTCGAGTCCGCGGCGCTTCAGCAGTGGCTGCACGTCCGGATCGCCGCCGCGGAAAGTGCGGTACAGCTCCATGGCGTCGGCGCTGCCGCCGCGCGAGAGCAGTGTCGCGCGGAAATGATCGCCGTTGCGCCGCAGCAGTCCGCCGTTCGCCTTGAACCACTCGACGCTGTCGGCGTCGAGCACCTCGGCCCAGATGTACGAATAGTATCCCGCCGAGTAGCCACTCGAGAAGATGTGCGAGAAGTACGTCGTACGGTAGCGCGACGGCACCGGTGCAAAATCGACGCCCGCCTTTTTCAGCGCCGCGGCCTCGAACGCCAGCACGCCGTCCGCGCCGGGCACTTCGTTCGGTTTCAACTGGTGCCATGCCTGGTCGAGCAGCATCGCGGCCAGCACCTCGGTCGTCGCGAATCCTTGGTTGAATTTTTCCGCGGCGAGCACCTTTTCGAGCAACGCCGCCGGGAGCGGCTCGCCGGTCTGGTAGTGCTTCGCGTAATGTTTCAGCACCTCCGGCCAGGTGGCCCACATCTCGTTCACCTGTGACGGATATTCCACGAAATCCCGCGGCACCGACGTGCCGGCAAACCGCGGGTACTTCACCTTCGAGAACATGCCGTGGAGCGCGTGCCCGAACTCGTGAAACAGCGTATTCACCTCGTCAAAGGTCAGCAACGTTGGCTCGCCGGCCGCCGGCGCCGGGATGTTCAGATGGTTCGCATACACCGGCTGCGTGCCGAGCAAACCCGACGGTGCGACGTAGGCCGAGTTCCAGGCGCCGCCCCGCTTGCTGGGCCGCGCGTAGCAGTCGGACATGAAGAGTCCGAGCGGCGAGCCGTCGGCGTCGAAGACCTCGAACACGCGCACGGTCGGCTCGTAGACCGGGAGATCCTTCCGCTCCTTGAAGCTGAGCCCGTAGAGCTTGCCCGCGGCGAAGAACACGCCGTCGATCAGCACGCGATTCAGCTCGAAGTACGGCTTCACGTCCGCGGCGTCGTAGGCATAGCGCGCGCGACGGACTTTTTCCGCGTAGAAGCTCCAGTCCCACGGCGCGAGTTGGAAGCCGCCGCGCTCGCGGTCGATGATGGCCTGCATGTCCGCGGCCTCGCGGCGCGCATTCGCCACCGCCGCTGGCGCGAGGTCGGCGAGCAGCTTGTTCACCGTGGCGACGGACTTCGCGGTCTGTTCCTCGAGCTGGTAATCGGCGTGCGTGGGATAACCGAGCAGGGCCGCGCGTTCGGCCCGGAGCTGCACGATGCGCGCGACCGTCGCGCGGTTGTCGAACTCGCCGCCGTGCAGGCAGCGCGTCGTCGACGCCTCTTGCAGCCGCTCGCGCCAGGCGCGGTTTTCCAGGGCCGCGAGCGCCGGCTGGCCGCTGGTGTTGAGCAGCCGCAGCACGAACCTGCCGTCTTTTTTCTCCGCCTTCGCCGCCGCGGCCGCCGCGGCAATCTCGTTGTCCGGCAATCCCGCGAGGTCTTCGCGCCCGTCGACCGCGACGGCCGACGCGTTGGTTTCCTTCAGGACGTTCTGGGCAAAGGCCGTCTGCAGTTTCGCGAGCTCGGCATTGATCGCCTTGAGCCTGGTCTGGTCGTCCTCGGAGAGCTTGGCGCCGGACCGGACGAAATCCTTGTAGTACCGCTCGAGCAACCGCAGCGACTCGGCGTCGAGTCCAAGGCGGTCGCGCGTCTCGTGCAGGGTCTTGATGCGCGCAAACAACGCGGGGTTGAGCCGGATCGCGTCGTGATGCGCTGCGAGCTTCGGGGCGTTCTCCTTTTCCAGGGCGCGCTTCGCGTCGTTGGAATTCGCGCCGACGAGGTTCGAGAACGTCCGCTGGACGCGGCCCAGGAGCTTTCCGGAGCGCTCGAGGGCGACGATGGTGTTTTCGAACGTGGGTTCCGCGGTCTGTCGCGCGATGGCCTCGATTTCGCGCAACTCCTCCTCCATGCCGGCGGCGAAAGCCGGTGCGAAATGTTCGTCGCGAATGCGGTCGAACGGCGGATATTGGTACGGCAGCGAGCTCTCGCGGAAGAACGGATTCGAGGCGTCGGCAGCGGAGCCGACGCCGGGCATTGCGGCGAGCAGGAGGGCCATGGAGCGCAGGAAGTGCGAGGACATGTAAAACGTCCAACGTGCCGGGCCGGTGGTATTGCGCAAGGCCGGCGCGGCCCGACGCCAGCCGGGGCGCATCTCACGTTTTTCCGGTGGGAACTCCCGCCCCCCGCGACGCGCTGCCGTCTGTAGGTGGCGCGCTCGTCGCGCCACGCCTGCCCGCCCACGGCGCGTTGCGCGGCCAGCGCGCAACCTTCAGCCAGCAGGGCGCCGCAGCTGGCCCCGCCGGGCGTGCGCTGCGCGCACGCCACCGCTGATTGATTTTCCCGCGTGATCGGCGTAGTCCGCGGTGAATTTTCCAAACCGTTTACCGCGGATTACGCGGATTGCGCGGAAGATCGGGAGGCTGCGGGGTCACCGACACCGGTGTCGTGCGATTGCAACGCCGTTACCACCACCAAACACTCCACGCCGAACGGCAGGTACCCAAGGTACCCGAGCAGCGGCATTTCGAAGACGTGGGCGGCATCGACGAACGGTACGGTGTAGATCCATTTGGCTGCGCTGCGGAAATTCCACAGTTCCCAGAAAAATCCGCACGCGAGTGCGGCGAGGGCCCACGTGCCGGTGCGACGCCAATCACCCGCCGCGATTTCGCTCCACGCGCCGGAGCGGCGAACGAGCATTCCGGCACCGAGCAGGAGCGCGAGCGGTGCCGACCACAGCATCGGGTAAAACTGCAGCGGGCGCGCGCCGGTGAGCACCAAGCCCGCCGCGCCAATCCCGACGAGGACGCAACCGGTGGGTTTGCCCTCGAACCACGGCCACGCTGGGCCGCGAGCCAGACGCGACTGCAGCGACGCGCGGGTGCCGAGCCATTCGCCAACCGCGGCGACGGCGGGCAGCACAGTGGAGAAGCACACGGTCGCATGGAGCGCGTAGCCGACCGGTCCGAAATCCGCCACGCCGAGGTAATGCCAGTTGTGCACGAACCGGTTGAGCCACTCGAAGACCCACCAGAAAAGTGCACTGGCCGCAAAGAGCTTCGCCCAACTCCGCGGCGCGCGTTGCAACAGACACGTGCCGCTCGTCGCGGCCGTCAATGCGTTCACACTTACGATGAAACCGAGCCATAATGGAAAAAAAGTGTAGCGCTGCAGCGGCGCGAACCATGGGAACCGCGTCCACGCGAAGATCCACCACGCCGCGGTCCACGCCAGTGCGGCCCAGCCCCACGCGGGGAACCCGCGGCGTCGGGCCGACGGCGTGACCGAAGCGGCGGCGGTCGGAGCCGCGTTTCCGCGCGCGCGGGAGCAAAGCCACAAGAACGCCAGCGCGGCAAACGGAGCGAGCACCCCGGTGCAGGCGAGCCACGACCAGCGGGGGTAGTCACGCGGGATTTCGAGCGGTGGCGGGAAGCGAAAGAATTGTTCCAGCGGCCGATGGGCCAGCGCCGCCCCCACGAGCGGAAACCACAGGAGCGCCGCAAGCAAGGCGACGACGGCTCCGCGGGAGAACATGCCGCGAGTCTGCCGCTCGATTCCTCGCCTGCAAACCCGGGGTGGACCTCCGGCAAGAATCGCGACGCACGACTCGGCTGGACGAAACCGTTTTTATTTCGCACGCTTGGCGTTTTCCAGCATGATGACGGATGCTCCTACCATGACGCGCAGCCTGCTGATCGTCGACGACAACGAATCGGTGCGCGAGTCGCTGCGATTCCTCCTGGAGCGCCGCGGCTACATCACCGTGGTCGCCGCCAGTGGCGCCGAGGCGCTGGCGCTCGCGGCGCAGCAGGCGTTCGATGGCGCGATTGTCGACATCAACATGCCCGGCATGAATGGCATTGCCGTCTGCCGCACGCTGTACGCGCGCGCGGCGGAGAGCGGTCATAAACTCGCGATATGGATGATGACCGGTGCGCGCACGCGGGAGGTCGCGAAGGCTTCGGCCGAGGCCGGCGCGCTGGGGATTTTCTGCAAGCCTTTCGATTTGGAAGAACTCTTCCGCAGCTTCGACGAGCAATTCGGACCGCCGCCGTCGCCGCCGGAGGCGGGGCCGAGCGCGGTTTAGGCATAACCTCGTCAAGGGTTCCGCAGGAACCGGCTGATCCAGAGTGTAACGTAATACGTTACACTCCCTCTGAAAATGAAGGGAGATTTGAGCCGCAACTTGGCGAATGGATGTTGGTTTGAATTGTAGCCGATGTGGGCGGGGTGCCCTCACCCCGCGACCGTGTGCGATTGCGCGGGGTAAGGGTACGCCGTCCACAACGACTCTGTTCGTCGCGCGTCGCGACGATTGGTCCCGCCAATCGATCTCTCGATTCCGAGAGAACGATTACGAGAACGGTGGCAAGGCAGGAGTCGGCGGTTCGGCGGCGACTGGACGAATTGGGCTTCGTGCGCACGTTGCGCGCATGCAACTCACGGGGTTTCACCACCTGACGGCGGTCACGGCGGATGCGCCGCGCAATCACGCTTTCTATACGCAGACGCTCGGCCTGCGACTGGTGAAGAAAACGGTGAACCAGGACGACGTGTCCGCGTACCATCTTTTCTATGCCGATGGGCTCGCCTCGCCCGGCACCGACATCACGTTCTTCGACTGGCCGGTGCCGCGCGAGCGGCGGGGCACGCGCAGCATCGTGCGGACCGGTCTCCGCGTTGACAATGCGGCCTCGCTCGCGTGGTGGGAAAAACGATTCGCGGAGCTTGGTGTGGCGCACGGCCACAGCGTGGAGCAGGACGGCCGGGCCACGCTCGAGTTCGAGGATTTTGAAGGGCAGCGACTGGCATTGGTCGTCGACGCGCCGCCGGCCGAACCGCATCCGTGGCCCAAGAGCCCGGTGCCGGCCGAGCACCAGATCCGCGGCCTCGGCCCGATCACGATCAGCGTGCCCGACGCGCGGCCGACCGATGACGTGCTGACCAACGTCATGAACATGCGGCGGGTTCGCGAGTATGCGCAGGCGGCGGCCGGGCCGGTCGGTACCGAGCGCGACGTGTATGTGTATGAAATGGGTGCGGCCCCGTCGACAGGCTCAGGCCAGGCCCTTTCGACGGGCTCAGGGCGGGTGGGCGCGCAGGGCGAACTGCACGTGCTGATCGAGCCGGGGGCGCGGGCCGCGTCGTCGGGGGCCGGGGGCGGGCATCATGTGGCGCTTCGCAC
>Ga0080064_1003251_pt1 | contig 24241 bp, 13 predicted proteins | sample Subgrocontami54m_FD_69260 | JGI IMG/M metagenome (GOLD analysis project Ga0080064, IMG submission 69260) | Subsurface groundwater microbial communities from S. Glens Falls, New York, USA - GMW46 contaminated, 5.4 m (SPADES assembly) (version 2) ...
CCCGAAACGGCCTGAGTTTCAGGGTGCAATTCGCGCTGAACCCCGGGCCCGCCCGGAGAGCGAGCCCCCCCTGAATAGTCCAAAACGATCAAGCCGCTGGTATAACGGGGCAAAAGGCAGCGGCCGGCACCGTGGTCCGCACAGAAACCTGCCGCTGCATCAGGCCGCAAACATCAGAACCGCCCCGAAACCCCCGCCTTGATCGCCGGCGTGAACACCTGGTTGTACCGCGTCCGCTCCGGCACGTAGACGAATGCGTTCGCGATCGGGTCGTCGAACACATTGATCACGTCGACGAAGAGCGTCAGCCACGGCCGCCACCTGTATTTCAGGTTCAGGTCGACGTTCTTCTTCGAGTAGTAATACACCCGCAGCAGCGGGTTCGCGTTGTAGTCGCGGAGGTTTTGCGCGCGGTGCGTGTACTTCACCTGCAGGTCCCACGCGCGGAGCGTGTACGACACGCCGGCATTGAAGGTCTCCGGCATGAACCCGGCGATTTGCGCGCCGGTCTGCGTGCCGGTGGATGACGCGTAATTGCCGCGACTTTCGATCCGCGTGTAGTTCGCCATCAACCCGAGTCCTTTCCAAAGCCCGGGCAGCCGCGTGAACCGCTGCATGTACGCCAGCTCGAAACCGCGCACGCGACCCGAGCCGCCATTGTAGTTCGAGATGAGCTGGTAGCCCACGTAATCGCCGTCGAAACCGTTATCGGTCCCCGCCGGCACGACGCCGCCCTGATCGCCGTAGATGAAATCCTTGATCCGCTTCTCGAAGACTCCGGCGGAAACATACCCCGCCGGTTCGAAATAATACTCCGCGCCCAGATCGAAATTGCGCGTCGTCTGCGGCCGCAGGTCGGGATTCGCGGCGACGATTCGCATGTTGTCGTTGTCAATCGTCGTCGTCCGCAGGAGATTTCCGAAGTTCGGACGGCCGAGGCCCGTCGAATAGCTGGCGCGGGCGAGGAGGTTCGAGGTCACGTTGTACTTCAGGTGCAGGCTCGGCAGGACGTTGCGGTACTGGCCCTCGTCCTCGCGCAGATTGCTCCATTCCGCGGTCGTCCTTCGCCTGAGCTCGTCTGGCGTGACCGGTCCGACCCATGCCGCGCGCCGGGCCTTTTCCGCCGGCGTGATTTCCTGCCGCACGCCGCGGCCCGTCAGCCGTGTTTCCTCCATGCGCACGCCGGTGGTGACATCGAGCCGGCCGAGCCGCGTCTCGCCCATCAGGTAGGCGGCATAAACATCCTCGGTCACGCGGCCGTTGAATTGCAGCGCATCGCGCGTCGTGTTCGCGATGTTCTCGGTGAACTGCTCAGGATGTTCGCGGAGGTGCTGCACGAGCCGGACCACGTCCAACGAAGGCACCGGCGCGTAACGACCACGGGCGACCCCGTACTTGTAATTGTTGTCCGCAAACTGGGCGACGTTGTCATCGTTGATTCCCGTGGCCGCATTGCGGCCGGCCACACCGTCGGGCCCAACGTACACATAGGCCGGCCGCTCCTGCCGTCGTTCGCGCTCCTGCCCGCGCCAGCGCAGGCCGGTTTTGAAACTGATCGGCCGCGTGGTTGGCAACTGCTGCTTCCAATTCACGTCGGCGCCGCGGATCGCGTCGCGATCGTGGTAGTTCTGGAAATTGACCTGGGTGATCCGGTGGTCCGTGCGATCGTAGATGCTCGGCCCGCTGATTTGCGTGATCGTCGGGTAAAGCGGATCCGTGCGGTCGAACCGGAACCCGACGCCCGCGAGCTGCGCGGTCGGCAGGATGCGTTTCTCCGTTCCGATCGATCGCGAATAGTTCGCGCCGTAATCGATGAACGCCCGCGCCAGCCGGAGCTCGCCGCCGAAGACCAGGTTGACCGATTCGACGCCGCGCTTCCGGTGCAGTTGCGTGAAGCTGGCCGGATGGTTCGTCGTCTCCGTGGTCGTCCCCGTCCAGCCCGGCCGGATCTGCGCCGCGGTCGGCGCCATCGTGAGCTGCCGGCGGTCCAGCCGGTCGTTGTAATCGGAATACAGCGTGTTCAGGAAGACCCGGTGCCGCGCGCTGAGCTTGTAATCGACGCGCGCGCCCACCCCCACCCGCTCGTGCTCCAGGTGATCCTCGCCGAGCGCTGGCATCCAAAAATACGCCGGCACGCTCGTATTCGCCGTCTGCTGCCAGTTCTGATAGACGGAGTCGCGCGGCTTGTGCGTCTTGTTGTAGCTCGTCGTGAAGAGCACGCCGAATTTCTGCTCGGGTCCGAAGGTATCGGAGAACGCGAACGACCCGATCGGCTTGAACGTGTCGCGATCGAGGTTCCACGACGTTCCGCCCATGTAGGAAATCATCCGGCCCTTGCGATCGAGCGGCGACTTCGTCCGCAGGTTCACCGCGCCGCCGATGGAATCGCCGTCCATGTCGGGCGTGAGCGCCTTCGTTACCTCGATCCGCTCGACGAAGTCCGCCGGGATCCGGTCGATACCGAATCCCCGCGTGAAATCGCCGGTGCCGCCGTTCGCGCCGCGCGTGCCGTCGATCGTCACCGCGTTGAAGTCCGCGGAGATGCCGCGCACCGCGACGGAGGTGACCTCGCCCTCGAGGATTTCCTCCGCCAGTCCCGGCAGCCGCATGATCAAATTGCCGAGGTTTTGATCGGCGATGTTCCCGAACGCGTCGGAGGCGATCACGTTCTTCAGGTTGTTCGCGTTGCGCTGCTGAGTGATCGCGAGCGCGTTGCCTTCGCGTTCGCCGGCGACGGTGAACGCTTCCAGCGCGTAAATCTGCGAAGTCAGCGCAATCTCGCGCGCCAATGACTGACCCGCCCCGAGCAAGAGCGTAACCGTCTGCGCATCGAGGCCGGTGTACGAGGCCGACAGGCGATACTCGCCCGCCGGAACTTCGGAAAAATAGAACGCGCCATCGCGCGTCGAGAACGCGGTACGACCGCCGGGCTCGAGGGTCACGATGGCGCCCTCGAGATACGCGCCGGTCGCGGCATGCTGCACGTGGCCGGAAACGCTGGCCGCCGGGGACATTTCGGCGCCGCTGAGCCGGACTGCCAGGGCGAATGCCAGCAACGCTGGCCGGACAGTGAAGGGAAATTTCATGGGATCGCCAGGGTGGAAACGTTCCGCGCCGCGACGGAGGATATGCGTCGCGCCGTCACAACGCTGGCAGCCCGGGCGAGGCTGTCGAGACCTTGCGCGAAGCCTGGGGGGCCGGGGCGCCCTCGCCCCGGTCGAACTCGAATCCGCCGGCGAACGCGCGAAATTCCGCTCCCAACCCGCTGGCAGTCGCGCCATGCCGACCTGCGATCTTGCGCCACTGGCGCGAGTTCGACTTCTTTGGCGGTTCCCACCTCCCACGCCCCGTGATGTTCGCCCACCTCGTACGAACTGCACTGGTTGCCGCCTTCGCGCTGACCGGCCCGATTGCGTCCGCCAAGCTGCCGCCCGAGTCCGTCGCGCAACTGCCCGCGCCCGCGGCGCAGCGCGTCGATTTCGCGCGGGACATCCAGCCGATCTTCGAGGCGAGCTGCGTGCAGTGCCACGCGCGCGGGAAGAACAAGGGCAACTTCAGCCTGGAGACGCGGCGCGATTTCCTCGAGGGCGGCGACGCGGGCGCGCCGGCGATCGCCGGCCACAGCGCGGAGAGCTACGTCGTCGAACTGATCTCGGGGCTCAATCCGGAGAGCGTCATGCCGAAGAAGGGCAAGAAGCTCACCCGGGAACAAATCGCGGTGTTTCGCGCGTGGATCGACCAGGGCATGCCGTGGCCGGAGGCGATCACGTTTTTCAAGCATGAGCCGGCGAATCTGAAGCCGCGGGCACTCGGCACCTGGGTGGACGGCGACCTCCGGGCGCCGTTGGCGAATGGGACCGCCCCATCGACGGCGCTCGGAGATCACCGTCCACCCCACCCGGTCGACGCGATCGTCGATCGCTACTTCGCGCAGCACCAGCTGTCGTGGCCGCAGCCGGTCGACGATCGCCGCTATGCGCGTCGCGTCTGGCTGGATACGATTGGGCTCCTGCCCTCCCCGGCCGAACTGGAAGCGTTCGTGGCCGACCCGGCGCCGGCCAAGCGCGAACGGCTGGTGCAACGGCTGCTCGCCGACCACCAGCGCTACGCCGAGCACTGGCTGACGTTCTGGAACGATTTGCTGCGAAACGATTACAAGGGCCCCGGCTACACCGACGGCGGCCGCAAGCAGATGACGAGTTTCCTCTACAGTGCGCTCGCCCGCAACGTGCCGTACGACCGGTTCGTGGCCGAGCTGATCGACCCCGGCGCGGAAGCGGAGGCGTTCACGCGGGGGATTCTCTGGCGCGGCGCCGTCAACGCCAGCATGGTCCCCCCGATGCAGGCCGCGCAGGGCATCTCGCAGGTATTCCTCGGGGTGAACCTGAAGTGCGCATCCTGCCACGACAGCTTCATCAACGACTACACGCTCAACGACTCGTACGGGCTCGCCAGCATCTACGCCGACGGACCGCTCGAGATCGCCGAATGCGACAAGCCCACCGGCCACGTCGCGCGGGTGAAATTCCTGTACGAGGAACTCGGGCTGATCGACGCCAACGCCGCGCCCGCCGCGCGCCGGCAGCAGCTCGCCGCAGTGCTCGCCGGCCGCGCCAACGGCCGGCTGCCCCGCACGATCGTGAATCGACTGTGGCAGCGGTTTCTCGGCTACGGGCTGGTCGAGCCGGTGGACGAAATGGACAAGCCGGCGTGGTCGCCGGACCTGCTGGACTGGCTCGCGGAGGACCTCGTCGCGCACGGGTACGATCTGAAGCACACAATCGCCCGGATTCTCACATCGCGGGCCTACCAGCTGCCGGCGCGGAGCCTCGGCGAAACCACCGAAAAGTATGTTTTCCGCGGTCCGGCGATTCGGCGACTGAGCGCCGAGCAGTTCTCCGATGCGATCCACGGCGTTGGCGGCCTGGCGTATCCAAAAATCGATGCCAGGCTCAACCGCGTGGCGGCGCTGCAATCCTCGCCCGCGCCCCTGCCGCTCGATCCAAAATGGCTCTGGGGCATCGCGGGCGCCGAGGTCAAGGCGCCGCCCGCCACGTATGTCTTCCAACGCACCGTCACCCTGCCGGCGGCGCCGGCCGAGGCGGTGTTCGCGGTCTGCGCCGACGACAACTACACGATCAAAATCAACGGCAAGGCCGCCGGCGCCTCCGGCAAGCGGCTGAGCACCGCCGCGGACTGGATCGACGTGAAGTCGCACCTCCACGCCGGTGACAACACGATCGAAATCACTGTGGTCAACATGCCGCCCGATGACGGCCGGCTCGCGTCGTTCGCCACCGACGCACGCCCGGACCCGGACTCGCCGGCCGGACTGATTCTGTATGCGCGCGTGCGCGCCGGCGCCACCGTGATGGACTTTGTCACCGATCGAAACTGGACCGTCGTTGAATCGAGCCCGCCCACCACGGATCGTTTCGCCCCGAAATCCGGTGCCCCTGGCGCTTCGCGTCACTCCGTCGCCGCGATCGAGCTGGGCGGGCTCGATCTCGCACCCTGGAAGCTGGGTCGCTATCTCCTCGATGTGGCGGCGGCGCCGAAAGACACGCTGCCGGTCCAGCGCGCCTCACTCGTGTCGGCGGATCCGCTGATGACCGCGCTCGGCCGGCCGAATCGCGAGCAAGTCATGACCGTGCGGCAGGCCAACGCGACCACGCTCCAGGCCCTCGAGCTCACCAATGGCGCGACGCTCGCGGCCACACTGAAGCAAGTCGCCGACCGCGTGATCTCCGACGCGCCACCGACGACGGCGGAGCTGGTCGATCGCATCTACGAGAAAACCCTCGGCCGGCCGCCCACCGCCACCGAACGGGAAATCGCGCGGCAACTCGTGCGCTCGCCGACCAATTGCGAAGGCGTCGAGGATCTCCTCTGGACCGTCACCATGCTCCCGGAGTTTCAGCTGATTTATTGATGAATCCAGAATCGGTCAGGCACGCCCTACCCTGTGGGCGGGGTGCCCACGCCCCGCCAAACCCGACGCCGTCCTGCTGTGCGGGGTGAGGGCACCCCGCCTGCAAGCAATGTTGTGCCAAGAACCATGAACCCACGTCACCTCGCACTCCAGGCCGCCCACCGATCGGCGCGGGTCGATCTTTGCTCCCGTCGCGATTTTCTGAAGACCGCGTCGGCCGCTACCCTCGCGGCGCTCGCGGCCGGGGCGCCCCGGTCCGTGTTTGCCGCGGCGTCCGAGCCGGCCGAGAAAATCAAGCCGACGGCGGACCGCGTGATTGTGCTCTGGATGGCCGGAGGCATGGCGCACACCGAGACATTCGATCCGAAACGCTACACTGCCTTCACGCCGGGGATGAACCCGAATGACGTGCTGAGCACGTTCCCCTCGATCGCCACCAACGTCGACGGCGTCCGGTTTTCCGAAGGTCTGGAAAACCTCGCGCAGGTGATGGACCGCGCGACGTTGATCCGCGGCATGCAGGCGGCGGACCTTGGGTTCATCCTGCACTCGCGCCACCAGTTCAACTGGCACACCGGCTACGTGCCGCCGCAGACCGTCGCCGCACCGCACCTTGGCGCCTGGATTGCGAAGACGCTCGGGCCGCTCGATCCCGCCGTGCCCGCGTTCATCAACATCGGGCAGCGGCTCGACCTCGGCGAAGGGGAGGAGCTGAAGGCGTTCACCACCGCCGGTTTTCTCGGCAGCGAGTACGGTCCCTTCAGTGTCGCTTTTCCGGAGCAAGCCGCGGATGCGGTGCGACCGCCCGCCGGCATGAGCCCGGGCCGGTTCGCCGATCGCGACAAGTTCTACCGCCAGCTGCTCGACGCCAGCCCGATCGCGCGCGAAGGCAGCAGCTACCAAAAAGAGTCGCTGCTCCGCGCCATGGACAACGCGCACCGGCTGCTCAGCTCGCCTGCCGCGCAAGCCTTCGATCTCGCGCTCGAACCGCTGGAGCATGTGCGGAAATACTTTCCGGGCTACCAGCCCGGCATGCGCTTCGACGCGCCGCGGGACCGCTTCGGCGCGAAGTACGAAGAGGGCATGATTGGCCGCTTCGGGCTCGGTTGCCTGCTCGCGCGACGGCTCTGCGAAGTCGGCGCGCGCTTCATCGAAGTCACGACCGAGTACATCCCATTCCTCAACTGGGACACGCACGAGAACGGCCACACGCGGCTCGTCGGGATGAAGCAGTCAATCGATGCGCCAATCGCACAGCTCGTGCGCGACCTCGAGGAACGCGGATTGCTCGATCGCACGCTGATCGTGCTCGCGAGCGAGTTCAGCCGCGACATGATGGTCGAGGGCAAGCCGGAGAAAAAGGTGAAGGATCAGGTCGAGGTGCCGCAGGTGATCAACGAGCCGAAACACTACGGCATGCACCGTCACTTCACGGCGGCCGGCAGCGTGCTCCTCTTCGGCGGCGGCCTGAAGCGCGGTTACGTCCACGGCGTCACCGCCGACGAACGCCCGTGCAAGACGATCCGGGACCCCGTGACCATTCCCGACCTGCACGCGACGATCTACCACGCCCTTGGGATTCCGCCCACGCACAATTACGTCGTGGAGAAACGCCCGTTCTACGTCACACGCGACGGCACCGGAAAGCCGGTGATGGACTTGTTCGCCTAGGGCGTATCCGGGCAGGCGGCTTGAGGTGGAACGCGACCTCCGGGCGCGTTCTTCCGGCGGACGCGGCCCGACGGCGCCCGGCCGCCTTCGCCGAGGCTCCGGCGCGCCAGAAACTCCAAACCGCGTCGAAGCCCGCAGGGCGAAGACGGGAGGTCGCCGTCCACCGTTCGGTGTGCGCAGGTGTCGCGAGGCGGTCGTTCGCCGCGCGCGCCGGCGGCGATTACGCCACCGTGGCGGCTGCCATTTCCTGCAGCATCGGCCGCAAGAGCGGCGCAAAGCCCTGTTTCGTGCCAAAAAAGACGCGGCTCGCGCCGGCCGCGTAGGCCTGGGCATGGACATTCGGATCGGGACTGCCCGTGATCATCACGACCGCACACCGGATGCCGCGTTCACGCAGCCGGGCGATGAAGCGCGCGCCGTCTTCGCCTCGCATGCAGTGATCGGTCAAGACGATATCGAGGCAAACCGTCGCGCTGCGCGTCAGGGCCTCCTCGGTCGACTCACATTCCACGACGAAGCAACCGGGAAACTCGTGCTCCAGCTCGCGACGATGCAGAAAACGCATTTCCGCGTCATCGTCCAAAACGAGGAATGTCGGGGTGGAGTACATACGGCACAACCTGCGGCGAGACAGATCGGTGGCAGCCGGCCGGATCGATTGCAATAAACCACACCAGGCGCCGGGTGGTTTTACGTATTGATTACGGTGCTACGTCAGTAGTGCTGCCCGGATGCGAAACACCGTGCGCGCAGACTCGCTGTCACTGGCTCGCCGCCGATTCCCGCCGCGCCTCGGCCAGCCCGCGCTCGTAGCACGCGACCAACCGGTCGTAGCGGCGATCGACCATCTCATCGATCGTCTGCCGTCGCGGGTCGGCCTCGAACCAGCGGAGGGTTTGCGCGATACCGTCGCGAAAACGCTTTTTCGCCCCGTAGTCCGGCACGAACCGCTTGATCTTCGTGTTGTCGAAAATCGCCGAATGCGCCTTGTCGCCGAGCAGCGTGCCGGTGGTTTCCGGATACAGCGCCGTGATGAAATCCGAGGCGAGATGGACCAGCCGTGGCGACGTCACGCCGGCCGCCTCCGCCGTCTGGGTGAAGATCTGGTTCCAGGTCAGCGCTTCGTCCGAGGTGATATGGAACGCGTGGCCAATCGCGCCGGCGTGCCCCAGCAGCCCGACCAGCCCCACGGCGAAATCGCTGTTGTGCGTGATCGTCCAGAGCGAAAGCCCGTCGCCCGGCACGACCAGCGGCTTGCCGGCGCGCAGCCGGGCGATCGCGGTGTAGCTCTGCATCCAGCTGTTCAGGACCAGCGGAATCACCGTGTCGCCGTAGGTCAGCGATGGCCGGATGATGGTGAACGGAAACGCCTCTTCGCGATGGGCCCGCACCAGCCGCTCCTCCGCCGCGATCTTCTTCTGCGAGTAATCCCAGAACGGATTCACCAGTGGCGTGGATTCGGTGATGAGGTGATGCGTGGCCGGCTTCTGGTACGCGCTGGCCGTGCTGATGAAGACGTATTGCCGCGTGCGCCCGCGAAACAGCGGCAAGCGCTGCTCAATCGCCGCGGCATCGAACGCGATGAAGTCCACCACCGCATCCCACCGTTCGGAGCCCAGCGCGGTCGCGACGCCCGCGTCGGCGATGTCGGCCACGATCGTCCGCGCGCCGGCCAGCGCTTCGCGGCGCGCCCGGTTCAGCAGGGTGACCTCGAAGCCGCGCGCGATCGCGAGCTGGCTGCACGCCGTGCTGATGACGCCGGTGCCGCCGAGGAAAAGGATTCTCATGCGCCGAAGAGTGAAGGCGAAACCCGGGCCGGCAAGCGAGAGCGCGACGGCAAAATTGCGCGGCAACTCCGCGGCGCGTTCGCACCGGTGCCGGCCGAACCACGCATCTCAGGGTTCCGGCTGGACTCCCGCGGCGTCGCGGGCAATCACGGACCCTCTCCTCCATGTCATCCCTCCAGTCTTCGACCCTGGCCGCTCGTGCTTGGATTTGCGGCGGCTTCATCGCGATGCTCGCGCTCCGCGCATTTGCGGCCGAGTCCGCCACCGGTACGATTGAGGGCCGCGTACTCAACGGCCGCAATGGCGAGTACGTCGAGAACGCGCGGATCACCGTCGAAGGCACCGCGGTCGAGGCGTTCACCGACGCCGACGGCACCTACCGGCTCCTGCACGTGCCCGCGGGCCCGGCACGGGTGAAGGCGTTTTTCACCGGGCTGCCGTCGCACCGCGGCGAGGTGCGGGTCGGCGCGGATACCACCGTGCAGCACGACATCACGCTCACCGACGCCGCGACGCGACCCGGAGTTCCGCCGGCGGAAATCGTGCAACTCGGCCAATTCGTCGTGGGCGCGTCGCGCGAAATGGATGCCGCCGCCATCGCCATCAACGAGCAGCGGTTCGCGCCGAACATCAAGAACGTCGTCTCGACCGATGAATTCGGCTTCGTCGCCGAAGGAAATATCGGCGAGTTCCTGAAATACCTGCCGGGCGTCACGATCGAATACGGCGGCGGCTACGCCCGCGGCATCTCGCTCAACGGCGTGCCGTCGGCCAACGTCCCGATCACGATCGACGGCTTCAACCTCGCGAGCACCGGCGGCGGCAACGAAACCGGCCGTTCGGTGCAGGTGGACATGGCGTCGATCAACAACATCTCGCGCTTCGAGGTGCAGTTCTCCCCCACGCCGGAGTCGCAGGGCTCCGCCCTGGCCGGGTCGGTGAACATGGTGCCGCGCAGTTCGTTCGAGCGGGTGCGGCCGCTGTTCAACACCACGGTGTCGCTCGTGCTGCGCGACAACGCCCGCGACTTCGGCAAAACGGCCGGCCCGCGCGAGCACGCCACGCGCAAGGTCCATCCGAGCGTCGATTTCGCGTACGTGCGGCCGGTGAACAAGCAATTCGGGTTCACGCTTTCCGGCGGCATGGCCCGCCAGTACACCGCGGAGGATTTCACCCAGAACACCTGGCGCGGCGGCACCGCGGCGACGAACGGCAATGCCTTCCCGCACACGACGCCCGATCAACCGTACCAGACCGCCTACACCGTGCGGGATGCGCCAAAGGATACAATTCGCCGCTCGTTCGGCTTCACCACCGACTACAAGTTCACGCGCGACGACCGGATTTCGTTCTCGTTCCAGTATTTCTCGTTCAACGCCGACACGACGAATCGCGCCCTCGCGTTCAACGTCGGCCGCGTGCTGCCCGGCAACTTTGCCCCGAGTTTCACCCGTGGCGCCACCGCCGCCGGCGATCTCCAGCTGACGGAAGGCGGCCGCGACCGGATCAACCGCACGCTCATGCCGACGCTGGTCTGGCGCCACGATGGCCGGGGGTGGAAGACCGAGGCCGGCGCGGGTCACTCCCAGGGCACCAACCGCGTGCGTGACATCGACCATGGGTTCTTCAACACCACCACGGCGCGGCGCACCGACGTGACCGTTTCGTTCGAGGACAACACCTACCTCCGCCCGGGCCGTATCACCGTCACGGATGCGGCGGGCGCACCGGTCGATCCGTTGAGCCTGCGGAGCTACGCGTTGGTCTCCTCGACCAGCGCCCAAACCGACACCACGGACGTGAAGCGCAGCGCGTACGCCCATGTCCGGCGCGACTTCGCCACTCAGGTGCCGTTCTCGCTGAAAGCGGGCGTCGATGTGCGCGAATGGCAGCGCGATCTCACCGGTGGCAACCGGCCCTTCCCGTTCGTCGGCGCCGATGGTCGCGCGAGCACCAATCCCACGGCGGGCGACGACCAGGCGCTGCCGTATCTCGACCCGGGTTTCTCGCAGCGCGTGCTGCCGTTCGGCCAGGGCCGCGCGCAATGGGCGAGCAACGAACAGCTCTGGGCGTTGTACCAGGCCCGGCCGAATTACTACACCACCGACGCCAACACGTGGTACCGCAACGCCGTCACCAGCTCGAAGCACGTCGAGGAACTGATCTCCGCCGGATATCTGCGCGGCGATGGGCAGTTCCTCGAGCGCCGGCTGAAGGTGGTGGGCGGGGTCCGCGCCGAGCAGACCAACCTCAAGGGCGAAGGCCCGCTGACCGACCCGACGCGCAACTTTCAACGCGACGCCTCGGGCCGCCTCGTCCTTGGCGCGAATGGCCGGCCGCTGCCCATCGTGCCAGCCACGAATGCCCTCGGCCTCTCCCAGCTCACCTACCTCGAGCGCGGGCTGCACGCCGAGAAGGAATACCTGAACCTCTTTCCGAGCGCCAACGCCGGCTACAACCTCCGCGACAACCTGATTGCGCGCGTGGCCTATTTTCACTCCCTCACCCGGCCCGATTCCAACCAGTATTCCGGCGGGATCACGTTGCCCGACACCGAGCTGCCGCCCTCCCCGGTCAACCGGATCGTGGTGAATAATGTCGGCATCAAGCCGTGGACGGCGCGCACCGTGAAGCTGCGGCTCGAGTATTATTTCGAGGGCGTCGGCCAGGTCTCGGTCGGTGCGTTTCGCCGGCGCATTCGCGATTTCTTCGGCAGCACGGTGATTCCGGCGACACCGGAATTCCTCTCGCTGTACGGCTTGGACGCCGCGACCTACGGCGGCTACGATGTCGCGACGCAGCAGAACCTCGCGCAGGGCGTGCGCATGGAAGGCTTCGAGTTCGACTACAAGCAGGCGCTGACGTTTTTGCCGGCGTGGGCGCGCGGCCTGCAGGTTTTCGCCAATGCGAGCCAGCAACGGACGCTCGGCGACGACCGCGGCGACTTCGCCGGCTACGTGCCGCGAAGCGCCAACTGGGGAATGAGCCTGACCCGGCCAAAGTTCAACGTGCGGTTGAATTGGAACTACCGCGGCCGGCAGCGCGCGGCCAGGGTCGCCGGCGCCAGTATTCCCGTGGATGCCTTCCAGTGGGAAATCGAGCGGCTCTATCTCGACGTGCTCGGCGAATACAACCTCGCGCGTCACCTCGCGCTCTTCGCCAGCTTCCGCAACATCACCGGCGAGTACGACAGCACCGAAGCCTACGGCGCGACCACGCCTGCCTTCGCGCGGCTTCGCCAGCGCACCGACATCGGCGCGTTGTGGACGATCGGCGTGAAGGGCAGTTTCTGATCGGACCAACGGTGGGCCGGCTCTCCGGCCGCCCCGTCGGCGCTAGGCGGCGTGCTGGTGCGAGACCGCGCGCTTCCTGCCCCTGGCGGCGGCGCGGGCCGGCTTCGCCGGCTTGCCCGACGCCTTGAGGCTCTCCTGCAGAACCTTGACGAGATCCACCACGTTGGTGGCCGCGGGCGCGTGACGCTTGTGAGCCGCGACCTTCCTGCCGCCGGCTTTGATCTTTTGCGCGACGAGTTTCGTGACTGCGGTCGCGTACTCGTCCTGATATTTCTCCGGCTCCCAGTCGCTGCTCATCTGTTCGATCAGCGTCTTGGCCATCTCCTTTTCGCGCGCACCCGCCGGCTTCGTCGCCGGCACCTTGATGGCGTCGGCCGGTGCAATCTCGTGCGCGAAATGCATCAATTCCATCACGAGCAGCTTGCCGTTCGCCTTGATGGCCGCGAGATGCTCGCGATTGCGTAACGTAACTTTGGCTACACCGACCTTGCCGGTCTCGGCGAGCACGTCGCGCAGCAGCGCGTACGCCGCCGCGCCGCCTTTGGCCGGCTCGAGGTAGTACGGCGTGTGGAAGAAAATCGGGTTGATGGCGCCGAGCTCGACGAAGTCCTGGATCGCGATCGCTTCCGTCGACTGCAGCGGAATCGAGTCGAAATCCCTTTCCTCGAAAACCACGAACAGCCCCTTCTCGTACTCGAAGCCCTTGACGATCTGGTCCCACGGGACCTCCTTCTCATCGGCTTCGGCGACACGCTTGAAGCGAATCGGGCTCAGGTCGCCCTTGCGCAGCATCCGGAACGAAATTTTCTCGGCCGCCGAGGTCGCGGGCAGCACCGCGATGGGAATCGTGACCAGCCCAAAGCTGATCGAGCCCTTCCAAATCGCCTTCATGGTTATTCACAGACCGCCGGGAGGGGCCGCCGGTTTGCGTTGTGAATAACTTCTGGCGCGTCCGCGCCGCCTGCGGTCGGCGGCGTTTACCGAAAATCACTTACCCTGCCTCGGGAATTCGATGAGGTTGGCCACAAGACCGCCGTCCTTGGACGGCCTCTCGTTCGCCGGGTGGGACTCCGGGTTGGCCGGCGTGAGCGCGCCTTGTTCGATCAGGGCGCGAATCAAGGCGCGCTGGCGGGCCAAGGCTGCTGCTTTGGAGGAGGTGCCGCGTCGCTTCATGCTGGTGCCTCCGACACAGGCGCGAACCAAGCGCGCCTTCCAGCGGAAAAAATGCGCGGCGGGAACTTCCCGGATTGCGCACGCCGCACCTCGTGCTCAACGCCGGGAGCGTAGCGCCGAACATCGTCGCGAGTTTGCCCGATTCGGAGCGATAGTTTCGCGACTCAACGCGCACCGTAAACGGAACATTGCGCGCGGGGTTCCGGCCTGGTTTGCATGGTTCGACATGCACCGCCCGCCGATCCTCAGTCCCGCTTGGATCGTGAGTTTCCTGCTGGTGGTGCTGGCGTCCGCCAGCGCTGCGCAGACGGTTCGCGTCAAGGCTCCCGCCCTGTCTGCGGTGCCCAAGGACCGCACCCATGAACTGCGGGCGCTCTATCTCGAAGATCCCCGGCTGCCGACGCTGGACCTGCGCGAGCGACAGGAATTATTCAGCAGGCTCGAGCAGACGGTGCGCGATCAATACGGGTACGAGGTCCGGTTCCGTGAAATCGGCCGCACGGATCTCGCGGGCTATTTTGCCGCACACGCCGGAGTGTTTCAGAAGCACGCTGGGATCGTGCGGATGCGGCTGGACCCGGCCCTGGACCATGATCGCGAGGTCATTCGGGGGTTGATTCAGAGGACCACCGCCTCGCTTCCCCTTGCTCGCATCCGCGACGATCTCGGAACCGATGAACTGAGTTCGCGGGATCGGGCGGTCACGGTCGCCGTTCAACATTTCCTCGGCCGGCTGCGAGAGATTCAGTCGCTCCGGCTGCCAGATGGCACCACGGTCGCAGATCGGGAACGACCGGAATTGAACTCGTACATGCACTGGTGCGCGCTCACGCACGAGATGGAGGAAGCCGACATCGTTTTCACCAACTCGATCATCGTCGGTGCCGACGCCGAAATGCCCTGGTACGTGATTCGCCGCGGGGGCGTCACCACTGGAAACGTGAATGCCAATCGCCACAATGCCTTCGGCGCCACGGCGGTCATCACCCTGTTTCCGTTGCTGTCGGAGGCGCCTTTCTGGCTCCGTGAGCGCGGTCCGATTCCCGCCGCCGAGCGGCTCGACGTGATCATCACCCTGGCGATGCACGAACTCGGCCACCTGTTGCTCCGCGTCGCCGAGCACAGTCACCCGCATTGCATCCATTCGGCCTGCGCCGGACTTCGCTATTACGACTGGCACGTCGCCATCCGCGACAGCCGCCCCTGCCCGCTGCCGCACGAGAAACTGAGTCATTACTGAAGCACTGCGCTCGGCGCGGTCAGGTGACGGGATCGCCCTTCCCCTCTGAAATTCGCGTTCATTCGCGTGCTTCGCGGTTTCTCTCTGCATCGATCCCGCTCAGCGGATCGGCAGCGGGCGCACGCTGACTTCCTTGAACCACACGATGTCGCCTGGATCGTGGTTTTGCAGTCCGATATAGCCGGCCGCCGGCCGCTTTGGCTCGCGCTTTGGCTCGGGCCAGTTCTTCCGCGGTGGAACCGCCGCGCTCGCGGCGGCGTCAAAAGCGGTCACACGCTCGCCGTCGAGGTCGACCAGCACCCGCTCCCCCTCGAGCGTGATGACCATCGTCCGCCACTCGCCCGGTTTCGGTTTCGCCGACGAGGGCGCGAGCGAGTAGATCGCGCCGGTGCGATGATAGGCGTCGCCTGTATCCATGATCTGGACCTCGTACCCGTGGTGCACCGCGTACCAGGGGCCCTCGTCGCGCTCGGCCGAAGCCTTCATCGCCTCCATCGTCGGCTTGGAAATCTTGCCGCTGCTGCGGTCGAAGGCCGCGCCGGGTTTGCCGATTTGCTCGAAAATGCCGTCGCTGAGCCGCACGTAGACGCCGGAGTTCGCCTTCGCCTGCTCGACCTTGAAGACCACGCGAATCTGGCAATCACCGAGCCGCTCGCGGCGATAGACCAGCAGCCCGAGACCGCGCGGATCAGGCGCGGTCCGCAACGCGCCGGCTTCGATCGCGAAGCCGCCCCATCCGACCTGCACCCAGCCCGGGTCGATGTGGCCGTTTGCCAGCAACGGCAGCACACGCCAGCCGTCGGCCGCCGCGAGCAGGCTCCCCTCAAACAGGATCGCCGCAATCGCAAGACAGAGCCGACTCATCACGCGGAACATCGCATGCATGGGGGCAGTCGTGACCTTTGGCGTCCTCGGGTCAACGCCCACGCGCTGCTCCGCGACAACATCTCCCGGCGCCTCCACTCCCCACCGCTCGGCGTCCCTCTCCGTCTTCCGTTTGTCACGTAATACGTGACAAATCCCTGGAGCTTGGCCTTAGGCGGTGTTCGCAGAGTGTAACGTAATACGTTACACTCTGCGATGGCGTTGGAGGACCCCGCCTTCCCCGCTTTTCACCTCATACGTGAAAACCGACCGGACCGCTTACCAGGGAAGCATTGGCACGATGTCACGTATTACGTGACAATGTGCGACCGCGCGTTGCGTTGGGGGCGGGCGGGGATTTTGCTGTGCGGCGTGATCGACGAACGACCTTCCCCCGCGGTGCTGCAGCGGATTGCGGAGCGCGCGATGCGCGAACGCGGCATCGAGCCGGATTTCACCCCGGCCGCGCTGCGGGAGGCGGCGGCCCTCGACGAACGCGCGCCGGCCGCCGCCGAGGTCCGCGATCGCCGCGATCTCCCCTGGTGTTCGATCGACAACGCGGACACGCGCGATCTCGATCAGCTCACCGTGGCGGAAATGCTCCCGGGCGGCGGCACCCGGATGTTCGTCGCGATTGCGGATGTGGCCGCGCTCGTCCCGCAACATTCGGCGATCGACGCGCGCGCCGAGCAGAACACGACCTCCGTGTACACAGTGGCGAAGACGTTTCCGATGCTGCCCGAGCGGCTCTCGACCAATCTCACGTCGTTGAACCTCGGCGTCGACCGCCGCGCCATCCTCGTCATCATCGACTTCGCCGCCGATGGAACGGTCCGGCGCGCCGACATCGAGCAGGCCCTCGTCCATAATCGCGCCCGGCTCAACTACGACGACGTCGCGGCCTGGCTCGAGGGCGCGGCGGCCGCGCCCGCGGATCTGACGGCGGTGCCCGGTCTGGCGGAAAATCTCCGCTGGCAGGACGCCATGGCGCGCCAGACCCGCGCGCGGCGGTTCACGCGCGGCGCACTTACTTTCGAGACTATCCAGGCAAAACCGGTCTTCACCGGAGGTGAGCTGCGGGACCTCGCGCCCGAACGGCCGAACCGCGCAAAGCAATTGATCGAAGACGTGATGATCGCGGCCAATGGCGCCACCGCGGAATTCCTCGCCGCGCGCCGGTACGCCTCGTTGCGCCGCATCGTGCGCGCGCCCAAGCGCTGGGATCGGATCGTGGCGCTGGCCGCCGGGCACGGTACGCAATTGCCGGATACGCCGGACGCGCGGGCGCTCGAGGGTTTTCTGCGCCAGGCGCAGGCCCGCTCGCCGGAGCAGTTTCCGGAGCTGTCGCTCACCGTCATCAAGTTGATGGGCGCCGGCGAATACGCGCTGGAAGTCCCCGGCGAGGAGCCCGTCGGCCATTTCGGACTCGCGGTCCGGGATTACGCCCACTCCACCGCGCCGAACCGCCGCTTCCCCGATCTCATCACCCAGCGGTTGCTGAAAGCGGCGCTGGCGCGGACGCCCTCCCCTTACTCGCGCGACGAGCTCGCCCGGCTTGCCGCGCATTGCACCGAGCAGGAAGACGACGCGCGCAAGGTCGAGCGCCAGGTCGCAAAATCCGCCGCCGCCATGCTGCTGCAGCCGCGGATTGGCGCCGAGTTCGACGCGCTGGTCACCGGCGCCTCTGAAAAAGGCACGTGGGTGCGGCTCTTCCGCCCGGTGGTGGAGGGAAGGCTCGTGCGCGGGTTTGCCGGCCGGCAGGTCGGCGAGCGGATGCGCGTGCGGCTCCTGCACACCGACGTGGAGCGTGGATTTTTGGATTTCGCGGCCGTATAGCGCAGTTGACGGAAGTGGCCGACACGGAGGTCGGCCCTCCAAGTACGTGCTTCTTGATTGGAGGGCCCGCCGCTGTGCGGGCCGAAGCGAACCGTAAATTCGTTGCACGTCTGCTCCGGCGGCTTGAGGTCGCGCCACTCCGCCCTTACTGCAAAGGTCGATGACGAGGATCCTCCGGCCTCTGCTGCTCGCGTGCATGGTGTGTCCGCTGCCTGGTTTCGCGGCTGAACCGAACGTCGACTGGCCCGTCTACCGCGGCGATCCCGGCGCCACGCAGTTCGTGCCACTGGCGCAGATTCACGCGGCGAACGTGCACCGGCTCCGGCCGGTGTGGGAGTATCACACCGGCGATGCGACGCCCCGCTCGAACATGCACGCCAACCCGCTCGTGATCGACGGCGTGATGTACCTCACCACGCCGAGCATGCGCGCGGTGGCGCTCGATGCCCGCACGGGGCGCGAGCGCTGGACGTTCGATCCCGCGCGCCACAACCACGGCACCGTGATCCGGCTGCGCAACCGCGGCGTGACGTTCTGGAAGGGCGCGGCCGGCGCCCGCATCTTTCATTTCGTCCGCGAGCGGGTCTACGCCCTGGACGCCGCCACTGGCGAGCTCATCCGCTCGTTTGGCAAGGATGGCTTCATCGATTTGCGGGAAAACCTCGGCGTCGATCCGACCGGCGTGTTCATCGAGATGACCTCGCCGGGCGCCATCTACCAGGACCTGCTCATCCTCGGTTCGCGCGTGAACGAAAGCTACGACGCCTCGCCCGGGCATATCCGTGCGTACGATACGGTGACCGGCGGGTTGAAGTGGATCTTTCACACGATTCCGCAGCCGGGCGAATTCGGCCACGACACGTGGCGGCGGGTGCCCGGCGAAAACTACGGCGGGGCGAATGCCTGGGGCGGCGTCACGGTCGACGAGAAACGCGGCCGGGTCTTCGTCGCGACCGGTTCGGCGACCGACGACTTCTACGGCGGCTTCCGCCAGGGCGAGAACCTGTTCGCCAACTGCGTGATCGCGCTCGACGCGCGGACCGGCGCGCGCAAGTGGCACTATCAAACCGTGCACCACGACTTGTGGGACTATGACAACCCGCCCGCGCCGATTCTCGTGACGCTCACGCGCGGCAGCGCGAACCGCGATGTCGTCGTGCAGCTCACCAAGATGGGCTTCATCTTCGTGCTCGATCGCGACACGGGCGAGCCGGTCTTTCCCGTCGTCGAAATCCCGGTGCCGAAATCGGGCGTGCCAGGCGAGCTGGCTCACCCGACCCAGCCGATGCCGTTGAAACCGCCGCCGCTCGTCCGACAAGGCATGACCGAGGCCGATCTGAGTCTTATCACGCCGGAGGCGCACGCGGACGTGCTCGCCCAGTTTCGCCGCTACGTGTCGGGCCGGATGTACACGCCGCCCTCGCTGCAGGGCACGATCACCCTGCCCGGCCACCTTGGCGGCAGCGAGTGGCACGGCGCGGCGTACGACCCGGCGCTGAACGTCCTCTATGTGAACGCGAATGAGCTGCCCACGATCAACCGGCTGCGACCCGTCCATTGGCAGCAGAACCTCGAGCGCCTCACGCCGGCCCAAATCGGCCGGATCACCTACGAACGCGCGTGCCAGTCCTGTCACGGCGCGGAGCGCATGGGCACGCCGCCGCAGGTGCCGCCGCTGCTGCCGCTCGCGAAAACCGACGAGGAGGCGCGCGCGATCATCGCGCAAGGTCGCGCCAGCATGCCCGGATTCAGCTACCTGCGGCCGTCGGAAATCAACGCGCTGCTCGCCTATGTCAAATCGCTGCCCGGCCAGGTGCCGCCGGTGGAGTCATCCGGAAGCGCGCCGCGGTACTCGATTGACGGGTATCCGACCTTTCGCGACGCCGACGGTTATCCGGCCATTGCCCCGCCGTGGGGCACGTTGAGCGCGGTCGATCTGGTCCAGGGCGACATCCTCTGGAAGGTGCCGCTCGGCGAATACCCGGAGCTGGTGCAAAAAGGAATCCGGAACACGGGCACGCCGAACTTCGGCGGAGTCGTGGCGACGGCCGGCGGCCTGCTCTTCGTCGCCGCGACGGCCGACGAGAAACTGCGCGCTTTTGAAAAACATTCCGGCCGGCTGCGGTGGGAGTGGCAGCTGCCCGCGGGTGGTTACGCCACGCCGAGCCTGTACATGCTCGACGGTCGACAGTACCTCGCGATTGCCGCGGGCGGCGGGGGCAAGAATGCCACGAAATCGGGCGACAGCGTGCTGGCGTTCGCGCTGCCCCCGGAAGAACCGCTGCCCGCGCCCGCCGCAGAATGGACGCCGCTCTTCGACGGCCAGTCGCTCGAGGGTTGGGTGCACCTGAATGGCCGCCATCTGTTCACGGTCGAGGACGGCGCGATTGTCGGCCGCACGGTGGCCGGCAGCGAGAATTCGTTCCTCTGCACCACGCGCGAGTTCGGCGACTTCGAACTCGAGTTGGAAACGATGTGCGATCGGGTGACCAACTCGGGTATCCAAATCCGCAGCACAGTGCGCCCCCTCGCGCTGCCCGCCGGCGGCAGCCAGGGCGACTTCCGCGGCGCCAATGCCCGCGCCGGCCGGGTCAACGGCCCGCAGATCGAAATCCGGCGGTACTATCCGGGCCAGCCGACGACCGGGCTGCTGTACGGCGAGGCGATGGGCACGGGTTGGTTTTCCTCCGCGGACAAGCAGGCCAACGGCCACCGCCATTTCGTCGACGAGGGCTGGAACCAGCTCCGGATCGTGGCGCGCGGCCCGCGGATCCAGTCGTGGGTCAATGGCCAGCTCGTCGAGGACCTGACGCTCGAACCCGTGTACCGCACGCATCCGCGCGGCTTCGTCGGACTGCAGATTCACGGGCTCAACGGCCGCGAGCCGGGGTTCAAGGGAAACGGTCTGACGATGGAGGAGCCACTGGTGATCAAGTGGCGGAATATTCGGATTAGGCCGCTGTGACGTCGGAGTGCCGGCGTCGATGCCGTCTTGCGGGCAACCCGATCTGCGTGTCGACGCCCGGCTGCGGCGATGGGTCCGCGCTCCGATTATACTAGAACACCATAAGTAATTTCGCATTCGCGTGGGCGCGGTGCCCCCACCGCGCGAGTTGTGGGCTGCGAGGGCGCCATCCCGCGGGGTGAGGGCACCCCGCCCACAGCGATGCGGATTAATGACGTTGTGTCATATCCGCCTTTGTCGGGCGGGGTCGCCGGACCCCGCCGCCTGTCGCCCAAGCCGTGCGGTTCGGCGGGGTCGGGAGACTGCCGCCCCACACCAATGATGGGGCCGCCAATTTCACCGCGTACTCGGCGATTCCCCGACGATCTTCCGATAGACCGCCCGCGCCTGCTCGTAAGCGCGCTCGGCTTCCGCGCGTTCGTTCGCCGCGATGCGGGTCCCGCGAATCCGCCAGAGTTGATCGATGCAGCCGAGGCACCACTCGGCGCTTTCGCGCGACGCGCGGATCGGCTGCCCGCCGACGATCACGCTGACGGGGTTCGTGTGCAGCTGCGGAAACTCGCGGACCGCGACCCAACTGCTCCGTTCGATCGGCACGCTGAATTCGATCTCATGCCCCCGGCCATCGGCGGCGACCTCCCGGCTGGCGGCCACGCGCCCGTTCACCACCAGCTCCACTTTGCGCAGTCCGCGTTGATAAACCGGATCCGTGGCGCCCGGTTCGCGCTTGATCACGGTATCCCCCACGTGCCGCGGACCCGTCACCGGAATGATGCCGCCGTAGATCGGCTCGAACGGTGTCTCGGCGGAAAACGCGACCGTTGCCTTCACCTGCACGGTCGCGGCCGACGCGAGTGGCACCTCATCGCCCGAGGGCCTGCCGTTCACGCGAAAATCCAACGCGTGCGCGTACCCGTCGCTCACATAACCTCGACCCGCCGCGATGCCGCGACACCACGCGGTGTAGTCCAATTTTGTGCCTTTGCCCAACTGCACGTAACTGCGACCCTGTCCGACCCGCGTGCCGCTCATGCAGGGAAAATCCGTCTCGCCGCTCGCCTTGATCGGCAGCCCGCAATTCATCAGGTGGTACCACGCGTTCCATTCACGGATCCGATCGGTGTCCATCGCGCTGATGAAATCGCACGCCCCGAGCGCGGCCGTGACGAAGATTTCCTGCGCGCCGACGCTGTTCAGCTCGGGGATGGCGTAGTTGGGCAGCTGGTCGTCGGCCCGATCGTGGCTCGCCTGCAGCTCGGTCGTGCTGATCGCACCGCTGCCATCGGCATCGACCGCCGCGAACGGCTCCGGCAGCAACCCGCGCGCCGCCTCCGCCGCGTCGAGCCGGCCGTCCTTGTTCGTATCCAGTTTCTCGAGCAGCCGCTTCGCCGCGCCAACCGGATCGATCTGCAACCCGCTGCCGGAATGGGCGTAGCCTCCGACGCCGCCCTGCTGTTTCGTCCAACGCAACACCGGCAGCGTCCACGTCGGCCAGTTCCGGCTCAGCGTGGCGCCGGGATAAATCTGGTCCTTCAGGTTCAGCAGGCAGACGTGGCCCAGCGCCTGCGAACCGAACCCGCTCACCTCGATGTCGTACTTCATCACCGTCAGCGGCTCGCTCAGCGTGTCGGTCGTCGGCCGGAAGAACTGCTGCTGATAATCGAAGCCGGGCCCCCAGGTGAGCACGCTGCCGACGTTGAGCGCCTCGCCCTTCACCTGGCGCATCATGTCGGCCGGCTCCACGCCCTCGCTGGGCGACGTGTAGTGGGCACATCCGGACGCGTGAATGTGATGATCGCCGCTGAAGAAACCGTAGGCCGCCGGATCGATCCAACGCTCGAGCCGGACCTCGACGCGGAACTCCGGCGGTTGTGGCGGCGGTCCATGACCGCCGGCTGCGCCCGGCGTATTCCCGGGTCGGCCGTCATGGACCGTCGCTACAGGTTCGGGAATCGTCACCGCGCGCTGGAGCCAGCGGTACTCCGGCCCGCGCCCGTAGGCCATCGTCAGCTCGCCCGGCGGCAGCAGCACGGTTTCACCGTGCGCGCGGTAGATGTGTTTCTGAAAGAACAAATCCGGCGCCAGCCGCTTCGCCTGCGCGGGGAAAACGTGGCCGTGCTGGTCCGTGAACTGAAACCGGCCGGTGGTCGGCATCCCGTCGTGATCGAGCACGAGCAGCCGCACGGGCACGGCCGGCTTGATATTGAACAGCACCGGCACCTCCGCGCGGAAACCGAGGTCCTGCGTGCCCTGCCCGACATCGAACTCGAGCGTGGCCTCGCGCAGCCCGGCATCGGTCGAGTAGATCAACGCGATCACATATTCCACGGCGAGCCCGCTGAGATTCGGCGTCATCGGCGGCGCGGCGTACAGCTCGAGTTCGAGGAAACGATCGCGCCGGCCCTCGGTGTTTTCGTTCACCCGCAGGTGCGGCTGCTGCATCCGATCGCCGGCCAGCTTGCTCATGCCGGCGTAAACCGGACCGGACTGGGCGCTGACGATCCGCAGCCGTTGCGTGCCGCCGCTCTCGTTGGCGACCTTGACGATGACGGGCGTGTATCCGTTTTGCTGTAACACGGCCGCCGCCGGGCCGCGCGCCGCCTTCACCCGGGCCTCGGGGTTGATGTGCACGGCGAGCAGCACGTGCGGATCCAGGATCGCCTGGAGGGCGCGCGCATCGCGCGCCTGCAGCGCCGGGGCCAGCGCGCGCCGGGTGTCCGCCGGCAGCGGTGCGCCGAGCAACTCGAGCGCGTCGCTCAGCCGCTGGAGGTTGGCGGCGAGCGGCTGGCCCTCGACGTCGATCACGGCGAGCGCGGTGGCCGGGCGCGCCGGCGCGGGCGGCATCGGGTGCTCGTGCGCGGCGGGTGCGGGCGGCGTCTGGGCCGCCAGCACCGGCGTCAGGGCAAGCGCTGCCAGGGCGGGGAGTACGTGGGCACGCATGGCGGCATCATCGCGGATCGGGCTGGCCGGTAAAGCGCGGATGTCGGGCGCGCCAATGATCGCGTCGCTCTGCGATGCACTTGCGAGTTCGGCTGCCGGCAATCCGCTCCCTGCCCTGCGAGCGACAGACCGGGTGAAAAGCCCATCGCCCTCGTGTGTCAGTCTGAGACGATGGACCAATGCAATGTTAGGTGATTCAGCACGATGAACTTTCCCCGGCTTGTCATTCTGAGCGCAGCGAAGAATCCAGTGGCGCGACCGCATGCGGACATCCGGCTGGATTCTTCGCTGACGCTCAGAATGACAAAAGAACGGGGATTGAGCGGGTTTTCACACACTCGGGTGAGCGTTTCTGCGAAAAGCTCACGCTTTCCGCGACAAGGAAAGAGGCGCTCCACAGAACGTCATTAATCCGCGCAATTGTAGGCGGGGTGCCCTCCCGTCTTCGCCCTGCGGGCTCCGACGCGGCAAGACGCCAGTGGCGCGCCGAAGGCTGGGCGGAGGCGGCACCCCGCGAGGTGGCCATTCGCAGGCGTTGTC
>Ga0080064_1003254_pt1 | contig 24221 bp, 19 predicted proteins | sample Subgrocontami54m_FD_69260 | JGI IMG/M metagenome (GOLD analysis project Ga0080064, IMG submission 69260) | Subsurface groundwater microbial communities from S. Glens Falls, New York, USA - GMW46 contaminated, 5.4 m (SPADES assembly) (version 2) ...
TGGTCGCGGGCAGCTTCAGGCGCATGCGCGAGACCGTGGGCGACCTCGACATACTCGTGACCGCGCGCGACGCCGGCGCGGTGATCGAGCGCTTCACCGGCTACGGCGAGGTCGCGCAGGTGGTCTCCAGCGGCACCACGCGCGCCGCGGTCGTGCTGCGCTCCGGGATAGGTGTCGATCTGCGCGTCGTTGCGCAGCAGAGCTACGGCGCGGCCCTGCACTATTTCACGGGCTCCAAGGCGCACAACATCGCCGTGCGCAAACTCGGCCAGGCGCGCGGCCTGAAGATCAACGAGTACGGCGTGTTCAGGGGGGCGAAGCGCATCGCAGGCGAGTCCGAGGAGTCCGTCTATCGCGCGGTCGGGCTGCCGTACATCCCGCCGGAACTGCGCGAGGACCGCGGCGAGATCGATGCCGCGCGGCAGGGAAAGCTGCCGCGCCTGGTGGGGCTCGGCGACCTGCGCGGCGACCTGCACGTGCACACCAAGTGGAGCGACGGCCACCATAGCGTCAAGGAGATGGCGCAGGCCGCCGCGCGCCGCGGCCTCGCGTATCTCGCCATCACCGAGCATTCGAGCCGGCTCACGGTCGCGCACGGGCTCGACGCGGCGCGGCTCGCGCAGCAGGGGCGCGAGATCGAGCGCGTGAATCGCGAACTGTCCGGCATCCGGGTGCTGAAGGGCATCGAGGTCGACATCCTGGCCGACGGGAGCTTCGACCTTCCGGATGCGGCGCTCGAGTCCCTGGAGGTCGTGGTCGGCGCCGTGCACAGCAAGTTCGACCTGTCGCGCGCGCGCCAGACCGAGCGGGTCCTGGCGGCGCTCGACGCGCCCAGGCTGCACATTCTGGCGCATCCGAGCGGGCGGCTCATCGACGTGCGCGAGCCCTACGATATCGACATGGCGGCGGTCATCCGCAAGGCGGCGGCGAAGGGCGTCGCATTGGAGCTGAACGCGCACCCCGAGCGGCTCGATCTGCTGGATACCTATTGCCGGATGGCGAGGGACGAAGGCGTGCCGATCGCCATCAACTCCGACGCCCACAGCGAGGCGGAGTTCGACAACCTCCAGTTCGGCGTCGGGCAGGCGCGCCGCGGCTGGGTCGAAGCGCGCGATTGCCTTAACGCGCGCACGCTCGCCGAGCTGCAGCGCTGGCTCGCCGGCCGCAAGCGGTAGGTTGGACTGAGGGCGCAGCCCGAAGTCCAACGATTGTCGCTGTTTCGCCGCGACGTTGGACTTCGCTTCGCTCAGTTCAACCTACGCTACTTCGCCCCGCCGCGCATCGGCTCGAGCGACATCGCGCGCCGGATGCGGTCGAGCATGACTTCGACGACCGCCTGGGCGAATCGTCCCGGGGTGACGCCACCCTCGGCGCGCCCGATGCCGCTCAGCCGGATATCGGGGAGCGGGATCGTCACGGTCTTGCCGGCGGTGAGCGCCGAGGCGTAGCTGAGCGCGGCGTTGTGAACGACCAGGCGCTCGACGATCAATTTCGGGCCCTGCGATCCCGCGCCGGCGGACGCCTCCGCCTGGTGCCGGATGTTCCCGAGGAGCACCTCGAAATTGCTGCCGGCGTTCCCGGATTCGTAGGAAAGGCGCGGCGACGTGACGGACAGGGCGCGCACGACCAGCACTTCCTTTCCCAGGGTGGCCGGGTCCAGCGCGAGCTTGATCGAATCCGCGCTGAACGCGGCGGGCGTGTTGAAGCCGCTCGGGTTGCCCACGCTGAAGCCCGTGATCGAACCGGTGCCGTCGCCGGGCGAAATCTCGATGCGTTCCATGCGGACGCTTGTCCGGGTTGCAGCGCTGCCGTAGCGCTCGACCGCGTGCCCGGCAAATCCGCGCGGCGAGAGATACACCCAGGCGCCGGCGGCCGCGACGATCGCCGCGGCCGCCGCGCCGAGCAGGAGTTTCTTCGCCGCTCCGCCTCGGGCCTTCATCCCCCTTGCGCGCGCTTGGGCCGGATCGCCGATTTCGGCCGGAACGCCCGGATGACCTCGTCGTTGGTTTCGATGTAGGGTCCGCCGATCAGGTCGATGCAATAGGGCACCGCGGCGAAGATTCCCGGCACGATCTGCTTGCCCGCCTTGTCCTTCGCCCCCTCGAGCGTCTCGCGGATCGACTTGGGCTGTCCGGGCAGGTTGATGATCAGGCAGCGCTTGCGGACCACGGCGACCTGGCGCGACAGGATCGCCGTGGGCACGAATTCCAGGCTGATGCGGCGCATCTGTTCGCCGAATCCCGGCATCACCTTGTCGGCGACGGCGAGCGTTGCTTCGGGGGTGATGTCCCTCGGCGCGGGCCCCGTGCCGCCGGTGGTGAGGACGAGATGGCAGCCCGCCTTGTCGACGAGTTCCACGAGCGTGGCCTCGATCAGCTCGCGCTCGTCGGGGATGAGCCGCGGCTGCATGCGCCAGGGCGAGGCGAGCGCGCGAGAGAACCATTCCTCGAGTGCGGGAAGCCCTTCGTCCTTGTAGACGCCGGAGGAGGCGCGGTCGCTGATCGACACCAGGCCGATCAGCAGTTCGTCATCGTTCGACATGGCGGCGCGATGCTCTCATTGAAGGATTTCCCGCAGCAGCCGGAACAGTTCCCGGTAGCTCTTGGGCGCCCGCGCGGCGTCCCGTTCCGCAACGGCGGCGCGCACGACGCTGCGCAGCCGCTGTGAATCCGCGTCCGGATGCTCGCGCAGGAATTCGGCAAGCGCCGCCTCGTCCTCGAGAAGCCTCTCGCGCCAGCGCTCGGCCAGGTGCAGCTTCGCGCCTTGCTCGCGCGACACGCCGTCCCAGACGGCGAGCTTCTCGCGGATCGGCTCCGGATCGACCTCGCGCATCAGCCTCCCGATGTACTGCATGTGGCGGCGGCGCGCCTCGTGGCGGGTGATCCGCGAAGCCTCGGCTACCGCGGCATGCAGGTCCTCGGGCAGCCCGATGGCGTCGAGCTGCTGGCCGTTGAGCGCGACCAGGCGCTCGCCGAGCGTCTGCAGCTCGTGCATCTGCCGCTTGCGCTGGGTCTTGCTGGGGCGTTCCTGATCGTCGTGCATACGCGGGGGTGCGGCACTCATGTGCTGCTATGATAGCGGCTTTTACGGTTCGTCCGCGATGTCCAAGGCCCGCTTCTCGCAGAGCAACGAAACCCTGCTGCAGATCGCCGCCGACGTGCTCGCCCGCGCCCGCGAACGCGGCGCCGACGCCTGCGAGACGGACGTGTCCGAGGGTTACGGGCAGACCGTCACCGTGCGCAAGGGCGAGGTCGAGACCATCGAGCACAACCGCGACAAGGGTCTGGGCGTAACGGTCTACATCGGCAGGAAGAAGGGCCACGCGAGCTCCTCGGATTTCGCCCCGCGCGCGGTGGACGACGCGGTCGACGCCGCGCTGTCGATCGCGCGCTTCACCGCGGCCGACGAATGCGCGGGACTCGCGGACCCCGAGCTGCTTTGCCGGGAGACGCGCGACCTGGACCTGTTTCATCCGTGGGACATCGGCGTCGACGAGGCGATCGAGCTGGCGCGCGCCTGCGAAGCCGCGGCGTTCCGGCTCGATGCCCGCGTGGTCAACTCCGAGGGCGCGACGGTGTCGAGCCAGCAGAGCCGCTTCGTGCTCGCGAACAGCCTGGGCTTCATGGGCGGATTTCCCAGCTCGCGGCACTACATTTCCTGCGCGGTGATCGCGGCCGAGGGCGAGCAGATGCAGCGCGACGACTGGCACGTTTCGCAGCGGCGCGCGGCCGATCTCGGCAAGCCCGAGGCGATCGGCGACTACGCCGGGCGCCGGGCGCTTGCGCGGCTTCGCGGCCGCAAGATCGATACGATGTCGGTGCCGGTGCTGTTCGAGGCGCCGGTGGCGAACGGGCTGCTGTCGCATTTCGTGTCCGCGGTTTCCGGCGGCAACCTGTACCGCAAGTCCTCGTTCCTGCTCGACAGCATCGGGCAGCAGGTGTTCTCGCCGATCGTGCACATCGTCGAGCGGCCGCACGTTCCGCGCGCGATGGCGAGCTCCTGGTTCGACGACGACGGCGTCGCCACGCGCGAGCGCGATGTGGTGCGCAGCGGCGTTCTGAAGGGCTATTTCCTGGGCAGCTACTCGGCGCGCAAGCTGGGGATGAGGTCCACCGGCAACGCCGGGGGCAACCACAACCTGGTGCTCGAGCCCGGCGAGCACGACCTCGAGGGACTGATCCGGCACATGGGGCGCGGGCTGCTCGTCACGGAGCTGATGGGGCAGGGCGTGAACCTGGTCACGGGCGACTATTCGCGCGGGGCCTCCGGGTACTGGGTCGAGGGAGGCGAAGTCCGCTACCCGGTCGAGGAAATCACGATCGCGGGCAACCTGCGCGACATGTTCCGCTCGATCGCCGCCGTGGGGCGCGACGTGCTCGCGCGCGGCTCGCGCCAGTGCGGCTCGGTGCTGATCGAGCGAATGACCATCGCCGGCAACTGAGGCGCCGGCCGGCGGAGCAGCGGTCATGCTCGGACGCGTGTTGCGATCGGTGTTCCGCTCCGGCGCTGCCGCGGCGAACGAAGCCGGCATCGCGCTCTGGAGGGCGGGGGACCTGCGCGCGGCCGAGTCGCGCTTTCGCGAGGCGCTGCGCCGCGATCCGGGCAACGCGCCCGCCTGCTCCAACCTGGGGATGGTGCTGGTCGAGCAGCGCGTCCTGGACGAAGGGCTCGTGCGGCTCACGCAGGCGGTCGAGCTCGATCCCGCTCACGCCGGCGCCCGCATCAACCTCGCGAACACGCTGCACTACGACGGCCAGGTCGACGCCGCGATCGGCCACTACCGCGAGGCGCTGCGCCTGGCGCCGGAGGCGCCCGAGACGCGCGTCAACGTGGTCAAGCCGCTCATGGACGCGTGCGAGTGGCGCGAAGTGGAGCGCATCGTCGCGGAGCTGCTCGAGCTCCACCGCGGCGCGCCCGAGGCGCGCTGGGCTGAGCGGGTCACGCCGTTCGTATCGCTGCTGCTGCCGCTTCCCGCGGAATTCCAGAAGCGGCTCGCGATCCACCGCGGCGGCGGCCTGTCCCGGGCATATTCGCGGCAGCGCGAGCGGATCATCCGCAGCCGCGTTCCCTCCGGGTCGGGCCGGATCCGGGTCGGCTACGTGTCGGGCGAATTCCGCAATCACGCCCTGGCGCACCTCACCGCCGGAATGTACGGCATGCACGATCGCGGCCGGTTCGAAATCTTCGCCTATTCCTACGGTCACGCCGACGGCAGCGAGTACCGGGCGCGCATCGAATCGGGCTGCGACCGGTTCGTCGACGTTGCCGGCGAATCCTTCGAGGCGACCGCCGAGCGCATCGCGCGCGACGGCATCGACATCCTGGTCGACATGTCCGGATACGCGGGCGGCAGCCGCAGCGAGATCTTCGCCATGCGCCCCGCGCCGGTGCAGGTCAGCTACCTCGGCTATCCCGGCACACTGGGCGCGGATTTCATCGACTACTTCGTCGCCGATGCGGTCGCGCTCCCGGAGCGCATCGAATGGCAGTTCACCGAACGCATCGCGCGGCTGCCGCACAGCTACCAGGTCAACGACGCGATGCAGCGCATCGCCGAGCGCACGCCGGACCGCGCCGGGGCCGGCCTGCCGCAGGAGGCCTTCGTGTTCTGCTGCTTCAACCAGCCCTACAAGATCGAGCGCGGCGCGTTCGAAGCCTGGATGCGCATACTCGCCGCGGTTCCGGACGCGGTGCTGTGGCTGATGCACGGCGGCAGCACCGCCGCGGCCAACCTTCGGCGCGAGGCGCGCGAGCGCGGCGTCGACCCCGGGCGGCTCGTGTTCGCACCGCCGCTTACAAAGGCGGACCATCTGGCGCGCCACCGTGCGGCGGACCTGTTCCTCGATACGCGCATCGTCAACGCCGGCACGACGGCGAGCGACGCCCTGTGGGCGGGATTGCCGCTGCTCACCTGCCCGGGCGAGACGCTGGGTTCGCGCGTTGCCGCGAGCCTGCTCACCGCGATCGGCCTGACCGAGTTGATCGCCCGGGACGCGGGCGAGTACGAGCGCCTCGCCATCGAACTTGCGCGCGATCCCGCGCGCATGGCCCGACTGCGCGAGGCCCTGTCGCGCAACCGTCTGAGCACGCCGCTTTTCGACACGCGCGCGTACGTGAATCACCTCGAGCGCGCCTTCGAAACCATGCACGTCAGGTTCCGTTCAGGTGATGCTCCACGGCCGATCCCATACTAGGACCGCGGCTCCGGGAGCGGGGCTGCGCTGCTATAATCGAGCGCAACTCCCACGTCGCTTATCTACCTTGAAGGAGAGAACTGATGAAAAGACGCGAATTCCTGAAGAAGGCCGGCCTGGGCGTTGCGGCCGGCTCGGCGGCAGCCGTGGCGGCGCCGGCCATCGCACAATCGCAACCGACGATCACCTGGCGCATGACGGCGAGTTGGCCGAAGAGTCTGGATACGCTGTTCGGCGGCGCCGAATTCATCGCCAAGCGCGTCGCGGAAATAACCGACGGCAAGTTCCAGATCCGCGCGTTCGCGGCCGGTGAAATCGTTCCGGGGTTGCAGGTTCTCGATGCGGTGCAGGCTGGGACCGTCGAGCTCGGCCACACCGTGATGTACTACTACATCGGCAAGGACCCGGCATTCGCGCTCGCGGGCGCGGTTCCCTTCGGCATGAACTTCCGGCAGATGAACGCCTGGTGGTACTACGGCGGCGGTGCCGAGGCGTGCGCGCCCCTGTTCAAGGACTACGGGTGCGTCGCGTTCCCGGCCGGCAACACCGGCACGCAGATGGGAGGCTGGTACCGCAAGGAGATCAAGACGGTCGCCGACCTCAAAGGACTGAAATTCCGCATCGGCGGCATCGCCGGCCAGGTGCTGGCCAAGCTCGGCGTGGTGCCGCAGCAGATCGCCGGCGGCGACGTCTACCCGGCGCTGGAAAAGGGCACGATCGACGCGGCCGAGTGGGTCGGCCCCTACGACGACGAGAAGCTCGGCTTCAACAAGGTCGCCCAGTACTACTACTACCCCGCCTGGTGGGAAGGCGGGCCGATGCTGCACCTGCTGGTCAACCAGAAGAAGTGGAACGAGCTGCCCAAGGCCTATCAGGCGGCGCTCGAGACCGCCTGCGGCGAGTCCAACGTGCGCATGATGGCGCAGTACGACGTCAAGAACCCCGAAGCCCTGCGCAGGCTGGTCGCGAGCGGAACCAAGCTGCGGCCGTTCTCGAAGGCGATCATGGAGGCCTGCGAGAAGGCCTCATACGAGCTGTATGGCGAGCTCTCGGCGAAGAGCGCGCACTGGAAACGCATGTATCCGGACTGGAAGAAATTCCGCGACGAGGAATTCCTCTGGTTCCGCGTCGCCGAGGGCAGCTACGACAGCTACGTCTTCAACTCGCGGGTCGGCGCAGCCAAGAAGTAAGTCGGCCGGGAGCGGGATAGGGGACAGACCACCTTTTCCCTCGGAAAAGGTGGTCTGTCCCCTATCCTAGCGGGCGCGCTTGTAGGCCTTTTCGAGGTCCTCGCCCGGACTCTCCTCCTCGGGGGTTTCCTGCCTGCCCTGCCCGGTGCCCGCGGCGTCCTTGCCGTTTCCAGGCTTGTCGGCATCATCGCGCCGTTGATCCGTTTCCTGCTCGTAGTCGGGCTTCTGGATGTTGAGCTCGATCTTCGAGGGATCGATCTTGCCTTTTTCCAGGCTGCCCGTCACCAGGCCGGGAAAGGCGATCAGGATGCCGACCATCACGACCTGGATGACGACGAAGGGCACCGCGCCCCAGTAGATCTGCCCGGTGGTCACCGGCGCGGTGAGCTTGCCGCTCACGTTGTCGACGTATTCCCTGAACGGCGCGACGCTGCGCAGGTAGAACAGCGCGAAGCCGAACGGGGGGTGCATGAACGAGGTCTGCATGTTCACGCCGAGCAGCACGCCGAACCAGATGAGGTCGATGCCGAGCTTGTCGGCGACCGGGGCGAGCAGCGGCACGATGATGAACGCCAGCTCGAAGAAATCGAGGAAGAAGGCGAGAAAGAACGTGAGCAGATTGACCACGATGAGAAAGCCGAGCTGGCCGCCGGGCAGGCCGATGAGCAGGCTTTCCACCCAGAGGTCGCCGTTCACGGCGCGGAACACCAGGCTGAACACCGTCGAGCCGACCAGGATGAACACGACGAAGGACGTGAGCTTGGCGGTCGAGTGCATCGCCTGGCGCAGCAGCCTCCAGGTCAGCCTGCGATTGATCAGCGCAAGGATCAGCGCGCCGGTGGCGCCCATCGCGCCGCCTTCGGTCGGCGTCGCGATACCGAGGAAGATCGTGCCGAGCACCAGGAAGATCAGCGCGAGCGGCGGGATCAGCACGAAGATCACGCGTCGCAGCAGCTTGAAGCCGCGCAGCGTGCGCGCCTCGGGGGGCAGCGCCGGCGCCCGGTTCGGATACAGCAGGCTCATCGCCAGCACGTAGCCCGCATACAGCGCGGTGAGGATGAATCCCGGGAGGAACGCGCCCTGGTACATGTCCCCGACGGAGCGGCCGATCTGGTCGGCGAGCACGATCAGCACCAGCGAGGGCGGGATGATCTGCGCCAGCGTCCCGGAGGCCGCGATCACGCCGGCGGCGAGCCGCCGGTCGTAGCCGTAGCGCAGCATGATCGGCAGCGAGATGAGGCCCATCGAGATGACCGAGGCGGCCACGACGCCGGTGGTCGCCGCAAGCAGCGCGCCGACGAATATCACCGCGTACGCCAGTCCGCCGCGCACCGGGCCGAACAGCTGGCCGATGGTGTCGAGCAGGTCCTCGGCCATGCCGCTGCGCTCCAGGATCAGACCCATCAGAGTGAAGAACGGCACCGCGAGCAGGGTGTCGTTCGCCATGATGCCGAAGATGCGCTCCGGCAGCGCCTGCAGCAGCGCCGGGCTCAGCAGCCCGAGCTCGATGCCGATCAGGCCGAAGAACAGGCCGTTCGCCGCCAGCGCGAACGCGACCGGGTAACCCATCAGCAGGAAGGCGACCAGCGCCACGAACATGAGCGGCGCCATGTAGGCGATCAGCAGCTCGGTCATTTGTTGATCTCGTCCGCGAGCACCTCGAGCGCCGGCTCGACGTGCTTCTCCACTGTGTCGGGGATCAGTCCTTTCAGCACCGCGATGCGCTTGATGAGCTCCGAGAAGCCCTGCAGCGCGAGCAGGAGGAAGCCCGCGGGGATCAGCAGTTTCACGGGCCAGCGCAGCAGCCCGCCTGCGTTGAGCGAGGTCTCGTTGCGCACGTAGGACTCGACGAACATGGGCCAGGACATCCACAGGATGATGAGCGCCATCGGCAGCAGGAAGAACAGCGTACCGAAGACGTCGATCCACAACTGCGTTCGCCGGCTCAATCGGCCGGCGACGACGTCGATGCGGATGTGCTCGTTGTGCAGCAGGGTGTGGCCCGCACACAGCAGGAACACGGCCGCGAAGAGGTACCACTGGGTCTCCAGCCACGCATTCGAGCTGATGCTGAACGTATAGCGCATCGTGGCGTTTGCGGCGCTGACCAGGACCGCGGCCAGCACCAGCCAATACACGGCGCGTCCGACGTACTCGTTCACGGCGTCGATCAGCCGGGACAGGGCGAGCAGGGGTTTCATCGAGTCTCTCCTCGCTCGGGCGACGCGTTCCGCGGCCCGGCGGCTGGTGCGGGGAGGTCCCGCACACGCCGTCGCTGGGCGCCCTAAGCTGGGGCGGATTCTCCCTCATGTGGCGGGGGGTTGCAAAGGCGCGGCGCCACGAAATCGGCTCGGATGACCGGCGGGACGCCGTTTGTGCCGAAGCCCCGGCAAGCGCCGAATTGAGAAAGAGGGTCGCCTATTTCACCGCTCCCGCCGAGCATGGTGCAGAATGCCCGCGCGGCAGGCGCGCGCAAGCGTCGCGCACGCGCCGGTCTTGCAGTGCACTATCCCGGCTTGTGGACTTCGCCGTGGCCCGGTACTAACATGGCGCGAAAGAATTACAAGAAGATCGCTTTCATCCCAACCCAGACAAGGAGGCGCGCTCGATGATCTCATTCACCATGAACGGCAAGCCGGCGTCCGCCGACGTGGTCCCGGATACCCCGCTGCTTTGGGTCATTCGCGACACGCTCGGGATGACCGGCACCAAGTTCGGCTGCGGCATATCCCAGTGCGGTGCCTGCACCGTGCACGTGAACGGCAATCCGATCCGGTCCTGCGTCACGCCGGTCTCGGCGGTCGCGGGCAAGAAGGTCACCACGATCGAGGGCCTGTCGGAGAACGGCGAGCATCCCCTGCAGAAAGCGTGGGTCGAGGAACAGGTTCCGCAGTGCGGCTACTGCCAGTCGGGGCAGATCATGCAGGCGGCGGCGCTGCTGGCGAAGAACAAGAAGCCGACGCGCGACCAGATCGTCGCGCACATGTCGGGCAATATCTGCCGCTGCGGCACCTACAACCGCATCATCGCGGCCATCCAGCGCGCCGCGAAGCAGGCCTAGGGGGACAGCCATGACCAAGACTGCAGACAGACAAGCCTCCGCGACCGGCTTCGAGGGCATCGCCTACCGGGGCGTTTCGCGCCGCGCGTTCATGTTGTCCACCGCGGGTGCGGCGATCGGCATCGCGTTCGGCTCCACGCTCGGGGTGAGCCGCGCGCTCGCGCAGGCCGCGGGCTACGGTCCCAACGGCTGGGTGAGGGTGGCGACCGACGGCACCGTCACCATCATGTCGCCGGCCTCGGAGATGGGGCAGGGGACGATGACCGCGATGCCGCTGGTGATCGCCGAGGAGATGGACCTCGACTGGTCGCGCGTGAAGGTGAGCCAGGCGCCCTACGAGCCCAAGATCTTCGGCAACCCGATGTTCGGCGGCAACATGGTGACCGGCGCCTCGCGCACCACGCGCGGTTACTACGACATCATGCGCCTGGCCGGCCTGCAGGCGCGGCTGGTCCTGATGGGCGCGGCGGCGGACAAATGGGGCGTGCCGGTGTCCGAGGTGAGCACCGAGCCGCATACGGTCGTGCACAAGGCATCGGGCCGGCGCATGGGCTACGGCGAGATCGCGGCGTTCGCGCAGGTGCCCGCCGAGGCTCCGAAGGTCACGAAGGAGCAGTTGAAGCCCATGAGCCGGCATCGGCTGATCGGCAAGAACGTCCCTCGTGTCGATATCGCCGACAAGACCACCGGGCGCGCCAAGTTCGGCATCGACACGCGCATGCCGGGAATGCTCTACGGCGCCGTGTTGCGCGCCCCGGTGCAGGGCGAGGGTCCGGTCAAGATCGACGACAGCGCGGCGAAGAAGGTCGATGGCGTGAGACAGGTCGTACGCATGCCCTACGGCGTGGGCGTCATTGCCGAGTCCTACGCGGCGGCGCGCACGGCGAAGGCCCTGCTCAAGGTCGAATGGAGCAAGACCGCCAAGGCACGCGCCTACAACTCGGGCGAGATCGCCGCCGCGTATGCGGCGCGGGCGCGCAACCTGTCCGACGGCGGGGTCACGTTCCTGACGGAGAAGGACGCCAAGGGCGCCCTGGCGGGGGCCGCGAAGACTTTCGTCGCGGAGTACACCACCGATCACGTCGCGCACGCCTGCATGGAGCCGATGAACGCCACCGCGGTGGTGAACGGCGACAAGATCGAGGTCTGGGCGCCGAGCCAGTCGCCGTTCTTCATCTTCCTCGCGCTCACGCTCGGCCTGAAGTACAAGCCGGAAAACGAAACCACGCACATCACGCTGCTCGGGGGCGGCTTCGGCCGCAGGGTCGAGGCGGACTACGTGGTCGACGCGGCGATCCTCGCCAAGGCGGTCGAAGGCTACCCGGTGAAGGTGGTCTGGAGCCGCGAGGACGACATCCAGCACGACAAGTACCGGCCGCTGGTCGCCCAGCACCTGACGGCTGGACTGGACGCGCAGGGCAAGATCGTGGCGCTGCGCCACCGCATCGTCGCCGAGTCGATCTACGCGCGCGCCGCGCCGCCCTTGTTCCAGCAGGCCGGCGGCAAGGACCAGCCGGTGTGCGAGGGCTCGGAGATCAAGTACGCCGTCCCCAACCACCTGGTCGAATACCTGCGCGAGCAGCGCGGCGTGGACGTCGGGTTCTGGCGCGCCGTCGGACCGGGCTATACCAAGTTCGCGCTCGAGACCTTCGTCGACGAAATCGCGCACTCGGTCGGCAAGGACCCCATCGACTACCGCATGGAGCTGATGGCGCAGGAGCCGCGCGCGCGCGCGGTGATGGCGGAGGCGGCGAAGATGGCCGACTGGAAGCGCAAGCGGCCTGCCGGGCGCGCGCTCGGGTTCGCGTATTCCGACGCGTGGGACGCCCATATCGCCACGATCGCGGAGGTCTCGGTGGATCGCAAGACCGGGAAGATCCGCGTGCACGAGGTCTGGAGCGTCGTCGATCCGGGCGTGGCCCTGCTGCCGGCGAACATCGCCGCGCAGATCGAGAGCGGCATCATCCACGGCACGAGCCACGCGCTGTACGAGCGGGCCACCTTCAAGGGCGGCGAAGTGCAGCAGTCGAATTTCCACGACTACCCCGTGCTGCGCATGAACGAGGCGCCGCTCGTGACGGTGAAGGTGACGCCGACCGACAACCCGCCGAGCGGCATCGGCGAGGTCGGGCTGCCGCCGGTCGCGCCTGCGATCGCCAATGCGGTCGCGGCGATCACCGGCAAGCGGCTGCGCTCGCTGCCGCTGGACGCGAAGCTGCTCAAGGCGTAACGCGGAGCATTCGTGAAGCGCCCCGGCGAGAAATCGCCGGGGCATTCACTCCGCTAGGCGCAGGCCGTGTTATCCCAAACCGGCACAGCCGGAACCCAACCGATTCGCTCTTCTTGGAATCCATTCATCTCGCTATTTCGGAAAGTTGCGAAGTTGCAACTTTCCGAAATAGCGAGACCTTGATAACTCCAAGTTCTTTGCCAAGTCTGTCAACACTTGACTTGTAAGACGCTAGCGCAGCCGGCCGCGGCGGTAGTCGCGCAGGATCTCGCGCGCCGCGTTGTGCCCGGGGAGTCCGGTGACGCCTCCCCCGGGGTGCGCGCCCGAGCCGCAGTGGTACAGGCCGCCGATCGGCCCGCGGTAGTCGCCGTGGCCGAGCACCGGCCGCGCGGCGAAGAGCTGGTCCAGGGAAAGGGCGCCGTGAAAAATGTCGCCCCCGGTCAGGCCGAAGTCGCGTTCCATGTCCAGGGGCGTGAAGACTTCGCGGGCGAGTATGCCCGCCTTGAAGTTCGGCGCGTGGGCGTTCACCAGGCCGATGGCCGCATCCGCTGCGGCATCGCGCACCTCGTCCCAGCTTCGTCCGTCCGGCAGCGCGGGGCTGAAGTGCTGGCAGAAAAGACTGGCCACGTGCGCGCCCGCCGGGGCGAGGGTCGGATCGATCGTGCTCGGTATGAGCATCTCGACGATGGGCGCGCGCGACCAGCCCGAGTCGCGCGCATCGACCCAAGCGCGATCCATGTAGGCGAGCGAGGGTGCCATGATGATGCCCGCCCCGTGATGGGGCTGCGGCTGCGCGCCGGGCGCACAGGTGAAATCGGGCAGCTCGGACAGCGCGACGTTGATGCGCAGCGACCCCGAGCCGCAGCGCCAGCGCTCGATGCGCGCGCGGAAATCGGCCTCCAGATGCTCCGATTCCACCAGGCGCAGGTAGAGCAGCTTCGGGTCGACGCTGGCCGCGACGCTGCGCGCCTCGACCTCCTCGCCGCCGGCGAGCACGACGCCCCGGGCCCGGCCGCCGCGCACGCGAAGCTGTGCGACCTCGGTTCGGGTGGTGATCTCGACGCCCAGCGATTCGGCCTCGCGCGCCATCGCCTGAGTGATCGCGCCCATGCCGCCGATCGCGTGGCCCCACTTGCCGCGCTCGCCGTTCACCTCGCCGAAGCAATGGTGGAGCAGGACATAGGCCGAACCCGCGGCATAGGGGCTGGCGAAATTGCCGACCACCGAATCGAAGCCGAACGCCGCCTTGATCGGATCGCTCTCGAACCACCAGTCGAGCAATTCGCCCGCGCTGCGGGTGAACAGCTCGATCAGGTCGCGGCGCGCGGCGAGGTCGAGGGAGCGCATGTGCCGGCCGAGCCGCCAGCCGTCGAGCAGGTCGCCGAGCCCTCCGGCAAGGCGGGGCGGGGTTTCGAGCGCGAGACCCCGCAGCAGCGCGGCGATGCGCTCCAGCATCCGTTGATACTCCGGCAGGCGGGCGGCATCGCGGCGCGAGAAGCGTGCGACTTCGGCCTGCGTCGCCGCGGCATCGGGCCCCACCCGGAACGCGCCGCCGTCCGGGAGCGGCAGGAAATTCGCGAAGGGACGTCCGACGATCCTCAGCCCGTGCTCGGCGAGCCGCAGGTCGCGGATGACGCGCGGATCGAGCAGGCTCACGGTATAGGCGAGCGTGGAGTTGCGGAACCCCGGATGGAACTCCTCGGTGATCGCGGCGCCGCCGACGATGTGCCGCCGCTCCAGCACCCGGACCTTGAGGCCGGCGCGGGCGAGGTAGCACGCGCACACCAGCCCGTTGTGGCCGCCTCCGATGACGACGACGTCGTAGGCCACGCGAAATTCCCCAAAAGGTCCCAAAACAAATTGTAATCTGCCGCGCGGGCTTGCGGCGTCCGGGGGGAACGTAATACGATGCTGCCGCGCTCCTTCCGCACATGGACAACAAGAACCCCGCCGCGTCCCCCGCCGCGCCCCAACCCGTCCTCGACCTGAAGGACGCGGTTGCGCTGATTGTCGGCATCGTGGTGGGCGCGGGCATCTTCAAGCTGCCCGCGCCCGTCGCGGCGAACACCGGGGACGCCGGTACGATGATGCTCGCGTGGATCCTCGGCGCGGCGATCTCGTTCGTCGGCGCGCTGTGCTACGCCGAGCTCGCCAGCAGCCATCCCGACGCCGGAGGGGAATACCATTTCCTCGAACGCGCCTTCGGCGGCGACGTCGCCCGGCTGTTCGCGTGGGCGCGCATGACCGTGATCGCAAGCGGCTCGATCGCGATCTTCGCTTTCGTGTTCGCCGACTATGCCACGCAGCTCGCGCCGCTCGGTGAGTATTCCTCCTCGATCTATGCGGCCCTGCTCGTGGTCGTGCTGACCGCCATCAACCTGGTCGGCATCCGCGCGGGCAAGACGACCCAGAACCTGCTGACCGTGGTCGAGTGCCTGGGGCTGGTGCTGGTGATCGTCGCCGGGCTGATGAGCGCCGCGACCGCGCCGGTCGCGGCGCCGGCGGTCGCGCCTTCCACGCAGGGCGCCTTCGGCCTGGCGATGGTGTTCGTGCTGCTGACCTACGGCGGGTGGAACGACGCGGCCTACCTGTCGGCCGAGATCAAGGACGGTGACCGGAACATTCCCCGCTCGCTGGTCCTCGGTCTGGGCATCGTGGCGACCCTCTATATCGTGGTCAGCTACGCCTATTACGCCGGGCTCGGGATGGAGGCGCTCAGCAAGTCCCAGGCGCCCGCGGCGGAACTGCTCAAGCGCGCCTGGGGCGGCGCAGGCGCGGCGCTGATCAGCGTCATGGTGGGCGTGGCGGCGATCACCTCGGCGAACGGCACTATGCTCACCGGGGCGCGCACGAGCTACGCGCTGGGGCGCGACTGGCCGCTGTTCGGCGCGCTCGGCAGATGGGACGGGGCGGCGGGAGTGCCGCGCAACGCGATGCTGACCCAGGCTGCGATCGCTCTCGCCCTGGTCGCCCTGGGGACCTGGACCCGCAACGGCTTCGAGACCATGGTCGATTACACCGCGCCCGTGTTCTGGCTGTTCTTCTTTCTCACCGGGATGTCCCTGTTCGTCTTCAGGCGCTGGGAGCCGCATGCGTCGAGGCCGTACCGCGTCCCCCTGTATCCCGTGACGCCGCTCCTGTTCTGCGGCGTGTGCATCTATATGCTTTATTCCAGCCTTGCCTATACGGGCAAGGGGGCGCTGGTCGGCGTGGGCGTGCTCGCGGTCGGCGTCGTGCTGGTGATCGTCAATCGCCGCAAGGCGTGATTCGGAGAATGGACATGAAATTGCCAAGACAGGCACTGGTGTGGGGGCTCGCGCTCGCGCTGGCCGGAGGCTGCGCGCTGGCGCAGAAGCAGGGCGACGCTCAGTACGCGCCCACGGTCGGACAGGCCGGCAAGGACGTGATCTGGGTGCCGACGCCGCCCGAGCTCGTCGAGAAGATGCTGCGGATGGCGAAGATCACGCCGGAGGACTTCATCATCGACCTCGGCTCGGGGGACGGGCGCATCGCGATCGCCGCGGCGAAGAAATTCGGCGCGCGCGCCCAGGGAATCGAATACAACCCCGACATGGTCGCGCTCAGCAACCGCGATGCGCGGCGCCAGGGCGTCGCCGACAGGGTCCGCTTCGTCAAGGCGGACATCTTCCAGTCCGATTTCAGCCAGGCGACCATCATCACCATGTACCTGTTGCCCGACCTGAACGTGAAGCTGCGCCCCAGGATCCTGGAGCTCAAACCGGGGACACGGGTGGTCTCGCACCAGTTCGGCATGGAGGAATGGCAGCCGGAAGAAAGGGCCGAGATCGACAACCGCCTCGCGTATCTCTGGATCGTTCCCGCGAAGGTGGGCGGGACGTGGTCGCTGCGCGCCGAGGGCAGCGGGCAGGACCGCGAACTGACGCTCAGGCAAAGCTTCCAGCTCCTGTCGGGACAGTTGAAGGCGGGGGCGGCGGCGCTCGAGCTCGCGGAGGCCAAGCTGCGCGGCGACGAAATCCGGTTTACCGTGGTCGAGGCTGGCGTGCGGCACGATTTCAGCGGCCGCGTGCGCGGCACGACGATGGATGGCACCGTGCGTTCCGCCGGGGCGCCGGTCTCGAGGTGGTTTGCCTCGCGGCGCTGAGCTTTATCCGCCCGCGGATCAATAATGCGCGGCGGTGTCCTGTCGATGAGGAAGCATGAGGAAGCAGGCAAGGCGGCGACCGCCGTTCGCCGTACGCAAGTCGGGCATACACGGCCGTGGCGTGTTCGCGACCCGGTTCATTCCCAAGGGTGAGCGGCTGGTCGAATACACGGGCGAGCGCATCACCTGGCGCGAGGCCGAGCGCCGCTATCCCGTCGATCCGGTGCCCTACCACACCTTCCTGTTCGAGGTGGGCGACGGCAAGATGTGCATCGATGCCGCGCGCAAGGGCAATGCGGCCAAGTGGATCAATCACTCCTGCAGGCCCAACTGCGAGGCGGTCGAGGACGAGGACGAACGCATCTTTATCGAGACGCTGCGCGCGATACGGCCGGGCGAAGAGCTCACCTACGACTACAACTTCATCCTCGAAGAACGCCACACGCCGGCGCAGAAGAAGCTGTTTCCCTGCTGGTGCGGGGCGAGGAACTGCCGCCGGACGATGCTCGGCAAGAAGCGCTGAGGCATGTTGGGCTTCGCTGCGCTCAGCCCAACCTACGGTCCCCTCGCCGCTTCGTAGGTCGGGCTGAGGCCGAAGGCCGAAGCCCGACGCCCGCTACCAGATATACCGCGGCGGGCCGAGCAGCCAGTTCGCGATCAGCATCGCGGCGATAATTGCGGCGACGATCCACAGCGGGTTGAGGCCGGCGCGCAAGGGAGCCTCGGCGGGCGCGGCCGCTGCCGCCTTCGGCGCCATGGTCTCGTTGAAGCGCTTGAAGAAATCGTCGGCCATCTTCGCCGCCACGCCGTCGATGAGGCGGGAGCCGACCTGCGCGAGCTTTCCGCCGACGCTGGCCTTCGCGGTGTAGCGCAGCCGCGTCGAATTGCCCTCGGCTGCGAGCGAGACCTGGGCGCCGCCCTTGCCGAAACCGGCCGCCCCGCCCGAGCCCTCGAACGCGAGCGCGTAGGAATGCGGCGGTTTCAGGTCGGAGAGCACGAGCTTGCCGGCGAACTTCGCCTTGACCGGCCCGACGGCGGCGGTGATCGCCACCTTGTATTCGTTGTCCGTCACCTTCTCGATGGACTCGCACCCCGATATGCAGGTCTTCAGGATTTCGGGATCGTTCAGGCCGCGCCAGACGTCGGCCTGCGGCAGTGCGATCAGTTGTTCGCCGCTCATTTCCATACGTGTCGCTCCAGGTTCAATGCCGCCATTTTCGCAGCAAAGCCGCGCACGCGCACGCGCACGCGCAGGCCGCGCGCCGTCAGGCCGCGCGGCGCTCGCCGGCCCCGGGAATGGCGAGTGCGCGGGCGAGGTCGACGAGGCTGGCGACGTTGTGCACCGGCAGGAAGGCATCGACGTGCGGGAGCATGGCCCGGATCCCCGCGGGCCGGGCCTCGAATCCTTCGTAGCGCAGCAGCGGGTTGAGCCAGAGGAGCTTGCGGCAGGACTTGTGCAGCCGCTCGGTTTCCGCGCCCAGGCCCTCGCCGACGTCGCGGTCCAGGCCGTCGGAGATCAGGAGCACGACGGCGTTCTGCCCGAGAACGCGCCGCGACCAGCGCAGGTTGAACTCGCGCAGGCAGACCCCGATCCGCGTGCCGCCGGACCAGTCGGCCACGATCTCGGCGATCTCGATCATCGCCGCGTCGACGTCGCGGTGCCGCAGGCAGCGCGTGATGTTGGTGAGCCGCGTTCCGAACACGAAGGTGTACACGCGGTCGCGGTCGTTGGTGATGGCGTGCAGGAAGTGCAGGAACATCCTGGAATAGCGGCTCATGCTGCCCGAGATGTCGCACAACACCACGAGCGGCGGATGGCGATAGCGCACCGAGCGGCGCTTGAGCGGAATCACCTCGCTGCCGGCGCGCAGGCTCGCCCTCATGCTCGCGCGCAGGTCGACGCGCGCGCCATCGTCGTCGGCGCGGTAGCGCCGCGTACGGACCTCGGGGATCGGCAGCCTGAGCCTGGCGATCATCGCCTTCGCCTGCGCGATCTCCTCCGTGGTCATGGTCTCGAAATCCGCGTGCTGCAGGACCTCGCGCGCGGAGAAGGTGAGCGTGGCGTCGAGCTCGATCTTCTCCGGGGGCTCGGCGCCGGGGCGTTCGTTCGGCTTCTGGCCGGCGTAGAGCGCCTCGGACACGCGGTTGCCCGCAGCGCTCTGGTCCTCGGGCGTGCGGCCGTAGACCTTGGGCAGCATCATCGCCATCGCGCGCTCGAGCAACTGCGGGTCCTTCCAGAATATGTGGAAGGCCTGGTCGAAGACCTCGAATTGCTCGCGCCGGTCGAGGAAGACGCTGGCGAGTGTCCAGTAGAAATCGTCGCGCCGCGCGAGGCCGGTCACCTCGAGCGCACGCACCGCGTCGATGACCCGGTCCGGCCCGATCGGCAGCCCCGCGGTGCGCAGCACGCGCGCGAAATGCATGACGTTCTCGGCGAGCCGCCCCTGTTCCCGCGCTTCCCGCGCGCGCGGGTTCACGCGCGGCTTCCGCGCTTGTCCGCGAGCGGGCACTCGCGTGCCAGCACCGTGAACTTGGCCGAGGACACGACTTCGTGCCGATTGGCATAGACCTCGTGATTGTGCTCCACGTCCTCCAGCCGGTAGACGTAGTTCACCATGATTCCGGCGGACCGGGTCATGCCTTGCTCGGAGGCGTCGGCGAGCCAGTTCAGCCTTTCCAGGCGCGCGCCATTGCCCAGGTGGAAGCGGGCGACGGGGTCCTGCGGCTCGCCGTCGCGCTTGGCATTGAGGAGATAGTAGGCGCACAGGCTCAGCAAGGGCTGCTCCAGCGCCGTGGCGAGCTCCGGCTTGGCGCCCCAGTCCGGCTCGTCGAGCGCGCCCAGCAGCTCCGCGACGGCCGCGCCGCGCGGAAGCCCGGCGAGTTCTTTCGCCGCCGTGCGCAGCCACGGCCGGAATCCCGGAACCGGCGACAGCGTGGCGAGGGTCTTCAGCCGCGGGAATTCCCGGCCGAGGTTCTCGGCGACCTGCTTGATCAGGAAGTTGCCGAACGAGATGCCGCGCAGGCCTTCCTGGCAGTTCGTGATCGAGTAGAAGATCGCGCATTTCGCCTCCGACGGATCGGCAACCGGCGAATCGGGATCGAGAAGCGGGTGCACCGTGTCGCTCATTCCGCGCGTGAGCGCCACCTCGATGAAGATGATCGGCTCCTCCGGGAGCGCGGGGTGGAAGAACGCGAAGCAGCGCCGGTCCGCCTGCAGCCTGCGGCGCAAGTCCTGCCAGCTCTGGATGGCGTGCACCGCTTCATAGCGCGTGAGCTTTTCCAGGATCAGTGCGGAAGTGCGCCAGTCGATCCGCTCCAGCACCAGGAATCCGCGGTTGAACCACGAGGAGAGCAGGTGCGCGAGGTCCGCTTCGATCCCGGCCCAATGCGGGCGGGAGTTGAGTTGCTCGAGGATGCGCCGGCGCATTTCCACCAGCGCCGCGGTGCCGCCGGCGGCGAGGTTGAGCCGGCGGAACAGCTCCTGCCTGCGCGGTTCCACCACGCCCACCAGCCGTACCAGATTGGGCTGCGTGGGCTCCCGCCGGTAGGCATCGGCCGCCCGGCCCACCTCCTCCGGGTCCGGCGAGAACTCGTTCGCCAGGACGTCGAAGAAGGCTTCCAGGGCAGGTCCTTGCAGGGCGTCGTAGGCCTCGAGCGCCTCGCGCGCGAGCGCCGCGCCCGAGGCCTCGCCGCGCTGCGACAGCAACGCGCGGCACAGCGTCACGGTCTTGCGCGTGAAGCGGTCCGCGCCCTTGGCCCGCGGTCCGTTGGCTTTTGCGACCGAGCGCAGCAGGCGCTGGATGATGGAGGCTGTAGTATTCATTGCTTCGCGAGCATCGCCCGCAGTCGCGACCGTGCGGTCAGATCGCCGCGACCTCCGCCCGGACCTCCGCCAGCAGCCTCTCGGCTTCGCTCCCCTTGATGCGGCCGATGTCGTCCTGGTACTTGAGCAGAGTACCGAGCGTATCGCTGACCGTCTGCGGGTCGAGCGCGAGCTTGTCCAGGGCGACCAGCGCCTTGGACCAGTCGATGGTCTCGGCGACGCCCGGCAGCTTGAAGAGGTCCATCTTGCGCAGCCTCTGCACGAAGGCGACAACTTCCCGGGACAGGCGTTCGCTCGCCCCCGGTGCCTTGCGGCGCAGGATCTCCAGCTCCCGGGCCGCGTCCGGGTAATCGACCCAGTGATAGAAGCAACGGCGCTTGATCGCGTCGTGGATCTCGCGGGTCCGGTTCGAGGTGATGACGACCACCGGAGGCTCCTTGGCGCGAATCGTGCCGAGCTCGGGGATAGTCACTTGGAAATCCGAGAGCAGCTCGAGCAGGTAGGCCTCGAAGGGCTCGTCGGTGCGGTCCAGCTCGTCGATGAGCAGGACGGGCGCTCCGCCGATGTCGCCCTCGAGCGCCTGCAGCAGCGGCCGGCGGATGAGGAATTTCTCGGAGAAGATGTCCTGCGCGATGCCTTCGCGGTTCTTCACGCCCTCGGCCTCGGCCAGGCGGATCTCGATCATCTGGCGCGAGTAGTTCCACTCGTATACCGCGGAGGCCACGTCCAGGCCCTCGTAGCACTGCAGCCTGACGAGGCTTCTGCCCAGTGTGGCAGCGAGCACCTTGGCGATCTCGGTCTTGCCTACGCCCGCCTCGCCTTCCAGGAACAGCGGCCGCCCCATGCGCAGGCTCAGGTAGACCGCGGTGGCGAGGCTGCGCTCGGCCACGTAGTCGGCGCCGGCAAGCAGGCCGACGGTGTCGTCGATCGAAGCGGGGAAGGGCTTGGGGCCGGGCGGCTTGCTCATCCGGCAATTATGCCAGCATGGACGAACCCTCACCCGGCTCGCTGCGCCCGCCACCCTCACCCGGCTCGCTACGCTCGCCACCCTCTCCCGCTTGCGGGAGAACCGAAGGGACCCTCACCCGGCTCGCTGTGCTCGCCACCCTCTCCCGCTTGCGGGAGAGGGTTGGGGTGAGGGTGAACTCACTTCAGCGCCGCCTCGACTGCCCGCTTGGCCATGACCGTGATCAGGTGGGCACGGTAGTCGGCCTTGGCGTGCAGATCGGAGTTGAGGCCTTTTTCCGGGACGTGGATGTTCGCCACGGACTCGGGCGCGAACTTGGCCGCGAGGGCCTTCTCCATTTCGGGCACGCGGAATACGCCGGGCGCGGCGCCCGTGACGGCGACGCGCACGCCGGAACCGGTGTCGGCGACGAACACCCCGACGATCGCGTAGCGCGAGGCGGGATTCTTGAACTTCATGTACGCCGCGCGCTTCGGGCAGGGGAAGCTCACCGAGGTGATGATCTCGCCCGCGTCGAGGGCCGTTTCGTACATCCCCTTGAAGAACTGGTCGGCGGCGATCTTGCGCTTGTTGGTATTGACCGTCGCACCGAGCCCGACAAGGCCCGCGGGATAGTCCGCTGCGGGGTCGTTGTGGGCGACCGAGCCGCCGAGCGTGCCCATGTTGCGCACTTGCCGGTCGCCGATGCCGCCCGCGAGTGCGGCGAGTGCGGGGATCGCCTTCTTCACCTCGGCCGAGGCCGCCACCTCGGCGTGGCGCGTCATCGCGCCGATGGTCACGCTGCCGCCGTCGACCTTGATGCCGCGCAGTTCGCCGATGGTGCCGAGGTCGATGAGGTCCGAGGGCCTGGCGAGCCGGAGCTTGAGCGCCGCGATCAGGCTCTGCCCGCCCGCGAGGAGCTTCGCGTCGGCGTTTTTCGAGACCGTGGCAGCGGCGTCGGCCACCGATTTCGCCCGTTGGTAGTTGAATGGATACATATGCGATTCCTCCTAGACAGCTTTCTTGTTGGCCGCGCGCCAGACGCGCTGCGACGTCGCCGGCATTTCAAGGTCGCGCACGCCCAGGGCGTCGGTGATGGCGTTCATCAACGCCGCCGGCGCGCCGATCGCGCCAGCCTCGCCGCAACCCTTCACTCCGAGCGGGTTGTGCGTGCACGGCGTTTCCTTGGTGCCGATGGTGAACGAGGGCACGTCGTCCGCGCGTGGCAGGTTGTAGTCCTGGAAAGTGCCGGTGACCAGTTGTCCCGACTCGGGGTCGTAGTGGCACTGCTCGATGAGCGCCTGGCCGATCCCCTGGGTGAGCCCGCCGTGCACCTGGCCCTCGACGATCATCGGGTTGATGATCTTGCCGAAGTCGTCGACCGCGGTGAAATGGACGATCTTGGTCGTGCCGGTGTCCGGATCGATCTCCACCTCGCAGACATAACTCCCGGCCGGGAAGGTGAAGTTGGTCGGATCGTAGAACGCATTTTCGTTCAGGCCGGGCTCCAGCTTGTCCAGCGGATAGTTGTGCGGCACGTACGCGGAGAGCGACACCTGGGCGAAGGGCACCTGCTTGTCGGTGCCGGCGACGCGGAAGATGCCGTCCTTGAACTCGATGTCCGCATCCGAGGCTTCCAGCAGGTGCGCGGCGATCTTCTTGCCCTTGGCGACGATCTTGTCCACCGCCTTCACGATGGCGGTACCGCCCACCGCGATCGAGCGCGAGCCGTAGGTGCCCATCCCGAACAGGATCTTCGAGGTGTCCCCGTGCACGATGTCGACGTCGTCCATCGGTATGCCCAGGCGGTCGGCGACCACCTGCGCGAAGGTCGTCTCGTGCCCCTGGCCGTGGCTGTGCGAGCCCGTGAACACGGTCACCTTGCCGGTCGGGTGCACGCGGACTTCGCCCGCCTCGAACAGCCCTGCCCGGGCGCCGAGTGCCCCGGCGATGTTCGAGGGCGCGATGCCGCAGGCCTCGATGTAGCAGGCGTAGCCCAGGCCGCGCAGCTTGCCGCGCTTGGCCGCCTCCGCCTTGCGCGCGGGGAAGCCGGCCACGTCGGCGAGCTTCGTCGCTTCGGCGAGCGTGGCCTCGTAGTTGCCGGTGTCGTAGAGCAGCGCCACGGGCGTTTGGTAGGGGAACTGCTTGATGAAGTTGCGGCGGCGGATCTCCGCCGGATCGAGCTTCATCTCGCGCGCGGCCTGCTCGACGAGGCGCTCGACCACGTAGGTCGCCTCCGGCCTGCCTGCGCCGCGATAGGCGTCCACGGGCGCGGTGTTGGTGAACACCGAGGTCACCTCGCAAAAGATGAGCGGCGTCGTGTACTGGCCGGCGAGCAGCGTGGCGTACAGAATGGTGGGAACACAGGAGGCGAAGGTCGACAGGTACGCGCCCAGGTTCGCGGTGGTCGCGACCCGCATGGCGAGGAACTTGCCGTTCGCGTCCATCGCCAGCTCGGCCTTGGTGACGTGATCGCGGCCGTGCGCGTCGGACAGGAAGGATTCGCTCCGCTCCGCGGTCCACTTGATCGGCCGGTTGATCCGCTTGGTCGCCCAGGTGAGGACGACGTCCTCGGCGTAGAGGTAGATCTTCGAGCCGAAGCCCCCGCCGACGTCGGGCGCCACGCCCCTGACCCTGTGCTCGGGGCGGCCGAG
>Ga0080064_1003255_pt1 | contig 24212 bp, 26 predicted proteins | sample Subgrocontami54m_FD_69260 | JGI IMG/M metagenome (GOLD analysis project Ga0080064, IMG submission 69260) | Subsurface groundwater microbial communities from S. Glens Falls, New York, USA - GMW46 contaminated, 5.4 m (SPADES assembly) (version 2) ...
CGAGCAGTTTGCCGCGCAGATCAAGGTCGAAGTCGCGAAGTGGGGGAAAGTCGTCAAGGGGGCGGGGATCAAGGTCGAATAAAGCGTGAAGGCCAAGCGGTGAAAATCACGGCGATCCGCGAAGCCGCGATCCCGATCAATTCCACGCTGCGTAACGCGGTATTCGATTTCAGCGAGATGACGACGTCGGTGGTGGCGGTGATCACCGACGTAATGCGCGAGGGCAGGCCGGTCGCAGGTTTCGCGTTCAATTCCACCGGCCGCTATGCGTGCGGCGCGCAGATGCGCGAGCGTTTCATCCCGCGCATCCTCAAAGCCGATCCTAAATCGCTGGTCGATGCGTCCGGAGAGAATTTCGATCCGGAAAAAATTCTCGCCTGCATGATGCAGCGCGAAAAACCGGGCGGCCACACCGAGCGCTCGGTCGCGATCGGCACGATCGAGGTCGCTTGCTGGGACGCGGTCGCCAAGATCGCCGGCAAGCCGCTGCATGCGGTGCTGGCCGAGCGTTATAACGGCGGCAGGGTGCAAGACAAAGTGCAATGCTACGTCGGCGGCGGCTGGTATGAGCCGGGCAAGGGCCTCAAGGAATTGCAGGACGAAATCCGCGCCAGGCTCGATCAGGACTACACCACGATGAAGATAAAGGTCGGCGGCGCGCCTGCGAGCAGTAAGCAGGGTTCCCGCTTGCGGGATGCGAACGTCCGCGAGTCTGGCGCGGCGCCGCCGAGCGCAGGCGTTGCATCCGCCTCCAGGGTCACATCCCGTAAACGGGTCCCTGTTCCGCCTTCCGGCGGCGCGCCTGCGCCGCCAGAGGACGTGAAGCGCGTTGAGGCCGCGCTCGAAATTGTCGGCTCAAGCGACCGGCTGGCGGTGGACGCGAATGCGGGCTTTGACCGTGCACGCGCGCTGTCCTATGCGCTGGCGCTCAAACCATACAAGCTGCGCTGGTTCGAGGAGCCGACCGACCCGCTCGATTTCGCACTGCTCGCCGATGTGGCGTCGGTTTACGATTCACCCATCGGCACCGGCGAAAATCTGTTTTCAACCCAGGACGTCGAGAATCTGGTGCGCTTCAGCGGGTTGCGCGCCGACCGCGACATCATCCAGATCGACGTGCCGCAGTCGTACGGCATCGTGCAATTCTCACGCACGCTGGAAATGTTGAAACGCCACGGCTGGGAGCGGCATTCGATTTTCCCGCACGGCGGCAACCAGATGACGCTCGCGATCGTCGGCGGCTTCGGGCTCGGCGGCTGCGAGGCGTATCCCGGCGTGTTCGGCATCTTCGCCGGTTTTGCCGACGACGCGAAGGTCGAGAATGGTTATCTTACTCTTCCCGAGCGGCCCGGCATTGGGTTCGAAGCGCAAAACGCGCTGTATGCGGTGATGCGGGATCTCGCCGCTGCTGCATAACGGGTGCGCTGGCTCGCCGGCACGGAGGTTCGATCTATTTCAGGCGGCTGTACCTTGCTATCCGGTAACCCCCAGCGTATCGTTTTCGCAGGGAGTGCCCAAAAAGCCGCGCCGATCTGCCTGGGCAGCGGCGTAAAAACATTACGGGGAGAAAGCGGCGTATGAGAATCCAGTTCGTGTGTGCGGCGTTGCTGTTTCCGATGAGCGGAGTTTATGCGGCGGAGCCGGCGTATCCGGCGAAACCGGTGCGCATCATCGTGGGCTTTGCACCGGCCGGCGCCGCAGACATCACCGCCCGGGTGCTGGGCCAGAGGCTTGCCGCGTTGTGGGGTCATCCGGTCGTGACCGACAATCGTCCGGGCGCAGGCAGCACGGTAGGTTCGGAAATCGCCGCGGGCGCCACGCCGGACGGGCATACCCTGATGGTCGTATCCGCGAGCTATGCCACCAGCGCGGGCCTGTACAAAAAACTGGCGTTCGATCCGGTCAAATCGTTCATACCGATCACGATGATTGCGGCAGGCCACAACCTGCTGGCGGCGCACCCCTCGGTGGCTGCGAATACCGCCCAAGAACTGATTGCCCACGCGAAGGCGAATCCTGGCAAGCTGACCATGGGTTCGGCGGGAACCGGCAGCATCACACATCTCGCCGGCGAGTTGTTCAAGCATATGGCCGGCATCGAAGTCACCCACGTTCCGTACAAGGGCGGCGGTCCCAATCTGACCGGGCTGATCGGCGGAGAAATACAGATATCGGTGATGTCGCTCCCGGCGGCGATCGGGCAGGTCAAGACGGGGCGGCTGAAGTCGCTGGGTATCACCTCTTTGAGGCGCTCCGCCGCGGTGCCCGATATTCCAACCGTCGCGGAATCGGGGCTGCCCGGCTATGAGGCGAAGAACTGGTACGGCATACTCACGCCGGCGGGCACGCCGAAAGTCGTTGTCGCCAGGCTGAATCGCCAGATCAACGGCATCCTGCGCACGCCGGATATGATAGCAACGCTCGCCAAGCAGGGCCTCGAGGCCGAAGGCAGCACCTCCGAAGAATTCAGCGTTTACCTGAAGTCCGAGATTGCGAAGTGGGCCAAGGTGGTCAAGGCCTCGGGACTGCAGGAATAAAATCCTCAACCCCTGAAGCGCGCGCCGGGAGAATTGTGTGGTTGGCAAGGTAGACGAATTCGAGTTCTTCCTCGAGAAAGACTGGTCGGACGGCTTTCCGGTCGTCACGCCCACTGAAGAGCGCGTGCAGCGGATGCTCGAGGGCACGAGTCGCGATCCCGATGAAGTCGTCGGCAGCATCCCACCCGCGCTGGAGGCTGCAACCGTCCGCACGATCGCGGTCCATGCGCTGATGGCCGGCTGCAAGCCAGAATACATGCCCGTCGTTCTGGGCGGCATCGAGCTTATTCTGCGCGAGGAAATCAACATGGGCGGCGTGCAGTGCACCATGCACGGAGTCGCGCCGCTCATGATTGTCAACGGCCCATACGCGAAAAAGATCGGCATACACGGCGGCAACGGATGCTTCGGCCCGGGATTTCGCGCCAACGCGACGATCGGCCGCGCGATCCGCCTGATGCTGCTCAATCTTGGCGGCGGCATTGCGGGCCGCGCTTCGGCCACCGTATTCGCAAGTCCGCTGCGTTACACCGCGTGCCTCGCTGAGAATATCGAGCGCAGCCCGTGGGAAAGCCTCGCCGTATCGCGCGGGTATTCAGCCGCAGACAACGTGATTACCGCTGCCATGGTGGAAAGCCCGCGTTTGCATTTCGACGACGTCAGCAATGCGCCGGAACGGCTCCTGACCGGAATAGGAGATGCGATGGCGGCGGCCGGCTCGTGGAACATGTGGTTCGCATCGAACGTCGTGGTCGCGATGGGGCCGCAGCACGCGAAATTGTGCGCGGATGCGGGCCTGAGCCGAGGCGACGTCCATCGCCGGTTGTGCGAGCTGGGCGGGCGCAGGCAAGGGGACCTGAAGCGGGGAGGCAACTGGCGCCCCGAGCGTGCGCGCGCGTTGGGCATAGACCCCGACGACGATGAGTGTTTCATCAAGGCGGTCAAGGAACCGGCGGGCCTGCACCTGATTGTCGCGGGAGGCACGGGACCCACCACGGCGGTATGCCACGGGTGGAACGATTCAAGCCGTGCGGTTCACGGTCGGTACGCGGTTTGAAAATCCATAGCTCACGCTTTTCAACAGGAGAAAATCATGACTGACGATTTGCCATTCATAGATCCGACGGCCGGCGGCAGCAAGACCACGGTCGCGCGCGCGTCGCGCCCGATGGATCTCGGGGGCATGGTGGTGGGACTGCTCGACAACTCCAAGGAGCAGGCCGATATCATCCTCGATGTCGTCGCTGAAACGCTGCTCGAGCGCTACGGTGTATCCAAGGTTGTCATGCGGCGCAAGCAGTTTTACTCGAAGCCGGCGGCGGCCGAACTGATGGACGAGATGGCAAACGAGGTGGACGTGGCCGTCGCCGCCCTCGGCGGCTGAGGGTCTTGCACGTTGTGCAGTGTGCACGACACCGTAGAGTTCGAAAAACGCGGCATACCCGCTACGTTGTTCCTGACCGGCGCATTCACGAACGCCGCGGTCTATCAATTTCTCGGCAAAGGCATGGACGGCCACCCGTTCGTCGAACTGCCGCATCCGGTCAGCAATCTCACGCCGGACGAGATGCGCGCGGTGACGTTGCGCTTCGTCGACGACATGGTGCGTCAGCTAACGGGGTAAGCGGGGCTTGCGTAAATTGTCACGCGGTTGACGCTGCGCCGGGCGGGCGATAGAGTGCGGGTTAATGAAAAAAGGCGTTCGAAACGCCTATCCGTCGTTCAACTAAAGTAGGAGCGTTTATCATGAATTGTTTCCGATCGAAGGGCGTTGCGGCGGCGGCAGTATTGCTTGCCGCCACGCTGGGCGCGAGCGCTGCGGTGGCCCAGCAAAAAGTGCTGAAGTTCATTCCGCAGGCGGATCTGCGCATTCTGGATCCGATTGCGACAACCGCATACATCACGCGCAACCACGGCTACATGGTGTATGACACGCTGTTTGCGATGGACGAGAAATTCCAGGTCAAGCCGCAGATGGTGGACAAGTTCGAGATCAGCAAGGACAAGCTGACTTATACATTCACGCTGCGCGACGGCCTGAAATTCCACGACGGCGCGGCTGTCAAATCGGCGGACTGCATCGCGTCGATAGAGCGCTGGGGCAAGCGCGATGCGCTCGGCCAGAAACTCGCCGAAGCGAGCGAGGGCTGGACTGCGGTCAACGACAAGACTTTCCGCCTCAAGCTGAAGAAGCCGTTCCCGCTGGCGCTCGAAGCATTGGCCAAGCCCTCCTCGAACGTTCCCTTCATCATGCCCGAGCGCGTCGCCAAGACCGATCCGTTCAAAAACATCGATGATCCGACGGGCTCCGGTCCGTTCAAGATGGTGAAGGCGGAATGGGTGCCCGGCAACAAGGTCGTATATGTCAAGAACACCGACTACGTGCCGCGCAAGGAACCGGCGTCGTGGGCCTCGGGCGGCAAGGTAGTGAAGGTCGACCGGGTCGAATGGATCTACATTCCTGATTCGGCCACCGCTGCGGCAGCCCTTAATGCGGGCGAGGCGGATTGGTGGGAGCAGATGCCGCCCGACTTGATTCCATTGCTGTCCAAGAACAAGGAAATCACGGTAAAAAACATCGATCCGCTGGGCTCGATGGGCATGATTCGCTTCAACTTCCTGTATCCACCGTTCAACAACCAGAAAATGCGCCAGGCGCTGTTATACGTGGTCAACCAGCAGGATTACGTGATCGGCATCGCTGGTGACCCGAAGAACGGCAAGCCTTGCTACTCCTACTACACCTGCGGCACGCCGCTCGCCTCCGAAATTTCCGCCGAACCCTTGAAGGGCAAGCGCGATTTCGAGAAAGCGAAGCAATTGATCAAGGAGTCCGGCTACAAGGGCGAGAAAATCGTCATCATCGACGCGACCGACCAGCCGATCGTGCATGCGCAATCGCTGATCACGCTGGACATGCTGAAAAAGCTCGGGCTGAACGCCGAAGTGCAGGCCGGCGACTGGGGTACGCTGATTACGCGCCGCGCGGTAAGGGAGCCGATCGAGAAGGGCGGCTGGTCGATATTCCATACCTGGCTGGTCGGCCCGGACATGGTCAACCCGGCGGTCAACTTTCCGATCCGCGGCACCGGCGACAAGGCCTGGTTCGGCTGGCCGACGGACGCCAAGATCGAGGAACTGCGCGAAGTCTGGTTCAATGCGTCCGATGACGCGGGCTCGAAAAAGGCGGCGAGTGCGGTGCAGCAGCGCGCATTCGAATTCGTGCCGTTCATACCGACCGGGCAGTTCATATTGCCGACGGCGTTTCGCTCGAATATCTCGGGCGTGATCATCGCGCCGATCGCTTTTCTCTGGAACATAGAGAAGAAATAGCGCGCATCGCACGGCAGAGGTGCTCGCTTATGTAATTCGGCGGCTGTTAGCGACCATCGTCGTGATGACGGTGGTCGCGCTGTTTGTCTTCTCGCTGCTTTATCTGACCCCCGGCGATCCTGCTGCGGTTATCGCCGGGGATGCGGCCACTGTCGACGACATCCGGCGCATTCGCGCCAATCTCGGCCTTGACGAACCCTTCCTCGTGCGCTTCGGCGGCTGGGTATGGGGGCTCGCCCACGGCGATCTGGGCGTGTCCATTTTCACCAATTTGCCGGTGGCGCACCTGATCGGCCAGCGCGTCGAGCCGACCCTCGCGCTCACCCTGTGCACGCTGCTCGTTTCGGTACTGGTCGCAGTACCCCTCGGCGTGGTTGCTGCGGCAAAGGCGGGCACCTGGATCGATCGTGCGGTGATGGCGTTTTCGGTGCTCGGCTTCTCGCTGCCGGTGTTCGTGATCGCCTACATTCTGATCCTGGTGTTCTCGATCGAGCTTGGCTGGCTGCCGGTACAGGGTTATCGCCCGTTTGCGGAGAATTTCTGGGACTGGCTGCGCCACCTGATCCTGCCGAGCATCGCGCTCGGCACTGTATACATCGCGCTGATCGCGCGCATCACGCGCGCGAGCATGCTCGATGTGCTTGCGCAGGACTACATCCGCACCGCCCAGGCGAAGGGGCTCTCGCCGGGCCCGGTGCTGGTCGGGCACGCGCTGAAGAACGCGGCAATACCCATCATGACCATCATCGGCATCGGCATCGCTCTTCTAATTAGCGGCGCCATCGTGACCGAGACGGTATTCGCCATTCCCGGCATCGGGCGGCTTACCGTGGACGCAATCCTGCGACGCGATTATCCCGTGATCCAGGGCGTGACCCTGCTGTTTTCCGGCCTCTACGTGCTGATCAATCTGCTCATTGACCTGTCTTACCTGTTTTTCGATCCGCGCATACGTTACTGACATGAATACGGTAGTGCCTGCAGCGCCACAATCGGTGTCACCTACCTGGCAGCAATTCAAGGACGCGTTCAGGCGCCACCCGACCGCAATCGTCGGCGGCATGGTCCTGCTCGCGATGATCCTGGTTGCGGTGTTGGCGCCGTGGCTGGGCACGGTCGATCCACAAGCGGTAGCGCCGGTCCGGCGCCTGAAGCAGCCCTCGGCGGAGTTCTGGTTCGGCTCCGACATGCTCGGACGCGACGTCTACAGCCGCGTGCTCTACGGCGCGCGCGTCTCGCTCAGTATCGGGCTCGTGGTCGCGCTGGCGAGCACGTTGCTCGGCCTCGCGATCGGCCTTGTGACCGGGTATCTGCGCTGGCTGGATGCGATCGTGATGCGCATAATGGACGGCTTGATGTCGATTCCGCCGGTGCTGCTCGCGATTTCGTTGATGGCATTGACCAAGGCCAGCGTCGAAAATGTCATCATCGCCATAACGCTTGCAGAGGTGCCGCGCGTGGTGCGGCTGGTGCGCAGCTTGGTACTTACGCTGCGTGAGCAGCCGTACGTCGAAGCGGCCGTCGCCGCGGGTACGACGCTGCCGCGCATCCTCGTGCGCCACATTTTGCCCAATACGGTCGCGCCGCTGCTGGTGCAGGCGACATATGTTTGCGCATCGGCGATGATCACCGAGGCGATATTGTCGTTCATCGGCGCCGGAACGCCGCCGAATATCCCGAGCTGGGGCAATATCATGGCCGAGGCGCGCAGCCTGTTCCAGATCGCCGGCTACCTGATTTTGTTTCCGGGCATCTGCCTGTCGCTTACCGTGCTGGCGGTTAACCTGCTCGGCGACGGCATGCGTGATGCGCTCGACCCACGGCTCGCGCGGAGAATGTGATGAATGCGCCGGATGCGTCCGCGGTCCCGCTGCTGGAGGTTGACGGTCTTAAGACCTATTTCTATACGCGCGATGGCGTAATACGCGCGGTGGACGGCGTTTCATTCAGCGTCTATCCGGGCGAGACGCTGGCCATCGTGGGTGAGTCCGGCTGCGGCAAGAGCGTGACTTCGCTTTCTATCATGCGGCTGATCGCGTCCCCGCCGGGCAGGATAGTCAGCGGCCGCCTGCTGTTCGGGGGGCGCGACCTGCTGGGCTTGTCGGAATCCGACATGCGCAAAGTGCGCGGCAACGAGATTTCGATGATATTCCAGGAGCCGATGACTTCCCTCAATCCGGTCCTGACGATAGGCAGGCAGATCGGCGAGGCGTTGGTGCTGCATCGCGGCTTGAATTCCACGCAGGCACTCTCGCGGGCGGAGGAATTGCTCGGTCTGGTCAACATACCCGATGCCGCGCGGCGCATCGAGCAGTATGCGCACCAGCTTTCAGGCGGCATGCGCCAGCGCGTGATGATCGCGATGGCGCTCGCCTGCAATCCGCGGCTGCTGATCGCCGACGAGCCGACCACCGCGCTCGACGTGACGATACAGGCGCAAATTCTCGACCTGATGCGCGCGCTGAAACAGAAGACCGGCGCTGCGATCGTGCTGATCACGCACGACCTGGGGGTGGTCGCCGAAATGGCCCAGCGAGTCGTCGTGATGTACGCGGGGCGCAAGGTCGAAGAGGCGACGGTCGATGCGTTGTTCGCGCAGCCGCGCCATCCTTATACGCAGGGACTGCTCAATTCGATACCGAAGCTGGAGCAGACCGGCACCGCCGGCCGCAAGCGTCTGGAGGAAATTCCGGGCATGGTGCCGTCGCTGAAGGAACATATCGACGGGTGCATTTTTGCGCCGCGCTGCGGCTACGCAACCGAGCGCTGCCGGCGCGAATATCCGCCGTTCGAGCAAAAAGCGCCGGGGCATTTTTCGGCCTGCTGGGAATCCGGGCGCGTCGCAGGGAGCGCGCCATGAATCAGGCGTCCGTCGAAGTGCTGCTCGAAGTGAAAAACCTGGTCAAACATTTTCCGGTCCGCAAGGGCGTATTTGGGCGGGTGTCCGGGCAGGTCTATGCCGTCGATGACGTCAGTTTTTCAATTGCCGCCGGGGAGACGCTGGGGCTGGTGGGTGAATCCGGCTGCGGCAAATCGACCACCGGCAAGGCCGTATTGAAGCTGCTGGACCCGACCAGCGGCTCGATCCACTGGCGCGGTGAGCGCATCGACCAGTTGTCCGCAGCGGACATGCGCCCGTTTCGGCGAGAATTGCAGGCCGTATTTCAGGATCCGTACTCGTCGCTGAATCCACGCATGCGCGCAGAGGCCATCGTCGGCGAGCCGATCCGCAATTTCGAGTCCACAGGCGACAAAGAAATTCGTGAGCGCGTGGCAGCCTTATTCAGCAAGGTCGGGCTGCGCCCGGACCAGATGATCAAGTACCCGTATGAATTCTCCGGCGGCCAGCGCCAGCGGCTGGGCATTGCGCGCGCGCTCGCGCTTCGCCCGAAGCTGATCGTCTGCGACGAGCCGGTTTCGGCGCTGGACGTGTCGGTGCAGGCGCAGGTGATCAACCTGTTGATGGACTTGCAGGACGATATGGGGCTCTCCTACCTGTTCGTCGCGCATGATCTCGCCGTCGTAAAGCACATCAGCCATCGCATTGCCGTCATGTACCTGGGCAAGATGGTCGAGCTGGCCGACAAGCGCACGCTATTTGCTGATCCCCAGCATCCGTATACCGAGGCGCTGCTGTCAGCTGTGCCCACGCCCAATCCGCGCGCCGCGAAGCGCCGTATCATCCTTGCCGGCGACGTGCCCAGCCCGATCAATCCACCGGCAGGTTGCCATTTCCATACGCGCTGTCCGTCGGCAGGAGCGCGCTGCCGCGTCGAGGAGCCGGTAAGCAAAGAGGTTACGCCCGGGCATGTGGTCGCCTGCCACCTGCGTGATGGCGGAACAGGATGAGGCGCATGCAGCCGGAGCACTGACAGGCAGCACAGCGCGACCTTCACTTCCGTGCCGCGCTCGGCGGCTGCGAGGCGTATCCCGGCGTGTTCGGCATCTTCGCCGGTTTTGCTGATGACGCCAAGGTCGAGAATGGTTACCTTAATCTTCCCGAGCGGCCCGGCATCGGGTTCGAAGCGCAGAATGCGCTGTATGCGGTGATGCGGTGATGCGGTGATGCGGTCATGCGGGAGCTTGTGCCGGGGATCTAACTAGAGCAGGCGAATATCCAGGCGTTTCCCGACGGCTCTGGCGTAACGGCGCAATGTTTCGAACGAAGGTGAATGACGTTTCCGCCCGCCGCCGGCCTCCAATCTGGCTACTACCGTATTGGTTGTGCCCATGCGCGTGGCGACCTGGGCCTGGGTCAGTCCCGATTTCTTCCGGGCGCGCAGCAACTCGGCGATCAACTTGTATTGCGGCTCCAAGGCATCATACGCAGCCCTCACTTCCGGGTCGGCGAGAGCCTTGGCTTTCAATTTAGCGTGGGTAAGCACGTTGCATCTCCTTCGGTAAGGACAACACCGCGCGCTGCACTGCCGCGGAGTAGTAGCGGATCGTCCAAGGCATGCCAGATATTAGCAAATATGCTAATTACTCGCAAGCGGGTAATATGAAGCGAATTTTTATCGACGTTTGGTGCTACTAAACGCAACCATGGTTGCGATTGGAAACACCGCGCCGGATTTGCTTCATCCAGTCATGCTCGGGAATCTCGGCATCTTCACCGGTTTTCTGACGACGTGAAGGTCGAGAATGGCTATGATTCGAAGCGATGAACGGTCAAATCCCGGACTCCGGCCAGCTCGATCTGTTTCTCCATTCGTGCGCGGTCGTTCTTGTTAACGATGTTATCGCGGCGCTGCTTGTACGCGATGCGGCGCGCGCTGCCGAATGCCTCGATCGCCTCCGCGCCGGGGAGTCTGGCCATCGCGTATGCAAGGCGCTGGAGATTCTTTGCCATACGCTTGCCGAGTGGCCGTTCCCATCGGCAAACCCGGCGGAAATCGCTGAAGCAATCCGGCGGCTTGAAACTGACGCGCATCCTGCTGCGCTCGCCGCAATGGGGGAGACGGCGGCAAAATTCATGCGGCCGCTCTGGCGCGACCTCGCGCAGGCCGCCAGCCCGCACGCCTATGATGCGGCGTTTCCGCAGTCGTACAGCGCAGCTTTGTACTTGCGCTGCGGTGATGCCGAAGCCGCGGTTGCCGCGGCGCAGGCGGTTGCACGCCATGACGATAACGTCGACGCGCTGTATTGGCTCGCCGTGGCGCGCTATCGGATAGATGGGCTGGCCGCGTGCCGGATACCGCTCATGCGGCTCGCCCTGCTGGGACCGGAGCGTTTGCCTGAAGCGCTTTCCGAAATCGATGACCCGTTGCTGAACCGGGAGTGGCGCGCCTTTCATGTGGCGTGCCACTGGCTTGATCCGGAAGACCAGACCGTGGGGGCATGGTTTCCCGCGTGGCATCTTGTCGAGCACCCGGGTATACGAATCGATTGCGGCGATTCGAAAACTCTGCCGGCGACGCGAGCCGCGCAGACGTTCATCGCAATCACGCGCCTGCTCGAGCTCGAAAAGCACGGATACAGCGCGGCGCTGGTTTCGGCCAGAAGCCGCTTGCGCGACCTCGATCCGGATATGTTCGCCTTTTACATGGCGCGCCGTGACGTTGGACATCGCTAGCCCGTTTCGTCGCAACACGCGCGTTCGCCGCCGCCCGCCGCAGAACAACACGTTGGCGGGAATTGGATGTTGAGGGAATTCGAGATTACCCTTTCCAGATCAGCGGAACGGGGCTGGAGAGCTTGCGGCACACGGGTGATTGATCCGGCTGACACGGCACTGCGGGGATGACAAGTCATGCGTGGATGGGTATACGATCCTCACTCCGGCGGCATCAAGATTCCCGCTGTGTTCCGGCGGCATCCGATCGCATGCGGAGGCCCGCTACGCCGGAAAATGACGGGTATCGCTACGCTTAACCCATCCTACGTACTGAACATCGGATGCCGGATTACTTGAAGAGCCGCATGAATACTGGCTCTCCAGGTAGTCTTCTCCGTGCATTCCGACGCGCGTAGACGTAATTGCGGCGTACGATCTGCAGGCCGCGCTCTTGTCCGAGCGCACCCTGGCCCAGTTCCCCACTGAGGCGCTTGACCGCGTCGCCTTACTAATATACGCTTTCAAGTAAGGAGACGATAAATCCCATGCTGATCAAGATCACCGCCAAGCGTCAGGCGACTTTTCCAGCTCGTGTTCTGGATACGCTGGGCGTCAAGCCCGGCGACCGGATCGAGCTGCAGGAAGGACCTGATGGTTTCGTCCTGCGTGCGCGCCGCGTAGACCGCTCGCGCCTCGCGCCGCTGCGCACCAAGCTCCGCAAAGGCAAGCGCCCCTTCGATCTCGAAGCCTTCCGCGACACGCCCCTTGACCGTGCGCTTCGGGATTGATACCTCCATCCTGGTGCGCTTGCTCACCGGCGATCCGGCGGACGGCTTCGAGCGCTGTGTCGGCAGGCTGACCGCGCTGATCGAGCACGACGACGCCGAGATTTTTGCGTCGAATCAGGTCATCGGCGAGGCGTACATCGCTCTTCAGCATCACTACGGCATCTCAAAACCCGATGCCCGTTCGGCGCTCATCAGCGTACTGAAAAGCGGGCTGGCCGCACCGCTGAACGGGCCGGGCGTGTTCGCGGCGCTGGAAGCCGACTCCGGCTGCGGTCTGCTGGATCGCCTCATCGCCGACGACTACCGTCGTGCCGATCTGGTCACCCTCACACTCGATCGCAAGATGGCCGCCCTGCCGGAAACACGCCGCCTGTAGCGGCTTCGGCAATAGATTCGCCGCCGCTACAGGTGTTCCTCGGTGCGCAGCGATAGCTCCACCATGCGCTCCAAAAGCTGGTCCGCAGGCAAGCCGACGAAGTTGCGCAGCACCAGCTCCTTGGCGTAGAGGCGCACGAGGTAGCGCAGCTTGAGTCCCTTGCTGCGACCCGCGTAGACGAAGTCGCGGTGGCCGTTGTTGATGACGATCAGATTGCGCGGGGCATCGAACTTCGAGCGCCAGGATTCACCGGCGGCGCGCTCGAACGTGTAGCCGGGAAGCCCTTGCGAATCGACCGCCGCGTTCCCAAGTTGGGGCAGAAGCTCGTGGGTCACGGTGATGAGCGCCTCGGCCTCGCAGACGACGTCCCCCTGCCGCGCGTTGACGCATACGCGCGTGAGGCCCGGCTCGGTTGCCGCGACGAAACGCACAGCTTGGTCGCGCGGATTTTCGATCGCGCCGGCGCCCTCGGCGATCCGCCACACGAACTCGAGGTCCTGTTCGACCCTGCGCCGCGAGCGGTCGCGCGGCAGTGCCCGCACCTCGCGTGATTCGCCGACGCGCACGATGCTCGAAGCCGGAGATATCGTCACGCTGAAGAGAGGGCCCGCGTACTCGAAGAATTGACGCTGCCGTTCCTCGCCCAGCTCGGGCTCTGGCGCGCCCGACATCGCTTCGTCATTCGATCCGCCCGCGGCTGCGGCGCCGTTGGCGCCCGGCGCGCCGCTGCCTGCGCGCTGCGCGCGCGCCTGAATGTCGAACCAATCGTATTCCTCCGCCGGCAGCGCCAGCAGCGCCTCGCGGAAGGCGCGCTGGATCGTGCGCAGCAACTCGCGGCTCGCCTGTTCGTCCTCGGCCCGCCGCTGCTCCTCGATCAACTCGATGAGCCTCGCTTCAAGGGGCCCGATCGCCTCGCGCAGCGCCGCATACGCATCGTCATGGACGAGCCCCGAGCGCGTGCCCGGGGTCAGATTGACGAACGGCGCATCGACGTGGCCCTGGAGATAACGCGTCATCCAGGGCGCGCGCGCAAAATCGTCAAGCAGCGCGATGTCTTCCAGCACGCGCGTGCCGTTGCGGAACAGCGCGACGCGGTTTCCCTCCGCGGGCACGTTCAGATACAGCTCGACGTAGGCGTCGCCAAGCGGCGCCCGCACCGCGGGCAATTGGTGCAAGAGCCGTCCTTCATACTGGCGCGGCTCGACCGCGTATTGCTTGCGCGCAAGCTTGTCGATGACGCTGATGCGAACGCCCGATTGGCGGATGCGGTCCCTGAGTTCCGCGGCGAGATACCACTGGATTTTTTCCCCCGAGAGCGTGCGGATGCCGTCCAGCAGTGGCGCGATCTTCACTTCCGTGCCGCGCTCGGCGAAGAGCGCGCGCTTGGGCGCAACGGTGTATCCGGGATCCCCTTTTCGCATGACCATCTGCCAGGCGCGCTGGTCATCGCCGGTGGAAGTCATTACCATTTCCTCGCCCACGGTCCAGAACGAAAGCAGTCCGATGCCGAATTCGCCTTGCAGGCCGGCGACGCCCTCTTCTTTCAGCCGCTGCTTGATCGAATCGCAGATATGCGTGGCCACATAGCGGAAATCCGGCCGCCCGTCGGCGTCCCGCGGAACGCCGTCGCCGTCATCGCGGATCGACAGGAAATGCCGGCCGTGCTCACGGCCGCGCGTGATGGTGACGCGGCCTGCCCGCGCGTCGATCGAGTTTTCCACCAGCTCGGCGATTGCCTTCAGCGGATTCGGCTGCGACAGCGCGATGATGGTGATCGCGTTCCAGTCGTCGCCGATCCGCAGTTTGCCGCGCTCGCCGGCACGGTTTCCGGGTGTCTTTCTGGAAGGCTTCATTCGGTTTTCTATTCGATCAATGCGCGGAGATCTTCGTTTCCCTCACCACGCGCGCGAACTTATTGTGATGCCTCAGGCGGCGTTGAGCAGCTGCTTGAGCCGCGCCACCGCCGAATACGGGCTGGTGAAGACGCTCCTGCCGCGGCGCGACGGTATGCGTTCGGCTGCGCTCGCCATTGAAAACTGGCACAACAGCAGCGCATCGCAGTCGCCGAGTTCTTCAGCGGCGGCGGCGATCTGCGCGTCGTGCGCAGCGCTGTCGCCGGCGCGCAGCGCGGCAAGTGCCGCAGGCACCGCCCTGGTCCGGATCTGCAGCGTTTCGTTGCGCCCGGCGGCGAGTTGTTCGAGCTCCGCCTGCATCGAGGGCAGGCTGGGCTCGAAAGTCGCGAGCAGCGCGATGCGGGAACCGGTTGCGAGCGCTTCTTCGATCATGGCTTCGTTCGGCTTCAGCACCGGGATCCTGACTGCCGCGCGCGCCGCTTCGATGGCCGGGCCGAACGCCGAGCACGTGAACAGAATGGCGTCGGCGCCGCAGCCGGCGGAATATTCCGCCAGCGCGCAGAAGCGGTCGATCATGCGCTGGTCGATCTCACCGGTGGCGGCAAGATCGGCGGCCAGCGCGTCCTCGAGCAGGTTGGTGATCAGTGCCTGCGGCCACAGGCGCCTGAAAGAGCTGCAGATCGGCTCGATCGCGACCGGCATCGCGTGGATCAGTGCGATACGGAATCTTTTCATAGTCGTTATTTTCTCTGTGCCGGCGCCGGTTGCAGCGAGCCCTGCGCGGCCTCAATCAGGCGGAAGATCTCGGTGTGATCGGCGCTGCTGCCGAGTTTCTGCTCGGCGGCGTTCCACATTTCGACACACTGCCGTGCCATCGGATCGGCGGTTCCGGTGGCGGTGGTGACTTCGAGCGCGGTGCGCAGGTCTTTCGCCATCAGGCCCATGGTGAAGCCCGCTTTCCAGGTCCCTGAAAGGATGAATTGCCTGAACTTGTTCTGTGTGGTGTTGTTCATGCCGCTGGACGCGTTGAGGATGTCGACTATGGTTTCCGGCTTGAGCCCGAAACGGCTGCCGGCGACCACCGCTTCGCAGGCGGCGATCATCCCCGCGACCGACACATAGTTGTTGAGCGCTTTGACAGCGTGTCCTGCACCAAGCGGCCCGGCGTGAAATAACTGCTTGCCGAGTTTTTCGAAGAGAGGTTTGCAGCGCTCGAACAGTGCCGCGTCGCCGCCGGCCATGATGGCGAGCGAAGCATCGAGCGCGCGTTTTACGCCGCCCGACACCGGCGCGTCGGTCAGCGCGATGCCGCGTTTGGCGAGCACGCCGCCCAGTTCACGCGTGCCGACCGGCGAGGAGGAACTCATGTCGATCACGAGCGCCCCTTGTTTCATGCCGGCCGCGACGCAATTCTCGAAGCCGTCGCGCTCGCCGCACAGTACTTTGCGCACGATCTTGCCATCGGGCAGCATGGTAATTACCGCCGCGCATGCCTGGCCCAGTCCGGCGAGGCTGGTTGCGACCTCCGCCGCGTGTGACGACGTGAATTTCGCGATGCGGTTCGCGTCGGCATCGTGGATCATGAGCTTGACGCCGGCCCGGGCGAGATTGCCCGCCATCGGAGCGCCCATCGCGCCGATGCCGATGAAACCGATTTTTTCTGAAAGCAAGTTCATGACTTGGCTCCGGTAATTGCAAAACCTGTAATTTATTTCGCTTTGAGCGCGTCGGCGCGGATCGCCGACAGCGTGGTGCGCGGCGAGATCGCATCAGGATCGATCCTGAGCTCGAGCAATGACGCGGTGCCAGCGTTCCACGCGCGCTCGAACGCCGGCACAAAGTCGGCTGTCGTCGTGACGATTTCGCCGTGCAGGCCGTAGGCTCGCGCGAGCGCTGCAAAATCGGGATTGCGGATCCCGGTGCCGCTGACGCGGCCCGGATAGTGCCGTTCCTGGTGCATGCGGATGGTGCCGAACATGCCGTTGTTGACGACGATGAAGATGACCCTGGCATCGAATTGCATCGCCGTTGCGAGTTCCTGTCCGCTCATCAGGAAGTCGCCGTCGCCAGCGAAAGACACTACTGCGCGATCGGGATGAACCAGTTTCGCAGCGACCGCGGACGGCACGCCGTAGCCCATCGCGCCGCTGGTCGGCCCGAGTTGGGTGCGAAACCCGGTGTATTGATAGAAGCGGTGCACCCACAGCGAAAAGTTGCCTGCGCCATTGGTGATGATCGTTCCGGGCGGCAGGCGCTCGCGCAGGAACGCCATCACTTCGCTCAGGTTGAGCGCGCCCGGCATCGCGACCGGCTTTTGCCACATTTCGTATTCGGCGCGCGCAGCCAGGGTCGCCTCCGCCCATGACGCCCGGACCGGCGCAAGGGCGCGCGCCGCGGCGGCAAACTCCAGCATACCGGAGTTGATCAGCAGATCGCCCTGATAGACGCGCCCGAGTTCTTCAGCGCCGGTGTGGACGTGGATGAATTTCTGTTTCGGCCGCGGGATGTCGATCAGCGTGTAATTGATCGTAGTCCACTCGCCGAGGCGCGGGCCGATGGCGAGCAGCAGGTCGGCGTTGCGGATGCGGTTTTCGAGCGCGGGATTCAGACCCACCGCGATGTCGCCGACGTAATTCGGATGACGGTTATCAAACAAGTCCTGGCAGCGGTAGGTGCAGCCCACCGGCAGCGCATTCGCCTCCGCGAACGCCTGAAAGTCCGCGCAGGCCTGCTGGTTCCAGCCCCCGCCGCCGAGCATCACGAACGGCCGCTGCGCCTGCGCGAGCATCTCGCGCAACTTGTTCATGTCGTCCGCGCCGGGATGTGCGGCGACGCGCTGGTAGCGCGCGGTATCCGCAACCTCGGCGGTTGCCGATTGCATGTCTTCCGGCAGCGCGAGCACCACCGGTCCGGGGCGGCCCGACACCGCGAGGTGGAACGCGTGGCTTACCATCTCCGGCACGCGCTCGGGGTGGTCGATCTGTGCCACCCATTTCGCCAGCGGCCCGTACATGCGGCGGTAATCGATCTCCTGGAACGCTTCGCGCTCGGTGAGCCGGGTGCTGACCTGGCCGATCAGCAGAATTAACGGCGTCGAATCCTGAAACGCGGTGTGGACACCGATGCTGGCGTTGGTCGCGCCGGGACCACGCGTGACAAAGCAGATTCCGGGCCGGCCGGTGAGCTTGCCGTAAGCCTCCGCCATATTGGCGGCGCCGCCTTCCTGGCGGCAGATCACGAACTTTATGTCGTCGCGTGCGTCGTAGAACGCATCCAGTGCGTCGAGAAAGCTTTCGCCGGGAACGCCGAACACCATGTCGACGCCGTGCACTTTGAGAGAATCTATTAGAAGCTGCCCGCCGGTGCGGGCGAGCGTGGAACCGGACATTTTCATGGTTTCACCAATACGAGTAGCTTTACCGCAAAGGACGCAAAGGACGCAAAGGACGCGAAGGAAAGGCGAGGGGACTGTAATCGGCAAAGAGTGAACGGTAAGCGGTGCAGGCGTCAGGCATCGTTGTTCGGTTTTATCTTTGAACTGTTCTTCCTTCGCGGTGAAGCTTTTAATTTTTTGAAGCGAAGCGTGAATCTACCACGAACACACCTTCCGGGGTAACCTTGGCGTTGGAGGGAGGGAGCAAAAGCGTGAACGAATTGTGCCGGCTTTCCGCAACCGATGCGGTTGTGCGGCTCAAGCGCCGCGAAGTATCCCCGCTCGACCTGATCGACGCAGCGGCGGAGCGCATCCGGGAAACCGATCCCCGCATCAACGCGCTGCCGACGCTGTGCGTCGAGCGCGCCCGAGATCACGCCAGGCGGCTCATGCAGAAGCCGCCGCCCGATCCGCCGCCGCATTACCTCCACGGCTTGCCGATCGCGGTCAAGGACAACACCGACGTCGAAGGGGTGCGCTGCACCTCCGGCTCGCGCATCTACGCGGAGCGGATCGCGCCGTCGTCCGACATCGTGGTGCGGCGGCTCGAACAAAATGGCGCGATCGTGATCGGAAAATCGAATCTGCCGGAGTTTGCCGCGGGCGGCAATACGTTTAACGAAGTCTTCGGCGTGACCCGTAACCCGTGGGATACGCGCATGACTCCGAGCGGATCTTCGGGCGGCGCTGCGGCTGCGCTCGCCAGCGGTCAGGTCTGGCTTGCCACCGGCAGCGATTTCGGCGGCAGCATCCGCAGCCCGTCGAGCTTTTGCTCCACCGTCGGACTGCGCCCCAGCCCCGGCATGGTGCCGCGCGCCCAGAAGCAGCCGTTTTCGGCGCTTTCGGTGGAAGGGCCGATGGCGCGCAACGTCGCCGACTGCGCACTGATGTTCGAGTGTGAAGCCGGCGCGCATCCGTTCGATCCGATGTCCCGTTCCCTGCGTTCCGGCAGTTATGCGGAAGCGGCGGCGCGACCGCGGAAACCGCGGCGCGTCGCTTTCAGCGTCGATCTGGGCATTGCGCCGGTGATCCACCGGGAAGTGCGCGCGGTATGCAACGCGGCAGTCGAAAAACTGACGCGTGATGGTGTTGCGGTAGAGGAAGCGCATCCCGATCTCACCAATGCCGAAAAAAACTTTGCCATCCTGCGCGGTGCGATTTACGTCGCGCGCATCGGGCCGCTGCTCAAGCAGCACCGGCATCTGCTCAAGCCCGAGGTGATCGGAAACACCGAATTCGGCCTCGGCCTGAAACTTGAGGAAGTCATCGCGGCGGAAATCGCGCACGGCGAATTGATCCGGCGTGTCGCCGGGTTTTTCGAGACCTACGATCTGTTGATCTGCCCGGCGGTGATCTGCCCGCCGTTCCCGGTCGAATCGCGCTACGTGGAGGAACTCGATGGCGTCAGGTTCGAAGGTTATATGGACTGGCTGGTGATGACTTTATCTCTCACCATGACGGCGTGCCCGGTGCTGTCGATCCCGTGCGGCTACACAACGGACGGGCTGCCGGTCGGCTTGCAGGTGATGGCGCCAGCCCGTGCCGAGGCTGATCTGTTCGCGTACGGCGCGTATCTCGAGCAGTTGTTCGGGCTTGCCGGCCGCGTGCCGATCGACCCGGTATCCCGATGAGGGTTTGACTCCCTACCGGCGGGTGGCAAGCGTGACTTTTGTCACAGTTTCCCGCGCGTGGCCGCCGTCCAGCCTGCCGGTACGCGCGTCGGTCGGCTCACGGCCCCGCTACGCTCCCGCCGTTGAACCCCGGCGCCTAGAATGACTCCAAGCAAGTATGGAGTTTGAGATTGGAGGCGATCATGACTGCCACAGTCATATTACTGCTTTTGGTGTTCAGCGGCCTGGCGATCTGGGCCGGCATCCGCATGTTCAAAGGCGACCCCGAACCGCCACGCCCGGCACGGCCGCGCACCATCGCGCCCTCGCCGACCGATCCGTGGGGCACGGCGAGGATGCGCCGGCGCGAGCGCAATCCACGGTCGCCCGTGTAGAATCTAAAAAGGATTCCATCGCCGCCGGCCGCGCTCGACGCGCGCAACCAGCTGGACCAGTGCCGCGTCGCTCAGCAACCGGATCGCTTTTTCGGCCGCAAATTTGCGCGCGTTGGCGGTGAAGTCGCCGGCCGCGACGTAAATGCAGTCGTCTGCGCTGCGCGCCCGCATCGCTTCGCGCAATTCGTGCAGCGGGCCGACCCCGGTCTGCGCTACTTTCCAGCGTTTGCAGCTTGCCACCGAGACGCGGCCGTTCTTTCGCAGTTCGAGGTCGGCTGCACCCTCTGCGATTTCGGTGACGTTGTAGCCGTCACGCCGGAACGCCTCGGCAATCACCGCCGAAAAATTTTCCCACGACATTGTGCGCAGACTGCCGAGCAGATCGGCGGTGCGGGCCACACCCGGCACGCGCAACTGGCGCCAGCCGGCATATGCTGCGATCACCAGAAACGGCAATGCGACAAACAGCGCGACCTGCGGGAAAAACTGGTATACGATCGCGGCCAGCAGCCCGCCGGCAAGGACGCTGACCCACCACGGCGAGCGCAATAGAATGGAGAACAGGGAATCTTTCGCCATATTAGAATAACGGTACGTGTTGTTTTGGCCGCAAATTGAGTGCAACCCGGATTATATGGGCGACACCCCATCCCCGCCATTGAAAGGCATCAAGGTCATCGAACTGGGCACGCTGATCGCGGGTCCGTTCTGCAGCCGCATACTCGCCGAGTTCGGCGCCGAAGTGATCAAGATCGAGGCGCCGGATGGCGGCGATCAGATCCGCCAGTGGCGCAAGCTGCACGAAGGCACCTCACTGTGGTGGTACGTGCAGTCGCGCAACAAGAAATCAGTGACGGTCAACCTGCGCGCGCCGGAAGGGCAGGAGATCGTGCGCAGGCTTGCCGCGGGAGCCGATATTGTGATCGAGAATTTCCGTCCAGGCGCGCTGGAGAAGTGGAATCTCGGCTGGGAGCAGCTCTCGCAAATCAACCCGCGACTCATCATGGTGCGGCTGTCGGGCTACGGCCAGACCGGCCCTTACCGTGACCGTCCCGGTTTCGGCACGGTGGCCGAAGCGATGGGTGGCATGCGCTACGTGACCGGCTACGCCGACCGGCCGCCGGTGCGGCTCGGCATCTCGATCGGCGATTCGATCGCTTCGCTCTACGGCGTAATCGGCGCCATGATGGCGCTGCACCATCGCGGCAGCAGTGGCCGCGGGCAAATGGTGGATGTCGCGCTCTACGAGGCGGTGTTCAGCCTGATGGAGAGCCTGGTACCGGAATTCGACGTGCTCGGCTTTATCCGCGAGCGCGCCGGCAACGCGCTGCCTGGCATCGTGCCGTCGAACACCTATCCGACGCGCGACGGCAAGTTCGTCATCATCGGCGCCAACAATGACTCGATCTTCAAACGCATGATGACGGCGATCGGACGGGCGGACCTCGCCGGCGACCCGCAGCTCGCGACCAATGCGGGACGGGTACCGCGCACGGAGGAGCTTGACAGTGCAATCGCCGACTGGACCAGGCAGCATGACCTCGAACAGGTGCTGGCAGCGCTCGAGAAAGCGGAAGTGCCCTCCGGCAAAGTCTACGACGCGGCCGACATCGTCAATGATCTGCATTTTGCTGCACGCGGCATGATCGAGCAGCATCGACTTCCCGACGGCAAGCCGGTGAAGCTGCCGGGCATCGTGCCTAAACTTTCCGCGACGCCGGGCGCAACGGCATGGCTGGGCCCGGAACTCGGCGCGCACAATGCGGAAATATTGTCCGCGCTCGGTTACGACGCGGCGGCGCAGAAGGAACTGAAGGAGCGCGGGATTATTTGAGGCAGGGCGTGAGGCGGGTAAAGCCGCGCCATGAGTGCCGCGCCCCTGACTTTCGGGCAGACGTGCCGGTAGCGCCGCGCCAAAATCGGCGTCGGCAGTGGCACGCCGCATAACACAACGTTCGGAGGCACTCCTTCCGGGTGTCTGAGTTGTAGGGGGTTTTCAACAAGCAAATAGGAGAGGAGAACCCATGAGAATGACCGGTTTCTTGTACGGCGTGATCAGTTACGCAGTATTCCTCGCAAGCTTCCTGTATGCCATCGGTTTTGTCGGCAACCTGCCCGTTCCGAAGTCGATCGACTCGGGGCCGTCCGGGCCGCTCGGCGAGGCCCTTCTCGTCAATGTCGTGTTACTTGGCCTCTTCGCTATTCAGCATAGCGTGATGGCCCGGGCGGCGTTCAAGACCTGGTGGACGAAAATTGTCCCGCAATCGGTGGAGCGCAGCACGTATGTCCTGATCTCAAGCCTGTTGCTGGCCCTGCTCTTCTGGAAGTGGGAGGCAATGACCGGCGTGATATGGAGCGTCGAGAATCAGGCTGGCCGCATGGGCTTGAATGCTCTTTTCTGGCTGGGATGGCTGATCGTTCTCTGGTCGACGTTCATGATCAACCATTTCGACCTGTTCGGCCTGCGCCAGGTTTATCTGCGGCTGCGTGACGTGGAATACACGCACGTGCGATTCAAGGCTGACGCTTTGTACAAGTTCGTGCGCCATCCCATCATGCTGGGATTCCTGATCGCCTTCTGGGCCACTCCGCATATGACGCTGGGGCATCTGCTCTTTTCGGCTGCCACGACGGGCTACATCTTTATTGGAATCTTCTTCGAGGAGCGCGATCTCGCCGCCTTCCACGGCGACGCCTTCGAGCAGTACCGCAAAGATGTGCCGATGATCGTTCCCATTCCCGGCCGCAAGCCCAAATGAAGGGCGTTTGCGCAGCGAAGCTTGTGTTATGCGCATGTGCCGCTCGGCGCAGAGTGAAGCAAAACCGTTTTAAAGCGGTGAGGCGTGAGGGGTAACCTGTCACCACCCGCAGCACCCTGCCTGCAGCAGGATGTGAGTGCGCTCGAGGTCTGGGCGTGGGCGATGTATGACTTCGCCAATTCCGGCTACACGACGGTCGTCATCACCGCGGTTTTCAATGCCTACTTCGTCAGCGTCGTGGCGCGTAACGCGGAGTGGGCTACGTTCGCGTGGACTGCGGCGCTCGCGGTGTCCTATCTGCTGATCATGTTGAGCGCGCCGCTCCTTGGCGCGTGGGCCGACGCGCACGCCGCCAAGAAGCGGCTGCTGCTGATCACGACCGTCGGTTGCGTTACTTTCACCGCGGCGCTGGCGCTGGTCGGCAGCGGTGAACTGTGGCTTGCCGTTGTTTTGATCATCGCCTCAAATTTCTTTTACGGCAGCGGCGAAAACCTGTGCGCAGCATTCCTGCCCGAACTCGCCCGCGGCGAGGCGCTCGGGCGCGTGTCGGGGTGGGGCTGGTCGCTCGGCTACATTGGCGGACTGCTCACGCTCGGCATCTGCCTTGCTTACGTAACATGGGCGCAGGCGGGTGGCGAGGCGGCTACACAATTCGTGCCGGTCACAATGTTGATCACCGCATTGATATTCGCGTTCGCGAGCCTGCCGACTTTCATGTTCCTGAAGGAGCGCGCCGTGCCGCGGCTGGAGCCGCGCGGCCTGATTGCGGCATCGTTCGGTCGCGTGCTCACAACGTGGCGCGAGGCCGGACGTTACCGCGACCTCGCGCGCTTTCTGCTGTGCATCGTGTTTTACCAGGCCGGCATCCAGGCGGTGATCGCGCTGGCGGCGATTTATGCCGGGCAGGCGATGGGATTCACCACGGCGCAAACACTGTTGCTGATACTGGTGGTGAATCTCACTGCGGCGATCGGCGCATTCCTGTTCGGCCATGTGCAGGATCGCATCGGTCATAAGCGTGCGCTGGCCGCGACGCTGCTGGGCTGGATGGTCGCCATTGTGTTCGCCTGGGCTGCGCAGGGACCGGCGCTGTTCTGGGTGGCTGCGAACCTGATCGGCCTGTGCCTGGGCTCCAGCCAGTCGGCCGGGCGCGCGTTGATCGGTTATCTGAGTCCGGAGGCGAGGCGCGCGGAGTTTTTCGGGCTGTGGGGACTGGCGGTCAAGTTATCGGCAATACTCGGCCCGCTGACTTACGGCCTGACAAGCTGGATGTCGCGCGGCGACCATCGCCTGGCGCTGCTGCTGATCGGCGGCTACTTCGTGCTCGGGTTGATGATACTGGCCGGCGTGGATGTCGAACGCGGCCGCAGCGCGGCGCTCGCCGGCAGTACAGAAACCTGACGCCTTGCGCTACGCTCAGCGCAACGTGCCGCGCAGCCATATACCGATGTCCGCGATTTCCTCCGCGCACACCGAATGCTGCATCGGATATTCGCGCCACTGCACCGGGTAGCCCAGCCCGGCAAGCGTGTCGCGTGAGCGGGTTGCCATCTCGAACGGTATTACCGCGT
>Ga0080064_1003256_pt1 | contig 24210 bp, 19 predicted proteins | sample Subgrocontami54m_FD_69260 | JGI IMG/M metagenome (GOLD analysis project Ga0080064, IMG submission 69260) | Subsurface groundwater microbial communities from S. Glens Falls, New York, USA - GMW46 contaminated, 5.4 m (SPADES assembly) (version 2) ...
GCTTCCACGGACGTCTCCCTCCAGGGCACCCCGCACCTCCTTCCAGGCAGTCCTTCGCCGCCTGAAAGTGTCCAGTATGTCCTCGTACGTCCGTCCAGTATGTCCCCGGTCTGTACAGCCCGGCGGCGAGGGGAGTGGGTGGGCGTCTGGCTGTTTCTTCGGTGCTGCGGGGCTGGGGTGGAGTAGATCCTTCGCTTCGCTCTGGATGACATGATGTGCGTCCCGAGTGACTGTCACCACTCTCCGCCCGGCTGCGAGGGGAGTGGGTGGGCGTCTGGCTGTTTCTTCGGTGCTGCGGGGCTGGGGTGGAGTAGATCCTTCGCTTCGCTCTGGATGACATGACAAGCGCTCAAGATGGCAAGTGACCGCGGGTGGCCGGGGAAGCGCTCGGCGCGCCCTGTTCGAGGGCGATGACGTGCTCGAGGGCGGCGACGGCGACTTCGATCTGGGCGTCGTCGGGGTCGCGGGTGGTGAGCGCTTGCAGCCAGATGTTGGGGCGGTAGAGCAGCGCGAATGCGGCATTGCCTTCGAAGCGCTGGGCGAGGCGCAGGACTTCGTAGGCAAGGGCGGCGATGATCGGGATGAGCACGATGCGCTCGACGATGCGCAGCCAGATTGGCGGCGTGCCGAGCAGGACGAAGGCGACGAGCGAGATCACCATCACCGTCAGCAGGAATGCGGTGCCGCAGCGCGCGTGGGCGTTCGGATACTCGCGGATGTTCGCCGCGGTGAGCGGGCGGCCGTGCTCGTAGGCGTGGATAGCGCGATGCTCGGCGCCGTGATAGGCGAAGACGCGCCGCACATCGCGCATGCGGCCGATGAGCCAGATGTAGCCGACGAGCATCGCTAAGCGCAGCACGCCCTCGGCGATCACCTCGACGTAGCCATTGCCGGTGACGCGGCCGAGCCAGCTCGTGAGCAGTACCGGTCCGGCGAAGAAGATGACGGCGACGAGCAGGAGCATGAAGCCGAGCATGACCGCGAGCTGCATGGGGCTCACGTCCTCTTCTTCTTGTCCGAGCGCCACCTGCGATGACCACGTGAGCGCGCGCACTCCGAGCGCGAGCGTTTCGTACAACACGACGACGCCACGCACGATCGGTACGCGTCGCGGCCAGCCGGTGTAGACGCCGGAAAGCGCCTCGCCACGCTGCACGATCGTGCCGTCGGGGGCGCGCACGGCGATGGCCATGTGGCGCGGACCGCGGATCATGACGCCTTCCATCACCGCCTGACCGCCGTAGTAGAGGTTCGATGTGGCGTCGGGGCCGCGGCTCACAGCTCTTGCCGTTCGAACTGGAGCATGGCGAGCGCGGTGAGCGCGATGGTGATGACGACGGACGCGACGGGGACGGTGAGCGTGGACCAGTCCATCTCGTTAATCGCGGTGCTGACTGCCGAAACAGGGAGGTACGAGGGCAGAATGCGGTACGACCAGCGCAGCGAGCCGATCGCCGGCACGAAGTTCGGGAGGAACCAGACCGCCAGGGCGATGAGCGCGATGGGGGTAACCGAGCGGAACGGCACGCCGAGGGCGATCGTCACGAACGACAGGAAGAAGACCTCGACGCCCAGGATGCAGGTCGCGAGCAGGATGCGCGCCGTCGGGACGTCGGCGAAAAGGACCAACGTGAGCGCGAGCCAGATCGCCGTAGGGATGATGACGAGTGTGACCAGGTTGATCGCGGTATGAGCCGCGGCCTTCGCGATGAGGTACGAGGGCCGGGACACGGGCTTCGTCAGTATCCACGCCGAAATGCCGACCGCGCGTTCGCGGGACATCGCGTCGACGGTGGACGCGATGACCATGAGCGAGCCGAGGTAGCCAATCAGTGCCGACCAGCTCGCGAGCATACCTTTCATGCCATCTGTATCGATCTGGTGGCGCGAACCGCCATCGACGGTATCGATGCGGAGGTAGCTGATCACGGGGATGAGGATCAGCACGCTGGTCATGATCAAGAGGAAGATGATGATCCGCTTCGAGCGACGCGCCTCGAGCAGCTCTTTGTGGAGGAGCACCGTGAAGCCAGGGAGCAGCGAGTGTGCGGATGTGTTAGCCGGCGGCATCGCCCACCGATTCCATGAAGATGTCTTCGAGGCGGAAGCGCAGCGGCTCGCAGCCGATGAGCACGTAGTCCGCGTCGACGATAGCGCGCGGCAGCGCACGCTTCGCGTGCTCGTCGTCGTCGACGTCGACCATGACCGTGGAGCGCCCGTCGGCGGATTCTGCGCTTTCCACGGCCGAGACCCAGGGAAGCGCGCGGAGCGCCTCGGCGAGGCCGTCGGCCGGCGCCTCTACCGTGAGGCGGAAGCGACCGTGCGACACCGACATCATGTCGCGCATGACGCCCTCGCGGACGACGCGCCCGTCCTTCATGATCGCGATGTGGTCGGCGACGCGCTCGACGTCGTCGAGGATGTGCGTCGAGTAGAAGACGGCGATGCCGCGCTCGCGCAGCGTGCGGAGGATATCGAGCACGTCGCGGCGGCCGATGGGGTCGAGTGACGACGACGGTTCGTCGAGGATGACCAGGCGCGGGTCGCCCATGAGCGTCTGGGCGATTCCCAAGCGCTGGCGCATGCCGCCGGAGTAGCCGCCGCAGGCGCGGTCGGCGGCGCCCTCAAGATCGACGAGTTTGAGCGCGTCGGTGGCGCGTTCGGCCACGGGGCGCGCGGCATCGGCATAGAGCTTGCCGACGAAGGTCAGCACCTCGCGTCCGGTCATCCACTTCGGGAACGATGGATCTTGCGCGAGGTAGCCGACCTCGCGGCGTGATTCGGCGCTGAAGCGCTCGACGGGAGCGTCGTAGATGGCGCAGCGCCCCGACGACGGGAGCGAGAGGCCGAGCAGGACCTTGATGGTGGTGGTCTTGCCGGCGCCGTTCGGGCCGAGGAATCCGAAGATCGAGCCGGCGGGCATCGTCAGGTCGACGCCGTCGAGGGCGCGCACGGACCCGTACGACTTCGTGAGGCCTTCGCAGTGGATGGCGGGGGCATCGGTCACCCTTGCAGCATGGTGGGCGGCGTGGGGGGCGTCAAGGTGGAGGACGAGGGTGGAGGTGGGAGGTGGGAGGTGGGAGGTGAGGGTTGAGGAGGATGGAGGATGGAGGATGGAGGGTGGTTCGGTACGTTTCTAGAACGGGCAGACGGTGGCGGCGTCGAAGGGGGGATTCGCGTAGCCGAAGTTCCAGAACGCCTGGTACTCGGCGAGGTTGGCCGCGATGTCGTCGCGGACGGCGGCGCAGCCGACGCTGACGCTGCCCTTGGCGGCGTAGCCGGCCTTGAACGAAGCGGCGAGCTGGTCGTGCAGCGTCTGCGGACGGTAGCTGCGCGCGCGGTCGAAGTAGGCGTTCGCCTTCGTCACGTCATCGCCGGTGAGGAGCACGGCCAGGCCGGCACGGAAGAGCGAGTACGACTCGAGCTCGTTTCGCTCGTTCTTTCCTTCCATCCAGACCCGTAGCGACGTATCGCCGACCAGGGTGGTATACGCGGCTTCGGCCTCGGCGTATTTCGTGGCGGCGAAGAGCGCGTCGGCGTCCTTCACGGCGTGGTAGAGGTACACCGGCTTATCGAGCGCGGTGGACCGCAATGCGTATACGGCGCCGTTCCACGCCCAGGTCTCGGTGCGGGTGCGCGATGGACCGGCGCCGGCGCTGGTCTGCGCGCCGCCGCTGAGCAGCAGCGCCCGCGTGCCGTCGCTGCCGGCGTCCGCGAACTTCGCCGTGGCGGACGGCATCGAGATGCCGTCGGGCGGCGTGATCGATACGTAGCCGGACGGTGTGCCCTTGAGGATATGCACGGTGCTGACGCAGGCGCTGGCGCCGCAGCTGGCCGTGACGTAGGCGAACTCGCCGCCCCCGTCCTTGTTCAGATCGCCCGCGGCCAGAAGCGGTTTGATCGGCTGCGTTGTGCCAGGCGGAATGACATCGCTGGGGGTGGACTCATACGCGACGGTGAAGCCGGCCGGCGTCGGGTCGAAGACGGCGATCTCGAATTGCGTATCCGTCGTGGCGGCCGCCGTCGTCACGCTCGTCGTCAGCACGGCGACGACTTCCGCGGCGGGGTCCTCGTCGGTGTTCGCCGCGATGCAGCCGTCGGCGGGTGCGATCAGCGGCATCTTCCACGCCGCGATGAGGTCGGCGAGGCAGTTCGGGCCGGCGGCAGCCGGGTTGGCCGTAAGGTACTTGGCGATGGTGGCGGCGTAGTCCGCGAAGGATGCGGGCTTCACGGGCACGGGGACGGGCACCGCGGTCGCCGTGGGAGGCGCGGCGGCCGGTGTGGACGTCGACAGGCTTGCGGGCGTGGTCAGCGAGGAACTCTTGGTGCCGCCACTGCATGCCATGAGGGTCACTGCGAACGCGAGCGTGGCGACGATCCATGTCTTGCTCATACTGCTTTCAGGTTACTCGATTGCGGCGACAGACGCGCCGGCCCGCTAGGTATATGGGATTCTCTCACGCGACTCGCGTCGATGGCCGCGTGTCAAAGAAGGTGATGCTGGGCGCCGTACACGACGGCTTCGAGCCTGCTGTGGACGTCGAGTTTCGTGAGCAGGTGCTCGACATGGTTGCGGACGGTGGTCTGGCTGATGCCGAGCGCCCGGGCCATCTGCGCGTTGGTGAGCCCGCTGGCGAGCAGGCGGAGCACCTCAGTTTCGCGCGCCGTGATCCGATCGGCTGTACCCGCATCCTGGCCGCGATCCGCGGCCGTCAGCGCGAGCAGGCCACGCACCCGGTCATCTTGCCGCCGGCGTTCGGTGACATCCCGGAAGATGTGCGCCGCGAGCGTGGAGCGACGGTTCGGGCCGCGCAGGACGATGATGCTGACGTTGAGCAGGCGGATCTCGCCTGATCGCGCGCGCTGCCGCACGTCGTACGTTGCCGCGGCGTGGCCGCGCAGCGCGCAGGCCATGACGGAGCACTCGGCGTGGCAGACCCGCGTGCCGGCTTCGCCGCCCGCGAGCAGCTCGTGGCAGAACCTGCCGATCGCTTCGGACGGCTGGTAGCCGAGGATGCGCTCCGCGGCGGCGTTCCAGTAGACGATGCGCTGCTCGGCGTCGATCGCGTAGACGCCGTCCGCAGAGGTCTGGAAGGCGGCAAGCAAGTCGTACGGCATCAAGGCGTATGTCACGGTTGCAGCTTCGCCGGGCCATGGGGCGGGGCGGTAGGGCCGAACGGCTCGGGCCGGTGCGGCCGAAATGATGCAAATTACCCACGCGACGTTATTCTAGCGTCCGCTAGTGTAAGCGAAGCAAGGCCGACGCGGGTGATTAGAACGCTTCATAACACGATGAGAAGGAAGGAGAATCGCATGACCCAGGCACCTGCGGTACCAAAGGAGCTGCTTGCGAAAGCAGTCAACAAGGGCTGGACATCGGAACGGGCGGCCAGCGAGACCATCGAAGTGGCGATCGCGAAGGGGTTCAGCCTCGACCAGATCAGCGTGGCGCTGGACAATGGCCTGACGCCCGAGCGTGCGGCGGACTTCCTGCAGATGGCATTGTCGCTGCGCTCGCCGGACGGCAACGTCTTCAACGAAGAGCAGTCCGCGTACATCGACAACCTGAAGAAAGGCCGCTTCGATCTGGAGTGGCTGAACGACCCGCGGCCCGTCGTCGGCATCCGGGCGACGATGAAGGACCCGGAGCGGGGTCTGACGCTGCAGGACATCAACAGGGCGTACGCGGGGGTGCCGGAAGACGCGCCGAAGTATCGCACGATGGCGCCGCGCGGCTCCGCGTTCGACGAAGACGTACCGGACATGGGGTACGTCTATAACCAGAAGTATCAGGTGTGGTCCGACAACGTGGTCGCGCTATACGAAGAGGCGTGCGCGCGGCAATGGAGCGCGACGCGCGACATCCCCTGGGACGCACTGAAGCCGCTGCCGCCGGACCTGGAGCGTGCGCAGTGCCAGATCGCGACGCTGCTGACGGAAGTCGAGATGGTCGCTTCCGACTTCCCGGCAAAGTGGTTGTGGCAGATGAACCAGCACTTTCACGAAGTGAAGATGTTTCTCTGCACGCAGGCGATGGACGAGGCTCGCCACCTTGAGGTGTTCCGCAAGCGCGCGCTCGCAAACGGCGGCGGCCTGATGCGTTGCCTGACGGGCACGGAGACGTTCCTGAAGACGATCCTCCATGCGCCCACATACATCCAGGGTTCGTTCCTGATGCACGTGCTGGGTGAAGGGCTCGTGCTGGACATCTTCCGCGGAGGCGAGTTCCTGGCAAAGAACAAGACCGAGAAGGAGATCTATCGTCTCTGCATCCAGGATGAGGCGCGGCACGTCTCCTACGGGACCATGCACCTCAAGTACTTCCTGGAGCATCACCCGGACCGCGAGCAGGCGATCGCCGAGATGCACGCGCTCGCGGATGTGGCCGAGCTGGGGATCCCGGGCTTCCTTACGAACCCGTTCATCATCGAACCGCTGGCGGTGCTGATGGGTGACGGTGTGAAGGGGATCGACAAGGGCATGGAGGCCGTGCGGCTGGTGTGGGTGCGCATGCGCGAGGAGTATTTGAACCGCTGTGAGTTGGCAGGCTTCGACCGGCGCCACCTGACGCAGGTGCCGGAGCAGGCCCCGTTCTAGGAGGCAGTGCGATGACGGTGTTTCCATCCGTGGAATGGTTCGAGGCCCTGAGCGCGCGCGTCGCGGCGGATAAAGAAGAGTTCAAGCGACTCGGCTACTTCGACGCGAACGTCGGGGTGAAGATCGACGCGAACGGCTCCGGGACGAAGGGCTACGTGCTGGAGTTCGCGTGCTACGGCGTTCGCTCGGTACGGGGCGTCGCCGACCCGGTCGCGGAGTCCGACTTCACGATTGAGGGCAGCCTCGATGCGTGGACGGATATGGTGCGCAACATCCAGGATCACGGCGAGCCGGATCTCGACCACACACTGAACCGCCTCACAATGGCTGGCGTGCCGCTGAAGGTGGTCGCGAAGGACCAGTTGGAGATCGACATCTTCTACCGGTTCAACCAGTCGTTGCAGGCGTACTTCAATGAGGCGGCGGCCCTGCCGACGGAGTTCAGCCGGAGCTGACCGCCCTGGCGGGGCGGTGACAGGCGGGCGGCCCCTCAACTGTCCGCCGCACGCGTCACCGGTCTCGTCCACGCGGGGTGCCCGGACGCTCTGACCACAGCGCCGGGCATCCCTGCTTTGGAAACGAGGTGTTGTATGGCGTACATCATCAGCTCGGACTGCATGGACTGCGGCGTCTGCGAGTACATGTGCCCGGAGTCGGCGATCTTCGAGGCCAAGAACCAGTTCGTGATCCGGAAGGATCGCTGCAACGACTGCGGGGAGTGCGTACCCTACTGCCCGGCGCGTGCGATCGTACATCGTGACGGTTTCTCGGCAAGGCAGAACCGCACGGTACGCAGCGTGCTGGGCGCCGTGTTGCGGACGTAAGAGCCGCGCCGGGGGACGGCAGCGCGGGCTGGCATGACGGGTGCCGGTTCGCGTCGTCGTTCACGGGCCGGGCCTGGCGTACACAATCGGCGATGTCGCCGTGGTTCGGCACCGCGTACTTCCGACTACGAACCACCAACTACAAACTACGCCGACAGCTCCTCGCCGCCGTCGACGCCGATCACGTTGCCCGTCATCCAGTACGTGCTCTCTTCCGAGAACAGCGCGATCGCCTTCGCGACGTCTTCCGGCGTCGTCGAGCGGCCGCTCGGGTTGCGCTCCATCGCGCGCTGATGGAGCTCCGGGCCGCCGGGGATGCGACGCAGCGCCGGCGTATCAGTGACGCCGGCGCGTACGGCGTTGGCCGAGACGCCCAGCGGCGCCAGCTCGAACGCCAGCTGGCGGATGTGCGACTCGAGCGCCGCCTTGGCCGCCGACACCGCGCCGTACGACGCGATGACGCGCGTCGAGCCCGAGCTGGTCATCGCGAAGATGCGGCTGTTCTTGCCGAGCAGTCTGCGCGTCGCCATGTCCTGCGACCAGTACACCAGGCTGTGCGCCATGACGTTCAGCGTCATATCCATCTGCATCTGGCTGATCCGCGCTTTCGGGTCGTCGGCGATGAACGGGAGCAGCGTGCCGAACGCCAGCGAGTGCATCAGCACGCGCACGTAGCCGTCGGCGCCGACCTTCTCGCGTATGGTGTCGAGCGTTGCCACGCGCTTGCCGGCGTCCGCGGCGTTGATGTTGAAGAAGATCGCCTCCTGCCCCGCCGCCTTCACCGCGTCCTGCACCGCTACCGCGTTCGGCATCGTCGAGCGCATGTCGAAGTGGACGCCGAACACGCCGTATCCGGCCTTCGCCAGCTCGATCGATGTCGCCGCGCCGAACCCGCTCGACACCCCCAGCACCAGCGCCCATTTTGATGACATAACACTCCCTGCTTCCGTTGTAGGTTCCAGGTTCTACGTTCCAGGTTCTTTGGCGCCAAGTCTACGTCAGCACGCCGTCTGTTGCTACGAGTGCTTGCCGATACGCCGAGACCGCGGCGTTGTCGCCACGGAGCTGGGCGGCGACGGCTTCGTACAGCGTCGATGTCGGTGCGATGCAGTACCGCATCGTCTCCGCGGCGACTCGCAGCGCGTCCGTCACCTGCTGTGTGCGCCGCGACGGCGGTTCGAGCCGCTGGCCGTTCACGAAGAGCACGCCTCGCGGCGCTTCGCCGCGCCGCTCGATCGCCTGCTCGATGCGCTGGCGCAGCCGGTGGTGCGGCGCCAGGTCGACCGGGTGCTCGCTCGACTCGACCTCGAACAGCGTGCCGGCGTTGTCGATGCGGAACTCCAGTTCGCGCCGGTCCGTCGCGTACACGTCGAAGCCGATCAGCTTGAGCGCGTCGATCACGACATCGTCGAGGCCGACGGCGCCCTCCTGCCAGAGAAGGCGCTGGTAGCGCGCGAGCTCGTCGTGCGACGCCTGCGCGGCGTCGAGGGCGCGCTGGGCGTCGTCGCGCGCGTCCTGCACCGCAGCCAGCGCCGCCGCGCGCTCGTCGAGCCCGGGCAGCGGGTGGGCGCTCAGCCAGCCCGGCGGATGGCCCTCCGCCATGACGCCGAGGGCGCGCCGTATGCCGGCCTGCAGCGCGTCCGACATCGCGTAGCGCCCATCGCCCGCGGGCACGTTCAGCGCCGGCAGGAAGATCAGCCGCCCGCGCTCGACCGGCAGCTCGGCGCCGATCGCGGCGCCGCCCTGGCTGCGCGCGAACACGCATCCGGGCGGCACGCCCGCGCCGAAGTGCGCGCGATAGGCGATATTGGCGAGCTGCCCGTGGACGAACGCCGCCAGCGGGTGCTGGAAATCGACGACGTGCGCCTGCGATCCGTCGGCCGCCACCAGCGGGGGCGGCGCCGGCAGCCAGTCGTAGTCGTCGAGCGCGGCGATGCCGGCGATGCCGGCGTGCGTCGCGGCGGGGCGGGCGAAGCACACGACGACGCCGCCGTTCGCGAGCAGCTCGCGCGTTTCGTCGCGGCGGCGCGACAGCACGTCGCCCAGCGCGGCGCTCCCGGCCGTTGTGGGAGCATTCGCGATCGGCACGCCGCCGAACGTCGTCGCTTCGACCGAGCCGTCGACCACGCCCTCGATGAGCAGCGACAGCGCGTGCGGCTCGACGACGATCGCGTCGTAGTCGAAGAACGACGGCGCGGTGAGGAACGTATGGTTGTCGACCTGCGGGCCGGGCAGCGGGAACCCGAGTGAGAGGATCCGCCCGATCACCTTGCGCGGGCGTGCGGTCGATGCGTCAGGCATGCACCAGTGTAGTCAGCTCAGTCGTCGAGAGGCAGCGTGCGCAGGAACTCGCGCAGGCCGGGCCCGATATCGGCGCGCCGCATGCCGATCTCGATCGCCGCGGTCAGCAGACCGAGCGGCCGGCCGGTGTCGTAGCGGCGCCCCTCGAACTGGTACGCGAATACCGGCTGCACCTGCATCAGCGCCGCCAGCGCATCGGTGATCTGGATTTCGCGCCCCTTGCCGGGCGGCGTGTTCTCGATCATGCCGAAGATCTCGGGCGTCAGGACGTAGCGCCCGACGATAGCGAGCCGGGACGGCGCGTCCTCCAGCTTCGGCTTCTCGACGAGCGCGTCCACCCGCGTCACGCCGCCACCGACGTCCGTGCCGCCGACGATGCCGTACTGCTCGATTTCGGCGTCGGGCACGTGCTGCACGGCGATCACGGAGCCGCCGTGCCGCTCGAACACGTCCACCATCTGCTTCGAGACAGGCACCTCCGCGACCAGCACGTCGTCCGGGAACATCAGCACGAACGGCTCATCGCCGACGGCGTTCCTGGCCTGCAGCACCGCGTGTCCGACGCCTTTTTGCTCGGCCTGGCGAATATACATGATGTCCGCCAGCTCGCTGATCTTCTGGATCTCGGCGAGGCGGGCGTGGTCGCCCTTCGCGCGCAGCAGCATCTCCAGCTCCATCGAGCGGTCGAAGTGATCCTCGACCGCGCGCTTGCTGGCGGCGGTGATGATGATCACCTGCGTCAGCCCGGCGGCCGCGGCTTCCTCGATGGTGTACTGGATGATCGGCTTGTCGACGAGGGGCAGCGATTCCTTCGGCTGCGCCTTGGTAGCGGGCAGCATGCGGGTCCCGTAACCCGCTGCGAGCACGACAGCCTTTCGTATGCGCACGAACCCTCCTCGTCACCTGGCTTCGAAAGTGTATCGGACAGTCGGGGCAGCGGCTGAATCCGCGCATCGGGCGCGGGCGTATACACAGATGTTGCGACCGGCCACGCGACCTACGGATGGAGGATCATCGAATGAATCGGCAACGCACACTGATCACGCTCGGCGGCGCTCTGTTGATCGCAGCGCTCGCGATGCAATCTGCCCCGTTCGAGCGCAGCGCCTCCGCGGCGACGGCCTCGGTCAGTGTCATGGATTACCTGTATAGCCCGAGCTCGATCACGGTCACGGTGGGCGATACGGTCCAGTGGAACTGGGCCGGCGCCAACCCGCATACCGTCACCTCGACCAGCGCCGAGCCGTTCGACAGCAGCCCCGCGAAGACGAGCGGCGCCTTCACAAATACCTTCAGCACGGTTGGGTCGTTCGGCTATATGTGCCAGATCCACGGCACGGCGATGTCGGGCACGGTCATTGTGCAGGCGGCCGCGGCGACCGATACCGCCACCGCGACGAACACCGCGGCGGCGAGCACCTCAACACCTGTCCCGACGAACACGCCCGCGCCAACCAACACTCCCGGCTCGATCACGCCAACCGGCAGCCCCACCGGCTCGACGGGCACGCCGGCAGCGCCGGTCGTGGCGAGCACGTCTACGGCCACGATCGCGCTCACCGCGCCCGTCGCGGCGGCGACGCGCTCCGGCGGAGCCGCGGCGGGCGCCCAGCTCCCGCGCACGGGCACAGGCACGGGCGGGCGTGCGCCTGTTGGGGCGTCCTGGCTCAGCGTCATGCTCGCTACGGGCGGGGTGGCCGCTGTCGCCGCCGCGGTGGCGCTGCGGAGGCGAACCTGATCGGAAGCGCTGGATACGGCTCGATCACCCCCGGATCACCCAGATTCGGGGCAACTATTAATACAAATCCCCATGCCCGACGCGATCCTCAACTGCTACGATAAGGTAGTTGGAAGAAGAGGCGCCACCCCGCGCCGCCAGATGCTGGAGGATCGCGTTTATGACGAAAGCACTGCACATCGCGCTCGCTGTATCGCTCGCAGCCGCCGCGTGGATCGCGCTGCCCGGCACGTCCGGTGTGGCGCTTGCCGACTGCACCGGCTTGACGCCGACCGCGACGTTCACCGTAACCAACACGGCGGTGCCGACCAGCACGTTGACCAGCACGCCGACAGTCACGCCTGTTGGCCCGACGAGCACGCCCACCAACAGCCCCACGCCGACGGGCTCGGCCACACCCACCTCGACACCGACGGGTTCTCCAACCCCCACGAACACGCCGACCTTGACGCCGACGCTAACGCCGACGACCCCAACCGCGACGCTCACGGCCTCGGCTACGGCCACCTGCACGCCGACCACGACACCGTCCGCCACGAACACGCCGATCGCCACGCTGACCTCGGCGGCGACCGTGGCGGTGGCTACCGCAACTCGCCCCGGCGGCGGCGCCGGCGCCGGCACGACGCTCCCGCGCACGGGATCGGGCGGCTCAACGAGCGGCTCTGGCGCCTCGGCGTTCGCCGTAGTCATCGCCGGCATCGGTCTGGCAGCCATCGGCGGCTCGGTGATCTGGCGGAAGCGCGCACAGTCCCGGTAAGCCCTGAGCCAGTGTGAATTTGCGGAGGCCGTCCAACCGGGACGGCCTCTTCGTTGTACTCGGCCCCGGCGACCAGCGACCAGCGCATCTCTGCTGCCAGTCACTGTCAGCATCCCCGCCGCCAACCCCGTCGCTGCACCGAACCTCTGTTATCCTGAAGGCTAGCAGGGCGCTGAAAGTCGTCGGACGGCGTCTGAACGTAGATACGGAGCGGCGTGCTGAATCTACGAACGCGGGCTGAAAGCCCGCGCCACGAGAACAGAATCGTTTTTCAGCCCGCGCCACGAGAACAGGAATCGTTTTTCAGCACCCTGCTAGAATCCGACGACCAATCACCAATCACCGGTCACCCAACCATGGACTTCAAACTCGTCTCCGACTTTCAGCCCACCGGCGACCAGCCGGCTGCTATCGAGTCGCTGGTCTCCGGGCTCGCGCGCGGCGATCGCTCGCAGACGTTGATGGGGGTTACGGGCAGCGGCAAGACGTTCACCATGGCGAACCTCGTCGCCCGCTACCAGCGCCCAACGCTCGTGCTGGCGCCGAACCGCACGCTGGCCGCGCAGCTCTGCTCCGAGTTCAAGGAGTTCTTTCCGGAGAACTCCGTCGAGTACTTCGTCTCGTACTACGACTACTACCAGCCCGAGGCGTACATCCCCCGCACCGACACCTACATCGCCAAGGACGCCGATATCAACCAGGAGATCGACAAGCTCCGCCATGCCGCGACGCGCGCGCTGTTCGAGCGCCGCGACGTGCTGATCGTGGCGTCGGTGTCGTGCATCTACGGCCTGGGCGAGCCGGAGGAGTACCAGAGCTTCGTCGTCAACGTGAAGAAGGGCGAGCGCTTCGACCGCTCGCGGATCATGCGGCGGCTCGTCGATATGCAGTACGAGCGCAACGACATGAACCTGATCCGCGGCAAGTTCCGCATGCGTGGCGACAGCATCACGATCCAGCCGTCGTACGAAGAGCTGGCGGTGCGTATCGACTTCTTCGGCGACGAGGTGGAGCGGATCATCGAGATCGACCCACTGACGGGCGAACTGCTGGCCGACCGCGATTTCGTCGACATCTACCCGGCGAAGCACTTCGTCACGTCGCACGACAAGCTCGAGGCGGCGATCGAAGACATCGGCATCGAGATGCGGGAGCGCGTGCAGGAGTTTCGCGCACAGGGGCGCCTGCTCGAAGCGGCGCGCCTCGAAGAGCGCACGAACTACGACATCGAGACGCTGCGCGAGGCCGGGTACTGTGCCGGCATCGAGAACTACAGCCGCCACCTCGCCCGGCGCGCGCCCGGCAGCACGCCGTGGACGCTGCTCGACTACTTTCCCGATGACTTCCTGATGTTCGTCGACGAGTCGCACATCTCCGTGCCGCAGGTGCGTGGCATGTACCACGGGGACCGGGCGCGAAAGCAAACGCTGGTCGAGTTCGGCTTCCGCCTGCCCTCGGCCATGGACAACCGCCCGCTGAACTTCGAGGAGTTCGAGAACCATCTCAACCAGGTCGTCTTCGTCTCCGCGACGCCCGGCCCGCACGAACTCGCCGTCAGCGCGCAGATCGTCGAGCAGGTGATCCGCCCGACGGGCCTGCTCGATCCCGTGATCGAAGTGAAGCCGACGCGCGGCCAGATCGACGATCTGCTCGACCAGGTGCAACAGCGCGCCGGCCGCGGCGAGCGCACGCTCGTCACGACGCTGACGAAGCGCATGGCCGAAGACCTTGCCGACTACCTGCAAGAGATGGGTGTGCGCACGCACTACCTGCACAGCGAGGTCGACACGATGGAGCGCGTCGAGATCCTGCGCGATCTGCGTCTCGGCGTCTACGACGTGGTCGTCGGCATCAACCTGCTGCGCGAAGGTCTCGACCTGCCGGAAGTGAGCCTCGTCTGCATCCTCGACGCCGACAAGGAGGGCTACCTGCGCTCCGGCGGATCGCTCGTGCAGACGATCGGCCGCGCGGCGCGCCACATCGATGGCCAGGTGATCATGTACGCCGACAACATCACCGCTTCGATGCGCTTCGCCCTCAGCGAGACCGAGCGCCGCCGTGCGATCCAGCGCTCGTACAATGAGGAGCACGGCATCTCGCCCGAAGGCATCACGAAGGCGATCCGCGATATCACCGACCAGATCAAGAAGGTCGCCGACGAGCGCTTCGACTACGACGTCAAGAAGCTGCCGAAGGACGAGATGGCGCGCCTCGTGCGCGACCTGGAAGCGCAGATGAAGACCGCCGCCAAGTCGCTCGAGTTCGAAAAGGCCGCGCTGCTCCGCGACCAGGTCGTCGAGCTGCGGAAGGCGATGATCGACGACCAGTCGGCGCTCCACGAGTTCGCGCAGTCGTCGTACGGCTCGCTCGGCTCTGCGCCGCGCGCGAAGCCCGGCGGCCGCTACCAGCGCCGCGCCCCCGTCCGCGGGCGGCGGTAGGGGCCCCGATCCACGAAGCGCACGAAGGGTACGAAGGTGGTCCGCTGAGAAGGGATCACAGATGCTCCGCCTGCGCGAGGGCAGGGGGGACGATCCACGAAGAGCACGAAGGGGGCAGGGGGCGATCCACGGAGCCTACGGCCCGTGGGAGCACGAAGGGGGCAGATTGAGAAGGGATCACGGGCGCCCTCGCCCTGTGCGGGCCATCGTGCGAACGCGGAGAAGGCTTACCCCACCGGCGGCGCGGGCATGGCACCGCGCACCTGCTCGTAGGCGCGCCCCGCCCAGAGCACGGACGGCTCGTCCCAGCGGCGGCCGGCGAACATGATGCTGGCGGGGAGCCCCGATGCCGTCAGCCCGCATGGCACGCTGATCGCCGGTTGGCCGGTGAGGTCGAACGGGCCCGTGAAGCCCGCCATGCGGATCGCGGGGTCGGCCTCGCGCGTCGACGCGATCGCCGGCGCCGCGACCGGCATCGTTGGCACCGCGAGCACGTCGACGCCCGCCAGTAGCGCATCCGCTCCGCCGTGTCGCAACTCCTGCATCGCCCGCATCGCTCCGGCGAACTGCACGCCCGTGAAGGTCAACCCGACGTCGAGCAACGCCGCCACCTGTGCGCTGTAGTCAGCGCGCCGCGATGGGAAGTTCTCGGCGTGATACGCCGCGGCTTCCGCGAACATGATCGCGATCAGCGGCCCCTGGTACCCGGCGACCTGCGGCCACTCGACATCGCGGAGGACCGCGCCCGCGCTCTCCAGATCGGCGAGCGCCTTCCGCACGAGCGCCAGCACGTCCGGCTCGACGTTGTCCCAGAAGTACTGCTTCGGCACGCCGATGCGCAGACCCTTCGCACCGCGTTCGATGTCCTCCAGCATGTCGGGCACCGCCACGTCTTCGGTCGCCGGGTCGAGCGGGTCGTAGCCGCTGATCGCCTGCATGACGATCGCCGCGTCGCGCACGGTGCGCGTCAGCGGCCCGGCGTGGTCGAGGGACCACGAGAGCGGCACGGCGCCGTAGAGGCTGGCACGGCCATACGTCGGCATCAGCCCGACGCATCCGCACGCCGCCGCCGGCATGCGGATGCTGCCGCCGGTATCGCTGCCCAGCGTCGCGAACGCCAGCCCCGCCGCGGCCGCGACGCCCGACCCGCCGGAGGAGCCGCCCGGCACGTGCTCGGGGTCCCACGGATTGCGGATCGCGCCGAAGTGGACGTTGTCGGAGGTGGTACCGAACGCCCACTCGTGCATCCCCAGCTTGCCGACGCTGATGGCGCCCGCCTCGTTGAGCTTGCGCACGACGGTGGCGTCGTAGTCCGGCACCCAATCGCTCAGGATCTTCGACCCGGCGGTCGTCCGTACGCCCTTCGTCGCGAACAGGTCCTTGATGCCGACCGGCACGCCGTGCAGCAGGCCGCGATAGCCGCCGCCGGCGATCTCGCGTTCGGCGTCGCGCGCAGCCGCCAGCGCGGCATCGGCGGTGACGGTCATGTACGCATTCAGCGTCGGATTCAGGCGCTCGATGCGATCGAGCACGGCCTGCGTCACCTCGACGGGCGACACCTCCTTGAACGCGATCTGGTGCGCGATATCCTCGAGCGAGAGCATGCAGAGTTCGGATGCGGTGGTCATCGTCGTGCCTTTCGTCGCTCCGGTCGTGCGGGCTTTCGGGTTGCGACCCATCCACTAACCGCTACCAGATGCTCTGCAGCATTCATCACGTCAACCCCCACGAGTTTGTCGCTGGCATCGAAGTCGAGAGTAATGTCATCCGTCGCGCGAATAGACCTCGCTACGCACCCCTGATCGAATGCGTGTTCGCTGAGCGCGACGTAGAGCTGGTCGTTCTCGCGGTCGGCCTGCACGGTGATCTTCATGCCAGATGATAACAACGTTATCGTGCTAGATGGGTAAGGGCTTGAGGATGCTTATCGAACGGACGTAACGCGCGATCGCTTGCTACCGGTCGCGCTCCGCGCCTTCGCCTAGCGCGGCCTGCGCCGCCGCGAGGCGCGCGATGGGCACGCGGAACGGGGAGCAGCTCACGTAGTCGAGGCCGATCTTGTGGAAGAACTCGACCGAGATCGGCTCGCCGCCGTGCTCGCCGCAGATGCCGAGCTTCAGCGTCGGGCGCGTCGCGCGGCCCGCAGCGATCGCCATCTTCATTAGCGACCCGACGCCGACCTGGTCGATCGACTCGAACGGGTTGCCGATGAGGATGCCCATCTCCATGTACTTGCTGAGAAACTTGCCCTCCGCGTCGTCGCGGCTGCAGCCCAGCGTCGTCTGCGTCAGGTCGTTCGTGCCGAACGAGAAGAACTCCGCCGTCTTCGCGATCTCGCCGGCGGTCAGCGCCGCGCGCGGCAGCTCGATCATCGTGCCGAACTGGTACTTCACCTGCTTGCCCGACGACTCCATCTCCTTGCGCGCCGTGGTTTCGAGCAGCGTGCGCAGGAACGTCAGCTCGGTCTCGAACCCGACAAGCGGGATCATGATCTCCGGCATCACCTCGATGCCTTCGCCCGCGAGCTTGGTCGCCGCGCGGAAGATCGCCTGCACCTGCATCGCGTTGATCTCGGGGTAGAGGATGCCCAGGCGGCAGCCGCGCAGGCCGAGCATCGGGTTCTGCTCGCGGATCGCGTCGACGTTTCCGAGCATCTTCTCCGCGGCCGCCAGCTCCGGCGATGCCGGCGCCGTGATGCGCAGCCGCGTCACCTCTTCGAGCAACGCGTCGTGGTCGGGCAGGAACTCGTGCATCGGCGGGTCGATGAGCCGGATCGTGACGGGCTTCCCCGCCATGACGCGGAAGATCTCTTCGAAGTCACCCTGCTGCATCGGCAGGATCTTCTCGAGTGCGCCGACGTAGTGCCCCATCGGGCCTTCCATGCGGCCGAGCACGCCGGTGAGACGCTCTTCGAGGCGCTGGCGTTTTTCGCCCGCGGCGTTCTCGATCTCCTTGCGAATCGCGGCCGCCTCGGCCTCCATGTTCTTCGCGTCGGCGGCCGCGAGCAGCATCTCGCGCACGACCGGCAGCCGGTCGGGGTGGAGGAACATGTGCTCGGTCCGGCAGAGGCCGATGCCCCTGGCGCCGAACTCGATCGCTTTCGCCGCGTCCTCCGGCGTGTCGGCGTTGGTGCGCACCTTGAGCCGCGCCACCTCGTCCGCCCAGCGCAGATACTCGTCGAACTCCGGGAAGATCACCGGCGGGATCGCCGGGATCGCACCCAGCAGGACGCGGCCCGTCGTGCCGTCGATCGTCAGCGTCTGTTCGGCTTCGATGCTGACGCCGTCGATCGAGAAGCTGCGCGCCTCCTCGTCGACCGATATCGTCTCGCACCCGGCGACGCATGGTTTGCCGAACCCGCGCGCGACGAGCGCCGCGTGGCTGCTGAGGCCGCCGCGCTCGGTGAGGATGCCCTGTGACGCGTGCATGCCCTGCACGTCGTCCGGCGACGTCTCTTCGCGGACCAGCACGACGGCTTCGCCCGCCTTGCCGCGCCGCGCCGCCTCCTCCGAATCGAACACCGCCGCGCCCGACGCCGCGCCCGGCGATGCCGGGAGGCCGCGGGCGATCTCGATGAATTGCGGGCCGCGTGCGAGCGCGTCGGCGCCGGCCCTGGCGCGCGCGTCCTCCGACATCGCCTGCCAGGCGTCGGCGGTGATCGTCTTCACGTCATCGCCTTCGAGCCAGATCGCCGCCGGCTTCGACGCGAGCGCGGCGCGGATCCGCTGAGCCGCCTCCGCGATGGAGATCGTCTTTACGCGGGGGTCGAGTTGCGGGTGCAGCAGTTCGTCGAGCCGCTGCGCCGGCAGGCGCTGCAGCGCTTCGTGTTTTGTGATCAGTCCTTCGTGCACCATGTCGACGGCGATCTTGACGGCGGAGCGCGCCGCCCGCTTGGCGACGCGGCACTGGAGGAAGTACAGCCGGCCCTTCTCGAACGTGAACTCTACATCCATCATCTCGCGATAGTGCTTCTCGAGCGTCTCGCAAATATCGGCGAACTGCTTGTAGAGCGCCGGGCTCTCTTTCTCGAGCTGCGCCACGTCCGATGGCGTGCGGATGCCCGCGACGACGTCTTCGCCCTGCGCGTTCACCAGGTACTCGCCGCTGATCTTGCGCTCGCCCGTCGAGGAGTTGCGCGTGAACGCGACGCCCGTGCCCGAGTCGGTGCCCATGTTGCCGAAGACCATCGTCTGTACGTTCACCGCTGTGCCGAGGTCGTGCGGGATCTTCTCGATTTCGCGGTACTGGAAGGCGCGCTCGTTGTTCCAGGAGTCGAACACGGCGCGGATCGCGCGCTCGAGTTGCCGCATCGGCTCCTCGGGGAAGTCGCTGCCGGTCTCGCGCTTCACGTGCGCCTTGAACTGGTCGACGATGCCCTTTAGCGCGTCCGGCGTCAGGTGCGAGTCCTCCTGGATGCCGGCGGCCCTCTTCGCCTCGTTGAAGATGGCGTCGAACTGCTTGCGTTCGAGTCCCAGCACGATGTCGGAGAACATCATGATGAAGCGACGATAGGCGTCGTAGGCGAATCGTTCGTCGCCGGTGGCGTCGATTAACCCCTTGAGCGTCGTTGCGTTGAGGCCGAGGTTGAGGACCGTGTCCATCATGCCCGGCATCGAGAACTTGGCGCCGCTGCGCACCGACACGAGCAGCGGTGCTGCCGCATCGCCGAACCGCTTGCCGGACGCCTCTTCCACCGTCGCCAGGGCGGCGCGCACTTCGTCCATCAGCCCGGCGGGCAGCTCCATGCCGGCGGCGCTGTAGGCGTTGCAGGCCTCGGTCGTCACCGTGAAGCCGGGCGGCACGGGCAGGCCCATGTTCGTCATCTCGGCCAGGTTCGCGCCCTTGCCGCCGAGGAGGCCCTTCTGGTCCTTGTCACCCTCGTGGAACAGGTAGACGTACTTCTTGGTCATATGGTCTCCCGATGGTGCTGCCCGCGTGTGCCGGGCCATCTCTGCCCGCACGGGCCGTCGTTGCGCGTGAAATTAGGGGTTGTGGTTAGCAATGACGACCGTCATCTCGAACGGTTAGCGGCTTGAGGCGCATCGGCGCGTGCGTGCGGGCACGAATCGTCGCGGGACTCGGTGTGCAAGCTGCATGGCCTCCCTGAAAGCGCAAAAGATCGGCGCGTATGTGCCCTGTGGAAAGCGCCGCAGTATACCTCGGTGCACGACTTCGCGAGAGCGCCCGGATGTCCAACGAGCGGAGTGGTCCGTCCGTTAGGATGCGCTTTGCAAGGCAGCTGTGAACTCTGGACGGCCGACTGTACACTCCCCATCGTGGAAGCGCTCACACCGATCCGGCGACAGTACCTCGACGTCAAGCGGCGGTATCCGCACGCGATCGTCTTCTTCCGGCTGGGCGACTTCTACGAGACGTTCGACGACGACGCCGAGCTCTGTTCGCGTGAACTCGACATAACACTCACGTCGAAGCCGATGGGCAAGGGCCTGCGCGTGCCGCTGGCCGGCATCCCGTATCACGCCGTCGACGGCTACATCGCGAAGCTCATCGCCAAGGGCTACAAGGTCGCGCTGTGCGAGCAGATGAGCGACCCGGCGACGACGAAGGGGATCGTCGATCGGCAGGTCGTGCGCGTCGTCACGCCGGGGACGGTCATCGAAGGCAGCCTGCTCGACGAGCGGGCGAACAACTATCTGGCGTGCCTCGCGCCATCGCGACGTGTTCGATCGGGAAGCGGCGATCCGTGGCAGGGCGATGTCGGTTTGGCGTACATCGATATCAGTACGGGCGAATTCGTCGCGGGCGCGCTTTCGCCGGAGCAGGCCGCGGGCGAACTGGCGCGCATCCGGCCGGCGGAGGTCATTGTCCCGGAAAGCGGTGAGGCGCCGGCGTGGCTCGATGCGTCGATGCACATCACGCGGATTGAGCCGCTGTGGTTCGATCTCGACGTGGCGACGGTCACCGTCCAGGAGCATTTTCGCGTCGCCTCTCCCGAGGCGTTCGGCATCGACCGCGTGTCACCGGCGGTAGCCGCGTGCGGTGCGGTACTGATGTACCTGCGTGAGAACCAGGCGGCGAGCGTGCCGCTCGTCTCGTCGATCCGCGCGCATCGAGCCGCCGAATACGCCGGCCTCGATGCGCACACGATGCGCAACCTGGAGCTGTTCACCGCTGGCCGCGATCTGCGCCGCGACGGCTCGCTGCTCGCGACGCTCGACCTCACGAACACGTCGATGGGCGCACGCCTGCTGCGCCGCCGCCTCGGTCAGCCGCTCGTCGATATCGCCGCGATTGATCGCCGGCTGGACGCTGTGGCGTTCTGCCACGAGAGCGCGCTGCGCCGGGCCCAGCTCGCCGACATGCTGCGTGAAATGCCCGACGTCGAGCGGCTGGTAGGCCGCATCGTCGCCGGGTCGGCGCAGCCGCGCGAGGTCGTGGCGCTGCGGCGCGGGCTGGAGCTGATCCCGCGGCTGCGGGTCGAGTTGGCGGGCGGGACGGCGGAGGGTGACTTCGATCCGCGCGTTTCCGAGATCGCCGCGAGGCTGCGGCCGTGCGACGATGTCGCCGCGGCGATCGGCGAGGCGATCGACGACGACCCGGGCGCGACGCTCGACGCGGGGAACGTCGTGCGGCCGGGGTTCTCGGAGGAGCTGGATCATCTCCGGCTGATCACGCGCGATGTGCGCCGATTCGTCGCCGAGCTGGAGGCGGGCGAGCGCGAGCGGACCGGCATCAAGTCGCTGAAGGTCGGCTACAATCGCGTCTTCGGCTACTACATCGAGATCAGCAAGGCGAATGCGGCGCTGGCGCCGGAGCACTACGAGCGCCGCCAGTCGCTGGTCAACGCTGAGCGCTACGCGACGCCGCAGCTGCGCGAGTACGAGAGCCAGATCCTGACGGCGAAAGACCGCGCCGCCGAAATCGAGACGGCGATCCTCCGCCAGGTGTGCGCGCAGGTCGCGGCGGACGCGGCGCACCTGCTGGCGACCGCCGGAGCGATCGCCGAACTCGATGTGGCATGCGGGCTCGCGGAGGCGGCGGCGCGCTACCACTTCGTCCGACCGTCGCTCGACGATGGCGACGCAATCGAGATACGCGACGGGCGCCACCCGATGGTCGAGCGGTCGCTTTCGGCGGGCGCGTTCGTACCGAATGATACGCACCTCTCGTCCGGCGACGCGCAGATCGGGATTATCACCGGGCCGAACATGGCCGGAAAGTCGACGTATCTGCGCCAGGTCGCCGTGATCGTGCTGATGGCGCAGTGCGGCAGCTTCGTGCCGGCGTCGTCGGCGTCGATCGGCGTCGTCGACCGCGTGTTCACGCGCGTCGGCGCCGGCGATGACCTGACGTCGGGGCAATCGACCTTCATGGTGGAGATGATCGAGACGAGCGCGATCCTCCACAACGCGACGGCGCGATCGCTGCTGATCCTGGACGAGATCGGCCGCGGCACCAGCACGTACGATGGCATGGCGATCGCGCGCGCGGTCGTCGAATACCTGCACAATCGTCCCGGACTGCAGGCGAAGACGCTGTTCGCCACGCACTACCACGAGCTGGTCGACCTGGCGGCGCATCTGCCGCGCGTGCGAAACTTCAACGTCGCGGTGGCGGAGGAGCACGGGCGCATCGTCTTTCTCCGGCGCATCGTGCCTGGCGGGGCGGACCGCAGCTACGGCGTGCACGTGGCCGAACTGGCGGGACTGCCGAAAGCCGTCGTGCAGCGCGCTCGCGAGGTACTGCTGGAGCTGGAGTCGAGCGATCGCGAGCACTCGGGCGCCTCGCGCGCGGCGGCGTCGCCGCAGCTCTCGCTCTTCGCGTCGACTGCGCCTGACGACGGGCTGAGGCGCGAGCTGGCGGGCATCGACGTCGACGCGATGACGCCGCTCGACGCGGTGCGCGTGCTGTACGAATTGCGCGACCGCGCCCGCTCCGGCGCGGGGCAGGGCTACGGCCCGTAGGGAGGGATCGTGACCAACAGCCGTTTCACGGAGCGTCAACTGAAGTTCGTCGGGCAGCCGCGCATCGGCCGCCTCGGCACGACGAATCGCGATGGTACGCCGCACATCGCGCCGGTCTGGTACCGGTTCGTCGATGGCGTGTTCCTCGTGCTGACCGAGAGCGGATCGCGCAAGTGCAGGAACATCGAACGCGACCCGCGCGTGGCGTTCTGCATCGATGACGAGCGCACGCCGTACCACACCGTGCTGGTGAGCGGACGCGCGACGGTGGAAGATGCGCCCGGCATTGCGTGGCGCGAGGAACTGGCGGTCCACTATCTCGGCGAAGAGGCGGGCAAGCGCTACATCGCCGAGAACCCGCACCAGAACAACGTCATGCTGCGGATCGTGCCGGAGAAGGTGACGGGGTGGTAGCGGTTGGAGGTTGGATGTTAGATGTTAGATGTTGGATGGGGTTGGAGAGTTAAGAAGATCGGCGTCATCTGTTTATGAACATAACCCCAGCAGCTGCGCTAAGCAGCTCACCTGCAACAACCTCTGCACCCAAAAGTGAGCCTGCCGCATCGACCCCACGCCGTGTAACGAGGTGCCAACAGCAGACGACATCGCAGGAGCAAGACAGGCGTATGGCTGGTAGGTATCGCATGGCGGGATCCGTTCGCTGGTTGCCAGTTTGCTCATCGTTGCGCTGCGCCGACGCCGGCGTAAGCGCATCGGCATGTCGTATTCGAACGTAGAAGCCCCTCGCGAGATTCGCGAGGGGCTTCTTCAAGTCGTGCTGTTCGACGCGGACGACGCCGGACCCACCTCACTCCACCTTGCAGTTGTTGGCGACGCTGCGACCATAGTTGCTGGCCATTGCCACCAGGTCGAGGATCGAGATGACCCCGTCGCCGTCCATGTCGCCCTCCCAGCGGGGGTCGGCTGTGCTGACGTTGATCGTGTTGCCGTACCAACTCGCCACCTTCACGAGGTCGAGGATGCTCACCACGCCGTCCAAGTCGATGTCGGACTGCGCGAGCTTTTTCGTCGTCAACGGTGGCACGATGTCAAGGGTCACCGAGCAGCCGTAGCCGTTCGCGGGCGGCACCGCGACGCGTGCCGGCACACTCTCGCCGGCGGGCAGCCCGGGCGAGCCGCAGTTCGCCCCCGGATCCTTGCACGTCTTCGTCTCGGCGGTGCCAAAGGTGATGATGCTAGCGCAGCTTGCGACGCCGCAATTCGCCGCGGTGGCTTCGTCGGCGGCGCTGTAGCCGTCGCCATTGGCGTCCGTCTTGTGGTCGCGCGGCACCAGGGCCGGCTCGTAGAGCTCGGCGCTCGCGAGCGGGATGGCAAGGGACGTGTTGAGCCCGCCAGCGGCAAGTACCTTGCCGTTCGCCAGCAGCGTCGCCGTGTGTATGGTTCTGGCGGTCGCCAAGGCGCCCGTTACAGACCAGGTGTTCGCCACCGGGTCGTAGAGCTCGGCGCTGGCCAGACTGGACCCGCCTATGGCACTGGACCCGCCGACGGCGAGCACGTTACCATTCGGCAGCAGCGTTGCCGTGTGGTAGTAGCGGCCGGTCGCCAAGGCGCCCGCTGCGGACCAGGTGTTCGCCACCGGGTCGTAGAGCTCGGCGCTAGCCAGGCT
>Ga0080064_1003259_pt1 | contig 24193 bp, 23 predicted proteins | sample Subgrocontami54m_FD_69260 | JGI IMG/M metagenome (GOLD analysis project Ga0080064, IMG submission 69260) | Subsurface groundwater microbial communities from S. Glens Falls, New York, USA - GMW46 contaminated, 5.4 m (SPADES assembly) (version 2) ...
TCACCGGTATGAGGCGCGCTTGTTAGCGCAAAATAGAGGAGAGAGAGATGAAGATCCATTTGAATGTCGGAAATATGGACAGGGGAATCCGTTTTGGATTGGGCCTCTTTTTATTGATTCTGGCTTTCACGGGAGTGATGAAGGGGGCTTTGCCATCGGGCTGGTGGCCGTCGGAATTGCCCTGATGGCCGGTCTCTTCGGCTATTGCCCCATTTACCACCTGATGGGAGTCGATACCGGCCGTAAAGAGACGGACGGAAGGGCCGGAAAGGTGCGGTAAGAAACGGAAAGGAGGAGACCATGCCGATTGGAGAGTTCTGCGCGAAAGATGTGGTGACCGCCCTGGGGGAAGAGACCATTTTCGATGCGGCAAAAAAGATGGGGTCTAAGCAGGTCGGGGCGATCGTGGTCGTGGATAGTAAGAAGAGACCGATCGGGATGATCACAGACCGGGACATCACCGTCAGGGTCGTGGCCCAAGGGAAGGATCCCAAATCGACTCTTCTTCGGGAGATCATAAGCAGCGACCTGATGATGCTGAATCAAGAACGGGGGCTGTTTGAAACCGCCAGGGTGATGTGTGAACAAGGGGTCCGCATGGTTCCGGTGATCGATAGGGAGGGGAAGCTTGTCGGAATCATCTGTCTCGACGATTTGATGGTGATTTTTGGTGAGGAGATGGCCTCCCTGTCCGGTGCCATCGCCTATGGCGCTTCCCATGTTTACGGGAGAAGAGCGGCTGCCGGATAGGACCAGGAGTGCGCAAAAGGGGAGGGGGGGGCGTGATGTGGGCCCCAAGACTTTCGTCGAAGTCGTTCTCGCGTGAAACGATGGGCGGCTGAAAAAACTTTATAAGGAGGTGCAGGATGATTCCTTCAGTAGAGAATTTGATGTCTAAAAAAATTATTTCGATTGCGGCGGAGAAAAGTGTCTTGAAGGCGGCGGAGGAGATGGCCGGGAATGAGATTGGAAGCCTCCTCGTGACCCGAAAGGGGGACTATGTCGGCATCATCACAGAAGTCGACATTGTTCGGAAGGTGGTGGCAAAGGGGATGAGTCCGGCCAATGTCTCCGTGGTGACGGTGATGAGCTCTCCTCTCATCACGATTGAGGCTGACCAATCGGTGGTCGATGCCAACGATCTGATGGAGCAGAAGAAGGTCCGCCATATTGGCGTCACCAAAAAGGGGGAGATCATCGGGGTCCTCTCGGTCCGGGACCTCCTCCATCCTCTTTGGGATATGGAACAAGAGGCGAGCGGATTTTAGGCGCTCCTAAGTAAAGAGGTCAGTGAAATGGAAATCTAGGCTCCCGTTGATTTGATCCGGGAGGGGGTGGGGTCTTTTACTGGCTCTTTCCAAGGAGAGGAGATTATTGCTATGAAGCAAAAAACGTAACGTCGCCTTTAATTGTGCTTTTTCTCTGCCACGTGTTGCGTTTGCCTTGAACAAAGGCCCCTTCTCTCCACCGGCATTGCCCGGCTTCAACGGTATTACGTGTCTTTTTGTCTCCCCCCCCCGCCCGGCCTCATCCTCGCGGGCATCCGGTGTGGTCACGTTCGACCGCGTGACGGGGTCTCCCGTGTTGCCTCGGTCTCCCTCTTGGGTACATGCTATCACCAATACCCCGGCGGAACCTCTAGGGGCGTCCTTCGCTCATCCCTCTAGAAGTGGCAGCCTTCCCCAAATCCGCGGTTGGGTCGGCTTCCACATTTACCCTTTTCGAGGCCTGCTCGACGCTCACTCACGTTATGGCCTGTACACTTGCCAGGTCCCTTTTCAGGACCCCCTGCACTGGAGGTTCCAGCCGCTTCGTTGTCTGCCTTTGTATGGCATACGCGGAAGGCGGCTTAGCCTGTCCTAATTGGCTGTTTCGAGCTAATTTGGACAGTAGTGATTTAACATCATATATCTTATCGACGTTGAGCGAAGTCATTTTCAAGATTTTTCTTGCACTTTTTTGTCTTTATTTATCTCCGTTTTTGGTCGAAGTTTTTTCTTCGAGGAAAGCCCCCGCTCCTACTCAATGATGACACCATCCGTATTTTTAAATTGACTTCCACATGGAGAATTTGCTATCGTACCAAAATGTCCGTTCGGATAACTGCAGCGACGAAGCGATCAATCTTGGCATTTTCTCTCTTGGCCGTTTCTATGGTCGGATTTGTGTCGACGGGGGGGAGTTCCGAGGTGGTCCCCTGCGCCACGATTCTCACCTTGTATAAAGGGGTCCCTGCACGATCCAACGAAAACCATCCCTATGATAGCTGCGATGGCCGGTCGGCGTATGGATTGCAGTATCAGTGCGTCGAGTATGTTCGACGTTTCTATCATCTGGTTAAGGGGGTCGAGACACGAGAGGGGACGTTAGAGAAGCGATGGAACGGCAATGCCAACACCTATTTTAAGACCGCCGCAGCGAAGGGGCTGGATGCCTTCAAAAACGGCGGTCCAACCCCCCCCCTCCCCGACGACATCCTCGTTTTTCAAGGGGGACCGCACGGCCATGTCGCCATCGTCACCGCAGTCACCGACGATCATATTGAATTCATCGAGCAAAACTTTTCTCCCAGCGGGGCCGGCCGCCTTGCTTACAATCCGGCCACGCACTGGGTCGCAAATCGGGCCGTCTCCGGAGGGATACTCCTTCTAGAAGGATGGCTTCGGCCCCCTTCCGATGGGTCCTTTCACGCCGAGAATAGAGGCACGAAGTCTGTTGAAACCGGTCACTTGCTCACTGTGATTTCCGGGCAAGAAAACACCCCTTCTCCTGAAAACCTCTCATCACAACAAGAGTGATGAAAAACCGGTTCAGCGTCATTCAGCTTGATAAGCATCCATCACACGATCCTGTCCATCAATGGCCAGGGTCACCTTTGTTCCGATTCTAATTCCGTTTAACTTCGTCGCCACCACCGCTTTCAGAATAAAACCCTGAACCTCCCCTTCTTCTGTTTCAAGGGTGATCATCTCATCCGAGCCGTCAAAGGAAAGAACCATTCCGGTGACTTCATCGCCGATAAAGCCCCCTTTGCCACCCGGTTGGGTAATGTCAATGATAGAGTTTCCCCTGTCCAGGATCAAGGAGACCTCATCGCCAGGTTGTGGTGATGAGATTTCCTCTCGGTTGAATTCCTTCACCCCAAAGTTACGTATGGTTTTTTCTTCCGTTTTGAAGAAAACCATATCACTCGCAACCTTCAAGACAGTGGCGGTCATGCTTCTGTGTGAATAGGAGGGGTCATTTGGGACCAGCCAAGGGCCCCCACTCAGTAAATCGCCTCCATAAGCTATTGAAAAAGATGATGCTAAAAACCAAAACACTAAAAATAATTTACGTGTCTTCATCTTCATTCCTCCGGTCTCATTTAGAATCTCTTCAAAACCGATTTAACACAAAACTGGCCAAATCGCTCTGCCATTTTTTATTCTGCGAGCACCCGCTCATCAATTTTCTTTGCAAGCTTCTCCTACCCCTTTTTGAGCGCCTCATCAACACCCTGAAGTGTCCGGGCATGAAGAAGAATCGCCTGGCCAAGCTTCTCCTCTCCTCGGCCGAGATTTTTTGAAGCGTTGAAAAGGAAGGTCACATGTTCCCGAATCGCCCGGCCGAGACGTTCCTGGTTCTCTCCGATCTCTATAGCCGCCTGACGTCGCAGAAAGGTGCTGCCCCGAATCGCCCGGCCCAACCGTTCTTGTGCCTCTGCAAACTCCTTTGTTCCGGGAGGAACAATCAGAGTCGCCTGAATGGCCTGCCCGATCTCCTGCTGACTTTTTCCGATCCGCTCGGAGATGGCGATTTGCAGGGCTGCGCTCCTGGTAATGATCTTATCAAGTTCCGATCGGACCGATTCAATCCCCTGGGCGGTCTTAAGTTTTAATGAAGCGTGATCACGAATCAGACCTCCCAACTCCTCTTGGACTAAGCCCAAGCGATCCAACCGCTCAAAAAGAAGCGATTCATTCTGACCGATCACCTTTACAATCGCTTCCTGGTTCTTCTCGACTCGCTCCGCGCGCGACCCTACGACAAAAAGGAACAAAACGAAGAGGCCGACAAAACCTGCAAAAATATTTTTTCGCAATAATTTCATCTTGGATTACCTCCTTACCTATGTTTTTTCTGGAGCGTGTTCTATTTTTAGATATTGAATCTTTTGAAAATCTACGGAAGAATCAGATCTTCATCTCTGTCTAAGGTTTTTAACATTTCTATCTAAAAGCAAAGACAGTGCCGTTGATTTTCAGGAGGTGTATGTAGATTGTCTTTATTAACGTTATGCTAACTCGCCTTGAATCCCTTGATAATACTAACTTCCCTGGAAGAGTACGCCGTTGAAAACATGACTTCAATCAGTTCCGTTCAAATCTCATAACGTTCAGTTAATTTGAGATAGAAATCGAGGTGAAAGTTCTGTAGGAATTTCCCACAGCCTGGGGAGAAAAAGGACTCACGGGAGGAGGTCAGAATCAATGGTCGAAAAAGTCGGCTTCCCGGAGACCCGTTTTTTACGGGTATGCGATGCACATGTGTCTGGCGAAGCCTTCGATGAAGTCATACTGGCTACGGCGCGTCGGCAATGACGACGAAGGCAATGAATATCACTTCTCTTCAAATCCCTGGCTCGTAAAGGGCAGAGCCTGTATGAAGAAAATATCTCAAAGTCCGGAGCCGGGAGTCAGGGGCCAGGGGTTAGTGAAAGAGATCGTCCCCGCACCAGAGGAGATTGTCTCGTCTGGCGCCGTCAGATATTCGGAAGCAGATGGGGAGGATTCTGGAAATTTGGTTTGTTTGCCATAGCGAGTTTCATGTTTGTGATCTGGATGTTTACCTGGGTGTGGGCCGACCTCGAAGGCCTCAAAGAGGAGGCGGAAGAGAAGCCTTGGGGGTTCCGCAAGGCGGCCTAATATCCGCCTGATTTTTAAGGTGGATAAAGTGGATAAAAAGGAGGGAATGATCGTCTCTTGGGAATTAGTAAAATAATAAATCCGAAGAGAAGAATGGTGGGGTGGACGTCATGAGAACGAAGCCCTCCCGTCCGAAAACCCTGTTCTCGTTCTGAGTCCCTTTGCTCCCCAGAATGGGGCACCTCTCTACACGCGTCTCCCCCCTCTTCCCTCGAACTATTTGAAAGATCGCATCAAAAAGAAAAAGGCCCGCCTCATTCTGTTGGTCCCGTCTTTGCTCTTTGTCTGAGTATGAAAAAAGGGGTATCTGCTCCAAACTCGCATGAAGAAAGGGGAAACGACAATGAAATCGATAAAGATCATACGGTGGCTTGTCGGAGGGGTCGTCGTGGCGGCGCTTTTCTTCTCAACGACATTTTCCTCGCAAGCCCAAGAAATCAAGTTCCTCAAAATCAAGTATATGAGCGCGCAGGAAGGGATGGGAGGCGCGATCATGAAAGCGAGCCGACTTGCCTGGAACGAGGCCCGGGCTCAGGAACGCCTGGGTCAAATCATCCGGGATACCGGCCCGCAGGGAAAATTCGACCAGCCCCTTCTTGCCAAAGGGATGGTCGAAGCCGCCCTTCTGAAATGGCAGGTCGGTGTCGCCGAAGAGGAAGTCGGGTCGGCGATTGTGAAGACTTCTATGATCGTCTCAAAAGAAGTTGCGATCATGGGAAAAGAGGCGATTCAAGAGCGGATCGGGGCAATGATCCAAGCCAAGGCGCAACGTGAATGGATCGCCTCCGGAGAGGCAAAGTTGCTTGCCGGAACCAGGCTCGCAGCGCTCCAGGAAAAACAGGGGCGCGTGATCCAAAAGAGGGCCTCCTTCAATTGGGCGGAGGGAGAGGTTGCTACCGCGGTCCGGGCCGCCCATTTTTCGGAAAATGTCTCCGAGCCGATTCCCACCGAGGTTCTCTTCTCGCTTCGTTCGGTAACCGGATTTCAGGCAGAGGAAAATCTCCGCTTGGGGCTGGTCTTAATGGAGGGTGAGCAGGGGGTCTCCTTCACAAAGCTGCTCCCGGCGCCAGAGGCGATCACCGCCTCCGCTCAGGTAAACTATGTTGAGAAAGGATGGGGAGGGTTCGCGGAATATGGTTTCTTCTCCCTGCTCGCTTTTGGATGGGCGATGGCGATGTTTTCATGGACCCTGACCGATCTTGACCGCGCTCAGGTGAAGAAGACCGAAGAACGGGAGGAAGAAGAGGAGTTCCGCAAGGCGGCCTGACCATCACCCCGGTGCATTAATACCCCTTTCGGGGCTTGCGTTTTTCTTTGAGAATCGCTTAGAATACCCTCGTTGAGCTTTATATGGCTTTATACGCGTAGGATTCCGGGGCGATCAAAAGCAAGTCTATAAAGGGCTCCGGATTAAGGAAGAAGAGAAAGGAAAGAACAGGCGGTGTTTTAATCAGCGGACTCAGTCCGGAGAGGGGTTGCCATGAGAAGGGTTGATTATTTAGTAGGAGAGACCGAGTTCGATGCATTAACCGCGAACCAATTCATGGAGCAGGACGTCGTTTATTTTTCCAAGTCGGTGAGTGGGGAAAAACTGGCCGCGGCGATTAGTACAGGCGGTTTCGGGAGTATTCCTATCGTGGATGAAGACCTGAGACCGATCGGGATTGTCAGCGAGTACGATTTGCTAAAGGCAGTGCGAATGGGGAAAGCCCTGAATAAGGTCAGCGCTGAAGAGATCATGACAAAACCATCCGTGACCGTTTCAACGGAGGCCAAGGCGGGAGAGGTCATGAAGGTTCTGGAGGACCTCCACCTGATTCGTCTGCCGGTGGTCGATCAAGATGGGAAACTGGCGGGGGTGGTGGCTCGCCGGGACCTGCTGAAAGGCTACCTGCAATCCCAGGTGCCGGCAAAGGTATGGTGGATGTAGTTGCCGGAGCTGGGCGGAAGGTGAAGGGAGATTTTGACGGTCAGGCAAACGGCGATCTCCGACGGCGGACATAAAGAAGCCGGTAACCGGGAAATCTTCGATGGATGACGCCATCGTCTGAATCCCCGTTACAGGCTTCTTCTGAGTCAGGCTGTCCGGTGACCGACTGCCATCCGGTAGCCCCAGAGCAAAAGAATGGCTCCCAAGATGGACATTAAAAACCCGCCTGCTTGCTGTGTGGTGGAATAGAGTCCGAGTGCACGCCCGATAAAGCCGCCCAGGAGAGCCCCGGCAATACCGAGAAAATGGTAATGACAAACCCTCCCGGATCGCGCCCCGGCATCAGGAATTTTGCAACGATTCCGACGATGGCTCCAAATATGATCCAACCGATAATACCCGTTGTTATTTCCTCCTTTTTTTGTTACCTGTTTCTATCTTATCAAAAAAAGCGGATGCATTTAAATATCGTCCGAAAGGAGATCACCCTTTGGAGTGGTTTTTTAGAGAATTTTGATTGATGGCATGATGAGACGCCAGGAAGGAGGCCGCTTGGAGAACAAAGATTTTGTCGTCCTCCATCTTTTTCAACTGAGGATGGAAGCGGAAATGGCGGGAGAGATCCTGAAGGAGGGTGAAATTCCTTACATTATTCAATCTGAAGACATCGGCCTGTTCGGATCGGGCGCCGGCCCCGCTCCTGCCGGGGCGCGTTTGATGGTTCGAAAGGCGGACCTCGAAGATGCCAAGGTGCTCCTGACCGGTTTGGTCTAAAACGTCATGGCGGGAAAGGAAGGGCCTTCCCTCGGCTACATTCCTGTTCCCAGGAAATTTCCCTCTGGGTATATACCGGAATAAGATACTTCATATGGGGTCGGGTCGGTTGAGGGCCACCATCCATTGATTTTTTTTCTTGATTCTCTCGTTTTTTACTGATATATAAAATGTGAGTCGGCCGGCATTTCCGGTATTCAGGTTTTTAAAATTTAGGGTGTTTATGGAAGTCGATTCCCCGTACGAAGTCAAGCTGGAAAACTTTGAAGGTCCCCTGGAACTCCTTCTTCATCTGATCAAGAAAAATGAAATCAATATCTATGATATTCCGATTGCTCTGATCACGCAGCAGTATATCGAAACACTCGATCTGATGAAGTCGCTCAATCTGTCGATTGCAGGGGAGTTCTTGGTGATGGCTGCGACCCTGATCCATATCAAATCCAAAACCCTTTTACCTCCTTCCGAGATGGAGGAGGGCCTCGAAGAGACGGACCCCCGGCATGAACTGGTCTGGCGCCTTTTGGAGTACCAGAAGTTTAAAGAGGCCGCTGATCGCCTGGAGGAGAGAGAAAGTCTCTGGCGGGAGATCTTCCGCCGGGAACCCTCTCCGTCGCCCGAGCTGCTTCCGGAAGAGATTCCCCTGGTCGATGTCACGCTTTACGACCTCTTGGACGCATTGAACAGCGTCCTGTCGCGATTGCCGGATAAGAAACTCCTTCAGGTCACGGCGGACGCGCTTTCCGTAAAGGACCGGATGCAGTTTTTGATCGAACGGATGGGAAACACGGAAAGCCTTCTCTTCGAAGAGCTGTTCGAAGGGGTTTCGACCCGGTATGCCGTGGTGGTGACTTTTCTGGCCCTTCTCGAAATGATCCGCTTGGGTCTGATTCAGGCGCTGCAGGGGGAGAATTGCGGGCCGCTTCGTTTACTTAAAACAAAAAACCTTTCAGCAGAGGGGGAGCCGAATGGAAAATCATGAGCTGAAGCCGATTGTCGAGGCGCTGCTGTTTGTCTCAGGGGATCCGATTTCCGTCGATCGGCTTCGGGATGTGATCAGCGGGGTCGACAAGCAGGAAATAGAAGCGGCCCTGCAAGAGTTGAAAAAGGAGTATGCCGAATCCAACCGCGGACTTCAGGTCATCGAAATTGCGGGGGGATATCAGCTTTCGACCCGGATCGAAATGGCCCCCTGGATCAAGGAAATGGAAAAGGTCAAGGCGGCATCCCGCCTCTCGAAACCGGGGCTGGAGACCCTTGCCATTATCGCTTACAAGCAGCCTGCCACACGGGCGGAGATCGAGATGATCCGCGGGGTGGACGCGGCCGGCGTATTGAAAACCCTGATGGAACGAAAGCTGGTCAAGATTGTAGGACGGAAAGAGGTGGCAGGCCGTCCCATGATGTATGGCACCACGCGTGAATTTTTGCAGTACTTCGGGCTCTCCAATTTAACGGGCCTCCCGACACTGAAAGAGTTCTCCGAAGTCGCTGATGCAGAGCAAGACGGGCTGGCCCCACCGCCGTTTCGGGAAGAGGGAGAGGCCGATTTTCTATCGGCAGCGCCGGAGATGGAAAGTAACGGGAGCCAGGAGGAGAAGAGCGAAGCGATCTATAGCAGCCCATAAACAGCCCATCGCTCGAAGAGAGCACGCTTTTTTGGAAATGGCCAGACCGATCCTGTAGCGAAGACCAACTTTCGTTCCCGAAGGCCCGCCTCGACTCCCTTGCCGCAGGAAGAACGCCCTGCGATATTCCCCTTGTTTTTTTTCGCAACTCCCCCAGCTTCCAATCGATCACCCCGTTACCCCGCGAATTGGAAATATCCTTTTTTCGGACATTGACAATTGATTTTTGAAATGAATAGAATAAGAAAGGTCTAATGTCGATCGGAGGTTAGAATGTGGTTTTCGCGCAGGGTTCCCTTGTTTCTGAGTCTCAGTATCTTCCTCTCGCTCTTACTTCCGGGCAAGCTGCTTGCTTATAACGAAGACGGACGGGTCCATTTCGAAGCCGGCTTTGAAGTGTTGGATCGCGATATCGAAGAGGAAAACGCCGTATTTCTCGGGGAGATTTTTCCCGAGGAGCGGATGTCGGTCCAGTCGCTGCGGTTGTTGGGAAAGCTCAGTCTCCGCCTGATCGATGCGATTGAGATATACGGACTGGCGGGTGGAAGCGATCTTGAGTTGGACGCGTTCAGCTTCAGCTCCGATTTCAGCGGCGCTTACGGGGGAGGGGCCCGGTTTGTTTTTTATCGGGACACCTCGCCGGAAAGGCCCTTTCAGGTCTTTGCCGACTACCGCTTTCTACGGTTCGAAACCAATGACGACCTTCAGTTCGCGCCCGAAGTTCCAAGGGATCTCAATGGAAATGGGGTGATCGAATCGAATGAGTCGGTCCTCTTGGCCAACGAGATCGTCAACGAGCAAATTGATTGGAATGAACATGTTTTCAAGCTCGGGGTGATGGGGAGGCATGCGGAATTTGAACCGTACGGTGGAATCAGGTTTTCCTTTGTCCGCGGAAAAGATCATATTCCTGCGACGGCCCAGGCGCTCGATCTTGATTTCAAGCAGAGCGACACCTTCGGCATTTTTTTAGGGACCGCCTACTACCTTGGCCGTTCCGAGAAGGCGGCCGTTTTCATTGAAGGGAGTTTATTTGATCAGTATTCACTGACCGGCGGCGTCCGGGTCGGTTTTTAATGATCAGAAGGAGGGAAAAGAAGTAATGACGAAAAAAATGTGGATGATGATTTTATTATCGGGACTCGTCAGCCTATCCGGTTGTCACACGGCCCAGCGCACCGCCGTCCGGGCCGGCTACTATGATCCATACCCCTATGCGGTCGGTTACGTCGATCCTTATCCGCGTTACGATCGCGGTCCGTTTTTCTACCCGGCTTATTTTTATGATCCCTATCCTTATTTTTTCTTTCGGAGTGATTTTCTGTTTTTCGGACCGAGCCAGCGGATTATCATTACAGACCCTCCCAGATTCGGCAGACCGAGACCGAGCCTGCGCGGCAGAAGAAGAGGCGGCGGTTCAAACTTCAACAACCCCGGCTTCCGCTCTCCTGCGCCTTCTCCCGCGCCTGGGCCCGGACCGCCGCCGAAACGGAGCCTGCGTTGACGAAAATGAACGCCGTGGTTTCCGTTTCGACCTCCAAGTGGAGCGCCGTGAACATAAGTCTCTTCAAGCGAAGATTTCCGGCGTTCATTCGGATCTTGCGCGCCAGGGCCTATTTCAACCACTCCCTGGGGGTCGCCGGGTAGGTCGGCTCTCGAAATATCGCCTTGATAATCTTTCGCTTTAAAATAGGCTTAAGCAAAAATTTATGGCGTTCCTCTTAAGAACTTATTTTAAAATGAACGCCGTAATCTTTCGCTTAAGAACTTATTTTAAAAGGTTTCGGCGGACGTGGGTTTCAGGCTGATTGGGCGGGCGTATCGATGTAGGCGCCGATTTTTCGAAGCCGTTTGTATCGTTGCTGGAGGCGCTCTTCCGGCGGGATTGCTTCGAGGGCGCTGAGTTGTTTGCAGATGGTTTTGGCCACCGCTTCTGCGGCCTTCTTCGGATCGCGGTGGGCTCCCCCGGATGGTTCAGGGATGATCTCCTCGATGATTCCGAGTTGCAAAAGATCGGAGGCGGTCATCTTGAGGGCCTCGGCCGCCTCGGCGGTTTTTGCGGCGTCGTTCCAAAGGATGGCGGCGCACCCTTCCGGCGTGATGACGGAATAAATCGAGTAGGAAAGCATCAAAAGCCGGTCGGCCACCGAAATGGCCAGGGCCCCGCCGCTTCCCCCTTCTCCGATGACGACCGAGATGATCGGGACTTTCAACTGAGACATCACCAGAAGGTTCCTGGCGATCGCCTCCGACTGGCCCCGTTCCTCTGCGCCGACCCCCGGGTAGGCGCCCGGCGTATCGACAAAAGTAATAATCGGCTTGTTGAATTTTTCGGCCATCTGCATGATTCTGAGCGCTTTTCGATATCCCTCCGGATGGGGCATCCCGAAATTTCGGGTGATCCGCTCCTTAACGCTTTTCCCTTTTTGATGGCCGATCACCACGACGGAACGTCCTTCCAGCCGCGCCAGCCCCGCAATCATCGATTTGTCGTCTCCGAAAAGACGGTCACCGTGCAGCTCCATGAAATCCTCAAAGATCATGGCGATATAATCGTCGGTATTCGGCCGCTGCGGGTGTCTGGCGATCAGGGTCTTCTGCCAGGAGGTCAACTTGGAGAAGATCTCCTGCTGAAGACCTTCCATTTTCTTCTGAAGCTTCTTGATCTCTTCCCCATGGCGCGAGTCTGTCTTGCTCAAATCCTTCAGGTGATCAATCTTCTCCTGTATGTCGAGCAGAGGCTTTTCAAACTCTAAGTAGTCCTTCACCTTAAACCTCGAGTGGGGTGGGTGTGAATGTGAATCTCTTAACCGGTCTGTACGATGTCCTTACCGAAATGCTGTTCTAATTCAGCCGTCAGGTGTTTGGAGCCATCCACGCTGAGCCTCGGATCGACGGCGATCACCGACTCCGTCGCTCTACCCGATGCATCCGGTGCTTTCACCCTCAAATAGACGGGAATGACGCCGGGAAATTGTAGCAGAATCTCTTTTAAAAGGCCAACCGTTGAAGGAGCGACCTTTTCTGAGGAGAGGGTAATGGTATATCTCGGATCGGCCTCTTTGACCGGCTCGGACCGTTCGGCCGTCTCCCCTGTTTGATACTGCAAAGGAAAGATGGCGGTGGCCTTTAGTTTGATCCCTTTCTCGCCCCGATCGAGGGTCCCGTTGATCAGCAGAGGGATGTCCTGCTGAAAGAGGGAGGCGGAGGTTTGATAGAGGTCGGGAAACACGATCACCTCGACCGAACCGGTCAGATCTTCGACCCGGAGGTAGGCCATCCGGTCGCCCCGCTTGGTGGTGGTGATCTTCTCCTGGACCACCATTCCGCAGATCCGGATTTCGCGATTGTCTTCGATTCCTCCCAGTTCTTCGGTGGGGGTGGCCGACCTTTTTCTCATCACTTCCTCAAAAGGGGTCAGCGGATGGCAGGTGATGTAAAAGCCGAGCGCCTCTTTTTCCAGCTTTGCGATCTGGCTGTTCTCCCACTCCGGAATTTCAGGAAGAGCGCCTCGCGATGGGCTGCCGAGCGATTGGGACGAAGGATCGCCGAAAATGGTCATCTGGCCGGCTTCTTTCACCTTCTGATGTTGCGCCCCTTCCTGCATCACCGGTTCGAGGACCTCCATCAAGGCGGCCCGTTTCGCCTTCGTCGAGTCGAACGCGCCGCACTTGATCAGCCCTTCGATCACCCGCTTGTTCGTTTTGCGAAGATCGATCTTGCTGCAGAAGTCGAAGAGCGAGGTGAACCGCCCCGTTGCCTGGCGCGCAGCCAGGATCGAGTCGATGGCTCCCCCCCCGACGTTTTTAATCGCCGCCAGTCCAAAGCGGATTCCTCCCGATACCACCGTGAAATCTTTATCGCTTTCATTCACGTCGGGGGGGAGGATTTTGATCCCCATGTTCCGGCACTCGGTGATGTATTTGACCACCTTGTCCGAGTTCCCCATTTCACTGGTCAGGAGGGCGGTCATCAGTTCCACCGGGTGGTGCGATTTCAAATAGGCGGTTTGATAGGTAATCAGCGCATAGGCGGCGGAGTGCGACTTGTTGAATCCATAGCCGGCGAAGTATTCCATCAGGTCGAAGATCTTTTCCGCCTTCGCCGGGGTAATTTTGTTTTTAGCGGCCCGTTCGACGAAAACGGCTTTCTGCGCCGCCATCTCCTCCGGTTTTTTCTTTCCCATGGCGCGGCGGAGCAGATCGGCCTCTCCGAGGGAAAACCCGCCGAGGACATTGGCGATCTTCATTACCTGCTCCTGGTAGACGATGACGCCGTACGTCTCTTTCAATATCTCCTGTAGTTGCGGAACTTCATAGTGGATCTTGGTCTGGCCCCGTTTTCTTTTGATGAAATCGTCGACCATCCCGCTGCCGATCGGGCCGGGACGATAGAGGGCGAGGATGGCGATGATGTCTTCGAACGTTTCGGGCTTCATCTTCACCAGGAGGTCGCGCATCCCGGCGCTCTCCAGTTGGAAGATGCCGGTGGTCTCTCCCGATCCCAGAAGCGCATAGGTCTTCGGATCGTCTATCGGGATTTCCGACAATTTCAGAAGAGGGGATCCTTCCCTCGCCTGTTTTTCATTTACCCGCTTGACGGCGAGGTCGATCACGGTCAGGGTCCGAAGCCCGAGAAAGTCAAACTTTACCAGGCCGATCTTTTCGATGTCTCCCATCGCATATTGGGTCACCGTTTCACCCTTGCTCCCGCGGTAGAGAGGCACATGCTCCGTCAGCGGCTCGTCCGAGATCACGACCCCGGCCGCGTGGGTGGAGGCATGGCGGGCGAGTCCTTCGAGCCGCTTCGCGAGGTCGATGACCTCGCCGATCTTCGGATCGGCCGCGGCCGCCTGCCTCAGCCGCGGTTCCTGGGCGAGCGCGTCTTCGAGCGTGATGTTGAGCGTGTTCGGGATCAGTTTGGCGAGCTTATCGGCCTCGGCGTACGGCAGTTCCAGCACGCGCGCCACGTCGCGGATCGCCGCTTTGGCCGCCATGGTCCCGAAAGTGATGATCTGGCAGACGTGGTCGGGTCCGTACTTCTGGGTGACATAGCGGATGACCTCGTCGCGCCGGTCCATGCAGAAGTCCATGTCGATATCGGGAAGGGTGACCCGCTCGGGATTGAGGAAACGCTCGAAGATCAGCCCGTACTCGATCGGGTCGATGTCGGTGATCGCCAGGGCATAGGCGACGAGGCTTCCCGCCGCCGAGCCGCGTCCCGGACCGACCGGGATATTCGAGGTGCGCGCGTAGTTAATGATGTCCCAGACGATCAGGAAATAGCCCGCATACCCCATTTTATTGAGGACGTCGAGCTCGCTCTTCAGCCGCGCCTCGTAGAAGGGGCGGAGCGGCTGCCGGTCCTTCCGCATCTGCGCAAACCGCCGCTCCAGTCCCTGTTGCGCAAGCGAAGCGAGATAGGCTTCGCGGCTGTTTCCGGCGGGGACCTCATAATGCGGCAGATGAAACGTTCCGAATTTGAGGTCGAGATTGATCATCTCGGCGATTCGCAGGGTGTTGTTGATTGCAGCCGGGATCTCCTGGAAACCGCGAATCATCTCTTCCGGCGATTTGAAGTAGAGCTGCTGAGTCTCGAAACGCATCCGGTTTGGCATGTTGAAGGTCTTGCCGGTCTGGAGACAGAGCATCACGTCGTGCGCGTGGGCGTCGTCTTTGTGGAGATAGTGGCAATCATTGGTCCCGACGATCGGGATGTTCTCTTTTTTCGCCAATTCGATCAGTTGGCGATTGGCCGTCTTCTGAAGTTCGAGCCCGTTGTCCTGGATTTCCAGAAAGAAGTTTTCCTTTCCGAAGATCTCCTGATATTCATGCGCGGCGGCCGTCGCCTCCTTCTCGTACCCGCGCGCAAGGAGAAAGGGGATCTCGCCCCGCAGGCAGGCGGAGAGGCCGATCAGCCCCGCGGCATGTTTGCGGAGCACCTCCTTGTCGATCCGCGGCTTATAATAATACCCTTCGAGATTGGCGATCGTGAGGAGCTTCATCAGGTTCCTGTAGCCGGTTTCGTCGGCGGCCAGGAGGATCAGGTGATAGTAAGGATTGGCGCCGCCGATATGGTTGTAATCGTCTTCGTGCACCCCCTGGCCTTCCTTATCAAACCGGCTCCGCGGGGCGAGGTAGGCTTCGCATCCGATGATCGGCTTGATTCCCGCTTTTTTGGCTTTTTGATAAAACTCGATCGCGCCGAAAAGGTTCCCATGATCGGTGATGGCGACGGCCGGCATGCCGAAGCCTTTGGCTGTTTCCAGCAACGGATCGACCTGGGTGGCGCCGTCTAAAAGGGAGTATTGAGTGTGGAGATGGAGGTGGACAAAACTTTGGTTTGGCATGTACGGATTTTAATGTTCTGGTCGGAGAAGGTCAAGACAAAATAAAGCCGTCGTGCGGCGGCGGGATTGACAATCCCGGACGGAATTTCTGAAAATTGACTTGTTCAAAAGGGATGTGCGGGAAGGGCTGGGCCGCTGATCTTATCCCCCCTGGCGGAGATATTTTCCGATCTCCCGCTGAAAGGCCGGGAAGTAGTTCGAGATCACCGTGACGTCAAAGTTTTTGAGGATCGATTCTTTCGGCTCCCGGTCCAACAAAAATTGAAAGGCGGCCTGGACGCAGCGCTCCGGCGTCACCTTTCCCTGGGTCAGCCTCTGGTAAACCGACTGCGGCAGGGTGACATTGTATTTTGTTTCGCTCTGATCTTCGCTCACGGTGACGCAGAACACGAGCGGCTCTTTCGTCTCTTCCACCCTTTCAACATGAATGACCTGTGGCGCCATCGGGGTTCCTTTCCTCTCATCCGATCAACTGATTTATGCAAGGGTACGCGGAAGCCGGTGACCCGACGCCGCGAATCTTTTGACGGTCAGGCCGGCACGAATTTCAACGCCCCGGAGTTGATGCAGTACCGCAGGCGGGTCGGGGGCGGCCCGTCGTCGAAGATGTGTCCTAAGTGGCCGCCGCAGCGCCGGCAATGAACTTCGGTCCGAGGAAAGAGCAATTTCCAATCGGTTTTGGTGCGAACCGCCGACGGCTCGATCGGCTGCCAGAAGCTGGGCCAGCCGGTGTTGCTGTTGTATTTGGTTTCGGATGAGAAAAGCGGCAGGTCGCATCCGGCGCAGAGATAGGTTCCGGGTGTCTTGCTGTCGTGGAACTTGTTCTTGAACGGCGGCTCCGTCTTTTCCTTCCGCAAAATTCCAAACTGCTCCGCCGTGAGGATCGCCTTCCACTCCTCCTCCGTCTTCACGATCTCAAACGCCTTCTCGGCCGCCGCCGCGCCCCCCGGCCAGAGATCAAAAAATCTTCCCGCAATCCCGAATGCCACCCCCGCCGTAATCCCCCCCTTCAAAAAACGCCTCCGATCCATCGGCCCCTCCTTTTGAACTCAATGCTTCTTCATCAGATCCCAATCATAAAACCAACTGAGATAAAATTGGAGCTTGTTCGACCTCTCTCCCAAGTTCGGAAATCGCTCCCAGTAATAGTCGACCCCCAATCTGAACGGCGGCTTTTTCAATTCCAACCCGACCGCCTCCCCATAGGCGTTATAAAAGTCCCGATTTTCATTGCGGAGCCGATATCGGAACTCTAAAAAAGTATTCAATGTGATCCCGCCGGGAAGCTTAACCCAATCGATCCCCTGGTTGATAAATCCCATCGCCCCCGCGCCGACCAGGCGATCGTGGTCATAGGACAACTGCCCCCACGTGGAGCCGGGGAGACCTTCGATACCCCATGCCGGAGCGGACGAGAAGAGCGCCAGCGTCAGGAGGGAGGCCGCTAAAAACCGGCACGCCGCCCGAGTTCCGATGTCGTCTGTCTGTTTCACAAAACACCTCCGTTTATCGCTTCCCTTGTTAGAGGGGATGGCGCGTTCAATGTGCCCGTGTCGCGTTCTCCGGAGCAACGACCCATTTTTGATCTTTTCCTCGTAAGTAATATTCGGGGTCGACCTTCACCAATTCAATTCCCTGGTTTTCAGAAACGAAATCGGTCCTTGGCACGCTTTCAATCCATTCGGGCGAGACGAACGAATCCCGGAACGGATCGTTCTTCAAAAACGCCGCCAGCATATAAGAAAGAGAGAGATAGCTGGTCGGCGCCGAGATGATTCGAGAGGGCGCCTGAGGAATTCCCTTTCCGATCAATTTGATCCCGACCGGGACGGCCGTTATTTGAGGAAGGGGGATCTCCCGCAGCCCCGGCCCTTGGATCGTGGAGCCCCGCAAGGCCACTCCATGCTCCGGGACAAAAAGAACGATCGTATTTCTCCCGGAAGAGGCGATCCGATTAAAAATCCGGGTAAAGTCGCCGAAAAGTTCTTGGACAGATTCCTTATACTGAGCCGTCCGGTCCCGTTTCCACCACTCCGGATCGCCGACCCGATGCGCGCCGTCGTGTAGGCTGATGGTGTTGTAGTAGATCATGAAGGGCCCCCCCTTCCCCTCTCTCATTTGCCACCCCTTTTCAACCGTGGCGTAGTCGTCATAAATCGGAGATCCGTCAAAGTTGTAAGCCTGAATAGGAAGGTCCGACGGGAACACGGGAGGAGGCAGATGCCCCCATTGTTGCGCCTCCTCCGCGAAACGGCTGTAGCGGCCGTCGTGATTGAGGATAAACGCGATTTCATATCCTCGCGCGCGAAGCCCTTCCGTCGGATAGCATTCTCCCGAAGCGTCATGGTAAAGGGCGTCATGGCTTGTTTGCCCGCAATTCGCCCGCAAGAGCCGAATGGCGGAGGGATTGCTGTAAGTGGTGACCGAATTGAAATGGGTGAACACGTAATCGAATTGTTTCAAGAAGGGATCGCTTTCGAGCCCAGCCGTCTTGAGGTCATCCCAGGACAAAGAGCAGACGTGCAATATCAGGATATCGAAATCGGGAGGGACCGGATCGGTCTGATCGAAACGGACCACCCGCTTCGACTCGGATTGATAAAAGCGATCCAATTGTCGATCGACCCCGTTTTGTGGTCGCCCGATCTCGCCGATCGGAACGATGAGAAGGAAAACGAGGATAACGGGGGTCAATCGGATTCGGTTTTTCGCCGCGGCGCAGAGAAGAAAAAGGGAGATCAGCGCCGCGACCTCCCACATATTGAAGAACCCCAAGACGAACCGGGCCACATATCCTCCAGAAGGGATCCCCTCTTTTTGAATAAAGCCCAAGACATCCCAAATGGGGGGAAGCCAGGAATCGCGCCAGAGGAGGAGGAGGGCCAAAACGACATTCAAGAAAGAGCGAAGGAAGACGAAGGAACGGGAGGATCGAATCCCCTTCGGCGAAGGAAGAATAAGAAATAGAAGAAAGAGCAGGTTCAATAAAACATGCAACCGGATAAATCCTCTAAAGTATAAATAGAGCTTGGCGATGAAATAAAACGTCCACAAACCCATTTCTTATTCCCCGATCATCGAAGGTCCGCCGGCGCTTCTTAATAATGAGAGCGGGAGCATCGTGGCGCGCCGACCTTCAAGGTTACACCCAAGAAGAGAGATCCAAATCTTTCCGCTCGAGAAACCGAACGCCGTAGACCTCCTCTTTTTCATTTGTCTTTCTATATCGGACAATCTCTCCCCGAACCCCCGCAATCAACTGGTCGCGATGATAAAGGTGGATCATCACCTCTTTGCCAAGAATCGCATCGCCGACCTCCCCGGACCCCTCCCGATCCAACGGAACGCCGTAATCTTGCGCTTGAGGGCCTACTTTAATACGGATCGAAAGACCGCTGTCGCTGAGGTTCTGTGTGACCCCTCTGAAGACGATCCCCGGTAGGATCATCTCGCAGGCCATCTTTTTTTCGAGACGGGGCGCGGTTCGCCGGAGGGCCTTCTCCTTCACGAAGGCCCGGACCGAGGAGGTCGCGATGTCGGCGAAAGAATGCCATACGCTTAAGGTCGTTTGATGCGTCTGATCCCAAGAGGTGGGAGAACTGTACATTTGACGGATGACGCTCTGGCGCTGCGCCTCGGTGATTTTTAAGAATCGGATTCCGATGCTGTCGCCGCCCGACGCCGTCCGATCATGACGGATGACCTCTCCGGAGACCTCCGTCGTCTCCCCAAAATCGCCGATCAATCGGAGATGCACCCGCGGCGGGAGGCCCCCCGATCGATCCATCGCTAAGGAAAGACCGCTCTCGCTTAAATCGACCGTCCTTCCCGATAAGATTTTATCGTTAAACTCCAACTCGCAAGGAATCCGCCGGAGAAGGCGAGGCGACGCGCGCTTCTGAGGGCGTTCGCGGGCGACGCCGATCGCGGCGGTCAAAATGATCAGATTATAGATGGTCCAAAAACCGCTCAGCAGGGCCGCCCCGAGATCTAAGTCGTGATGGAGCAATCGATAGCCGCCAACGCTCAGCCCCGCGAGGAGAAGGATCGAAAGGATAAGATGGGGAGAGACGAAAGCCCAATCGAGCCGCGCCTCGTCAACCTGTGTCCCTTTGGGGGTAACACGGAAGACCACCCCCTCCGGCCGGATCAAGGCGACGAGCGCCGTCCAACTGATAAAAAAACACATGACCGTCTCATAGACGTCGGACCAGAAGGGATTCCGGTATTTTCGGCTCATCAGGGTAAAGGCGACGAATGACGTAATGTAATAAGGAAGGTAATACGTTAAAAGGGCGGGGACCGCTGCCAACAAAGGAGGACGGTTGAGCAAAAAGTAAGAAAGAGGGGCAATGAGGTAGACCAGACGGGGCCAGCCGTGGAAGAAATAGAAGATCGATGCGAGATAATGAACCCGCTGCATGAAGGTCAGCCCCGATTTCAAGAGGGGATTGTCGAGGATAAAGAGCTGAATCCCTCCCCGTGTCCAACGCTGGCGTTGCAGGAGGTAGCTCCGATAGCTCTCCGGCGCGAGACCGGCCGCCAGAATCTTGTTTAGATAGACGGAGCGGTGGCCTTTCGCATGAAGCGCCATACTCGTGTGAAGATCTTCCGTCAAGGTTCTCGACTGAAACCCGCCGATCTCTTCCAGCGCCGAACGCCGAAATACCCCTCCGCTCCCGGCGAAGAAACTGGCGTTGAAACCGTCCTTTCCAGGCTGAATCACATAAAAGAAAAGGTCTTGCTCGTTCACGATATTCCGTTCCAGACGCAAGTTCCGCTGAAACGTGTCGGGATTATAAAAATAATGGGGGGTCTGAACCAGGGCGACCTTGGGATCTTCAAAGAAGCCGACCGTCTCCTTGAGAAACGTCCGGACAGGGAGATGGTCGCAATCCATCACCATCACAAAATCGCCGTGGGAACGGCCGAGGCCCTTATTGAGGTTTCCCGCCTTGGCGTGTTCATTGGTCGGCCTGGAGAGATAGTGGCAGCCGAGCAATTCGGTGGTGCGCTTTACCTCTTCCCGGCGTCCGTCGTCCAAGACATAAATCTTTTTTCGGTCGGACGGATAGTCGAGGGCGGCGCAGGCGACCAGGGTGCGATGTAAGATGTCGATCGATTCGTTATAGATGGTCACAAAGATATCGACGGTCGGAAGCGCCGTTTCCTGCAGTGGAATTCCATCTCGGTCGGTCGGTTTGACGATCTGAAGATAAAAAGAGAGGACCGCCAAGAAACCGTAGATCTCGGCCAGGTAGACCGTCAGACTGATCCCCGCGCTGAAGGGATCCTCCATGTTGAGGGTATGGAATCCGCGCCAGTAAAGGTATCGAAGCCCCAGAAGGAGACTGATCCCCCCCACGATCCACTTCGTCCGATGGAAACGGGTCTGTTTTTTCCTCATCAAGAGTGCCAGCGACGCTTGTTCGATAAAAAGATCATTCCAGCGGGTTCCTAAAAAGTAAAGGTCAAACGTTCCGTTAAAAAAGCCGCCTAACTCGCGGGGGGGGGGAGATGGCCGTGGCGCAGGTTCCTCCTCCTTGATGCGGTGAAACCATAACGCGATTTCAGGCAAAATTCAAGGGGAGAAATGACTTTATCTTTTAGGGGGATATTTGGGGTTGTATCTTTACTTTTGACTTTTTGCTTTATTGAATCTCTCCAGGTGATATTCCCCGCCCCTTGGGGCGTTTGGATGCTTTTAATGCCCCACTGCTTGCGGCGGGGCAGTTCATTTTCCAGACGCGATATTTCAACTTGCAATCCAGGCTGTGGAATAGTATAGATCTAATCTGGCCGGCGACGCTTTCGCTTATGGAGCGCCGTTAAAATAGGTCTCCTGAAGCTAAATTTACGGCGTTCAATTAATCTTTCGCGCCGGGGCCTATTTTAATGGAAAGGCGCGATTCGCCATCAGCATTCTTACGATCATTGAGGAAACGATGAGACGGGTCTTTTATTTATTCCTGATGGCGATTGTTTTCCCCCTTTCCGGGTGTCAATCGTTACCCCCGTCTCAAAGAAACCCGCCCCAGCAGCCTCTTCAGCCATCCCCTGAGACCTTTAAAGTAGGCCCTCAAGCGGAAGATTACGGCGTTCCATTTATAGAAAACGCGCGTCTGGGCGATGCGGCGGCGATTCAATCACTTTTGGCTGGCGGCGTCGATCCGAATGTCAAAGACAATGAAGGGAGAACCGCTTTAATCGTCGCGGCGGCCGGCGGCCACACGGATATCGTCACGCTGCTGTTGGACAACGGGGCGGATACCGGCATTGCAACGGGTGATGGGATGACTCCCTTGATGAATGCCGTATCTAAGAGGCATCTCGATATCGCGCAGATTCTGCTTGAGCATGGCGCAGATATGAATCGAAAGGATAGCAGCAACGTCGGCGCGCTTGGTTTGGCTGCCAGGGCAAATAGCATGGAGATCGTCCATCTCTTGATGTCCAGAGGGGTTGCGTTTAGTTTGGAGGACGCAGGGGAGCTCTTAACCATGGCCTCCTTGCGAGGGCGTCATGACATTATTGAATTCTTTATCGGGAGAGGGATCTCGATCGACACGTTGGACGGAACGGGAAATAATGCGCTGATCTGGGCCATCGGCGGCGGCCGGCTGGACGCCGTCCAATTTCTGTTAAAGAAAGGGGCGAATCCCAACATCCGGAATACGGCCGGAATGAGCGCGCTGATGCTTGCCGTCGCGGGAGGTTCTCCCGATATCGTAAAAATCCTCATTGAAAGCGGCGCGGATGTGAACGCAAGGGCGCGGAACGGTCTGTCTGTATTGGGATTGACCGGCCAATTAAAAAAACAAAACCCCGAAATCATCCAGATTCTGAAAGGGGCCGGGGCGACGGAATAGGACTGCGATTGAATGGAGGGGAAGAGTGAGAACAGGCTTTTACCGGATCGGTTTGATCGTTTTTCTGATCGGTTTCTTTTTCGTTTCGAACGCGCCGGCCCAAGAGGAAATTTTCAGTGAAAAGACCGGGCGCTTCGTTGACCACTACAATAAAAAGGAATTCGCCGGTTTGGTTGATCTCTTCCATTTTCCCGAGGAATATACGGCAGCGGAAATGAAAGCAGATAAAGAGGCCCTTCGCAAAACGCTGAAACTCTACTTTGATGAATTCGGCAAAATCACCGGTTTTGAAAAGATGGAGAATCCTCCCTTCCACTATTTCGTGACGATCGGCAGCGCCGATATTCCCTATTGGCAGAAAAATCCCGAGGGAGACAAGATCACATACAGAGTGAAATTTTCCCAGGAAGGCGAGGGCTTTCTCGTGTTGGTTTTCAGTTACATTTTAAAAGAATGGGAAATCAGGCAGGTGAATTACGGTCTTCCAGCCGATCGGCCTCAATCGGAGAAAAGAATCTCAACTATTTTTCAAAAGTGGCAAAAATTGATGGCGCAGTAACGGCCGTGGGGTGGTAAAGAGCAGGAAGGCAAGCAACGGCAGGATTGGAGGATCAAACGCAAAGGAGAAGTCAGAGATGTTTCCCCACCTGTCATTGGGCACGTCAAGATTTTACCCCCAACTGTGAAGCAAGCCGATGGAGCCTCCTATCGAAGGTCCAGAGTGGCGTTTTACTTAATAACGCTGAAGCCAGCAAATGTGTGTCAACGTATCCTAATCCCTTTCCCATCAGCCGGTGGTTTTCGATAAATTTCATCACCTCTTCATGTTCTACTTGGGGCGCCGTGGGGAGGGCCTCCAGGAGAGAGAGAATTTCGATCCGGTTCTTAAGGTTTCCGCAAGCGAGTTCACCGATGATGAACGGATGACAGACGACATCGGCGTCATTCAACAACAGCTCAAGCCCGGTCTTTCCTTCCCGCAGATGGGCCACCCACACCGACGTGTCGACGAGGACCATTCTACTTGCTTGCCATTCTTCTGCGAGGAATCGTCTTCAATCTCTTTTCGGCGCCGCCGAGTTCGGCAAGTCTCTTGCTGCTTTCCCTGGCGATCAACGCTTCCAGCCCCAGTCTAACGAGGGAGGTCTTTTCTTTGATCTTGGTCAATTTCGACGCTTTGTTCAGTAACTCATCGTCGATGTTTAAAGTTGTTCTCATGCCGCGGCCCTCCCAAAGATTCGTTTTTATATGCATTATTATGCTGTTTCAATGCATATCTGTCAAGGCGACCCATAACGCCTCCCAAACCGCTGCGGTATCAGAAAACGTCGAAGAACGGAAGCGGTATGCGGATGGAGGGCCAAAGAATATCAAGATTCAAGACCCGGCCCCACGGTTTGTTCTTTGCTGACTTTTTACGAGACCATCAAAAGTACTCTGACCCCAATTATTGGTTCTTGCGGAACCTGATTCTTCCTCAACCTTTTTTCCGATCTGATCGCGCACCTGTCTGATCTTCATTACCAGTAGTATCATGGTGGAAATGCATCTAACAGGCAGTTGAAAAAGTATCTATTTGTGTGTTAGGCCGTCATTCCCGCGAAAGCGGGAATCCAGAAGTGATGGTCTCGTAAAAAGTCTATTTTGTCACCCTGAACCCTTCGCTGTCATGCTGAACGAAGTGAAGCATCTGCTTGCCTGCGACTCAGGACAGGCTCCGTGAAGGGTCTTTCTAG
>Ga0080064_1003261_pt1 | contig 24175 bp, 22 predicted proteins | sample Subgrocontami54m_FD_69260 | JGI IMG/M metagenome (GOLD analysis project Ga0080064, IMG submission 69260) | Subsurface groundwater microbial communities from S. Glens Falls, New York, USA - GMW46 contaminated, 5.4 m (SPADES assembly) (version 2) ...
TGACGGGCCTGGCGGAGCACCTGGTGGCCGCGCTGAAGCCCGGAGGACGGCTCGTCGCCGGCGGCATCCTCGATCAATTAGCCCCGGCCCTGCGGGAGCGATTCGAGAGTCTGGACGCGCGCGTGCTCAAAGTGGCCGCGGAGAGCGACTGGCGCGTGATTGTCGCGCAGCGCAACGGGCCATAACGTGCACCGGTTCTTCGTCCCCACGGACATCCTCGGCGGCCCGACGGTCGCGCTGCCCTCCGACCAGGCGCGGCAGATAGCCCGCGTCCTGCGTCTACGCACCGGCGATTCCGTGCTTCTGCTGGACGACCAGGGCTGGCAATACCCCGTCGAGCTTGCGAAGGTCGCGGCCACGGGCGTCCAGGGCAGGGTGCTCGGACGGGAGCCTGCTCCGCCGGAGCCGCGGCCCAGCATCACGCTCTATCAGGGTACGCTGAAGGCCGACAAGTTTGAGTGGGTGCTGCAGAAGGGCACGGAGGTCGGAATAAGCGCCTTCGCGCCGGTGGTATGCGCACGCTCCGTCGCGCGGGAGGCGCACGATACCTCGGCCAAAGCGGCCCGGTGGCGGCGCATTCTGCAGGAGGCCGCGGAGCAGTCCGGTCGGGGGCGCGTCCCCCGCCTGCTGTCGTCCGTGCCGTTCGATAAGGCGTGGGAGAGTGTCGAGGGACTGTCCCTGCTCCCCTGGGAGAGGGAGCGCCAGACAGGGCTGCGCCGGGCGCTGGCCGAGCGTCTGCCTTACAGCAAGGGCAGCGACTACCCGCCGGTCAACCTGTTCATCGGTCCGGAGGGCGGCTTCACGCCGGACGAGGTGGAGACGGCGACGCGCCATGGCGCCGTGACGGTGACACTCGGCGACCGCATCCTGCGCGCGGAGACGGCGGGGGTCGTGGCCGCCGCCGCGGTGCTCTACCACGTCGGAGAGCTGGGCGGCTAGCGGACCAGCCCCGTCCCCGTCCCGATGAAGTAGAGGCCCAGGAGCAAGAGGAAAGCGCCGCAGGCGACGGAGATGCCCCTGTAAACGGCGTCGCTCATGAGGCGGCGCCCGCCAGCGACGGCGAGGGCGACCACCCCGAACCACGCCAGGTCGGCGAGGATGTGCCCGCCGAAGAACGAGGCGAGTCCCGCCATGCCGCTTTTGAGCGACCACACCAGGTAGCCCAGCCCGATGGTGGCCCACCAGAGGCTCCAGTACGGGTTCGCCAGGCTCACGAGAGCGCCCGCCAGCACCAGGTTGCGTCCGCCGCCCTTCGACCCGCCGTCCTGCGACGCGGGAGCCAGGGACAGTGCCCCGGGCCTGCGCACCATCTGGACTCCCAGCCACACTAGGAACAGCCCGCCCAGCACACTGATCACCGCGACCAGTGTCCCCTGGTCAAGGAACTGGCTCAGCCCCAGCGCCAGCGCCACGACGAGCGCGAATTCCAGGATGCCGTGCCCCAGAACGATGAGAGGGCCCGCCCAGAACCCGTGACGCGCCGCCTCGCGAATGTCCAGCGTGAGCATGGGCCCCGGCGACATGGCGCCGGACAGCCCGACCACGAACGACGTGCCGAATATGAGCGCCAGCGTCGCCTCCGGCATGGCGTTCACTGCGGGATATCCCGCCACTCCGGACGGGGCGCCCGCGTCATCAGCTCCATCGCGGCCTGCCGGGGCTCGGCGCCCTCGAACAGGACGCGGTAGGTCGTCTCCGTGATGGGCATTTCAATTTTAAGCTCTCGGGCCAGCCGACGCGCCGCAGCCGTCGTGTCCACGCCCTCCGCCACGTGATGCATGCCCGCCAGGATGTCCACCAGACGCCGCCCTTTGGCAAGCTCCGTGCCCAAGTAGTGGTTGCGGCTCAGCGGGCTTGAGCATGTGGCGATGAGGTCGCCCATGCCAGCCAGACCAGCAAAGGTCAGGGGCGCGGCGCCCATCGCGACGCCCAGCCGCGTTATCTCCGCCAGGCCGCGCGTGATGATGGCGGCCTTCGCGTTGTCCCCATAGCCCAGTCCCTCGCACATGCCCGTTCCCAACGCGATGATGTTCTTGAGAGCGCCGCCCAACTCCACGCCGATGACGTCCGTGCTGGTGTACACGCGGAAGAGCGGGCTGATGAAGACCTGCTGGGCCTGCCTCGCCACGGCCTCGTCCGGGGCGGCCACCACCGCCGTGGCGGGCAGCCCTTTGACGATCTCCTGCGACAGGTTGGGGCCGGACAGCGCCACGATGCGCGCATGGAGGACGGGGGGCAGCTCATCCCGCAGCACCTGCGTCATGCGTTTGCCCGTGTCCACCTCCAGCCCCTTCGTCGCGCTGACGATCAGGGCGCCGGGCGGCAGGTGCGCGCGGACGGCGCGGGCGTTGGCGCGCAGCGTCTTCGACGGAACGGCGAACACCACGGTCTCCGCGTCGACGCAGGCGTCAGCCAGGGAGTTGGTGACGCGCAGGCGGTCGGGGAACGGAAAGCCCGGCAACAGTCGTTTGTTCTCGCGGTCGGCGGCTAGGCGGCTGGCTTCATCCGGCGTGCGCGCCCAGAGGGCCACGTCCTGCCCTTTCCGGGCCAGGATGATGCCGAGGGTGGTCCCCCAGCTTGTCGTTCCGATAATGACGACGCGGGACATTGCGTCCTCCCCAGCGTTCGCCGCGGACTACCGGGACTCCGAGTCCGATCGGGTCTGAGGCCGTGGACTGCACGAGGCTTCAGGGCCCGACGCGGGCGCCCCGCCTTGCGGGGCGGGCTGGCCCAGCTTGTGCTCGGCGCCCGCCAGAATTCGCATGATGTTGTCCCTGTGCCGCGCGATGATGATGGCGGAGCCGACCACCAGGTACACCGCCGTCTCCCACGGACGGGCGCCGGTCACCAGAGAGACAAGGCCCACGACAAGGCCCACGCCAACGCCCAGGACCGACCCCAAGGAGACGTACCGAGTCAGCGCCACCGCAAGCACCCACGCGGCGAGGCCTCCGGCGCCCACCTCCCACATGACGACGAGGACGGTGCCGATACCCGTGGCCACGCCCCGTCCACCGCGAAATTGCAGGTACACCGGCCAGTTATGGCCTATGACGGCCGCAAGTCCGGCGAGCGCCTCCCCCGGCACGCCCGTCCCCAGCGCCCGCGCCAGCAGAACAGCCAGGGCGCCCTTGCCCACGTCCACGGCCATCACCACGGCGGCCCACCCGAAGCCCAGCTTGCGCGCGACGTTAGTCGCGCCGGTGCTCCCGCTGCCGTGGTCGCGCACGTCGAAGCGGCCCACGAAACGGCCCACGAGATAGCCCGTCGGGAAGGCGCCCAGAAGGTACGCCAGCAGGCCCGCGAGCGCAATCATCATGACGACGGCTCACTCCTCGCCCGAAACACCAGCCGAAGAGGGGTCCCAGCGAACCCAAATGCTTCCCGGATGGTGTTCTCCAGGAACCGCTTATAGGAGAAGTGGACCAGCTCAGGGTCATTAACAAAGAAGACGAAGGTCGGAGGGCTGACCGCGGGCTGCGTCGCATAGTAGATATGCAGGCGCCGTCCTTTGACCGGAGGAGGCACGTGCCGGGCCGCGGCGCGCAACAACATCGTGTTCATGAGACTGGTGGACACGCGTCGGGTCCGCTCCTGATAGACCTCCCGCGCCTGGGCCAGCAGCTTGTCAATACCCTGGCCGGTCAACGCCGACACGAAAACCACGGGCGCCCACGGGGCGAACCGGAATCGGTGCCGCACAATGGCCGTAGCCTTTTCCTCGTCGAGGTCAAGCTTCTCCGCCAAGTCCCACTTGTTCACGACCAGCACCAGGCCCCTGTACGCCTCCAGCACGTAGCCCACCACGTGGGCGTCCTGGGCCGTGCCCAGCTCCGAGGCGTCCAGCACCAGCAACGCCACATCCGCCCGCTCTATGGCCTGCATGGCGCGCAGGACGCTCGCGCGCTCCACGCCCGGCTCCACGCTGCCAGCCCGTCGAATGCCCGCCGTGTCCAGCAGGACAACGGGCTCGCCTTTGAAGACGAACTCCGTGTCAATCACGTCCCGGGTAGTGCCCGGCACGTCGCTCACGATGGAGCGTTCTTCTCCCAATATGGTGTTCAGCAGCCTGGACTTGCCGACGTTGGGACGGCCAACGATGGCCAGCTTCATGGCCTCCTTCTCCGGCTCCTCCGGAGGCGCGGGAGGCAGACGCTCGATAACCTGGTCCATCAGGTCCGACACGCCGATGTTATGGTACGCGCTGATGGGCAGCGGCTCCCCCAGGCCGAGGGCGTAGAACTCCACCGTGTTCTGCCGCCGCGTCTCGTTGTCCGCCTTGTTGGCGACCAGGATGACCGGCTTCTGGGACCTGCGCAGAATCTCCGCGACCGCCAGGTCGTCGGCGGTCAGGCCGTCCCGCGCGTCCACCAGGAACACCACCACGTCCGCCTCCCTAATGGCTGTCTCCGCCTGCTCCTTGACCTGAACGCGCAACCCGGGCGTCGGCTCGGCCTCTATGCCGCCCGTGTCCGTCAGAGTGAAACGCCGGTCCGCCCAACTGGTCTCGGCGTTGACGCGGTCGCGCGTCGTGCCCGCGACGTCCGCCACAATGGCGACGCGCGCCCCGACCAGGCGGTTGAACAGGGTGGACTTGCCGACGTTGGGACGGCCAACTAAAGCAACAATGAGTTTACGCATGAACAGTCCTGACAGCGGCTAGGAAGGCCCGACTTCGCCAGCTCCATCCCCCAGGCTTTCCAGGAGAAGCGCCTTCTGTATATGCAGGCGGTTTTCCGCCTGGTCGTACACCACGGACTGAGGATGATCAAGAATGTCCGCGGTAATCTCCTCGCCCACGTGGGCGGGAAGAGGATGCATGAAGAGCGCGCCAGGGCGGGCTTTGGCCAGTGTCTTGTCCGTCACCCGGTACGGCGCGAAGGCGGCGCGGCGGCGCTCCGCCGAGTCTTCCTGGCCCATGCTCACCCATACGTCCGTATACACAACGTCCGCGTCCCGCACAGCGACATCCGGATCGTCCGTGCATTCGATCCGCGCGCCGGCGCCCTCGGCGTACGTGCGGGCGCGGCGCAGCACGTCGTCGCTCAGCCAGTAGCCCTTCGGCGACCCGATGCGGAAGTTGGCGCCAAGCATTGTCGCGCCCAGCGCGAGGCTGGCGGCGCAATTGTTGCCGTCGCCCAGGAACGCAATGGTCAACCCCTTGAGAGCGCCCTTTCTCTCGTTGATGGTCATCAGGTCCGCCAGAGCCTGACAGGGGTGCTCCACGTCCGAAAGTCCATTGATGACCGGCACTTTCGCATACCGGGCCAGCGTTTCCACGTCCTTGTGGGAGTACACCCGCGCCACGATTCCATCAAGGTAACGCGAGAGCACTTTAGCTATGACCTGGGCGGACTCACGCGTGCCCAGTCCCACCTCGGACTGAGAGAGGTAGATGGCCCGGCCGCCCAGATGGTACATGGCGACGTCAAAGCTGACCCGCGTGCGCATGGACGGCTTCTGGAACAGCAGGCCAATAGTACGGCCGCTCAGGACATTGCTGCGCACCCCCTTGAGCGTTCCCGCCGAACGGATGAGCCGCAAGATGTCCCGAGAGGTGAGGTCGGATATGGAGAGCAGGTGGGAGACTTTCCGTGACATGCCGGTAGTATAGCACACGAGGGGTGAAACGACTACGAAAACAGCTACGCCCGCTGTATACTTGCGTCATGTCCTCTCTCACACCACCCCAGGAGCGCCGCTTCTGGGGACTCACACCCAACGTCTTCTTCCTCGGCGTCGCGTCCCTGCTCATGGACATGTCCGGCGAGATGATTCAAAACCTGCTGCCTCTCTTCCTCGCCAACGTGCTGGGGGTGAAGGGGACTGTCATCGGACTGGTGGAGGGCGTGGCGGAGGGCACGGGCATCCTGCTGCGCACCGTCAGCGGATGGGTGAGCGACAGGACGGGCAAGCGCAAGCTGCCGACGACGCTGGGCTACGCGCTGGCGGGCGTGGCCCGGCCCTTCCTTGTCATCGCCCAGTCGTGGTCAGCGGTCATGGCGATTCGCTTCGTGGACCGGTTGGGGAAGGCCGCGCGGTCGGCGCCGCGGGACGCCCTGCTGGCGGACTCCGTGGCGCAAAGCGAGAGAGGGAGGGCCTTCGGCTTCCATCGGGCGATGGACACGGCGGGGGCGATGGCGGGACTGCTCATGGCGGCGGGCGTGGTGTACCTGGCCCAGGGAAACGCGGACCTGTTGCAAGAGGGCACCTTCCGCATCATCGCGGGGATTGCGCTTGTCCCGGCCCTGCTCGCGGCGCTGGTGGTCGCGGTCGCGGTGCACGAGCCGCGCCGCCATGCCGCACGGCAACCGGCCCATGCGTCTAACGCTTCGCCCCCCGCGAACACGTACCGCGCAGGGAATCGGACTTTCGCCCTGTTTCTGGGCACGGTCGCCCTGTTCTCGCTGGGCAACGTGAGCATAGTGTTCTACATCCTGCGCGCCCAGACCCTCGGCCTCACGGTGATTCAGGTCCTGTTGCTGCTGGCGGCGATGAACGCCCTGTACACGGGCGTTGCGTACTACGCGGGCAAAGCGTCGGACAAGGTGGGCCGCAGGACGGTGCTTGCGACGGGGTGGGCGGTTGCGGGCGCTGTCTCTCTGGGGTTTGGCCTGGCGCACATGGAATGGCAGGTGCTGGCGCTGTTTGTCCTGTACGGGGCTTTCCTGGGGCTGACTGACGGGACGAGCCGCGCGCTTGTGGCGGACCTGGTGCCTTCGGCCCGGCGCGGCTCTGCGTACGGCTTGTACTACGTGGCGGCGGGCCTGCCCGTGCTGCCCGCGGGCCTGATCGCAGGGTTCCTCTGGCAGGAGGTCAGCCACGCGGCGCCATTCCTGGTGAGCGCGGCGACCTCCCTGCTCTCGACGGCCCTGCTGCTTACGCTGGTGCCGCCGCTCGTGGAGAGTCCTACTCGAAGCGCTTCAAATAAGCGTTAGGATCGAACTGCTTGGTCTCTTTTTCCAGGTTGTGCAACACCTGGTCCAGCGCGGGACGCTGCGTCTCGTACCAAATACCCAGATGCGGCTTCTCCTCGGTTATCGCCATCCCCATTGCCTTCTGAAGATCACCCTTGTCCCAATCGGCGGGCAGATCGCTCACCTGAGCGTCATAGAAGCTGTACGTGTTGTTGAACTCCGTGCAGGGGCTGATGACGTGGATGAACGAGAAGCCCTTGTGCTTGATGCCCGCCACGAAAAGGTCGGCGAGCATCTTGGGCTTGGCGGAGTAGCCGCGGGCCACGAAGGTCGCGCCGGCGGAAAGCGCCGTCAGAAGCGGATTGATGGGCTTGGTCGCCACGCCGTAGGGCGTTGACTTGGTCACCTGCCCGACTTTAGTCGTGGGTGAAGCTTGGGCCTTGGTCAGGCCGTATATCTGGTTGTCCATGCACACAGTGGTCAGGTCAAGGTTGCGGGACGCCGCGTGGGGAAAGTGCCCCGCGCCAATGGCGAACATGTCGCCGTCGCCGCCCATCACCATGACCGTCATGTCCGGACTGGAGAGCTTGACGCCCGTAGCCATGGGAAGCGCCCGGCCATGCAGGCTGTGGATGCCGTAGGTCGAGAGGAAATACGGGATGCGGCTTGAGCACCCGATGCCCGAAACGATCACCACCCGCTCCGTCCGGAGCTGGAGGTCGGCCAGAGCCTTATAGGTCGCCGAGAGGACGGCAAAGTCGCCGCACCCGGGGCACCAGGTGGGCTTGACGTCGCTCTTGTAGTCTTTAACGGTGAGAGTTGCTGCGCTGCTTACCATTGCTGGCCACCTCTTCTATCTTCTTGAAGATCTCCCCGGGCGTGAACGGGAGTCCTGCGTATTTGTTAAGCTGCACGATATCGGTGCCAAGGATTGACCGGAGATAGTGCGCGAATTGCCCGCTGTAGTTCAACTCCGGAACAATGACATGCTCCACTGAGTTGATGAACTTCTTGATGTCGTCCACCTGCAAGGGGCTGATAATCTTGGGGTGAAGCGCCGCCACCTTGTAACCACTTGAGTTCGCCCGGTCCACTGCCTCCTCTATCACACCCTCCGTCGAACCCCAGCCGATGACGCCAATCGTGGCGTCCGTCGCGCCATGCCGCGGAAGCTTCCCCATGTCATTCATGGCGCCGTCCATCTTGCGGAAGCGCTTAGGCATCATGATGATGTGAGACTGGAGAGGGGTGTCCACGTGGCCCTTCTCGTCGTGCTCCAGGCCGGGCGCCACGTAGGCGCCGCCGGCCATGCCGGGCTGGGATATGGGCGACGCCCCGTTCTCCGTCACCAGATAGCGCCGGTACTGCTTGAGCTCTTCGGCGGTAGGCTTGAGCCTCTCCTCCACGTGAACCCGGGAGGAATCCGGCTTGAGCATGGACTCGGTGCGATGCGACAACGACTGGTCGGAGAGGAAGATGGCGGGCATCTGGTACTTCTCCGACAGGTTGAATGCGTCAATGATGCGGAAGTAGGCGTCCTCCACCGAACCGGCCGCGATGACGATGCGCGGGAAATCGCCGTGGCCGCCGTAGAGGGCGTGGTTCAGGTCCGCCTGCTCCAGCTTTGTCGGCATGCCGGTGCTGGGGCCCGCCCGCTGGGAGTCCACAATCACGCATGGCGTCTCCGACGTGCTGACCCAGCCCATGAACTCGGTCATCAGGGACAGGCCCGGGCCGGATGTTGCGGTCATGGACTTGAGGCCGCCGAACGAGGCGCCCGCCACCATGCCGATGGCGGCCATCTCGTCCTCCGCCTGGAGGCTGACGCCGCCGAGCTTGGGAAGCTCCTTGGACATGGTCTCCAGAATCTCGGAGGCCGGAGTGATGGGATAGCCGGCGAAGAACCGGCAGCCCGCGGCCAGCGCGCCCGCGGCGATGGCGTCGTTGCCGCTCAGCACCAGACGGCCTATCTTCTCGACGGGGGTCAGAAAGTACGAGTCGCGCTTCTCCACCTTCTTGGTGGCGTACTCGTAGCCGGTGTACAGGGACTTGAGGTTCAAGTCCAGAAGCTCTGGGCGACGGGCGAACCGCCCGCGGATGAGGCCCTCAAGAGATGACGGCTCAAGGCCGAAGAGCCCGGCCAGAAAGCCGGTGACGATGACGTTCTTGCCACGGAAGAAGTCCAACTCCTTGCGAGCGATGGAGTTGAACGCGATGGGATACATCACGATGGCGCTGTTCTCTTCCGGCGTGACCGTATCCGGGTCGTAGATGAGCACGCCGCCCTTGTTAATGAGGTGCTTGTGGTTGTAGTAGCCCTCCGCGTTGAACGCCACGAGCACGTCCACGCCGTCGCCCATGGAGCGGACGTGATGCGCGCCAACCCGCACCTGGTACCAAGCGTGGCCGCCCTTGATCTCGGCGGGATAGGTGCGGAAGGTGAAGACGTGATAGCCGGTGCGCGCGGCGCCCTGAGTGAAGATGTCGCCGGTGGAGATGACGCCTTCGCCGCCTTCACCGGCCAGCCGGATGATGATCTCGTTTGTTTCCATAGCTACCCCTGTGTTACCGGGGCACTCGGGACATATCTTCGCGGAAACGCACCCAAGGCTCCGGAGGTTCCTGAATCGATGAACTACCTGAGCCGAACGCGGGCGGTTTCCAAGGAGAAAAGCAAGGCGTGCGCCGCGCTACGCGCCATTTGGCGTGACGTGGCCCACAACGGACCAGCGCAGCGACGACGGCGTCGTAGGATATCGGGATGGGCCGTGCGGCCCGAAGTACCGGTCAAGTGTGGCATCTCCCGCAAACCGGAGGCGTTCCAAGCCACTCCTTACTGTAGCATACCGACACACTAGTGTCAAACCGCTTTTCGTCATATTGCATATGAAAAGGCCGCCGCGCGACGCTAATGCTAGTGTCCTGAATCCTCAGTCCTTTACAAAGTCGAGGTTTCTTCCAGGCAAGGTCATGTCCCCCAGGATGCAGATACCTCATCCCCTTGGCCCCCTCTCCTGCAGGAGAGGGGGAGTTTAAGTTATAGGGGACACCCCTATGACCCCGGCGGGGACTGCGTCCCCTGCACCCGCGTGTGGAGAGGGGTGGCGCGGCGGGCAGGGATTTGAATTGTTTCATATTTTTCGAGGGGCCTTTCCTATCTGGTGTTGCAATCTGTGGGGTCGGGTTACGGGTATTTGTTCCTGTTATGTCTGGTCGAGAGAGGGCCACGAACTGTCCCATGCGGGCGCTCGGGGCTTCGCGGATGCGGCGCGGCGCATCGCGGGGCAGTCTTGGTTTCGTTCCGTGTGGGCGACAGGGCAGACACGCAGGTCTGCCCCTACGAGGCCGATGACGGCGATTCCGTTGACAGGGTAGCGCGCGGTTATGGGGTGGGGCAAGGGGCGGGTGGCGGGGGACGGGTGGGGGTTGGGGATTAAGGATTGGGGATTGGTGTTACCTCACCCCCTGGCCCCCTCTTCCTTCGGCTTCGCTCAGCAGGCTCTATGACCCCGGCGGGCCGCAGGGCGGCCCCGCACCCCGCATACTTATGCAACTGATTTCCAACTCAGGACACTAGTTGGACCCGCTCGGATTCATGGACGGCTCAAATACCTCGTAGCGGTTGCGGCCGTTCGCCTTGGCGACGTACATGGCGGCGTCCGCGTCCCGCAGAACGTCCTCCGGTCGCTCATACTGCCGCGCCCCGCACATGGCGATGCCGATGCTGAACGTGGTCCGCACGGCGCTACCATTCACGTCGAACGGCGCGGCGATCGCTTTCAGGACGCGGTCCGACACCTGCTGGGCCACGGCCACACCCGTTGCGTTCGGCAGCAATATCGTGAACTCGTCGCCGCCGAGACGCGCGACGATGTCGCCCGCGCGCAGGCAGCCCTCAAGACGCCGCGCCACCGCGACGAGAAGCTGGTCGCCTTTGTCATGTCCAAGCGTGTCGTTGACGGCCTTGAATCTGTCCAGGTCCATGAAGAGCACGGCGTAGCCACCATCCGGCTTCTCCTTCACGTGCCGCATCGTCCGGCCCAGTTCCTCAAGGAACAGCGCGCGGTTCGGCAGGTCCGTCAGCTTGTCGTGGAAGGCCTCGTGGACAAGGCTGTGTTGCTGCTGCATGCGCTCCGTAACGTCCCGCGCAATGCCCTCCAGCGCGACGAGGTCCCCGCTGGCGCCATACACCGGAATGTTCCGTTCCTCCAGCCAGACCAGCGTTCCGTCCTTACGACGCCAACGCGCGACAAAAGGCTGGCCGAAGTTTCTCGGCGACGACTTCATGAGATCAAAGTCATCCGGGTGCACTATCTTGGCGTGCAGTTCAGGGTCGGCATAGAATTCCTCCGGCGTATAACCGATAATCGCGGTGGCGGAGGGGCTGACGTACTCATGGCCACGCGTCGGCGTCAAACGGTACCGGTAGATGAGGTCCTGCGCGTTCTCCGCAAGGCCCCGGAAGCGCGCTTCGCTGTCACGCAAACGTTGCTCAGCCTGCCGCGCCTCCGTCTCGCGCGCCTCGAGCAAGCGCACCATTTTATCGAAGGCGTGGGCAAGAGCGCCCATCTCGCCCGACCTGTATGGCCCGCCAGCGCGCGCGGAGAGGTCGCCGCTGGCGATCCGCGCCGTGGTGCGGACGAGTTGCTGGACAGGATGGACGATCAGTCGCTCCATTGACCACCACGTGGCCGCCAGCCCGACAAGAGAGCCCGCGACGACCAGCGCCAAGTCTCGCGCCAGCTCTGCGTCCAGCGGCCCATAGATGGACGCCGAGGCGACGCCGATCACCAGGTACAACTCGCCTCCGGGCGGCGTGCCGCGCAGCCGCGCGAAACCGAACAGGCGCGGCGTGCCCTCCAGCCCAACGGACTGCGCGCTACCTTCGCCCTTGTTCTCCAGGATGGCCCTGAACAGCGGCGTGCCGCCGGCTTCCTTGCCGACGAACGTCCCATCTCCCGGGTAGCGCACGACCACCGTGCCATCCGCGTCCAGAAGAGTGAGAGCCGCATAAGGCGGAAGACTGGCTTTGGACGCCAGTTGAGTGAGCCACGTGAGGTCCACGCCTGAGATCAATACGCCTTGAATGGCGCCAGCCTCGTCCACGATGGGATGCGCAATGGGAATCGTGGGCTTGCCGCTCGCACGGCCAATCTGATACTGGCCCACGGCGAAGTCGCGCGTCTGAATCGCCTGCTGAAAATAGTCCCTGTCCGCTGAATTCACCGGCCGCGCGAGAGGCACGGCGCTGCAGAAATTATTGCCGGACAGGTCCGCGACGGCGAAGTTCGTGTACAACGGGTACTGGCCGAGCAGGCGCGCAAGAAGCGCGTTGCACCGTTCAACGTGCTCGCGGCGCAACTGCGGAATCTGGGACAGAGAGGCAAGAAGATGACGGGCGCTCTCCAGCGTCTGCTCGTGCTGGGCCGCCGTAACGCGAGCGAGGAGCGCCACGTCATCCTCCGCGTTCCTTGCGGCGCGCTCGCGGCGCTCCAGGGCGGAATAGACCATGATCGCGAGCGCGCAGGCAAAAAGGAGGACAAGCAACGCCAGCAGCCGGACACGGATGCTGGAAAACCACGACCTGCTCATCGGCGCCTACCCCAGAGCCCCGATCCATCGGGGCGCGATCGCCTCAAGGGCCTATCCGGTAACCGTTCTCGCTCCAGGCTCTAAGGGATTGAGGCCCGCCCGCTATCCGACAACCTGCTCGCCGCCGTCCACGTTGATGATGTTGCCGTTGACCCACTGGCTCTCCGGCCGCGCCAGCAATGCGATGGCCTTCGCGACGTCCTCCGTCGTTGTCATGCGCCCGCCCGGATTGCGTTTGCTGGCCTGCTCGATGAGCTGCGCGTGGGACGGTATCTTCCGCAGGGCGGGCGTGTCCGTGACCCCCGCCCGAATGGCATTGGCGGTGATGCCCCGTTTCATCAGCTCGCAGGCCAACTGACGGATGTGCGACTCCAGCGCGCACTTGGCCGCGGAGACTGCGCCGTAGTCCGTGATGACGCGCTCGGAGCCGGCGCTGGTCATGGCGTAGATGCGCCCGCCGCGGCCCAGCATGCCGCTGAAAAGCAGGTCCTGCACCCAGTACACGAGGCTGTTCGCCATCACGTCCAATGTCATCTCCACCTGCGCCTGCGAGATGGACTCGGCGGCGGTCGCGCCCGCGAAGGGCTTGAGCGTGCCGAAGGCCAGAGAATGCAGCACGACGCGCACGCCGTCCGGCGTCCCCGTCTCCACCAGCGCCGCCCGCATCTTCTCAAGAACGACCTTGCGCTTCTCCGGGCTGGCCGCGTTGGTGTTGAAGAACATGGCGCGGCGGCCCATCCCCTCGATCTCCTTGACGATGCGCTCCGCGTTCGGCAGGGTGCTGCGCATGTCCAGGTGCACGCCGAAGATGTGCATGCCGTGGCGCGCCAGCTCAAGGGCAGTCGCCCCGCCAAAGCCGCTGGACGCGCCCAGGATAAGCGCCCACTTGTCCTGTAGTCCGGTATCGTTCGTAGTCATGCCTCTTATCGCCTCCCGCATGGAAAATGGCCGGGTGTTAAAGAAGTCTTTGACCATCCCCCTCGATCCCCCTTCCTGCCCGGAAGGGGGAAGACAATGGACGGGGGACACCCCCGTCGGGAGGGTGGAACCCTCCTAGCCCCCCCTATCATAACAGGCGCCGCGCCATTCTCGCGTCCGCTACACCACGCCCCGCTCGTGGAGCGCGCGCACGTCGTCCGGCGTCAGGCCCAGGAACTCGCCCAGGACGGCCCGCGTGTGCTCGCCGAGCGCCGGGCACCCGCGAGCGACGGAGGGCGGAGTCCGCGACATCCTGACCGGCGAGTTGACCACCTTCGCCCTGCGGCGGCTGCCCGTCTTGAGCGGCACGTCAACGAACATGCCGCGCGCCGCCACCTGCGGGTCGTGCGCGACCTGGGCGATGGTGTTCACCGGCCCGCAGGCGATACCGACCTTCGAGAACTCGGCGAGCCACTCGTCGGTGGTGCGCCGGCGCATGGCCTCGTTCAGCACCGGCTCCAGCGCCGCGTAGCCGAGCGTGCGCGCGTAGCCGTCCTTGAAGCGCGGGTCGTCAATAAGCTCCACGTGGTCAATGACGGCGCAGAAGAGCGGCCACTGGTCGTTGACGCCGCCCACGACGGCCACCACAATCCAGCCGTCGCGCGTCTGGAACGCCTGGAACGGCGTGAAGACGGGGTGGCGCGTGCCCAGCGGCTGGGGGACTTCGCCGGTGGCGAAGTAGCGGGTGAAGGCGTTCTCCTGGACGGCGAGCTGGCAGTCCAGCATGCTGATATCGAGCATCTGCCCCCGTCCGCCGCGGTCGCGCTCGCGCAGCGCCGCCAGGATGGCGACGGCGGCGTAAAGCCCCGCCGTGATGTCGCCCATGGACGCGCCGGGCCGCACGGGGGGCCGCCCCGGCCCTTCGCCCGTGATGCTCATGATGCCGCCCATGCCCTGCACGATGACGTCCAGGGCGGGACGCCGGGCGTACGGCCCCGTCTGGCCGAAGCCGGATATGGCGCAATAGACCAGGCGGGGGTTGCGACGGCGCAGAGCTTCGTAGTGGAGGCCCAGCTTGCGCATGGCGCCCGGCACGAAGTTCTCCACCACCACGTCGGCCTTGTCCACGAGGCGCAGGAACAGCGCCTTCCCCTCCGGCGACGCCAGATTGAGCGCGATGCTCTCCTTGCCCCGGTTGACGCTCAGGAAGTACGAGCTTTCGCCGTGGATGAACGGCCCGTTGCCACGCGCCATGTCGCCGCCATTGGGGCGCTCCACTTTGATGACGCGAGCGCCCATGTCCGCGAGGGTCATGGTACAGAAGGGGCCAGAGAGAATCCAGGTCAGGTCCAGGACGAGGGTGCCCTGGAGAGCGCCTGTCCTGGGCGTGCGTCGCGTCGGAATGGCCGCGCCTCCGTGCGTAACGTCTCGGCTTGGGGGAGCATACCGAAGCGCGCGGCGGGTGTCAACGGCGCGGAGTCTACCCGAAGACCTTCTCCCGCTCCAGCGCCTGGAACTCGTCGGCGGAGAGGCCCAGGACATCACGGCAGACGTGCTCGTTGTGCTGGCCCAGCGTGGGCGCGGGCCGCCGGATGCGCCCCGGCGTCTCCGACAGCCGCCACGGCACCGCGGGCAGCGTGATGGCGCCGATGACCGAGTGCTCTATCTCCACGAACGACTTCCGCTCCTGCAGGTGCGGGTCGAAGTAGTTGTCCTGGATGTTCATGACCGGCTCGGCGGCCACGCCCGCGGCCTGCAGGGCATCCGCGGCGTTGCGCGGCTCCCGCCCCTTCGTCCACGCGGCGACGGCGTCGTCCAGCGCGGCGCGGTTCCTGATGCGCAGGTACGTGTCGCCGAAGCGCAGGTCCTTCGCCAGCTCCGGCTTGCCCATCACGTCGCACAGGCCGCGGAACTCCGCGTCCGTCGCGACGGCGATGGCGACCCACGCGTCGTCGCCCTGGCAGCGGTAGATGTTGTGCGGCGCCATGAGCATGCTGCGGTTGCCCTGGGGCTGCGCGACGCGCCCGTTCATGACGTAGTCCATGATGGGATACCCCAGCATGCTCGCGCAGGCGTCCACCTCGGAGAGGTCAATGTGCAGGCCCTTGCCCGTCTGGTTGCGGTGGCGCAGCGCCGCCATGATGGCGAAGACCCCGTGCAGGGCCGCGTTGGCGTCGCCGTAGCCGCTCCACGGCATGAGCACGCGCTCGTTCTCGTAGCCCGTCAGGCCCATCATGCCGCCCAGCGCCATCATCGTCGGCGCGTAGGCGACCACGTCGCTGAGCGGGCCGGTGGCGCCCGCCGCAGAGAGGGAAAGCATGACGATGTCCCGCTTGACCTTCTTCAGGTCGTCATAGCCCAGGCCCGCGCGGTCCAACACGCCCGGGCTGTAGTTCTCCGTCACCACGTCGCTCCGGGCCGCCAGCTTCAGCAGAAGCTCGCGCCCTTTCGGGTTCTTGTAGTCGAGTGTGACGCTGAGCTTGCCCCGGTTGAGGGCGTGAAAGAGGGGCTGCAGCTCCGGCTCCTGGCCCTGATCGCCCGCTGCGATCTTGTCGCTGACGATGGGGCGGCCCATGCGCAGGCCGTCCATGCGCGCGCGGGACTCGATCTTGATGACCTCGGCGCCGAAGTCGGAGAGGATCTGGGCCACCTGCGGCCCGGCCCATGCGGTGCCGAAGTCAATGACGCGGTAGCCTTCGAGCGGCAGGGTGGTCATGGCGCACTCCGTGGAGAGAGAATCGCGCCACGTAGTATAGCAGAGCGGCAGCGCGAGCTGAAGGTGTGGAACGAGGGGGTAGTGGTTCAGTTTGACGTGGTAGGGATGGGGGCTTTATCCGTCACACCGGCGGAAGCCGGTGTCCAGAAACAGGCGAGAGGGAGACGCTCTCTGGATTCCGGCCCCGTATCGAGTACGGGGCAAGCTCTTCGCCGGAATGACAAGGACCTGACTGATACACCACCAACGAGGGAGACCCCGCAGCTAGCGCTTGGCCTGCTGTGGTATGGCCTGACCCTCCAGGCCCTTCCACTCTTCGCGCAGGCTGCGCTGAATGGCATGAATCAGGGCGCGATAGCGGTCGCCGATCTCCGTTGCAACCCGGGTCATCACCATCATCCCCACACGCGGGTCCTGCTCCAGAGCGCGCTTCACCTCGGCGGCGTCCAGCCATAACACTCTGCACGGGAAGGCAGCGCGCATGCGCCCGCTGGCGGGCTGCTTGTCAGTGAGGGCGAAGATACCGAACCAGGAGCCGGGGTTCAGCATGTTGACCACGCTCTCCAGTCCGTTGATGACCGCGCTGACAGCCACCTTCCCCTGAACGATGAGGCATATCCTGTCGGTGGCGCTGCCCTGCTCCGCGAGGACGACGCCCGCCTCTATCTCCCGGACCACCGCTATCTCCGCAAGTCGCCGCACCAGGGTGTCGGGGACCCCCTGGAACAGCTCGCTTCGGGCGATGACTGCGACCCGTTCTTCGATATCCATCGTGGTAAAGCCAACTATATCCAAATTATTGTGAAGAGTCAATTCACACGGAGGTTTCCGGCGTCGCGGCGCGCGCGTCCCCCAGGTGGCAGGTGTCGTTCACCAGCGTCACCAGCGGCCACGGGCCGCCCAGGTCGGCGATACTAACCGACGCCTGGTCCGCATCCAACGCCCAGAACCCGTCCAGCCCCATGCCCAGGAGCGTCCCCAGCACCACCTTGAGCACGGCGTGATGGGAGACCACCAGCACGGCGTGGTTCGGGTGCGCCAGCACGATGGCGTCCAGCGCCGCCGTCGCCCGCCGCCGTACATCCGCCAGCGACTCGCCTCCCGGCATGCGGACCTTGTCAGACGACTCCCGCCAGAGGCGCGCCATCTCCGGATAGCGGCTCTCCACGTCCGAGCGCAACATGCCGTTCCACTCGCCGTGGTCTATCTCGGTAAGACGAGGCTCGTCGGTCACGGGCAGACCGTGCGGCGCCGCGATGCGCTCCGCCGTCACCCGCGCGCGCTGGAGAGGCGCGGAGTAGACCGCGTCCAAGCGAACAGAGACCAGACGCCGGGCCAGAAGGTCGGCCTGGCGCAGTCCCAGCTCCGAGAGGGGCGCGTCGAGCCTGCCCTGATAGCGGCCCTGGGCGTTCCAGGCGCTCTCGCCGTGCCGGACAAGGTACACAGTGGTAGGCATGGCTAGATATTAGGCGCTACGTACACGGGAAACCGCGCGACCATTTTCAACGGCCCGTACAGCACCGTCACCTCAATCCACCAATCGCCGACGGAGGTAAACGTGGCCGAGGCCCGGTAGGCCCCGTCCGGCTGGCGCTCCGCCTCCACCGTGGCAGCCGCCTCCTTGCCCGCCTGCCCGTAGGAGATGAGCGTTTTGTCCACCTGCACGAGCGTGCCCGCGCGCGTGGCGAGGCGCACCTCGACGGGCACGGCGCCCGTCTTGGGCGGGTCGGGGCTCGTCCAGAGCTGGACGCGCAGCTCGTTGTCGCCGCTGCCCACGATCATCTCGCGGGACGGGGCGCGCGCCATCTGCTGGTAGAAGACATACCCGATGAAGGCCACCAGGGCCAGCGGGACAAGCACGTACAGCGCTCTGAGCGCGCCGGACATCTTCGTTGTGTTGCTCAAGCTGCTCCTCCGGCGCGAGGGATGCGGGCGTCCTCATGGCCTCCCCCTGCTGCACATGCAGACGACGGGCAGCGCGCCCGGACGCATCGTCGCCATACAGGCCCGACGCCTTAAGTCGGAAGGATAATGCTACCGTCCTTGTCCAAAGGGAATCCGGGATTCCACGCCACCTCCCACGGATGGCCGTCGGGGTCGGCAAAGTAGCCGGTGTATCCGCCCCAGAACGCGTCCTCGGCCGGCCTGAGAATCCGCGCACCCGCCTTTTCCGCCTCCGCGAGAACGGTATCAACGTCCTGCTTCCGAGGAACGTTATAGGCAAGCGCCACGCCGCCGACGCCCCCTTGGGTCTCCAGACACGCGTCTCTGGCAAGGTCGGCCCGTCCCCAGATTGCCACGACAACGCCTCCCGCCTGGAAGAATGCAACCTTTCCGTCGCCCGCGGATGATGCCTTCCAGCCGAGGCGCTCATAGAACCGCCTGCTCGCGGTCACGTCCGCCACACCCAGCGTTACCATGCTCAGCCTCTGGTCCATCTTCTCGCGCTCCTGCCGGGGGCCATACTGAATTATTTTCGCGGGTTCCGTACCGCTCACCAGTGAACGGCGGCGTCCTTTGACCAATGGCTGATTTTCCCGCTATACTGAACGTCAGTCCATTCTAGCAGAGAGAAAGACCGCATGGCCGACGTCCGCCCCTTCCCGGGCATTCGCTACGATCCGCGGAAAGCAGGCAGCCTCGCCAACCTCACGTGTCCCCCGTATGACATCATATCGCCCGCCGAGCGGGAAGCGCTTTACGCGCGCAGCCCGTACAACATCGTCCGCATCGAGTCCGGACGCGACGAGCCGGACGATTCGCCGGAGCGCAACCGCTACACCCGCGCCAGGGAGAGTCTGAGCGCATGGCTCGCCGCCGGCGTTCTCCGCCCGGAGCAGCGCCCCGCCCTTTACCTGACGCACCACGAGTTCACCCACCGGGGCCGCCGCTACATGCGCCGCACGCTGATGGCCGCGGTGCGCCTGGAGGAGTTCGAGAAGGGCGTCGTCCGGCCCCACGAGCGCACCCACGAGGGGCCGAAGCAGGACCGTCTTAACCTGATGCAGGCCCTCCAGGCCAACGTGAGCCCTGTCATGGGCATGTACCAGGACGCCGACAACGCCATCCAGACAATTCTGGCCAAGATTGAGATGCGCCGACCTGACGCCGTTTTCACCGACGCATGGGAAGACCTGCACCGCGTGTGGGTCATGCCCGCCAGCTTCGTTTCCCAGGACCTGAACAAAGCGTTCGCCGAGAAGCCCCTGTACATCGCCGACGGCCACCACCGCTATGAGACGGCGCTCTACTATCGGAACCTGCGCCGCGCCGCCGAGGGCGAGAAAGCGGAGCCGGACGCGGCCTATAACTTCGTCTTCATGGGACTCATCAATATGGCCGACCCCGGCCTGCTCGGCCTGCCGTACTACCGCGTCCTGATGGGCGTGGAGCAGCGGGCCCTGCTGCGCCTGCCCCAGATGGCGCGCGAGAGCTTCGACGTGCGGGAGATCGAGATAGGCCAGGACACGCCGGAGGCCATGTTCCAGCGGTACGAGGAGGCGGTGGCGCCCCTGCGCCACGAGCGCGCCATCCCGGGCCTGACGGGCGCGGGCCGCCAGGTCATTGGCCTGTACGCAATGGGCGGCGACCGCGTGCTGGCGCTGACCGTCAAGGACGACGCGCCGGTGCTGCGCTCCGAGGGACACTCCCTGGCATGGCGCAGCCTGGGGCCATGCCTCTTCCAGGGCGGGATCATGGGCCCGCTGACGAACATCTCCGAGGAGGAGGCCCAGAAGCGGGGCCAGATTGACTACCTGAAGGACGGCGAGGAGGCCATCCGGCGCGTGATGCAGGGGGACGCCAGCCTCGCCGTCCTCCTCGACCCCGTGCCCATGCCGCTCCTCAGGGCCGTGGCGGACGCGGGCGAGCGGCTGCCTCCCAAGTCCACGTACTTCCACCCCAAGCTGCCCACCGGCCTGGTCATCAACCCCCTGACCGGCGCTCTTCCGCGGTAGCGTCCAGGAACACGCACGTCCGCCGCGTTAAAATGACAGGCCCCCTCCCGCGCGGAGGGAGCCTGTGAGTTCCGGCGAAGTGGAAGCTACTTCCGGATGTGGACGAGCTTCACGCTGAACATGTCCGGAATGGCCGTGACCTTCTTGAGCACCGAATCCGGCATGGGGTCGTCCAGACCCAGCACCATCATGGCGCGGCCACGCACCTCGCGGCGGCCCACTTCCATGAAGCTGATGTTGATGTCGTGCGCGCCGGTGATGGACCCCACCATGCCGATGAGCCCCGGCCTGTCCCGATGGTCCGTGACGAGCATGTACGAGGTCGTCGGCACCACGTCCATCCAGTAGTCGTTGATACGCACGATATGCGTCTCGTCGCGCATGCTCGTGCCGGACAGGATGGTCTTCCCCGCGCTGGTGGTCAGTTCAACGGTCAGCAGGTTAGTGTAGTTGTGCGAGTCCGCGGTCTGCTTCTGCTCCGTGATGCGCAGGCCACGGCGCTCCGCGACCAGGTTCACGTTGACCACGTTCACCCGCTCTTCCGAGATGGAAGCCATCAGGCCGCGCACGACAGCCGCCTTCAGGATGGTGCTGTCGTACTTGGCGATATCGCCGTCGTAGCGGATGAGAATGCTCTGCAACTGGCCGTCGGCGAGCTGCGTCGCGAGGTTGCCCATCACGGTCGCGGTGTCCACGTACGGCTCCAGCACCCGCAGAGCCTCCGGCACCACGATGGGCGCGTTGACCGCGTAGCGCGCCGGCCTGCCCTCCAGCACCGCCAGCGCCTGCTCCGCCACCTCAATGGCGACGCCTGTCTGCGCCTCCGCCGTGGACGCTCCCAGATGCGGCGTGACCAGGGCCTTGTCCATGCCCATGACCCGAATGGGTTTCTTGGGCGGCTCCTCCGTGAACGTGTCCAGCGCCACGCCGCCGACGCGCCCTTCCTCGACCGCCTTGGCCAGAGCCTCCTCGTCCACAATTCCGCCGCGGGCGGTGTTGATGATGCGGACGCTGGGCTTCACCAGGGCCAGCTCTTTCGCGCCAATCAGCCCCTTCGTCGTGTTCGTAATGGGCGTGTGGACGGTGATGTAGTCGGACTGCTTGAGCAGCTCCTCCATCGAGACCATGTCCACGCCCAGGTTGCGGGCGTAGTCGGCGGGCACGAACGGGTCATAGGCGACGACCCGCATTTCAAAGCTCTTGACCCGCCGCGTGACCTCGGAGCCGACCTTGCCCAGGCCGATGATGCCCAGGACCTTGTTGCGCAAGTCGCTGCCCATGAAATCGGCGCGGCGCCACTCGCCCTTCTTCAGCGATGTGTTGGCCGCGGGAATGTTCCGGGCCAGGGCCAGCATCAGCGCCAGCGTCAGCTCGGCGACGGCGATGACGTTGGACGTCGGAGCGTTGACGACGACGATGCCGCGGCCCGTGGCTGCGTTCAGGTCAATGTTGTCCACGCCCACGCCCGCGCGGCCGATGGTCTGGAGCTTCTTGCCCGCCTCGATGATGTCGGCGGTGACCTTGGTCTCGCTCCGCACCAGCAGGGCGTCGTAGTCGCCGATGATGGCCTTCAGTTCCTCGGGCTTCAGCTTGAGCCGCACGTCCACCTGCGCGTGGGGCTTCAGCAGATCGATGCCTTCCTTCGCGATGGGGTCCGCCACCAGAATTTTCCACATAGGCTTCTCTTTCGCCTCCCCGGAGAAAATGACAGCGCGTGGGCTTTCAGGCCCACGCGCACCGAGCACGGAAAGTTTAGGAACGCGGAGCGGCGGCTGCGCTGCCCTTGAACCCCAGCCGGGGGAGCGCGGCCCTCAGCGCGCGCAGCACATCATCGATATCCGCGTCACTGCAATAGCCCATGTGGCCGATGCGGAATATCTTGCCCTCAAGCTGGCCCTGGCCTCCCGCGACGACGACTTTCTCCTCTTCGCGGAGCACCTTGGTGATCTTCTTGCCGTCCACGCCCTCCGGCACCTTGACGGCGGTGACCGTGTTGGAGGCGTAACGCTCGTCGGCCAGAAGCGACAGTCCAAGCGCCTTAACGCCCTCGCGGGTCCTCTTGCCCAGGCGCTCGTGCCGCGCGAAGACGTTGGGCAGGCCATCCTTCAGAATGGCGTCCAGCGCGGGCACCAGGCCGAACATGACGGCCACCGCGGGCGTCCACGGAGTCTCGCCCTTGTCCTGCGAGGTCTTGTGCTTCATGAGGTCGAAATAGAAGCGCGGCATCTTGGCCTGCGCGTAGGCTTTCCATGCAAGCTCGCTCATGCTCACGAACGCGAAGCCCGGCGGCACCATCCAGCCCTTCTGCGAGCCGGACACGGCCACGTCTATCTTCCACTCGTCGGTGAGCAGCGGGATGGCGCTTACGCCGCTCACCGAGTCCACGATGAGCAGCTTGCCGAACTCGTCCTTGACGACCTTGCTGATGGACTTGATGTCGTTCGTGACGCCGGTGGAGGTCTCGTTATGAGTGACGAGGACGGCCTTGATGCCGGCGTCCTTCCCCAGGGCCTCGCGCACCTGCTGCGGGTCCGCCGCTTTGCCCCAGGGCACGCTCAGGCGCGTCACCTGGGCGCCGTACTTCTCGGCGACCTGCGCGAAGCGGTCGCCGAAGGAGCCTATGGTCACCGCCAGCACCTTGTCGCCCGGCGACAGAGTGTTGACGACGGCTGCTTCCATGCCGCCGGTGCCGGATGCGGTCACAATGAGAACGTCGTTCCTCGTCTGGAAGACCTGTTTGAGTCCTGCGGACGCGCGGTTGATAAGGTCCTTGAACTCCGGCCCCCTGTGGTTGATCATCTGCTGGCTCATGGCCCGCAGGATTTCCGGTGGGCATGGTGTCGGCCCTGGTACGCGAAGGTTCACAATCCCCTCCTGGCAGGCTACCGCGTTACGGCGCCTTTGCACTTATGCTTGTGAATTGTAGCACAATGGTGATAGGCGCGCAAACTAGCTAGCCTACTTTGGCCTCGCCTCCTCAAGGAAAAAGAACAACCGGGGACACTCCCGCCACCCGCGTCAAAGGGAGATGCGTCCCTCTGGACTTCCTCGAACCGAAAGCCCCAGGCAATGCCTTGTGATGGAGCGCCCAAAACACGACACGAGAACCCTCTCGTCTTCCTCCCTCATCTCACTGAGTGAAGGGTCGCGCACGACCGACGCCTGACAATATCCATGCTGTATCATGGGTATAAGGGGCGACAAAGGAGGGATTCATGCCCATTCTCTCTGACAAAGACAAGGAATACCTGCGGGACACGTTCCGGAAAGACCTGGTGAACGACGTCAAGGTCATTCTCGTGTCCCGACTGTCGGCGTCCGGACCAGAGTGCCTGTACTGCCCGCAGACCAACGAGCTGCTCCAGGAGGTGGCGTCGCTCTCCGACAAGATAAAGCTGGAGATGTACGACGCCGTCGCGGACAAGGACAAGCTGCAGGGACTGGACGTGGACAACGTCCCGGCCATCTTCTTCGCGCGGGACGGAGAGCGGAACATCCGCTTCTACGGTATCCCGGCGGGGAACGAGTTCCCGAACGTCCTGGAGGCGATCACCCACCTGTCGAAGGGCGAGAACGCGCTGTCGCCGCAGGCGCAGGAGGAGGTCAGGAAGATTGACCGCGACCTGCACGTGCGGGTCTTCGTGACACCGACCTGACCGTACTGCCCCAGAGTGGCCAGGATGGCCCACGCAGCAGCCATGCTCAACCCCCGCATCCGCGCGGACGTGGTGGAGATCAGCGAGTTCCCCAGGATGGCCCAGGACTTCCAGGTCATGGGCGTGCCCAAGACCGTCGTCAGCGACGTGGTGGAATTCGTCGGCGCGGTGCCGGAGAACACGTTCGTCGCGCACCTGAAGGCCGCCGCCGAGAAGCTGAGCAAGGGATAGGCACCCCTTCTCAGACCTGAGCAGGCACGGTACGAAAGCGGGCGACCCCAAGGGGTCGCCCGCTTTGGCGTTAACACGCGGTTTTTTGCATTCGTATACCGCGGAAGGCAGGCCGCCTCCGCAATGTTGCCGTAGAAATCCGACAGTCCGTGTATTCTCATGGACATGTCGAACCTGAAACTGATCACC
>Ga0080064_1002130_pt2 | contig 24165 bp, 24 predicted proteins | sample Subgrocontami54m_FD_69260 | JGI IMG/M metagenome (GOLD analysis project Ga0080064, IMG submission 69260) | Subsurface groundwater microbial communities from S. Glens Falls, New York, USA - GMW46 contaminated, 5.4 m (SPADES assembly) (version 2) ...
CGAGTTTTGCCTGATGTTCTTTTTGTTCCATACCTTCGCCAAGGTAGTCGACGTTGGCGAAGACAACGTAAGCTCCAAAAAGATCTGCCAGGTGTATCGCTTCCGTGATTGTCGCAACGGTCGCCTGGGGCAAACCGAGCTCGGTCATACCATAGCAGTGCGGCAATACAACCTGTACTTCCGCTGGTAACCAGTCATCGGGCAGGCCATAAACCCGTGACAGGACACTATAGATGCTCATGACTCCTCCATATTTTGACGTTGGGATCTCTCGTGCTGTCCGGGCGGACTGTAGTAAATTGCCCGAACACTATACTATAGTTTATTATTTGGTTCTTAGCAACCAAAAAAGCCCCGCACATTTGCAGGGAAAAATTACAAAAGATTCACAAAAATTGGATGGCTTTAGTTTCTCCTTGCCGCGGCTTGCCTTCTGAATCGTCTGGTCAAACCCTGCAAATACTTGCCTTTGGGGTCAAAAACTAAAAATAGGCGCAAAAAAAATTCTTTTATTTTTTCCAGCTTTACTTGTTTTGAGTTTTCGTAATCTTGCGCGAACCGTTTATATTCATCGGAAATCTTTTTTACTTCTTTTTCGGAATAAAAATCATCTGCTTTGATCCCGAATCCTTGGAAAAGCCTGTCGGCTCTGGGCATATGCGGCTTGGTTGTAAGAAGGGCTAATCTGTTAAAACCCAACTTTTCAAGAATTTTTTTGACTTCAATCGCGTTGGTAGGGGTGTCAAAAGACGTCTCTTCAAGAATAATTCCTTCCGCTGGAATTTCAGGAAACTTGGTTTGCATAAATACTTTCATGGCAAGCGCTTCGCTGGGAAAATTTTCTCCTGCGGTTTTGCCAGTGGAAAAAATAATTTTTTTGACCAATCCTTCCCGGAACATTTCTCCGGCTGCCAGGGCGGATAGTTGCGACCCTGGGCTTAATTCCAAATGGAAATTGGACGGGCTCGCTCCCGCAGGCGGATATTTTTTCCAATTTTTTCCAAGAACTATCACTGCATCGTATGGAAGTTGTTTATTTTCTGCCATAATCCAATTATATCATACTAAAAAACTTCCCAAATTAGGAAAGTTTTTTTATCAGAAATAAATTATTTTTTTACAACTTTCGCTTTTCTGGTTCTCGGGTTGTTGTCTTGCCGCTCTCTTACATAATAGAGCTTAGCGTGCCTTACGCCCGGGGATTTTGCGACTTCCAGTTTTACTATGTTTGGCGAATGCAAAGGAAAAATTCTTTCCACGCCTACGCCATAGGAAATTTTGCGCACCATAAAAGTAGCGTTAACGCCTTTGCCGCCTTTACGGGCAATTACTAAACCTTCAAAAATTTGCACGCGCTCCTTGCCGCCTTCGCGGATTTTCTGGTGTACTTTAACCGTATCTCCCGGCTTAAACTCCGACAGAGTCCTTACTTGGTCGTCAGAAATGTGTTTTACAATGGGCATAGAAGATAAATTTCTAATTATTCTAATTGCTCTAATTAACCTAAATAATGTCTAATTCCTAAATTCTGTCATTGGGATTTTTTTAGGAATTAGGTCAATTAGAAATTAGTAATTTGATAATACTTTATAAAGTATCAACTACTTTGCTATTTAAATAAACAAGGATGTCTTGCAAATCTTTCGGTAATTGACTTTCCGCTTCTATCCAAGTCTCATCCGGTAGCCTTACTTCAATCTTTTTAGCATGGAGGAACTGCCTATTAAGCCCTGCCAGATGAGATCTTTTGGGGCTGTATAGCTGATCTCCCATAACCGGATGCCCAATGGAATTAAAATGAACGCGAATCTGATGCGTTCTACCTGTGTGCAATTTTACCCTAATTAGGGTGTATTCGTCAACCCCCAAATACTCCAAAACCGAATACTCCGTCAGCGATTCTTTTGGTTGAATTACATTCCTAACATCATATTTCCTAAAATCCGCCTTGCTTTTGCCTATTGGCGTTTCAATAAACCCGTGCTTTTTTTCCACGTGTCCGCGCACAAGCGTTATGTACTCTTTCTTAATTTTTCTTTCCGCGAAAGCATCCTTTAAATATTCATACATTTCTTGCGTCTTTGCCACCAAAACCAAACCGCTGGTGTCTTTGTCCAATCGGTGCACAATCCCCGGTCTGTCTTCTTCTCCCACTAGTTTGATATCTTTAAATTGATACAGCAAAGCGCTAGCCAAAGTCGTACCCTTAAATCCCGCGCCCGGATGCATTGGCAACCCCGCCGGCTTGTCTATAATTAACAAACCATGGTCGTCATACAAAACCTTCAGCGGCAAATTCACCGGCCGTAGCGCTGATTTCTGATTGCTGATTTCTGATTGCTGAAATTCTACTGTATCCCCTTTCCTTACCACAAACTTGCTTTCCAAAACTTTTTTACCATTAACCAAAACCCCTCCCGCTTCAATATCCCTCTGAATCTGGCTGCGAGAAATGTCTTTCACCTGCTCGGATAAAAATTTATCCAACCGGGTCTTTAAATTTTCTACAACAAATTTCTGAACTGCCATAATTTTATCGTTGTATAATTCCATAGAATTGTACAACGCACATTAAACCCCTAAAAGATCGGGGCGGCGCTTTTTGGTTCTTTTCAAAGCTTCCTTCTCCCGCCACTCCTGAATATTTTTATGATGCCCCGTCAAAAGCACCTTGGGCACCCTTAAACTTTGCACTTTTAACTTTTCACTTTTCACTTTCATTACTTCCGGCTTAGTATATTGCGGATACTCCAACAATTTTTCAGAAAAAGATTCTTTCTCCGCCGACTCATTTTTGCCTAAAATTCCGGGACGTAGTCTCATAACTGCTTCGGCCACAGTTAAAGCCGGCAATTCCCCGCCCATTAAAATAAAATCTCCAACAGAAATTTCTTCATCTACAAACTGCTGTATCCTCTCGTCAAACCCCTCATACCGCCCGCAAACCAGAATCAGTTGATCATACTTAACCAAACGCTTTGCCCCCGCCTGATCAAACTTCTTCCCCTGCGGGGTCAGGAGAATTACCCTTGATCCTTTATCCTTAATCTTTGACCTGCGCGCTGACTGTATTGCCTTAAGCAAAACATCAGCGCGCAAAACCATCCCCACTCCTCCCCCATAAGGCCGGTCGTCTACAGTACCCCGCCTGTCCAGACCAAAGCCCCGCAAGTTGATTGGCTTGATTTCCAAAAGCTTATTTTTAATCGCCTTTCTGACAATGCCAAAATTCTCCACAAAATCTTCCACAAATTTTGGGAATAAAGTAATTATTTTTATAGATAATTTTTTTGACTTCACCCCGTTAGAAATTTTCATCAATTTGATAAATTAAAACAATTATTCTTTTTATTTACCCACCGCAAATCCCCGTTTTTCAACTTCTAACGGGGTTCATATCATCCCTATCTTAACAAAATAACCCCACTCTTGCGAATGAGGTTATTTCAATTGTAATCACTTAAACTGTCTAGAGTTTGAACTCGTCAATTGAGGTATCTGCTTGGGGGTTCATTCCCATTCCGCCGCCCTGATGTCCCATTCCCATACCCATGCCGCCTTCGCGTCTTGGGCCGCGGTGAGAACCTTCGGGCTCGTAGATTTTTAAGTTCACTCTAGCTTTGTGCTTGGCGCCCACTACCCGCAAAAGTGTGCGAATGGCTTTGGCGGTCTGGCCCATTCGGCCAATTACCTGCCCCATGTCTTCGGGGCTCAAGTGGAGGGTAATTAATACGCCCATTTCGTCAACCACGCGTTCGGTTTTTACATCGTCCGGATGGTCAACCAAAGCCTTGACTACATACTCTACAAATGTCTGGTCTTGTTCCATAAATCTTTGCTGCTTTTCCGATAGCTGTATTTCAGCCTCGACCTTTCAGTTATAAGCTTCGCTATCTGGCTCTTAGTATAATTTAGCTAATTGATGATTGTCAAATTCAGATGATAAAATTACTCAGCCGCAGGCGCTTCGACCTTAATTTCTTCCACTGGAGATTCCTGCTTTACTTCTTCGGCTTTCACTTCCGCTGGTGCTTCTGCCTTAGGTTCATCTGCCACTGTAATTGTTTCAGCAGGCGCTGCCCCAGCCGGAGCTTCAGCTTTCACTTCTTCTTTCTTCGGAATAGTGAACGCCTTAACTTTCCCGCCTTCTAAAACTTTGTTAGTAACAAAAAGATTCTGTACTGTGGGAGACATTGCGACTTTCTGGTCTATCCAGTATTGCAATCGCTGTGCGGCTTTAATCCGGAACATCTTTTTTCTTGGGTTATAGCTTCCCAAAACTTCCACGATTTTTTTATTGACCGGCGCTTCTTTTTCCGCCAGCACAATCCTAAAATCCGCCTGATTCCTTTTCCCTGTCCGTTGTAAACGAATAATAAGCATAGTAAAAAACTAATAATTTATAATTAATAACCTATAACTTTTTGAGCGTGCCGTAATCTTACCAGTTTACTGCTCTTTGGTCAACAACAGAACTTATCGCATTCGGCCTAGTGCGAGGCATTTTGCGAGCCTGCCTGACGCCTGCCTGTCCGGTAGGCAGGGCAGACAGGGATTTTATGAGGCGTAGTTTAGCTACGACAAGTAAAACCGGAGCATTTTAACGAAGCAATCGGCCAAAGCCATTTTAGGATCGGGCTTTGCCCGTTCAAAAAATGGCGGTGCGTAAGTTCTGAACTTTCCCCTAAAGCTGCCAGGGAACTGCCCGTACAGGAATTCCTCCAAACGAATTCAGAGGAACGAGCAATCCTTGGCAACTTAAGAGGATTGAAGGGAGGCAGTTATAATTTGAAACTACCGCCTCCCTTCAAGTGTGCCTGTAATGGTCCGACGTCGTTTGCAAATCGTCGGGAAGGCCAGGCACAAACCTTAGCGGTTATGTTTGTCCGCCCGGTACCGCAAGAAATCTGCGGCAACCGAGGCGAGCACAAAAACAACCGGAATGGGTGTATTTAAATCTCTAAACATCAAGAGATAAAACATCCACCCAAAAAAGCTGGTGATCGTCCACTCGAGCCGCGCGCAAATACTGACACGCGGACGAATGTTAATGAAATCGATTTCCTGAATCTGCATGAGCTAGCCCTCCTTGGGCTTGAACTTGTACCTGAACGTTATCCCCGATGGGCACTATCGCCCAGAAATTCTCCCGTACTCCTCGAAGTACAGCAGGACCTTTTGGTCCTTGCTGTACACTGTTATCTGCTTGTCCGGCTCGGGGCCTATCCGGAGAATGACTTCCGGATTTGCCCTCATAACCTGGATCAGACTGTCCCAGGCTTGCCGCCGGCCGTTCAACTCGTCCCGGATTTCTTCCTGACTCGCTATGATAGCCGGGTCAGAAAAAACTTGGACGGTGGGGGCTGAGACTTTTTCAGCTTCCCTGAAATACTTTAAAGCCCACTCCGGGGGAAGAAAATACAGGCCCAACAAACACACCACGATTATCGCAACAAGGAAAATAAATTCCCTAACTTCCCTGACCGTCGCGCTGATCGTCCATTCAAACGCCTTTCGAGAATCGTCCATTTGGTCCTCCGTTCATATTGTCTCTAGTTGTCACAGACCCTAACAGACCACCCAACGCAGGCGGTCTAAAAAACAAAAACTCTGCACAACTTTAAACACAAAAAAATCACATTCAAAATTGTGCAGAGTTTTTCTTTTTAACGCTCTATTATAACAGAAAACCCTTGTTATGTCAAGGGTTTTTTAAGATTCTTTATATGCCTATAAACCCACCATACAGCACCCAAAAATATCAAAATAATAATTGCAGTATCAAAACCGTGGAGCTTTTCCCTTAAAGTTGTCCAATTTTCTCCAAGCTTCATTCCAAAATATCCTAAAGGGAGACTCCAGAGGAACGAGCCCAAAAACGAATACCATAAAAATTTCCAAAATGGCACGCGGGAAATTCCGGCCGGAATGGAAATATAAGTTCTCACTACCGGCAAGAGCCGTCCTAAGAATGTAGAAAGTGATCCATAACGGGCAAAAAACTTGTCAGCAATTTCCAAATCGTTATGAGAAATTAAAACATATTTCCCGTATTTTAAAATAAAAGGCCTGCCGCCTTTTAAGCCAATGTAGTAAGTAATTGCCGAACCAATTGCCGAACCAACTCCGCCGGCCAGGGCAATCCCGAGTAAACTAAACCTGTGGCTGAAAACTAAAAACCCGGCAAAGGGCATAATAATTTCACTGGGCAGTGGAATAGCGGCGCTTTCAATGCACATCAAAAGCGCCACCCCAGGGTAGCCTAAGACCGAAATCGTGTGGGTGATGAAGCTGGTTAGAATTGTAATGATGTTGGATATCATAAATTAACCTAATTACTCTAATTTCTAATTGACCTAAATAATCCCCAAATCCCAATGTCTAAATTTTGGCATTTGACATTGGTGCTTGTTTACCTGCCCGCCAAGGTATAGCAATTTAGAAACTTCTGATGCAAACTCTAGGCTATCTTTCTTAAATACCCAGCATTGGCAGGCGGGGAAATTAGGTTAATTAGAATAATTAGAAATTTGCAAACTAAAAATACAAAAATTATTTTGCAAATTGTTTAGCCTGTTCCAATTTCACGCTCAACAATTTTGTCACGCCGTCGTCGCCCATAGTTACTCCATAAAGCATATTGGCCTGCGCCATAGTTTCGCGGTTGTGGGTAATGGTAACAAACTGGGTTTGGCCGGCCAAGGTTGCAAGAATTTGGCCAAAGCGGATGGTATTGGCGTCGTCCAAGGCCGCGTCCACTTCGTCCAGTACCACAAAGGGCGAAGGGAAACAATTCAGCAAACTGCAGAGCAGTGCAATGGCAGTCATTGACCTCTCCCCGCCGGACAGCGCCTGAATGTGCGCCAATTTTTTTCCGGGCGGCGTGGCTTTAATGTCTATGCCTATGATGTTTGACCCGCCATGTTCATATTTTTTTACAATTTTCTCTTCCGCTCTAAGATGTTCGTCTACATTTTCTTCTTCCTCTGGATTCTCCTCGCCCTCCATAGCCTTGGCCGAGGAGGGCTCCTCTTTAATCACAGTCAAATAAGCCCGCCCGCCGTTAAACAGTACCCTGAAATAATACTCAAATTTTTCGTTAATCTTGTTAAAAGACTCGTTGAATTTTGTTTTAATGTGTCCGTCCAATTCATCCATAATATTGCGCAAATCCTGCATGCCGCGCTTTAAATCTTCCACCTGCCCGCTTAAATTGGTGTAGCGCGCTTCGGTTTCCTGGTATTCTTTCAAAGTCAACTCGTCCATGCCGCCTATCATTTCCAGTTGATTTTTAAGCTTGGCAATTTTACCCTCCAAATCCCCGGTTTCAACATGAATTTCTTTGCCCACAACTTCTTGCCATATCTGCTGTCCCAAAACCCCCACAGCTTCCGCTGAAAGCGCTTCCATTTGAGTATCGTATTTGGCTTTTTCAATGTTCACCAAAGCTTCCTGGTCTTTTAATTTGGAAAGTTCGTCCTGCTTGTCCCTAAACTGCCCTTCCGCCGACCTTAACTGCTTTTGCCTGGCCTCGTCTTGGTCGTAATGGGATTTTAATTCATGTTCCAAAACGCTAATTTCTTTAGCAAGCTTTTCCACCTCTTCGTTCATCCGCGCCTCCTCTTTTAAAAGTTCCTGCCAAAAGTCGTCCAAAGAACTGACCTGCGCTTTTTTTAATTCTAAATCAAAATGCAATTTTTCCTGGCTTAGAGAGGCCAATTCTTTCTCGGAAAAATCCAAAGAAATTTTCAGGCGCGACAAATCCAATTGCGCGGCGTTAACTTTGGCGGACAGCTCTTCTTTTTGCTTGGAAGCTTCGTCCAAATCTTTTTTTACCTGGTTCAAACTCGCGTGAGGGTCAATTAAAACCTGCTTGGCGGTAATTTTCAACTTTTCAAAGCTCTGTTTTAAGCCGGCGCCCAAAGTTATTGCTTCTTGTAAGCTTTGCATTTGCCCCAACTTGTCCAAGTATTGGTCTAGAGATGTTTCCAATCCCAAAAGTTCGCGGTCAATTGCCTGCCAGTCCACGCTGATTGGGTTACTTAAACTCTGATATAACTGATTTAACTTTTTACTTACCACTTCCTGCAGCTTGAACTGCTCAACAAAACGCTTTTCGGCTAAGGCAATTTCTTTTTTGCCTTTTTGTATTTTTTCTTGAACCTCTAAAATTTTTCTTTGCTTGGCGTGGGTTTCCACCAGCAAAGTTTGTACGTCTCCCGTGCCGGCGGTCTTAAGGCTGCTCATTTTTCCCCTAACCAAGCTTAAGTCCTCCAAAAATTTGTTCTTTTGACCCTGAAGGCGGCTTAAATGGCTTTGAATTTCTTTAAATTTTCCGCCTTTGTTTTGCGTCTGATTCTCCAAGCTTTCAACGGCTTTTCTTTCCTGATTCAGATGCTCCAATAAAGCGTGTTTCTTTTTTTCAAACTCGGCAATTCTCTCGTTAAAACCGTCTAAAACTTTCTTCAAAAAAAAATAATTTTTGTTGAAGAATTCCCGCTGATGCAATTTTAATTCCGTCTCAATCTCCGTCCTGGCTTCCATTTTTTTCGCCTGCCGGCGCAGGCTTTTTAGCCTGGGCTCTATTTCGGCAATCAGGTCTTCGGCGCGCATTAAATTATTGGCCGTCTGCTCCAGGCGGCGCAAAGTTTTTTCCCTTTTTATATAATAATTTTTAACCCCGCTGGCTTCGTCCAATAAATTTTTTACTTCCCCCGGTCCCGCCAGAATCATTTGGTCAATTGTCCCTTGCCCAATAACCGTATAGCGAGAAGTACCAATGTTGCTTTTTAAAACCAAATCGATGACGTCTAAAAGACGAACCACATTGCCATTAATTAAATATTCGCTTTCGCCGCTTCTGTCCACTCTCCGGCCAATACTAACTTCGGCCGCGTCCACCGGAATTTTGCGATCGTTATTGTCAAAAGTCGCCGTAACTTCCGCAAAGCCCTGGCGGATTTTTTTGTCACTCCCTGCAAAAATGACGTCCTCGCTTTTTTTGCCGCGCATTAATTTGGGGCTTTGTTCGCCCAAAACCCAGCGCAAAGCGTCGGCCACATTGCTTTTGCCCGAGCCGTTCGGCCCCACAATCGCTACAATGCCTTTGCCAAATTCCAAAGTGGTTTTTTGCGCGAAAGACTTAAATCCGTGAATTTCCAATCTCTTAAGATACATCTATTTTTGTTTCAAAGAAAAATTTAAAGATTATTTTGGCTTAACGCGTCCGTGGCCGCGGAAATTTCCGCTTCTTGTTTGCTTGGCCCGGTGCCCCGCCCGACTTCGTTACTGCCAACCATAGCCGCTACCACAAAAATTTTGTCGTGGTCAGGACCGGTTTCAGAGACTACCGAGTAAGTCGGCGTAAGCCCCAGTTTTTCCTGCGACATTTCCTGGAGTTTGGACTTTGGGTCCACGTATTCCCCTTGGTCAATAATTTTAGTAAGCTCCACCAAAACTTCGCGCTTAATAAATTCTTCGCACTGAATATAGCCCGAATCCAAATACATCGCCCCAATTACCGCCTCTATGCAGTTAGCCAAAATTACCTGCCTCGCCCTGCCCATGTCTTTGGCTTCGCCGCGGGACATCAGCAAATATTTTTCCAGGCCCAAACGCTTGGCGATTTCCGACAGCATTTTATAGTTTACAAGAGCGCTTCTAAAGTTTGTCAATTCGCCCTCGGGGTGGCTGTAATTTTTATACAAAAATTCCGTGGACACCAATTCCAAAACCGCGTCACCCAAAAATTCCAACCGCTCATTATGCGGCAAATGGAAAGAACGGTGCTCATTTAAGTAAGAGCGGTGGGTAAAGGCCGACAAAAAAAGTTCGGGATTGTTGATTTTTGTCTGAAATAAACTTTCTAATTCTTCTTTGTTGATGCTGGGCATCGGGTAAAATTCCAAGAACCAAGATCCAAATAACAAACAAATTTCAAATTCTAAACTTTCAATTTTAGATATTGGAATTTATTTGGTTCTTGTTATTTGCGATTTGGGATTTAATTTTCATGGTGGGCGGTGAAGGGATTGAACCTTCGACCCTCTCAACGTCAATGAGATGCTCTACCACTGAGCTAACCGCCCAAATTAAACTGAAGCTACAGGCGCAACCTCCCGCTCTTTTACCGTCGCATCCTTCTCTGCAGGAGCTTTTTGCCGCTTGATTATTTCTAAAAACAAAAACACCAAAAAACAATTCACCAGAGCTCCTAAAAACGCCGTTAAAAACAAAATCGCAGTTAAGATTACCCATATTGTAGCAGAATGGCTAAAAACTGAAAACTCCCTGGAAAGCATTAAACTTACGCGGATTTCACGCGCCGCTGCAAAAAAAATGCCGTGCACTATCATTAGGCAAACCGCGGCCGCCAGCGGCAGAGAAATCTTTTTATGCCAAGTGTCCAAAGCCAAAGACCAGGAAACAAAAAAATTTTGTCCGCAAATTACCGCATACAATATAGACAGTGTGCTGGTGGCTGCAATAAAACTGGAAATTAAAGCAAAAAACACCCACTTGGGGTAAATCAGCCTGGCCAAAAAGGCTACAGCCATAGAGCAAAGCACTATTGCTCCGGCAGTCAAACAATACTTGACAAATAATTTCACCGGAACCTTTTTAGCCTGTTTATTATATTTCGTTTCCATATCCAACCACAGCCAGACTGTAATAGGAGGCAAAACCGCCACGGCCGCAAATAAAAATTCCAGCCAAACCGGATGCGGCCAAACCGGCCGGGTGAATTTGCTAATTAACGACAGCGCCGCCACTTGCAATAGCGCCAAAAGCCACCAGTAGGGCGAACTTCTGGTGGACTGAAAAGCGGAGACAATTATTTGCTGCAATTTTTGCATTGCTATACACGTTGACTCTAAACACGAGATGATACAAAAAATACGACTGATGTTAAACCGCGGCAGCCTCCGCTTCCGCCACCTCAAACTCTGGCATCTTCTTTTTTTCCGCCGGAATAATGTCTTTAACAATCTCGTTAAATTGTTCCTGCTCCAAAGTCTCGTCCTTAACCAGGCGCTCGGCTATGGTGTTCAAATAGGAGCGATATTTAACGAGAGTCTTAGTGGCAATCTCCAAACCCTGCTTCATAATTAGGCTAATTTCTTCGTCAATTTTTCTGGCCACCTCCTCGCTATAATTTTTCTGGTCCGCGAAGTCCCTGCCCAAGAAAACCATTTCGTGATGCTCGCCAAAAACTATGGGCCCTAAACTTTCGCTCATGCCGTAGCTCATCACCAATTTTCTGGCCATATTGGTGGCAACCTTTAGGTCATTGCTGGCGCCGGTGGTAAGTTCGTCGAACACTAATTTTTCCGCGGCATAGCCGGCCAAGAGCGCGGAAATTTCGTCAAGGAAACTTTGTTTGGTATGCAAATGTTTGTCTTCTACGGGCAGCTTCATAGTGTAGCCGGCGGCGCGGCCGCGGGAGATTATGGAAACTTTGTGCACCGGGTCACTAAAAGGCAGAACCGTGCCGACCAAAGCGTGCCCGCCTTCATGGTAAGCGGTTATTTCTTTTTCTTTTGTGCTTAAAATATGGCTCTTTCTTTCCGGCCCCAGCATTACCTTTTCAATGGACTCCTTAAGTTCAGTATTGCCAATAATTTTTTTATTCTGGCGCGCGGTAAAAATTGCCGCCTCGTTAATTAAATTGGCCAAATCGGCGCCGCTGAACCCCGGGGTGCGCTCCGCAATTTTTCTTAAGTCCACGTCTTTAGCGAGGGGCTTATTTTTGGCGTGCACTTTTAAAATTTCTTCGCGGTCTTTAATGTCCGGCAAATCCAAAACCACTTGGCGGTCAAAGCGCCCCGGCCGAAGAAGCGCCGGGTCTAACACGTCGGGCCGGTTAGTGGCGGCCATAACTATTACGTTGGTGTCGGTTTCAAAGCCGTCCATTTCTACCAAAATCTGGTTCAGCGTCTGCTCCCGTTCGTCGTGCCCGCCTCCAAGGCCCGCTCCTCTCTGGCGGCCAACCGCGTCAATTTCGTCTATAAACACAATGCACGGCGCGTTCTTTTTGGCTTTCTTAAATAAATCCCTAACGCGGGAAGCGCCTACTCCTACAAACATTTCCACGAATTCTGAACCAGAGATGTGAAAAAACGGCACGTTGGCTTCGCCAGCCACGGCTCTAGCTAAAAGAGTTTTTCCCACGCCAGGGGCTCCAAGCAACAAAACGCCTTTAGGAATGCGGGCTCCAATTGCCAAAAATTTCTGGGGAAACTTTAAAAATTCCACAATCTCCTTAAGCTCTTCCTTGGCTTCCTTGGAGCCGGCAACGTCTAAAAACTTAACTTTATTTTTGCGCTCGTCATTGAGTTTAACCGAACTCTGCCCGAAAGACATGGCGCGGTTGTTGGTCCCCTGCACCTGGCGCATTAAAAAATAAACCACTAAAGAAATTAAAATAAAAGGAATTAAAAACGGCAGCACCGTGGAAGCCAAAGAAGAAAGGGTGCTAACGCTTTTGTATTCAATGCTCACGGCGCGGATTTTTTCCGTACTGACGCCGCTGTCTTTTAAAATTTGGACAATGTTGTCGCTGCGGCCGAGGCTCGCGGCTTCTAAAACAGCGCTGTCTTTAATTTTTGCTTCCACGGCGTCGGAAGAAACCGAAAGGCTTTCCACTTTTTGCTGGTCCACCAAATTAACAATCTCGCTTAACGAGACGTCCTTAACCTTGCTGCTGCCCGAAAAGGCGGCAAAGATTCCAGTTAAAAACAAAAAGCCAATCAAAATCAATAAAATGTTTTTTACAATTTTTCCCATAATTTTTTCACTGAATAATTTAGATGTTTAAGTATTATACAAAAATCAGAGAGGATAAGCAATAGTTAGTTTATTAAACGAAATTCCAAATAACAAGCATCAAATAACAAATAAATCACAAGCTCCAACACTCAAACTACTTATTCAAAATTGATGAAAAAATTTTCTTTAATTCGTTAGCTTCTTGCATTAATTTTTCACCTTCCGCCTTGAGCAAACTCTCATTTGTGTTAACTATCAACCTTAACCAGTAAGCGCTTTCTTTTGCTTCTTTGCGGCAAATTTTTACTCTCATCTGAAAATCCTTTTTACTCAAAGCCTCGTTGGCCTCAATATAATTTGCGCCCGTTGATCCGGAAGACCTTACAACTTGTTTTGTGTATTCGATATTGCTTATGGCCTTGGGTAATTTCTTGCAATATAGCGCTACCGCCAAAGCAAATTGGAACGTCCTTTCTTCCAGGTCGTATGGTTTGTTTGTTTTTTGGTCCATTGGAATTTATTTGTTATTTGTGATTTGTTTTTTGGAATTTGTAGAAATTGGTGCCGGGGACAGGACTTGAACCTGCATGCCATCGCTGGCGTCAGCTCCTAAAGCTGATGAGTCTGCCAATTTCTCCACCCCGGCTCAATTTCCTAGCCTATTCTATCATTTCCCTTGGCTCTTGACAAATATCTCAATTTTTGCTATAATAGTAGGTTAAAAATTTCATACTATTGATTTTGCTTGTGGTGGGCAAAACCCTGTAAATCGTAGCCTAAAGCCCCCATTTTTTGGGGGTTTTTAGTTTCATTGCAATTTGTTCGGCACTAACACCACTATTGCCAAATAAATTGTAAATGATTGATTTGCGGGGTTTTCCTCTCCATAAGGGGTTTTTGGCCTTTGTATCGCTAAAAACTTAAAGAGCTTATGAGAGGTTTTCCCAAGCTTGGCAGTGGTGTTGCCAAGTTCTGGGGGAATAACGCGGCAAGCTGCCGCATCGTTCCTTAACAGCCGAATACACAAAGGAAAAGGATGTGTTTTATGGCAACGAATCCAGCACCCGCGGCACCCGCACCAGGCGGACCGCGGAGAACAACGCCTCCGGTTCCGCCAAAGCCGAAAGGCCCGACGGAACTGGTTGTCACCCGGCATCATTTGGGTAACAACGCCTGGGAACTCTCGGGCGAGGTTCTGTCAGAAAACAACCCAGTGCAAAATCTCGACGTCAGCATCCATGTGGGTGCAGACAGAGAGGTGTTGCATACTGGCACGCATGGACAATTCTCGTACGATACTGAGACGGATAAACCCGTCAACGCTCGTGTGAGAGCAACCTCGCGTTTGAACCTCTCCATCCCCCTCCCCGTTATGGTTCACCCCGAACCGGTCGTCATGCCCGGCGCAGCACCCGCTGCTGCTGGCGCGCCTTTGACCCTCCGTCAGAAGTGGGAAAAGATCAACAACAGGGTTTTCGCTGTCGCGACGATTCTGTTGTTGTGGTTCGCGTTCCGAACCGCTACTGATTTTGGAAGTGTTTTGTTTACCACTCCGGATTATGAATCGTCGGAAACGCAAATGCAGACAGGATCGCAGAGCGAAGCGGAGAAAGCTGCTGAAAATATTCGCAAGCAATATAGCGAACCGCCCCCTACTCCTGACACTGCACCAACCCCGACCACAAAAACTATCTCCACAACTCAAGACGAGGCAAAGAAAAACGTTCCGTTCTATTATCGACCCTTTCTGGGTCCGATAACACCACTTCATGTGGTGGGGACACTTTTAATCCTCATCGGTTTGGGGATATTCTTCGCAACGTTCAGGTTCAAAACGGCAATTGCTGTGGGACTCATAATCTGCGGCATTGACCAATGGGTCTGGACTGGACCTAACGCCAGCACTGACATTTTTGGTGAGCTTTTGAGAACGTTGTTTGTCCTCATTGGCCACCACCAGGATGACAGCTGGTTCAGGCTGTGGTTCTTGGCGCTGTACTTTATCGTTATCTGGGTTCCGCTCATCTTCCTGTGCTTCTATGACGAGGCTCTTGGCCTTGCTCATAAAAAGCACGCCAAGGATGACGGCGCCGACCACACCTACAGCGCCGAACTCGTTGAAGAAGAGGGCAAGCAAGTTGTCGCCTTTTTCATTGACGGCATTAGGCAAAACGCGACGGCGAGCGCCGGCGCGGCAGAAGGCCAAATGACTTTCATACAGCTCTTCAAGCGAATTGCTGCAGTGGATTTCATTTGGGATATCGTTAAACACTTTGTTCCGCGAGCCTTTCATGAGCTGCTGAACATATTCAAAAAGGGAGCATGATCATGACAACACCTGCAACACCCCTACCAGCACCCGCCACCCCCGTCGCACCGGGAATCTGGGACTCCATGAAGATGTGGGGCATCTGGGTGGCCTTAGCCGCAGCAGCTTACGGCATGGCCATTCAGCACCTCAATGTTCCGCTGTTTTTGAAGCCGTTTCTCAATATCATATGGGTCCTCCCTCTAATTGCGGCGATTCACGTAGAGTGGCCTCACTTTGCGAAAACCGCGACAGCAATTCTTATCGGCGTCTGGTTGGTCAGCTCCTTGCTGATCTCCGTACCGCTGGCAAGAACAAGGTGGGAGAATTATGTGCATAAAGAGGACATTCGCACGTTCAATTCCTACCAAAGAGCAATGGTGGATTACTGGCTCAAGTTCTCTGGAAATATCAACCCCCAGATGCTTGGTGCCAGGAGCGCGCTCTTCGACCAAACACAGTTAGCTCAAGATGAGTATAGTAAGCAATTGCTCAATGAGCTCACTGGCCTCAAGACGAAACTCGACGCAAAAACCCTAACACCAGAAAAGCACTCTGAGGAATCTGCAAAGATCGCGGAAAGAATCAGTTTGCTGGAAGCCAACGGACATAAGTTGATGAGAACCGTCAAAAGTTACTCGTCAACCGGGATGTTCGGTCTTCCATTCTGGTTATGGACTGTGATTCTTGGCGGACTGACGTGGTACGCCAAGAGCATACCTCAAAATCATTGGGGTCAGCTAGCCATGATAGTTTGTGGCGGACTGCTAACCTTGATGTACCTCGGGGAAACCTGGGGGTCTCTAACACAAGTCGCCGGAAGTACTAACAGCTTCAGCATCGGCGGCTTCTTCAACCAACTTCCCGGCGGTGCGATGTTTGCGCTAATTGTGGCGATACTCGCAACCGTTGGATTCATTACTGGAAAGGGTTCAGATGCGCATTGAAAAAAGACACAAGGTTCTCATGGGTCTCGCGGTTTGTGTAGCGATCTGGGAAGTCAGAACAGGGGGAGTTACCCTTCTTCTGTCCCCCAAGCCGGTCTTCGAAGTTCAAGACCGAAACATGATCGACGCAAGGGGACAGGGATTTCAGGAGACCACCGACGCTTTGCTCGCCCGCGTAAAAAACGGTGATGAGCAGGCTATGGAGGAGTATCTGAAAAACAAGAAGAAGGCGCGAGCCGACTTCCAGAAACTCCGAGGCGAAACTCCTCCACCTCCCACCTCTGGCGAGCCTGGCTCAGGCGCTCCCAACGCCGACCAGAGACGCCCCGCTCCCGTCCGGCGCCCGCCGGATACCATCAGTGTCCAAGACTTTATTGTCGAGGACTTGGGGGGTGGTTCCTATAATGTCCAGTTGGACAACCGACTTAGCGGGTGGGTAGAAGTTATACCCGTTGTCGGCCCTGCAACAATCGCCATTGCAGGAGATCCAGCAAGCTGGTCGTATACCCTCAAAACTTCGGCTCATCCGAACGGCTTGGGGCAAGCGCCAGCAGATGTCCAGAATGAGTTGCCAGTCAAGAACGCCGACTACTTTTCGTTGGTCGGCCAACTAGACGGCAAAGAATTTCAGGTCGGACTTCAGAAGGTAATCCCTGTGCCCAAAGGGGCACACGTTCTGAAGCTCCGAGCGAATATTCCGCCTTCCCTGCTACAGCAAACAATCGCTGCACACAGGGCGGTGGACGGCTTCAGTTGTTCCATACTACTGGGGCCGGCGTCATGAAAACCAAAAAACACATAGGAGGAAAACAATCGCGTGCGCCCGCAGTGCGATCGCCTAGTGCGATTCTGCGCTGTCGGGCTCCGGGCGATGAAGGATGAGCAACTGCTCTCCTTCATCGCCAATTCAGAGCTTCTAAAATAATTCCCCACCTCCCCTAACCCTTCCTTAGAAAGGAGGGGAATAAGACAAAAGATTTTGGAATTTCTGAATTGTAATAAAAAAACAAAAATAACCCCGTCACCTAAGTGACGGGGTTATTTTTACAGCTTGCTATAACTTTTTATACCTTGTGGCGCTGCCCATTGCAATGCGCTCTATTTTTTTATACTTTAATAATTTTTCCAAGACCTGGTTGACTGTAGGGCGGGCGACTTTAGTTTTTTTGCTAATTTCTTGAGGTCCTGCTTCTTCAACTTTTTGCAAATAGTTCCAAATCAGCAATTGTTTTGGCGAAAGTAATTTTTCTATGTCCTGTTTGTTGAGCAAGTCAATGGCCATTTTTGACTGGTGCTGCACTATGCCCAAAAAGTAATCCAGCCAGGGGGAAATATCCTCGCTTTTGCCTTTTATTGTTTTTTGGCTTTTTCGGAGCGCAATATAGTACTCGCTTTTATTATCTTCAATCAATTTTTCATGCGACACATATGGCATATACGCGTAGCCTTCTTTTAAGAGCAGCAGGTTGGTTAAAACACGAGAAAGCCGCCCGTTGCCGTCTTTGAACGGATGGATGTTTAAAAACTCCACAATAAAATTTGCAACAACTAAAAGCGGATTATACTTTCTAATTCTCAAGTTTGTTTCCGTCCACTCAACCAATTCCTGCATTTCCTTAGGCGTCAAATATGCCGGGGTTGGTTTAAAAACAATGGACACAACCCGGCCTTTCTGGTCAATCATTGCCACTGTATTTTCTCCCTTTTTATAGTCGCCCCTGTGCCGCTGGTCTTTCTCAACATATTTTAAGAGCTCTTTGTGCAAATATTTTATGGCGCTTTCGGAAAATTTTATATTTTTCCAGGCGTCAAAAACATTATTTAACAACTCATAATAGCCCTGAACTTCCTGCCTGTCCCTTGCCGCGAATTTTTGAACCGCCAAGCCGCGAATAAATTTGTCCACATCCTCGTCGGAAAGCGCCGCGCCTTCAATACGGGTAGAAGCTCCGGTGGATGTAATTAGAACCCACCGTTTAAGCCTGCCTAAAAGCTGGGGACTTAACTGCGCTCCTGTTATCCATTGGTCTTTTAATGCTTCAATTTGCGCAATTTTGTCCCAAATGGAATCCGGTATTTTTCTTAAACGCTTGTCAAAATTTTTCATAATTTCAATCCTAATATACTAACATATATAAGATTATATATGATGTATAATAGCTTGTCAAATCAACTATACAAAGATGACCTTCGCCACTTAAGTGGCGAAGGTCATCTTTGTTATGTAAAATTTGTTTGAAAATTACGCCGGGGGTTTTGTTATAAGCAAATTAGCCAAGACGTTAACTATCACATAAGACAAAATTACTACCACCAAACCAATAATTGCGTTCACTAAAGCCTTCTTGCCTTTTTCTGCCTGTTCTTCGTTGCCGGCAGAAGTAATGTACCAGTACCCGCCAATAAGAATAAACAGCACAGCAATTACTCCGGCAATGGTAAGCAAAATGTCTATAATTTTTTTGGTTAATTCCTGCCAAGTCCTGGTCCCGGCAAGACCGCCAAAATTACTTTTAGGCAAACACAGTCCGTTTAAATATTCAAGGCTTGGGTCTCCGCAACTCCCGCTCGCCGGTGGAGGGGTAGTAGTTTTAGCAACACAAGCGCCGTTGGTGCAAGTTTGAGTATCCGGATTGCAAGCCGGGGTGCAAGTTGCGGTCCCGCCGCCGTCGCATTTATTTTGTGGGGTTGGACAATGGTGCGATATGCATGCATAATCCCCCTCACAAATTTCGCCGGGTCCTTTTAACGCGGCGCATTTAGCTAGAGAAGTACAATACTGAGTTGCTGTGCAGCCGTCATTAGTATCCGGGTCGCAAGATCCACCGCTGCCCGACATGCAATTAGGTCCGGTCGGCCCCGTTGAAACTAAACCCGAAGTCTTAAGGCCTAACTTCCCCATAGTTTCCGGTCCTGCCTTTCCGTCTTGAGAAACTAAATGGTTTCCTACCTGATACGCCAACACTTTTGCTGTGGTGTCCGTCCCATAGTCGCAATCAACTACCAAAGAACTGGCAAAGTCCGCTTTTAACTTCTGCTGCAAAGCCCCAACGTCCGGCCCCTTAGCGCCCGCGCAAAGCACCTTGCCTACTGTGTCGTCGTTGCATGGCAATGTTTCTGCGTTAACAAAAACTACAGGCAAAAATGCAAAACTAAAAACAAAAAACAAAAATAGAAACCGGCTAGTATATTTTTTTATTTTTATATTCATATTGTCCACTAATTCACTAATATCACGAATCGCACGAATACCGGAATTAGTGATATTGGTGTTATTCGAGTATTTGTGGATAATTATTTAATAAGTCGTGCGCATAACTAAATCAACGACAACATTTACAATCACATAAGACATAACAACTATTACCACTCCGATTATGGCATTAACTAGGGTCTTCTTGCCTTTTTCCGCCTGCTCTTCGTTGCCGCCGGAAGTAATGTACCAATAGCCGCCAATAATTAGAAATAATACCGCAACGCCTCCGGTAATAAACAAAAGCATACTGACTACTCGCGCAATTAATTCAGGAACGGTCTGAACGGTGGTCCAACCACCACCGAAAGGTCCACTGATTGCGTTCAAACCGCTTTGAACGTCCGCCCCTGCCCTGCCCGGCATTAGCAGGAACATGGCACCTAAAGCCAAATACCAAACTTTAAAAAAAATTGCTTTAATTTTTTGTTGCATACTATAAATAAACAATTAATTATTGCCAAATCCAGAATATTTACTTTTCTTGCGTGTCTATCCGCGCCGCATATCCCTGCCTGACGGTAGGTAGGCGCGTATAGATCTGCGGTTTAAAGAATCTGGATCTAGCCCCGTCCCGATTAATCGGGACGGGGACAACAAATCAAATCACTTAACTTAAGGCTGTCCTACGCCGCCGGCCAGGTTGGCCACAACGTTAACCACCACGAAGGCAAGAACAATAATTACAATACCAATTAAAGCGTTAACAGCGGTATTTCTTCCTTTTTCCGCGGTTTCTTCGTTACCGGCAGAAGTAATATACCAGAATCCGCCAATAATTAAGAACAGCACGGCAACGCCAAGAGCTATGCCAAGCAGCCAGTTAATAACAGTTTTAATTAAATCGTTAACACTAACGATTGTGCTGCAATTCAGTCCACTGGCAGTATCACATTGATACCCTTTTAACTGGTTGGCGGCAAAACCCGCCAAAGGCGCGAAAACAATCGCGGTTACCAAAGCCACTTGCGCGACCTTGAGATAATCTATTTTTTTCAGAATTTGTTTCAAGCTATTCACCCCCTTCCATCATCCCTTGCCCTCTCCCTTCGCAGATCCTCCGTAGCTTTAGCGTAGGAGGACTAGGAGAGGGTAGGGTGAGGGTTTATCTATTAATAAAATTATACTATATTTTTCTAATTCTTCAAAATCCAGGGAGGCAAATCATCCGCTTCCGCATTTCACCCCGCCGCTTAAAGGCACAACATGCTCCGTAACTTCCGTCCGCGCCGGGCCGTCGCTGTTTGGAAATTCAAAAGCCACGGCGCCTTCGGTCGTGGCCACATCCCCGGTAGTTAAATTCAAATACTTGCTCAAAGTCACATTGTATGACCCGTTAGCCGGCAAAGAAATATCCATATGATTAACTGTTTGCGAGCTAAGCAAATTGCAATCACTGTCATACTTTTTAAAATAGTCAGGCAAATATTTCATTGTAACTTGAATTGGCTGGCTGGCGTTATTGCGCAATGTAAATTCGGTATCCCAGCCGCCGGGGAAAGCGCGCATATTTCTCCAAAAAATCGCGTAAGCCGTGTATTCGGTATTATTAATTGCCAGGCTCGGCGGCTGAAAGCCGAACCCGCGCCAGGCATTTTCCGTAGCATCATTTACCGTTGCCCCGCTGCCGGATGCGGCAAATTGGTCCGGAGGCAGCATGTGGATTGGCTGGTCAGAGGTAACGTGGACGGTAATGTTCGGGTGATACTCATATTTGTCTTCTGTTGAGGGAAAAGCCACGTTAGCAACATTAAGTAATACGGTTTTTTTTACGCTCGCGTCTATAACCAAAGGCTCTTCAAGATTATCCCGAGTATACTCGTAATTCAAGCCCTGGCTATCGCTTAAAACGACCCGCAAATTCGCGACTCCTGAACCATAGTAATCAGCCACCATAGCAAAATCTTTAAAATAAAAAACATTGCCTTGCTTATACACCCCGCTCGCCATATTGGTGAAAGTAAAATCTGTACCTTCTTTAGCCCAGGCCGGGGTGTTTGGATGGTTGGTAACTACGACCGGATCGGGCTTGGGTGTGTTGACTTGAGTTGTATTGACGGCTGTACTTGAGCCGCTGGTAAGCAAGCTCACAATAATTTTAATAATTGCGAAAGACATTACTATTAACACCAACCCAAGAATAGCATTGACCGCAGTCTTCCGCCCCTTTTCCGCCTGCTCTTCGTTGCCCGCCGAGGTTAAATACCAGAACCCGCCCACAATTATAAACAGCACCGCAATGCTTCCGGCAATAATCACCGCGGAATAAATTACTTTTTGCAGCAAATTATTCGCTGTGCAAAAATCCGGCAGGCCTTCCGCTAAATTGCCGCCATTCTGTTTCTTGGCGTCCGGGTCAGTAATCCTGGTTTCATCCACCTTTATCTCCAAAGATGCGGCAAGGTCGTTGCACCGTTTTTGCTCTGCCGCGGTTATGGCGCGGCTAACACCCGGAACAAAAACGGACAAGAGCATCAAAACAAAAAAAGCAACCAAGAAAAATTTTTGAACTTTATTTTGTATTTGCATATAAATTTTTATTTTATAAGCGTAGTATTTGCCCTAAGCAAATTCTGCACTATGGAAACTATGGAAAAAGAAAGCCCGGCAACAATTACCCCAATTACCGCCCACGTAATTGTTTTTTTACCTTTAGTAATCATTTCCTCGTTGCCAGCGGCAATAACCATTTCAAACCCGCCCACAATTATAAACAACACGCCCATAATCCCAATGCCGGCCAAAAATCCTTTAGCTATAATTAAAAACATGGTAAACAAATCTCCCGAGGGCAGGGGGTTATAGAGCTTGTCGTCAAAGGGCGGAATTGTAGGGTTACCGCATGAGCAAGCTGCTAAATCAGTACCGCTTCCGTCAGTTGTTTCAACACACTTATTTTGTGCTTGATCGCAAGAATATTTTTTGCCGTTGTTAGTCCCGCACGAAGCTTGACAAGCTGCTAAATCAGTACCGCTTCCGTCAGTTGTTTCAACACACTTAGGGGGTTGTTGTGTCGAATCGCAGGCGTATTTTTTTGCGTCCGCGGCAAATCCGCTACCTTTAAGCGTTTTAGTCCCGCTCGCTACTTTAACCGTTAGATTACTAGAATAGAACAATTCCACAGAAATAATGTTATCGCCGTTGTTTAAAGCATTCTTCCCTGCTATAGGAATATTTTCCACCTCCCCGTCCTTAGTTTGAAACTTACTTTTATTAAGATCCTTCTCAATGATCTTTTCTCCATTCACTTTAACCACAATGAAAACATTGTCGGGAAGCTTTGCCGCGTCAGCCGGGTCAAGGTTAATGTAAAGCTTAAGCTCATTATCGGCGGGAGAATAAGTTCCTTTGTCAGGATCAAGCCTAAAACTTAAAAGAAAATTGCTTGCCGCGCTGGTATCCACGCCGACATTTACTGCCGAACTGGCAATATTTACATTTTGTGTTGGCCCATTAGTAGTTACAGTGCCGCTGGCACTTGCTGAAAAACTCATTTGGTCGCCCGATTTATAACCTAAATCAGATGCCTTAGTTTGAATGGTTTTAACAATAGGCATTGAACCGGTATCAATAGAACCTGAAATGGGCAGCTCTTTAATTAATGTTGAGCCGGCATGAAAATATTTAAGATTCAGCTGGTACCCATGGCAAAAAGGCCGCTGGGACTCCGGCACGCTAATGTTAGCGGCAAGATTTAAAACCTGGCTAAGAGAAACCTGCTGCGGAGTTGGAGAAACAGAAAGGGACAGCGTACAAGCCGGCCCTGCCGGTTTTTTGGCGACATCGATTGGCGACGAAGTTTCTTCATAAAATTTACTGCTACCGCCGTCCACAGTGGCCTTAAAGCGAAACTGGCCATCTGTGTCAAAGGTATAATCCAATTGTCTGGTTTCGGTTGGCTGGCTTATGACTGGCACTACTTTTCTGTCCTCGCTGATGCCATACCATCTAGGCACAAGTATTGTAAAGTAAGTGGTATTGGAATAATTGCCATCATTGGAAGCAATATTGCAATTGGTAAATTGTGCAAAAACTTTTGCGGTATCTCCCACATAAATATTCCCCGATAAGGCGCCGCCGGAGCTGTTTTTCCACGAGACGCTAATGCTGCAGCCCGTGGCTTGGGCTGGCGATACTAAACTAAATCCAAAAAATTGGGACAGCAAAAACAACAGCAATATTGCCGTATTTAAAATTAAACCTATCTTATTTATTAATTTTATTTTACTTGCGGGCATTTGCTTTCGTCTATTTTTAAATAGGACAGGGGGTTGGTTAAGTCCAGCTGGCAGCCCTTGACGCCGCGGAGCAGCAGAATGTTTACCGCTGTGTTTACTATTAAAAAAGCAAACAAGACAAAGACTAAACCGAACACGGCCTGTGAAATGCCGTTCTTTCTTTTAGTTATGTCTTCCTCGTTGCCCATTGAAGTAATCAGCCACCAGGAATTGGAAATAATCACATAGACCGCGTAAGCGCCGGCAACGCCCACCAGCCAATTTGTAACCCTGGCAACCAAGACAAAAAAATCTTCAAACTTGCATGGAGCCTGCCCGGTCCTGCCGCAGGGCACCAGCCCGCCGCTGGCGGCAAAGGCGTGGTTAGCTGCAAAAAAACCCATCACGCAAACCAAACAAACAGCAAGTATGAATATTTTTTGTTTTTTTGATTTCACAAAAGTCCTTTTTCCATAATAATTATAACACATTTTTTGCAAAACCGCTAATTCAGCGCCACGGGTATACACACCCTGATGGAACAAAGATACAATGGTATTTAACCATTAATCTTTGTATCTATGAAAGATCTATTGAACCAAATCCCTTCAGAAGCTAGTATTAAGAAGCAATTAAGGAAAATCATCTACGGCAGCCACCTGTTCTGCCCCC
>Ga0080064_1003264_pt1 | contig 24134 bp, 17 predicted proteins | sample Subgrocontami54m_FD_69260 | JGI IMG/M metagenome (GOLD analysis project Ga0080064, IMG submission 69260) | Subsurface groundwater microbial communities from S. Glens Falls, New York, USA - GMW46 contaminated, 5.4 m (SPADES assembly) (version 2) ...
ACATTTTTTTCGATGTAACATTGGATGGATCAAGGGGATAGGAAGTTGAGTGCGTGCCAACTGTGTCGAAATCCTGTCGTCTCGAAAAGCACCTATGCCTGTGCGCATTTGTGAACCATGCCCTAACCAACGTGGGACGGGTTTCCTAACCCGTCTCGCCACAACGGGTTAGGAAACCCGTCCCACGACATGTGGGCTTACGCTGTGGCCTGACCTAGCGCCTTGCGTAATGCCGTCATGCCGATCTCGGCGACCTGCTGAGGATTGGCTTGCCAGAGCGTGGGATTCATCAACTCCAGCGACACCCAACCGGTGTAGCCGATGCGACGAAAATGATCGAGAATCGGCGGCAACTGGAAATCGCCGTCGCCGGGGAGAATGCGATCGGCGTCGGTGGCGAGTTCGCGCGGCACGCCGGCCAGGTCGCAGAGCTGCACGTGAAAGAGACGGTCGGCGGTCAAGAGTCCCAGGTCTTCGAACTTGCTCGGTCCCGTGTAGTAGTGGAACACATCGAAATTGATGCCGACGTTCGGCGCCCCGCACTGGTGGACGAGCGCCAGTGCCGTATCGAGGCTGGCGCACAAGCCACTTTTCGCGCGGAACTCCAAAGCCAAGCGCACCTCGTAGCTCGCCGCCCATTCGGCCGCCTGGGCCAGGGACACGACCGCGCGCTCCCAGGACGTCCCATCGATGGCTTCAGCAAAGTCGGCGACAATGAGCAAAGTCGGAATCTGAAAGTGCTGGCACAAATCGAGCCGGCGCCGAAAATGGTCGAAGTGAGCCTGGCGCTGTGCCCCCTGCGCCAGCAGCAGACCGCCCTGATAGGCGGCGGCGACCAGGCGCACTTCCCGATCGCCGACAAGTTTCTTCGTCGCGGCGACGCTGTGCTTTTCGAGGTGTTCTTCCAGTTTCGTCAACCACACTTCCAGCGCGTGGCAACCGGCGTCGGCGAAGTTTGCCACGTCCTCCGCAAAGGAGCACGGGAGCGTGGTCACGGCGCTGAGGCAGGGCTGCATGGTTGGTTCGGACATACGTCGCACGTCACCGTCATGACGATTCCTCTAGCCCGCATTTCGCACCAACGTGGGACGGGTTTCCTAACCCGTCTCGCCACGACGGGTTAGGAAACCCGTCCCACGACATCGCGCTGTCCTGCATTATTGGTGAGAAATGCAGGCTAGCGGTTCGGCCGGGCGCCCGGTTCGGAAATGGACATGAGGAACGGCAGCCGCTCCGTCAGGTCCTGCACGAGATTGGATCGTTTGAGAAACAACAGGGCAAAACAGGTGTCGAGCGTGGTCGTGCTGCCCGAGAAGCCTTGCGTCGACCAAGACCCGTCCGGTTGCTGCGATGACAACAGCATGCCCACCCCGGCGTCGTACCAGTCGGTGTTGCCAAGCGTTTTGAGCTGGTACAGCACGCCGACGCGTTCCACGGACCACAGGAAATAGAAATTATTCATTTCGGCGGCGCTGACATGCTCGCCCAGCTTGCGCAGCCCGCGGGCGATAGCCGGATCGTCCGCCAGTTTTGCGGCCGGTTTGGCCGAGACGCCGTGTCCCATCGCCAGGCCCAAGAGGCCGACACAAGTCATCGGCGGCGTCGAACCGGTCATGAGATCGGCGCCAAAGCTGCCGCGCGTCAGATAGCCCCAACCGCCGTCCCCGGCACTCTGCGCCGAGCGATACCGTTGGGCTGCGGCGACGAGACAGCGTTCGCTGAACACGCCGTGGCGTCGGGCGGTCCATAGCCCTAACAAGGCAAATTGGCTGTTGGAATTATCATCCTGATTCATCATCAAGTTGACCGCCCCGCCAGGCAGCGGTTGCGGCGGCGGCTGAGCCTTGGGATAGTAGTACTGGTAGACGATCGGGATCAGGGCCACATTGCGCGACAGTGACTGAATCGGCGGGACCGTGGGCTTCGGTTTCGCGGCCGATTTCTTGGCTCCTGGCTGTGCGGGGTCGACTGGCTTGGTCGGCGCCGGGTCGGTCGGATCAAGAACTCCGCCTTTTTCCGCCGGTCCTTTGAGCGGGTCATCGAGCTTGTCGGTTGGATTCTTGCCCAAGGGCGTCCGCACGTCAGCGACCGGCAACCGCGTCGCTTCCAAAAAGGTCAAAAGTTGCTGCATGTCACCGCCGCTCAGCTTGGGACAGTTATAGCCCCAACCGGCGCGCGTGTTTTGACCTGCCACCAGCTGCAGCGCATAACTTTGAATTAGCGCTTTGTCTTTCGGGTCGCCCAGCCGATCCAGAAACAAAATCGCGCATGCCATCTCGTAGGTGCGATGGACCTCATCGACCTCCGTCGAACGGACAAAGGCCGCGGCCTTTTGCACGACAGCATCGTCGGCAGGCACCTGGCATTCGAGCAACGTCAGGCCGGCCAGCGATGCGTAACCGACGTTGTAATTGACTTGCAGGAAGTTGAAGCCCGCTTTCGCCGGCCAGGCGCCCGTGTCCAACTGGGAACTCTTGAGATGGGCAACGCCCTTGTCGATCGCCTCGTTGATTTGTTTTTGGCGCGGATGGTCCGCGACCAGCACCGGCGGCTTGACGGCCACCACCGGCGCCGGCGGCGGCTCGTCGATCAGCGGGCGTTTCGTCTCAGCGTAGCTTTTTTGCGGCGGCTTTTTCGTCATCGGCCGCGGCTGGTCGGGCAAGTCATCATCCTTGGTCCCTGGCAGCACGGACACGGCGGGCGTTCCCTTGGGCGTCGGCGCCGCCGACGATCCCGGTTCAGCCGTTGGACCGCCCGACTTTGGCTGCGCGTTGTCTTTGGGCAGTTCGGGGTTCACCGCCGGTTTGTCCTTGGGCGTCTGCGCAAGGGTCGGTTGATTCGCAGCGCGGTTGGCGAACGCGTTCCAGATGAGGACGCCGCCGCCGGCGCCCAGCACCAAAGCCATCAGCGTCACAACAATGGCGGTTCCGGCCCCCGAAAAGGGGACAGGACCTTTTGCATTCAGAGGTCCTGTCCCCTTTTCGGGGGCCGGCGCCGCGGCATCGGGCGGCACGAATTTCAGGTGGCAATTGGGACACGCGACCACTCGATCGGCCGGCAGCGCGTCGGGCAGCTTGAGCGCTGCGCGGCACTGCGGACAAGACATCGCCATGGACATGAGAAGCCCAGCCTTCCCGGCGGAGAACGCGCTCGCATGCGCAGACCGCATCCCCAAGGAATGGATCATGACATTCTTAGTCTAACATGCCGCGCCCTGGAAATGCTAGGGGGTGCGCGTGGAGAATTGCCGGCGAGCCTCGCCAAGCCGTAAACGCCGATCAGGGCGTCTTGCCGTTGACCATGCGCAGGCGCACGATCCAGGCGAGCTGCTCATCGCCGGTGCGCTGGCTGAGCGTGACGGTGCGGCACAGGTCGAGCAGTCCGAGCAGTCCGTTCAGGTTCTGCTCGGCCGCCGCTTGGGATTGGCCGCTTTTTTGGGCCATTTGTTCCACGACACGCTGCCGATGGAGCCGGATCAGCTGCGCCAGTTCGGTCGGCGCCAGGCGAAGCATGAGCACATCGTCGTTTTCGGCCGCGGCACTATTCGACCGACGCTGAAATTGTTCGACCGCAGTCGGCGAGGTCGCCAGCAGCAGATAACCGTCCTTGAGGGCAAATGCGGGCTGGAAACCGGCGGGGAAATGCCGGTCTTGGGCCAGGTACTTGACCTCGACGTCGCCTTGCTTGAGCGTGTGCATTTGAATCTTGTCGGCTTCGGCTTTCCCATTATTGTGCGGGTACAACGCCAAACCGACAAAGAACTGGATTGCCTTGTACAGGGCCTGATCGACGCCGGGCTCTCTTTTCCCCGGCTTGACGGCCAGCACGAACACGGCTTGGGGGAAGTCCTTGCCGGCGCTGGCCGGCAGCACGCACATGCCCCAATCGGGGCCGAGGTTGGGCAGCACGTCGCGCAACGGGTCCAGGCCGACCGCCGCGCCGACGTTCTTGCCGAGGGCGTCGACGACAAGCTTGCGCACCGGCTCCGGCGTTAATTCCAACATGCCGTCGGCCAGCGCTCGAAAATCGGTGCGGCCTGCCAGTGTGAAGATCGAATTCTCCGGAAAACGCTGCCAAAGCTCGGAAGCCTGGCCGCGGCGCGTGAACCACTCCTTGGCGGCCGCCGGCAGATCTTTGGACCGAGCCAGCAACGATAGCCTCATCTCGACGTTTTCTTGGACGTCGACGGTCACGACGACCGCGTCGAGCGCTTGCCAATGCTCCAAAAGACGGGCGAACAGCTGGCCGTCCGGGCCCAGGCCCTGTTGCGCTTTGGCCTTCAGCTCGACGTCGAAGAAACGCGGATTGAGCCACAGCGCCGCCAGCGCTTTCTCGGCGCCGGCGTGGCGCAGCGCGGGGCGCACCGCCGCGGGCTGTGCCGGTCGTTCGATGACGGCCTTGAGCGTCGTTTCGTTCGATGCCAACGCAAACACCGGCCCTTGCACGACATACCACCACGGCGCCGCCTTGTCGTGGACGCGGCGATAATACTTCACGCCTTGATGTTGCTGCTCATCGAGGGACTTCAATTCACCCGCCGCCATCTGCACTTTGTTGAGCTGCTTGATAAGCCGCTCGAGCACTTCCGCTTGCCGGGCTTTGACCAAGAGCAGACCTTGCTCGCCCTTGTTGTCGGCATCCGGGGGACGATAGGCGAAGACAGCCGCGTCGCCGAGCACCTCGTCGCGCACCGTGGGCCAATCGACTTTGAGATGTTCCTGCAAATCGCGCTGGAACTTGGCCAGCTCGCGGAACTCCGGCGCACTCAGGAAGGCCTCGCCCAGCGGCGACTGCTTGAACGCTTTCACCCACGGCGCCTGTTCGAAGCGCTGCCAGTGACCCCGCAGATCGTTCACGGCCATGCAGAAGCCGAACTCGTTGGGCACCAGACTGAGCAAATCCGACGCCGGCGCCTGCGCGCGCGCGGGCGCCGGCAGTTGGGTCAACAGCAGGGCCACGAGCAACAGCGATCGGCGCATGAATCGTTACCGTGAGTGCATCAATTGCGCGAGGGAAGATCAAACACCGGCATTTCCCTCACGAAAAAGGTGAAGGCGCGGCGGGCGGAATTCGTGATCGGCTCGATGCCGCTCGCCACCGTCTGGGTCGCTTGGCGCAACGACTGAGCAGCGGGATCGAGCGGCTCTTCAAGGCCCTTCAGGGCCGGAAGACTGGCCATCGGCGGCAGGTCGAGACTGTTGGCGACGGCCATAAATAGCTTCGCTTGCTCCTTGGTCTGATCAGCGACACGCCCGGTCAAGGAAGCGACCGCGACCCGCGCTGCGTCGGCGCGCTTCACGAGTTGCGGCGCCTCCGGCTCGCGCGGCTGCTGCGGGTGCTGCGCCATTTTGTTTCTGTCGATCGGCGGCGCCTGATTGAACCAGCCGACGAGCATCAAAAACAGGATCGCCGCGGCCAAACCGAAAGTGAGCGCCACACGCCGCCTCACCCGGCGGACACGTTGGCGACGCTCGTCCAGAACCGCTGCCACGATGGACTGCGTCAACAGCGTCGATGCTTGCGTTGGCGGCAGCGCTTTCAGGCCGACGTTCAAATGACGCGCGGCGGACTGCAGCGCGCGGCACGGCGCGCAGGCGCCGGCATGCAGGGTCGCCTCCGGCGGACAGGGCGCATCCGCGCCGTCCAGCAGCTGTTGCAGCCAATCTTGAAACTCACGACAGTTCATGTTCCACCTCGGAGACCATGCCGCGCCGACGCAGCCGCTCCAATACTTCCAGCCGGGCCCGGTGCAGCCAGGTCTTCACCGTCCCCACCGGCTTGTGCACCGCTTCCGCGATGTCCTCGTACGGCAGACCTTGCTCGTGATACAGCGTAAACACCAGTCGATAATCGTCGCGCAATTCCGCGAGCGCCGCTTGGATTTCCCGGGCGAGTTCAGCGGCGTCGCCTTGCTCACGGTGGGGCGGGTTGGCGGCGGTTTCGTGCAAATACTCGACCAACTCCGGCCGCCGGGCACGCTGCGTCATCCATGTGCGGCAGCGGTTGACGGCGATGGTCATGATCCACGGCTTGAGCGCACCGTGGCCCCGTGTCGAATCCCAGCGCCTCAGGCTGCGAAAGACCCGCAGGAACACCTCCTGCGTCACGTCCTCCGCATCCTGGCGATGGTGCAACATGCGGATGCACAGACCCAGCACGTCCGACTGAAACCGCTCGACCAGGACCTGCACGGAAGCGGCATCGCCTCGCAGGCACCGGCGCACCAGCATGGCGTCTTCGGCCGACACGTTGGTTGACTCGCGTCCAGACCTTGTAATTTGTTACCCTACATCACTGCAACGAGTTTCGGGAAAATGAGTTAGGAAAGCAAGCCCAAGGGGAATATTCGTAGGGCAAGCTTTTTGCCACAGTTCGTGGGGCAGGCTTCCCGCCTACCGCTTGTAGTGGCCCGCTTCAGCGGGTTTGACCGCCCCACAACATTTACCGATCTTTGGCTTTATTCAACAGGTCGATGACCTCTTCCGGCGCGGCGTCGCGCAGCCGTTTGCCGCGCTCTTTCAGCGATTCCTCAAAGCGAATGGCCACATCTTGCATGTGTTCGTGGGTCTCTTCGGAACCACCGAACAGCAGAAACTCCTCGCTTTGCGTAATCCGCTTGTGGCCGTCCTGATTGTCCAGGCCGATGCCCAGGAAGCCGACGATTTCCGGTTTGTTGGCGGGCGTCTTATGTGACACGGGAACTCCTCGAAAACAACGTGTCGAGCTGTCTGTTAGAACTATAAGGTCTGGCAGGTAGGCAGGTCAAATGGTTGCGCAGAATAATGCACCTAAGCCTCGCAGGTAAGCTTCATATTATGATGATGATTGTTTCATCCCGCAGCCGGACTCGCTAAACATCCGTCTACATGTCCATCCTTTTCGCATGCACCCTGTTCCTGGCCGCCGCCCTGCTCATGCTGGTTCAGCCACTGTGCGCCCGTGTGGTGCTTCCCGGCATGGGCGGCACTCCGAATGTTTGGAACACGTGCATGCTCTTCTTCCAAACCGGGCTGCTCATCGGTTACGGCTATGCCCATTGGTCCTCACGATGGCTGCGTGGATGGCCGCGCGTGGCTGGCCATCTGACGCTCTTGCTGCTCGCATGGTTGATGCTGCCGATCGCGCTGCCGCGCCCGGAGACGCCGACGCGGATGCCCACGCTGTGGCTGCTGCAAACGCTCGGAGTTGGCGTAGCGTTGCCGTTCGTGGTCATCGCCGGTAGCGGACCGCTCTTGCAGCGCTGGTTTGCCGATGCCCATCTTGGCAATCCGTATTTCCTTTACGTCGCCAGCAACGCCGGCAGCTTCACCGGTCTGCTTGCGTATCCCTTGATCGTCGAGCCTTGGCTGACGCTGGAGGAACAAAGCCAATGGTGGCGCTGGGGCTACCTTGTGCTCTTGGCGGCGACGATGCTCTGCGGCAGCGCCGTTTGGCGCCGGGTGGCACGCCCTAAGTCTTCGAAGGGCGTGGCGGACAGCACGCCCTTCGAAGACTCAGAGCGTGCCACACCTCGTTGGCGCCAGCGGTCGCGTTGGCTGCTCCTGGCTCTCGTTCCCTCGAGTTTGCTCCTGAGCGTGACGAATTACCTAACCACCGACATCGCCGCCATCCCGCTCTTGTGGGTGGTGCCGCTGGCCCTTTACTTGCTGACGTTCATGGTCGTTTTTGCGGCGCGGCCGATCATCCCGCAGCGCATCGTGAATCGCTGGCTGCCGTTGGCCGTGATCGTCTTGATGTTGTTGTTCGTGCGCGAAGCGGCCGATCCGCTTTTGCCGGTGCTGGCGCTGCATTTGCTCGGCTTCTTCTGGATCGCCCTGGGTTGCCATGGTGAACTGGCACAGTCGAAACCAGCGCCGGCGCATTTGACCGAGTTCTACTTTTGGCTGGCGCTGGGCGGAGCGCTCGGCGGGGCCTGCAACACGCTGCTGGCGCCGCTCGTCTTCAGCAGTTACGCGGAATATCCGTTGATGATCGCCGTCGCCGCGGCGCTGCGGCCGAACCCGAAAAGGGGACAGGACCTTTTGCATTCAGAGGTCCTGTCCCCTTTTCGGGTTCGCTGGGATTGGCTGGCGCCCGCGTGTCTTGCCGGCGCGACCGCGCTGGCGATCATGCTCAGCAGCCGGCTGCGCTTGGATCCAACGGTCAACATGATGGTCGCTTATCTGCTGCCGCTCGCCGCCTGCTACTTGCTGCAGTCCCGACCGTTGCGCTTTGGGCTGAGCGTCGCCGCGGTGCTGTTCGCCAGCCAACTCGACCCCGGCGTCCATGGCCGCGCATCGGTCCGCATGCGCAGCTTCTACGGCGTCCATCGCGTCACCGAACAGGACGGCATGCGGCGGCTGGTCCATGGCAACACGGTCCACGGGCAACAATTCGTTTACCCTGCCAAACGCCGCGAAGCGCTGGCCTATTACCACGCCACCGGGCCGATCGGGCGATTGTTCACGGCGCTCGAAAAAGACCCGCGGCTCCAGCGGGTCGGCCTGGTCGGACTGGGAGCGGGATCGTTGGCGGCGTACGCGCAGACCGGCCAGCGCTGGACCTTCTTCGAGATCGATCCGAGCGTCGTGCACCTCGCGCGCGACAGCGGCTTGTTCACCTTCCTGCACGACAGCCACGGGGAACTGAGTTACGTCGTCGGCGATGCCCGGCTCACGCTTCAGCAATCTTCCAAGAAGTTCGGCCTGCTCGTCATCGACGCCTTCGGTTCCGACGCCATCCCCTGGCACCTGTTGACACGCGAGGCGCTGCAACTCTATCGGCAGCGCCTGCAAGAAGATGGCATCCTGGCTTTTCATATTTCCAATCGCTACGTCGATCTGGAGCCGGTGCTGGCCGATCACGCCCGTGCAATGGGGCTCACTTGCACCTTGGCCGAAGATTTGCAGCGCGAAGCCATCGCGCTGAATCCCGGCAAGTTGGCGTCCACCTGGTTGTTTCTCGCGGCGCAGCGCATCGAATTAGGACCGGTCGCCTTCCGCACGCGCACGGCCCGACCGCTACCGGGCCTGCGCCCTTGGACCGACGATTTCGTCAACCTGCTGCAAGTGCTGCGCTGGCGCGCGGAGTAACGATGGCGCGCGTCGAGGCGTAAGCCCGACGTGTCCGGCTGACACTTCACACGTCGGGCTTACGCCTCGACGCGCGTCGGTTGCTTGCGTGTGCGCAAGCGCGCCAGTACAATAATTCATCCTTGCCAATTCCGTCCGTATGCTGCCCGAGGTGGTGCCATGGCTCTCGTGAAGTTCATCAAAGGCGCCAACGAAAACACCACGAAAGAACTGGTCGGCGACCGCATCGTCTTCGGCCGCAACGCCGATTGCAACGTCGTGCTCAATGTGCCCGCCGTCAGCCGCGAGCATGCGGTCGTGCGCAAGATCCAGGGCAAATATTACATCGAGGATTTGAAGAGCCGCAACGGCACCTTCGTGAACAACAAGGAAGTGACCACGCGGACGCTGCTCAAAGACGCCGACAAGATCAAGATCTGCGACAATCTGATGGCGTTTTACGAAGCCGTGGCCTTGACGCCGCTGCCCGAAGAGATGCGCTCCGACGGCGCAGTCGAGCAGGACGAGCCCGACAGCTCGACGGTCGAGGCGACGCTCAATCAATCGAGCAAACAGGTGCTGGAAGCGCAGCCGGCCGAAAAGCTGGCCATGCTGCTCGCGCTGGGCGCGGAACTGTCGCAGATTTTCAACCTCGAACTCTTGCTCCCCACAATCGTCGATCACTTGTTCGCGGTGTTCCGGCAAGCCGACCGCGTCTTCGTCATCATGAGCGAGGACGGCAAGCTCATCCCGCGCGTCACCAAGACGCGCCGCCAGGGCGAGGAAGAAAAGGCCAACTTTAGCCGCAAGATCATCAACCGCTGCATCGAGACCGGCGAATCGCTGTTAAGCGAAGACGCCTCGGCCGACAAGCGTTTCGACCTGTCGCAGAGCATCGCCGATTGCCGCATCCGCTCGGTGATGTGCGCGCCCATGATCGGCCGCTCCGGCGCCAAGGCGTTCGGCGTGATCCAGCTCGATACGCAGGACCGGTTCAAGAAGTTCACGCAGGAAGACTTGAAACTGCTGCTGTCGGTGGCGGGCCAGGCGGCCATCGCCGTCGAAAGCGCGCGCATGCACCAGACGATCATCGACCGCGCCGGCCTGGAGCGCGATCTCAAACTCGCCAAGCAAGTGCAGAACAGTTTCTTGCCGAAGCGCGCACCTCAGCCCGTGGGCTACGAGTTCGCCGCCCATTATGAAGCGGCCCAGGAAGTCGGCGGCGATTACTACGACTTCATCCCGCTGCCCGGCCCGCGCTTCGGCATCATGCTCGGCGACGTGGCCGGCAAGGGCGTGCCGGCGGCGCTGCTGATGGCCAAGGTCAGTTCCGACGCCCGTTTCTGCATGCTCACCGAGCCCGACCTCGCCATCGCCGTCGGCAAGCTGAATGAACACATGCAAGAGGCAGGTTTGCTGGATCGCTTCGTCACCCTCGGCGCCGGCTTGCTGGACCCGGTCAACCATCAAGTGACTTTTTGCAATGCCGGGCATATGCCGCCGCTCATCTACCGCAAGGCCACCGACAGCTTTGAAGAGGGCATCGCCCGCGATCAATCGGGCTTCCCGCTCGGCGTCGCCGAAGGCATTCCGTACGAATCCGTCAACACCACGCTGGCGCCCGGCGATGCGGTGCTGCTGTTCACCGACGGCATCACCGAAGCCAAGAACAAGAGCGACACCGAGTTCCAGCTCCAAGGCGTGCTCACCACACTCAAAGGTTGCGCCAAGACGCCCAAGGCGATGGTGGAAAGCCTCGTCGCCGCCATCCGCGAACATGCCCGCGGCTGCAAACAGCACGACGACATCACCATCGTGGCGTTTGGACGACAATAGTGAATGGTGAGTGGTGAGTGGTGAGTGGTGAGCGGTGGGCGATTCAATAACACTCACCACTCACCACTCACCACTCACGATTTCGGATTTCCCCCATGGCCCTTTTCGAATACGCCGAATGGGACGGCTCGCAGCAATTTCAGCCGCTGTCCGCGGACGAGGTCTTCGACACCCTTGCCGAATACTTGCTCCAGCACGGCGAATACGTCCTTCGACAACTCGAGCGCCCCGACGACCGCAACGCGGACATCCTGCAGAAGCTCATCAAAGAGGGTTATCTGGAACGCGACGAGGAAGGCGGTCTGCGCATCGGGCCGCGCGGCGTGCGCCGCATCGAGACCAAAGCGCTCGAAGACCTGTTCAACATCACCCGCAAAGACTCCCTGGGCAAGCATGCCTCCGATTTCAAGGGCGTCGGCCAGGTCCGCCACGACGACAGCAAGCCCTACGTCTACGGCGATCCGGTGGCGAACCTCAACCTGCACGAAACACTGAAGAACGCCGTCGTCCGGCAAGGGACAAGCCGCGGGATAAGCGCAGCGAATCCCGCGGGTCCCGCGCGCCGCGCCAAGATCGATCTGGACGAAGAGGACTTCGTCGTCTACGAAACCGAGTATCAAACCAGCTGCGCCACCGTCGTCTTGCTCGACATGTCCGGATCGATGGACCGCTACGGCAAGTTTTATCATGCCAAGAAGGTTGCGCTGGCACTGCAAGGGCTTATTCGCGGCCGGTATCCGGAGGATTCAATCAAGTTCATCGGCTTCTACACCTATGCGTCGCCGCTGACCGAGCGGACGCTGCTGCACGCCGCGCCCAAGCCGGTGAGCATTTTCGATAGCCGGGTGTTCCTGCGTGTGCCGCTCGACAATCCGCCGGAGTTCGTGCCGGAGCATTTCACGAACATCCAGGCGGGGCTGCGGTTCGCCAGGAACCATCTGCAAAAACAAGCGGCGGCCAACAAGCAGATCATCTGCATCACCGACGGTGAGCCGACCGCGCACCTGGAGGGCCGCGACCTGGTGCTCGTTTATCCGCCCAGCGAAAAGACCGCCCGGCACACGCTCGAAGAAGTGCACGCCTGCATCCAGGCCGGCATCCAGATCAGCACCTTCGCGTTGATCGAGGACTACTTCTACACCGGCCTGGTGAATTTCGTGGACCAGATGGCTCGTGCCAGCCGCGGCCTTGCGGTATACTGTCATGCAGGCGAGTTGGGCCGCTGCGTGCTGGAAGGCTTCGTCCGCGGCCGCCACACCCGCAAACAAATGGGATGAGCCCACGCCGCGGGATGAGCGCAGCGAATCCCGCGGGTCCTGCCGAGGCACCTGTCATGAACGAAAACGAAGGCACCGCCACACTGCCCGAACCGACCGTCGCCACGCGCACCAAACCCAAAGAGAAAACCAAGAAGCTGCCCCCCTACCACGTCATCCTGTTCAACGACGACGATCACAGCTTCGAATACGTCATCACCATGCTCAAACAGCTTTTCGGCCACCCCGAGGAGCGCGGCTATCAGATGGCGATGGAAGTGCACACGCACGGCCGCGTCATCGTGGACACCACCAGCAAGGAACGCGCCGAATTGAAGCGCGATCAGATCCACGCCTTTGGCCCCGACCAGCACATTCCGCGCTGCCAGGGCTCGATGTCGGCGACGATCGAGCCGGCGGAGTGATACGGAAGCGCGAAACCGCCAAGCGAGTTTCTCTCACGTATGTCCATCGACCTTGCGACAATCACCCACATTTCCAAGTCCACCAAGTCGCCGCCGCTTCGCTGTCTTGCCAAGGGATGACGCGGCCCATCTTGATCTCCACTTCAGCAAACGACTATGAGAGAATATGTCCGCCTTGCATCGGCGTCTGCGCTGCAAGGGACGTGCAGGAGCACTTCATGGGCGCGGTGCATTTTTCGCTCGATGTCAACTTGGTCGAGGCGTTGCGCCGCGTTCTTCCCCTGGAAACGCTGGTTGAAACCGGCACGTTCCAGGGCGACACCGTCGCGCAGCTGTTGCCGCATTTTCGGGAGATCCACACCGTCGAATGGTCGCCCGAACTGTGCAGTCAGGCTCAAGCCCGCTTCCGTAACCAGGCGCACGTCCATTGCGCGAACGATTCGTCGCCGCCCTGGCTGCGCCGCCTGCAACCGAGCCTCGCCGCACGATCCGTCCTGTACTGGCTGGACGCCCACTGGTGCAACGCCGCGGACACGGCGGGCCAGGATGCCCAATGTCCGTTGCTCGAAGAACTGGACGCCATCGAATCGCTTAATGAAACGAGCGTGGTGTTAATCGACGACGCCCGGTTGTTCTTGAGCACGCCGCCCCATCTGCACCAATGCGAGCAGTGGCCGCGCTTGCAGCCGTTGCTCGAGCGTTTGCGCCGCCTCAGCGACCGGCACGAAGTTGTGGTGGTGAACGACGTGATGGTTTTCAGTCCCGTCACGGCGCGTACCGCCGTGGCAGAATATTGCCATGCCCATGCGGTCGATTGGGCGGCCGCCATGGAAACGTCGCGGCAGCGGGCGCTAGGCATCGACAGCTTGACGGCGCAGCTCACCAACCTGGCGGAAGATCACCGCACGCTTACCCAAGTTAGTGCCGAGCAAATGCAGGCCAAGAATCGACTCATCGCCGAGTTGGATGCGCGCTGTTTGGCAATGGCCAAACCGTCGTATCCGTTCAAGGTGCTTTGGCGCCGGTTGGCGCGGCTGTTCGGGGCGCAGAAGCCGGCAACCGTGCGAACCGAAGGGCCGCGCCGCGCGGCATGACGCGCGCGCAACGGCAAGCCACGACCGTCATTTCTTGGGCAACCCGATTTGGATCAGCGCGCCGGCGGCATTGGGGCGTTGCCCGGTCCAGGCGCCGATTTGGCCGCCGCCGCCGGAGACGCCGCTGGCCAGACCGCGTGTGAGTACGTGCCAGCAGAAGTAACAGTGGTTGGAAGTGGCGCCGGGCAGTGCCTCAGGGTCGCGCGCCAGAATCTCATCACGAATGGCGCTCAGGCCGTCGCGAAAAACCTTGCCGACGTACGGATGCTGACGCGCGTATTGCACAATCTGGGCCACGTTGTCGGTGTGAATGTTGCCGATCGTCAATTGATCGAGGTCCGATGCGAACCCGCAGCACGGCTTGACTTCACCCTTGGGATTGACGATCAAGGCCTGTCCGGGGCCTTCGCAATAGTCTTCCGCAAACCATTTTCCATCCCAGGCGCCGTCCAGCTTCTCGGCCCGCTCGACCGGCGCTAAGTGGTTCCAGTTCAAAGTCATCGTCAAATCGCGCGACACCATCAGATACCGACCGAGCAGCTCCGACCAATCGATGACGGCGTCCAGCTCCTGGGCGAGCGCCTGCACCGGTTCCAAGCCGACGTCCGGCCGGCGGCTGGCGTAGGAGAGTGACACGACGTTGTCACGGCGAAACACCTCCTGCGCCGCCCGGCAGAATGTCGCCAGGTCGGCGGTGCGGATGCCATGGAACTTATCCACGCTCAGGCCGAGCTTGCCGGTATAGCCGGCGTTGCGCAATTCGCGCAACGTAGTTTGCAGCTGCTGCTCATCGCGGAACCAAACGCCGTTAGTGACGATCTTGTCGAAGCGGAAAGCCAACTCGGCAGCGCGGCGCGTGATGGGGACGAGGAACTCTGGATACAGAAACGGCTCGCCGCCGGTGAAGCCGAGGATGTCGATGCCGTAGCGATGCGCGTCCTCCAAGAAACGCAGCGCCACGCCGATGTCGAGCCGGTCGGGCCATTCGATCGGCACACAGCAGTGCGGGCACGTCAGGTTGCACTGATAAGTCCCGGCAAACGACAGGTAGTTGGGCCGAAAGGTGCGCGTGCGCCGGCGGACGGGGCGGAGCGGTCGATCAGATTGACGATGTGGCATCATGCAAGTCAGTCTATCGCAGCGCCCATCGATATTGACGAGACAGCGCGCGCTACTTACTCGTCAATGGCAGCGGCAGGCGCGCCGATGATTTGATTTACGCTGTCGTGGTCGAACCAAATGAACTTGCCGCCCGGAGCAATGAACAACGCGACGCCGTTGCGTACCACCGTGGCCCTGGGGTGATCGATCTCAAAGCGCCGCCCGCCATGCAGCTCCACCGTGAAAATCTGAAACGGCATCCGGGACATCAACTCATCCAGCACTTGATCGAAGTTCTCAGCGGTCATGTTAGCGACCCCATCTGTAATCACTGCACGATTTCACCACGAAATCAGCTTATCCGACAGACGCCATTCATGCAACCACGCTGGTGCGATTGTACAATGTGGAAATAGGAGCGCTGCATGAATCCCAAACACGACTTGGCCACCCTCGCCGGCGGCTGCTTCTGGTGCCTCGAAGCGGTCTTCGAGCAATTGCGCGGCGTCTCCAAAGTCGTCTCCGGCTACACCGGCGGCGCGCCAACGAACCCGACCTACAAGCAAGTCTGCACCGGCGCGACCGGCCATGCCGAAGTCGTGCAGCTCAGCTTCGATCCCGCCGAGATCTCGTTCACGGACCTGCTCGACGTCTTCTTCACCACCCACGATCCGACGACGCTGAATCGCCAAGGCGCCGACGCGGGCACCCAGTACCGCTCCGCGATTTTCCACCACACGCCGGCCCAAAAGGAGCAGGCGGAGAAAAAGATCGCCGAATGGGACGCCGCCGGCCTTTGGGGCAAGCCGATCGTGACCGAGATCGCCCAGCTGACGACGTTCTACGCCGCCGAGAATTATCACCAGGGGTACTTTCGCCAGAATCCGGAACAAGGTTACTGCCAGATGGTGATCGCCCCGAAGGTGGCCAAGGTCCGCAAGAAATTCACGGAGCGGTTGGCAAGGTCGTAGAATCTGTTGCCGTGGGGCATCGGCAGAATTCGTTCAGCAGATGGGGTATGCCATACAAATGGCTGAACGAAACAGTTACGTCGATTCGTGTTTCTTCAACATCAAGAATCTCAAAGAGATGCGTCCAAGCGGTTTGACCAATTTCATTCAGCCAGGTTGCTGAATGAAATGACCTTGAATGAAATGCCCTTTCAACGTGCGCACGCGGATTCGACCGTCGACACGGCTGCGATCCAGCAATCCCCGTGCGGAAAATCATCGTCATTTCGTTATGATGTTCGCCTTCCCTCGTCCCAACATACAAGGGATGCGTGTCAAGGTCGTTGATTGTACTTGCCACTCCCCAGGGCCTGTGCGACAATCAACTCCGTTCCCTGTTTGCGCTTAGGATGATCCTGCGCGGGAGATTGCCGATGTTGCGTACTCACCGTTTGCTCGCGGGCGCTTTAGGTGTCTTCGCTCTTGTTGGCCTGGTTTGGTTCGGCTCGCAAGCTGCCGGCCAAGTCGTCCAGAAAAGGGTCGTCGAAATTCAAGTTGCTCCGCCCCCGGCCCCGGTAATGGTCGGCGGCAGAATTGCCAAACAGCCGGGCATGGGTCCCAAGGAAGCCGAAGGCATCACAACGCAGTACAGCGCCATTAAGCTGATCGAGGAACCGAAATATCGCAAGTTCATTGAATTGTCGCGCGACTGCATCAACGGCAAGGAATGGAACGACGCCGTCACCGCCCTGCAAGTCATCCTCGACAACAAGGAAGACTTCTACGTCCAGGTCCGCGACAAGGATGCGCGCGGCAACGAATTCCTGCGCTGGACCAGCGTCAAGTACGAAGCCAATAACCTTCTGGGCTCGATGGCCGACGACGGTCTGGATGTCTACGAGCTGCGTTTCGGCGCCAAGGCCCGCGCCATGCTGGAAGACGCCAAAGCCAAAGGTGACAAGGACCTGCTCGGCGAAGTCAGCCAGCGCTTCCTGCACACGCGCGCCGGCATCGAAGCCAACGATTTGCTGGCGACTTACTTCCTCGACCGCGGCCAGTTCTTCATGGCGGCCCTGCGCTTCGAAAAGCTGCTCGGCGTCAAGCCGGAGCGGACCAAGCTGTCCGATCTCACATTGTTCAAGGCGGCGCTGGCCTATCGCCGCGCCGGCGACGTCAAGAACTCCGAAGCCGTCTGGGCCAAGCTGGAGCCGCGCCTGCGCGAGCGCGGCGGCATGCAGATGGGCGACGACATGATCGCCATCGCCAAGCTGCAAGCGGTGCTCGAAGAAATCCCCCGGCCCGACATCTTCAGCCCGCACGATTGGGCGATGATCCGCGGCAACAAGGAAAACTCCGCCCAAGCCAAGGGCACGCCGCCGCTGCTCGATTCGATTCTCTGGAAGCGGATGCTGCTCTTGGACAAGTCCGATGACACCGGCCAGGTTGACAAGGATGTGATCGACCTGGAAACCGCCGCCAACGCGCGTGTCACTAAGGCTATCGACAAGGTGCTAAGTCTCAACAACGTGCCGGTGATGCCCGGTTTCTACCCCATCGCCGTCAACCGCTTGCTCATCTACCGCACCTACACCGGCCTGAGCGCCGTCTACCTGCACGACGAAGAAGAAAAGGACGACGGCAAGATCGTCAAGCGCAAGGCGGGCGAAATCAAATGGCGCACCTTCCCGCTCGAGGCCACGCTCGCCAGCATTCTGTCCAACAGCAAAATTCGCGGCCACCTCGATAGCTGGCTCGATACCAGCTATTTACCCACTGGGGCCTTCAGCAGCATCCTGTACGAAAACACAGCGATCGGCACGCTCTCCTGCGATCACCGCTACGTCTACGCCGTGGACGATCTCGCCGTGCCGCCGCCGGGCAACGCTTTCCAAAGTCCCAATAATCCATTTGGGCGGCAACCGACGATGCAGTTGCCGGAAGGATTGCGCCCGCTCGTCATGCAGAACAGCCTGTGCGCGTTCGATCTGGAATCCGGCCGCGCCAAATGGCAGCTCGGCGATCCCAAGCGCAGCGGCGATCCCTTCAACGACAGCCATTTCCTCGGCGTGCCGATCTCGATCGGCGGCAAGCTGTACGTACTCAATGAAAAGCACACGGGGGGCGAAAGCGGCACTACCGGCGACGCCGAGCTGCGTCTCATTTGCATCGAGCCGACCAAGATCACCGACGGCCGACCGCTCATCGTCCAGACCCAGTCGCTCGGCAATGTGCAACAGCAAGCGCGCGTGACGCACGACGTCAGCCGCCGCACGAACACCGTGCACATGGGCTACGGCGAAGGCATTCTGGTGTGTCCGACCAACGCCGGCGAAGTGCTGGGGGTGGACCTCACCTCGCGCAGTTTGGCCTGGGCGTATCCTTACCGCGAACAGGCGCCGCAAACCGTCAACTTCCCCGGCGCGATGAACGACCCGCGCCGGGGCATGGTCTTCGGGCCCGGGCCCGGCGGCGCCATGAACATGGGTTCCGCGGCAACCGTCGCCAATTGGAAATCGTCGCCGCCGGTCATCGTCGAGGGCAAGGTCGTATTCACCGCTCCCGACGCCACCTCCGTGCACTGCATCAATCTGCGCGACGGCACGCCGGTGTGGAAGAAGCGGCAAATGGACGGCGATCTGTTCCTCGCCGGCGTCTTCCAAGGCAAGGCCCTCGTCGTCGGCCGCAGCTCGATCCGCGCCCTCGACATCCACAAGAACGGCGATATGGCGTGGTATCAGTCGACCGGCGACATGCCCGCCGGCCAGGGCGTGGCGAGCAAGAACATCTATTACCTGCCGCTGAAGAAGGGCGAGATACTGGCGGTCGATGTGGAGACCGGCCAGGTGAAGGCGCACAACAAAGCCAAGAACCCAGAAACACCGCTGGGCAACCTGGTCTTCTACGAAGGCGCTGTCATCGCTCAAACGCCGCGCGAAATTGTCGCCTATCCGCAACTGCAGGCCCGGCTTGATGCCGCCGACGTGGCCCTGCGCGCCGATCCGCAGAACGCGGACAAGCTCGTCAATCGGGGCGAACTGTACTTGGCCGACGGTCAGGTGCAGAAAGCTGTCGATGACTTGCAACGCGCTCTCGCCAAGAACCCGGTCGGTCCGCTCGCCAAGCGCGCCAAGACAAACCTTTACGAGGGGCTGACGCAGCTTCTGCAGACCGATTTCAACGTTGCCAGCGTCAAGCACCTCGCCGAATACGCCGAGCTGTGCAAAGTCAAAGACGACGCCAAGGAACACCAGCAGCGCCAGGCCCGCTTCTTCCGCATCGTCGGCCAGGGGCGTGAGGCGCAGGGCAATCTCGTCGAAGCATTCCAGATGTACCGCGAGTTCGGCTCGCTGCCGATCCATCGCGATCAGGGCGGCATCGCCGTGCTTGACGACCCGACCCACCGCGTGCCGGTCGACGTCTGGCTTCGCGGCCGCGTGTCGGCGATGTTCGCCAAGGCCACCGCCGATCAGCGCGCCCCGCTCGAAAAGAAGATCATCGAGGAATGGAAGGCCGTCGAGGCGAAGAAGGACGCCAACGCCATTCGCAGCTTCGTCGGCATGTTCGACGTGCCGTTCCCCGTCGGCCGCGAGGCACGCATTCGCCTGGCGGAATCGATCATCGAGCAGAACATCCGCAACGATTTTCTCGAAGCCGAGTTGAGCCTGCACCAGCTCCGTAGCGCCGAGTTCGCGCGCGAAGCTGCATCCGGCGGCCGGGCGCTGGCGGCGCTGGCCGCGCTCGAAGAGAAGAAGGGGACCGTGGAATCGATGAAGCAGGCCGCCGCCTATTACCGCGAGTTGGCCACGTTGTTCCCGACCGAAGTCGTCCGCGACGGCAAGACCGGTTCCAAGCTGCTCGACGAGCTGGCGACCGACAAGCGCTTTCTGCCGTTCCTCGCCGAATCCGGCACGCTCTGGGGCGAAGACAAAATCGCCGCCCGCGAGCTGTCGGTGGGCCATTCCGCCCCGGCCCTGCAAGGCTTCAGCTTCCAGCCCGAAGGCGACCTGACGCCGTTCATGAAGCGGCATCGCCTGATCCTCGACCCCAGCAACGCCGCCAATCCGCAGCTCCGCCTCGTCGATCTCACCGGCGGCGACACGCGCTGGAGTTCGTCGCTCGGCTCGATCCCGATGAACTTCCAGTATCTCTACCAGCAAAAAGGCGTGGTCAACAACTTCGGCGTCGGCGGCGGCATGGCGGGCTACAACCCCAACCACCGCTATCGCTATTACCAGGTGAAGGGCCACCTCGTCGTTTTCCAAGTCGGCACGCAGGTCTACTGCCTCGACGCCAACGACGGCAAGATGCTCTGGCAGCAGCCGCTCACCGAGCAAATTCAGCAGGGCAACCCGCCGCAGATGTTCGTCAACCAAGTGCTGCCCGACGCGGAAGGCCGGCTCGAATTGATCCTCATCAACCAATTCAACGGCCAGCGCACGCGCATGCCGATCGGCTGTGTTGGCGCCGTGCAGGCTTCCTATGTCGCGCTGCTCACGCAAAAGGGCCTGGTCGTCCTCGATCCCTTGCGCGGCACCACGCTATGGAAAAAGATGGATGTGCCGCCCGCCACCCATGCATTCGGCGACGATCAATACTTGTTCTTGGTTGACAACGCCGATGGCTCGACCGGCGCGGGCCGAACGTTCCGTGCGACCGACGGTACGCCGCTCGATCCGCCCGACTTCGGCACGCTGTACCAGCACCGCGTCCGCGTGATGGGCCGACGAATCCTCGCCGCCGTGCCGGCAAATAACGGTCTGGTATTCCGGCTGTACGACATTCCGACCGGCAAGGACATCTGGAGCAAGAGATTTGATGGCAAGCCCAGCGTGCTCCGGACTGAAGACCCGGCGATCACGGGTATCGTGGACGCCGCCACCGGCAAACTGGTCGTGCTCGACGTGGCGACCGGCAAGGAATTGATCACCGGCAACGCGGCCCAGCACCGCATCGCGCTCGACGATCTCAAGAACCTGAAAGACCCTCTGCTCTTGGCGGATCGCGAGCGCTTTTATGTGACCCTGAGCCAACCGGTCGATTCCAACAAGGTCGGCGGCGCCGTCTTGCACAACAACTTCAACAACGGCCTGCGCTGCTTCCCCGTCAACGGCTGGGTCGCCGCCTTCCAGCGCAAGTCCGGCAAGACCGCGCGCGGCATCGACTTCAAGGCCGGCGACATGGCCTGGCACACCAGCAAGAAGATCGAAAACCAGATGATGATCCTGGAGCAATTCGACCTGCTGCCGATTATGCTCTTCTCCTCCCGCCACAATGAGTTGATCGGCGGCGGCGCCCAGGGCAACCGCTGGGTCTCGGCCACGCAGAGCCTGCATAAATCGAACGGCAAGCTCATCTTCGATTCCGGCAATCGCCCGTCCAACAGCAACGCCCAGTTCGACGCCTTCAACCTCGACCTGAACGCGGGCACCATCAACATGATCGGCTTCGGCGGCACCTTGCAGCATTACATCGACGACGGCCGCAAGGTCCCCCTGCCGCCCGGCGCGACGACGATGCTTGGGCAGCCGCCGGGTAATCCGGCGTTGACAGGAGCCATCCCGTTTCAGGGGGGCATTCAGATCATGCCGGTCCGAGTGCTGCCGGCACGTATCGCCCTTCCGGCTGTTCCCGCGAAGGACAAATGACCAATTTGGAGTGCGGCGGTTTAACGCCGCTTTGGTTTTTCCCATTTGGACGCCGACTTGCCAATCGGCAGGGCGAAAAAACCAAAGCGGCGTGAAAGCGCCGCACTCCAAACGCAAAATCCAGAGCGGCGTCATGCCACCGCATTCCAAACGTCCGCTGTTAGCATTGATGCGATGGAACGTCATCTTATCGGGACTTTGTTGACGGAGAAATGGACATGAGAACACGGCTGTGCGTGGTGTTGACGCTCGGGTTGGCGGCGAGTCTCGCCTGTGTTCAGCCGACCGCCCAAGGCGACGAGATCCCCGAGAAATACCGCGTTTCGATCCAAAAAGGCCTCAAATACCTGGTCAAGCAGCAGTTCAAAGACGGCCATTGGGGCGCCCAGGGCGACAACTATCCCGTGTCGATGACGGGCCTCGCCGGGCTGGCGCTGCTCATGGAAGGCAGCACGGTGCGCGAGGGTGAATACGCCAAGAACATTCGTGCCGCGACCGATTGGCTCATGGCCCGCAGCATGAAGGGCGGCAACCGCGACGGCCTCGTCGGCAACCCGGATCACCCGACCGAAGCCGGGCGCTACATGTACGGCCACGGCTTCGGCACCTTGTTCCTCGCTTGCGCGTACGGCGAGGAAGACGAGAAAGAGCGCCGTGAACGCTTGAGGGACATCCTCACCCGCGCCGTCAAGTACATCGCCAACGCCCAATCGACGCAGGGCGGCTGGTACTACACCTCCTCGAAGGACGGCGGCGACAACGACGAAGGCTCCGTGACCATCACCCAGATGCAAGCGCTGCGGGCGTGCAAGAACGCCGGCATTCCGGTGCCCAAGGACGTGGTCAAGAAGGGCTACGACTACCTGAAGAAATCGACGACGGCCAACGGCGGCGTGGTGTATAGCCTGGGCCGCGGCGGCTTCGGCGCCCCCATCGGCGGCGAACGCCCCGCCCTCACCGCCGCCGCCATCGCTTGCCTCTTCAGCGCCGGCGAATACAAGGACGAACTGGTCAAAAAGTGGTTCCGCTACTGCCAGCGCGCCATCCCCATCGGCGGCTTCGCCCAGCACGACGAATACACCCACTTCTACTACGCCCAGTCGGTCTACATCCTCGGCGATGACGGCTGGGAGCGCTTCTTCGGATCGACCCCGGCCGACCAGCGCGTCACTTGGAGCGCCTACCGCAAGACCCTTTTCGACCGCCTGCTGCAGAACCAGAGTGCCGACGGCAGCTTTCCCAGCGGCGGCGGCTTCAGCGTCGGTCCCGTCTATTCCACATCAGTGTTTACCATCATCATGCAACTGGACAAAGGGACCTTGCCCATTTGGCAACGGTAGTTCTCCGCCGCTTGCGGCTTAGCGAAGCCAAGCCACGGCATCGCCAAGCCGCAAGCGGCAAACCGATTCCCCGTTAATAATCCCCGTCACAATCGTCCTATTCCCGAGCAACCCGCAGCTTGCCGCGTGGAAAGTCTCTCCGGGCAAACTTTTCCGCCGCTAACCTGCCTGTACAATGACGCCTATTGCCGCTTGCGCCTAAGTGACACCTGAGCGCTGACGGTTTCGCTAAGCCGCAAGCGGCATTCCCTGGAGCGACACGATGAGCAACCAACCGACCGCCGATCTGGCCGCCAACGACCTCGATGCCGTCAAAAAACTCAGGGACGGCTTCAGCGAAATCAAGCGGCAACTGTCGCGCGTAATCGTCGGCCAGGACCAGGTGATCGAGGAGCTGCTGATCGCCCTTTTCAGCCGGGGCCACTGCATCCTGGAAGGCGTTCCCGGTCTGGCGAAGACCTTGATGATCAGCACGCTGGCGCGCTGCCTGTCGTTGGATTTCAGCCGCATCCAATTCACGCCCGATTTGATGCCGTCGGACATCACCGGCACCGAAGTCATCGAGGAGAACCGCAGCACCGGGCACCGCGAGTTCAAGTTCATGGCCGGCCCGCTGTTCGCCAACGTGATTCTCGCCGACGAAATCAACCGCACGCCGCCCAAGACGCAGGCCGCCCTGCTCGAAGCCATGCAAGAGCGCCAGGTGACCGTCGGCCGCGTGCGCCACAAGCTGCAAGACCCGTTCTTCGTGCTCGCCACGCAGAACCCGATCGAGCAGGAAGGCACCTACCCGCTGCCCGAGGCGCAGCAAGACCGCTTCATGTTCAAGGTGTTCGTCGATTATCCCAGCTTCAAGGAAGAGTTCGAGATCGCCCGCCGCACCACGGCGCTCATCACGGAGGAAGTCCAACCGGTGCTGTCCGGCGATCAAATTCTCGAATTGCAAAGGCTCGTGCGCCGCGTGCCGGTGACCGACCACGTGATCCATTACACGCTCGCCCTGGTGCGGCAGACGCGCGTCAGCGAAGAGGGCATCCCGAACTGGATCAAGGATTGGCTGTCGTGGGGCGCCGGGCCGCGGGCGGTGCAGTTCCTTATCCTCGGCGGCAAGGCGCGGGCCCTGCTCTACGGCCGCACCCACGTGCAGACGGACGACATTCAGGCGCTGGCCCCGGCCGTGTTGCGGCACCGCATCCTGACGAACTTCACCGCCGCGTCGGAAGGCATCACCTCCGATACGGTCATCGACAAGCTGCTCAAGGAAACGCCGAGCAAGGAAGGCGAGCTGACTCGCGACGAGCGCTACAAGAAGATTTTCGCATCGTAAATGGACTGGCTTTTCTTTTTGCGCGCGCAGGATGCCTTGGACGGGCAAACGGAACCAAAAAGAGAGAGCAAGCGCGGGGCAGACAAACCGACACAACGGCCCCGTGCGCC
>Ga0080064_1003265_pt1 | contig 24126 bp, 22 predicted proteins | sample Subgrocontami54m_FD_69260 | JGI IMG/M metagenome (GOLD analysis project Ga0080064, IMG submission 69260) | Subsurface groundwater microbial communities from S. Glens Falls, New York, USA - GMW46 contaminated, 5.4 m (SPADES assembly) (version 2) ...
AGTTTCTGGCACGCCGCTACCGCGTGTCCTCGGAAGTGGCCACTAACATCGTTGCCAAGGCGCACGCCGCCGGCGCCGAGTTCAAGCTCGATCCGATGCTGATATTGGCGGTGATTTCGGTCGAATCGCGCTTTAACCCGATTGCGGAAAGCACCATGGGTGCCAAGGGCCTGATGCAGATCATCCCGCGTTACCACGCCGAGAAATTTAACCCTCTTGGCGGCGAGAAGGTGGCGTTTGACCCGGAAGCCAACATCATAGTCGGCTCCAGGATACTGAAGGAATACATCCGCCTCGCCGGCGATCTCGGCGGAGCCCTGCAGATGTATGTCGGCGCTACCTCGGCGCATAACGAGAACGGATATTCGGGAAAAGTAATGGCGGAGCGTGACCGGTTGCATTACGTGCTGCGCCAGCATCGGAACCAGAACCACGCCGTCCGGGAACAGCCCCCCAAGCCGCGGCTGGCGTCAGCGAGCTGACGCATCCCCGCGCGCCAACGCCAAAAAGCATCGCCGCCGGATCGTTAGTTCCCGATCTTATTGTGTAGCAGTCCGAGGCCGGCAATCTCGGTTTCGAGCGTATCACCCGCCTTCAGGAATTCCGGCGGCGTGCGCGCGTGGCCGACACCGCTCGGCGTGCCGGTCGAAATAATGTCGCCGGGTTCCAGCGTCAGTCCCGCCGAAAGCTCGGCAATGAGCCGCGGGATTTTGAAATACATGTGGCGAGTGTTCGAATCCTGTTTCACCGTGCCGTTGACACGGCAGACAACGCGCAGCTCGTCCGGACGGGGCACCTCGTCCGCGGTCGTTATCCAGGGCCCCATCGGGCATAAACCATCCAGACTCTTGCCCTTGAACCATTGCTGGCCGTGCCGGCGCTGCACTTCGCGCGCCGAGACGTCGTTGACCACCGTATAGCCAAAAACGTGCTTCATCGCGTCGGCTTCGCTGATGTTGATGCCGCCCTCACCAATGATGACACCGAGCTCGACCTCCCAGTCGAGTTTTTCCGTCACGCCCGCGTGCAGCGGAATTTCGTCATACGGGCCATTGGTCGTGGTCGGCACCTTCGAAAAGAAGGCGGGGTGGGCGGGCATTTCCTTTATGTGGGGGCGGGCTTTGGCGCCTTCTTCGAAATGATCGAGGTAATTCCAGCCGACACAGAAAATGTTCCGGCGCGGGCGCGGGATCGGCGCCAGCAGCTTTACCTGGGATAGCGGTATGGTTTCCCTGGCGTTTGAGGCAATCTCGCGCAGCCACGCCAGAGCCGCGCTGCCCGCGGCGATCAGCGAAACCATATCCGCCGGATCGAACGGCGGATCGCTGCCCGCGCGCTTGAGATCGATGACCTCGTCGGCGCCGCGCAAAAGCCCGGTATGCTGCGGCCCGCGTTGCCGCGGGGAAAAAGTCAGCAGTCGCATTTATTCGCGGATTCCGGAATTTTTCGGTGGCCTTGAGAGCCCGGAACATAGCACAAAGCGTACCGTGCGCGAAATGGGCTGTGCGCACGGCGCGGCCGCGGCGGGCGGTGCGCTACAATGGACGCCCCGTAATCCTGTCTCCGCAATGGAAGATACACTGCGCAGCAGCACGCTTGATTTGTGGCCGGAGGCGGCAGATGGCTGAGGTGCGCATCGAATACGATACGATGGGCAGCGTCGAGGTTGCGGCCGACAAGCTGTGGGGCGCGCAAACCCAGCGCAGCCTGACGCACTTCCACTTTCCCGGCGAAACGATGCCGCTCGCGGTGGTCTACGCGCAGGTGCTGGTCAAAAAAGCGGCGGCTGCGGTCAACGTAGAACTCGGCGTGCTGGCTCGCGACAAGGGCGGGGCGATAATTGCGGCCGCCGACGAGGTGCTGGATGCCCGGCATGACGAGCATTTTCCGCTGGTGGTGTGGCAGACCGGTTCCGGCACGCAGACCAACATGAACGTCAACGAGGTGCTGGCCAACCGCGCATCCGAGATCCTCGGCGGGGAGCGCGGCGAGGCGCGCCTGGTGCATCCGAACGATGACGTCAACCGGGGCCAGTCCTCGAATGACACCTTTCCGACCGCGATGCACGTGGCGGCGGTCATGGCGCTGGAGCAGCAGTTGCTGCCGGCGCTGCGCGAACTACGGGGCACGCTCGCGAAGAAATCCCGGGAATTTGACGATATCGTCAAGGTTGGGCGCACCCACCTGCAGGACGCAACTCCGCTGACCCTAGGGCAGGAGATCTCCGGTTACGTCTCGCAGCTCGATCACGGCTGCGTGCACCTCGAGGCCGTGCTGCCGCACCTGCGCGAACTCGCTCTCGGCGGAACCGCGGTCGGCACCGGGCTTAATACGCATCCGCAGTTCGGCGCCAAGGTCGCGGCGGAACTGGCGCGGCTGACGGGCACATCGTTCGTCACCGCTCCCAATAAATTCGAGGCGCTCGCGTCGTGCGACGGCCTGGTGGCGGCGCATGGCGCGCTGAAGACACTCGCCGGCTCGCTGATGAAGATTGCCAATGACATACGCTGGCTCGCCAGCGGGCCGCGCAGCGGCATCGGCGAGCTGACGATCCCCGAGAACGAACCCGGCAGCTCGATCATGCCGGGCAAGATCAATCCGACGCAGTCGGAATCGATGACCATGGTGTGCTGCCAGGTTTTCGGCAACGATGTCGCGATCAACTTTGGCGGGGCGTCGGGCAATTTCGAGCTTAATGTGTTCCGCCCCATGGTGATCCGGAATTTCCTGCACAGCGCGAACCTGCTCGCCCACGCGTGCCGTAACTTTGACCGGCATTGCGCCGCCGGCATCGAACCCAACCGGGAGCGGATCGGGCAGCTGATGCGTGATTCACTGATGCTGGTCACCGCGCTCAACCCCCACATCGGTTACGACAAGGCCGCGAAGATCGCCAAGAAGGCGCATGCAGAGGGCGTGTCGCTCAAGCAGGCCGCGCTCGCGCTCGGCTACGTGACGGCAGCGCAGTTTGAGCAGTGGGTGAAGCCCGAGGACATGGTGGGCAAACCGCCGCGCTGAAGCGGCAGCCGGGCGGCGGCCGTGCGTGATCCGGCACAATTTCATATACGTTCGATCCAGCAATCATGACGACAATACGCCAGGAAGACCTGATCCAGAGCGTCGCTGACGCGTTCCAGTTCATTTCGTATTACCACCCGGTTGATTTCATCAAGGCGATGGCGGAGGCCTACGAGCACGAACAGTCGCCGGCGGCAAAAAACGCGATCGCGCAGATTCTGATCAACGCGCGGATGAGCGCAGAGGGACACCGGCCGGTGTGCCAGGATACCGGGATCGCCGTCGTTTATCTCAAGATCGGGATGGAGGTGCGCTGGGACGCGAAAATGAGCGTCACCGACATGGTCAGCGAAGGCGTGCGCCGCGCCTACACCAACAAAGAAAATCCGCTGCGTGCATCCATCGTCGCCGATCCCGACGGCGCGCGCCGGAACACCGGCGACAACACGCCGGCGGTGGTGCACATGGAAGTGGTGCCCGGCGACAAGCTGGAGGTCAAGCTCGCGGCGAAGGGCGGCGGTTCCGAGAGCAAGTCTCGTTTCGCGGTGCTGAACCCGAGCGACAGCGTGGTTGACTGGATACTCGAACAGATACCGACCATGGGCGGCGATTGGTGCCCGCCCGGAATGCTCGGCGTCGGCATCGGCGGAACTCCCGAGAAAGCGATGGTGCTCGCCAAGGAGTCGCTGCTCGATCACCTCAACATCCACGAACTCAAGGCGCGCGGCGCCAGGACGCACGCCGAGGAATTACGGCTCGAGCTCTTCGATAAGGTCAACGCGCTCGGCATGGGCGCGCAGGGTCTCGGCGGACTGGCAACCGTGCTCGACGTCAAGGTGCTCGACTATCCGACACACGCGGTGATGAAGCCGGTGGCCATCGTGCCGAACTGCGCAGCGACGCGCCACATCGAGTTCGTGCTCGACGGCACCGGGCCCGCGAAGTTCGAAGCGCCGGGCCTCGACAACTGGCCGATACTCGCGGTCGACATGGCGGCCGGTGCGAAGCGCGTCGATCTTGAGAAATTAACCAAGGCGGAATCCTCGGCGTGGAAAGCGGGTGACCGCCTGCTCCTGACCGGCAGGATACTGACCGGCCGGGATGCCGCGCACAAGCGCATTGCCGAGCTGATCGCGAAGGGCGAAAAACTGCCGGTCGATTTCACCAACAAGCTCATCTATTACGTCGGGCCGGTCGATCCGGTTCGCGACGAGGTGGTGGGTCCCGCCGGTCCGACCACCTCGCGCCGCATGGACAAGTTCATGGAGACCATGCTCGGCAAGACCGGGTTGATCGGCTCGATCGGCAAGTCCGAACGCGGCGCGCAGGCGGTCGAGGTGATCAAGCGCCTGAGCGGGGTGCACCTGATCGCGATCGGTGGTGCCGCCTATCTGGTGTCCAAGGCCATACGCGCATCGCGCGTGCTCGCATTCGAGGACCTCGGGATGGAGGCAATCTATGAGTTCGAGGTCAAGGACATGCCGGTGACGGTCGCGGTCGACTCCGGCGGCAACTCGGTGCACGAAAGCGGTCCGCGCGAGTGGCGCAGCAGGATTGGCAAGATACCGGTGAAGGTTGCGTGATTGCAAGCGCCGGGGATAACGTCAGGATTCATCGCGCAACAAGAACGAACAACGCAACGCACAAGGAGGTCACGGACACGACCGTTGCCGCGATACAGAGAACCAGAATCCATCGCTGCTTTACTTCCGCAAGTGACGCTCCTTTCTCCAAAGCCTCGACAGTTTTCTGGATCTGCGCTGCCAGCTCCTTGATATGAGCATCGTTCTCGGACGCCGCGGACTGCAGTTCCGTTATTTGTTGTTGCAGTAACACGGTTTGATTGGCGACAGCATCCGTATTCTTCCGGGTAAATGCTGGCGCAGCCGCAGAAACGATAGTTCCAATATGCGGGAGTACGGCTTTGAGTGCAGGAATGAGCCAAGCTGGCATGTTTAAGTCCTAACATTCTGGTTGAAGTGCCCATTAGGCACGGACCGCCGAATTGTATCGCTCCCGAACCGGTGGTTATGCATCTTGTATCCAACCAAAACTATTTGCCCATTTCAGCCGTTAATGCGTATTGGGGGCGAGGGGGGCGCCGCTCGGTGGGAAAGAAACCTCGGGTTTGGGTCGGATTGCCGCAGTTTGCCGCGGGCGCAGATTGGATGCGCCGCAGCCATGTACATGTTGTCGGTGATACGCCGCGCGCGGCAGGTAATGGAGCCCGTACCGGTCTCCTCTAATCCGAGTGATTTTGATATGGATCAACTTGATACCCGGGTTCTCCATCCAGAATCAAAATCAGGCAAGCAGGATTATTCGTTGCATCCTCAGGACCCTACGTCGATTAGCCGCGCATGCGAAATAACAATCCGAAAGTGAAGGCTGTCCATGAAGCGGGTGCCGAACTGAAATTACCGGCGCCCGCGGTAGTGGCGAGACCGATAGCGCAGGAAGGGGTTTCTTTTTGCGCCGTGGCCGGCGACCGGCTGTTGCGTCAGGCTGTATCGCTGCCACATGCCGAGCGGTTCTTCGAGATCCGGTTCGAGTCGATTGGGGGCCTGGGCGCGCATGCGGCGGGGCAAGTGCTGGCGACAGCCGCCGTGTTAAGAATGGGTCTTAACGGCGCCCACTTCTCGTCGTACGGGTCCGAGAAGAAAGGTTCGCTCGTGCGCTCGTTTGTGCGTCTGGGGCCCACCGACCGGCCGATTCGTAACAGCGCGCCGGTCGAGGCCCCCGATGCCGTCGTGGTTTTCCACGCCGCTCTTCTGCGCAATCCCGCGACTTTCGCCGGGCTCATCAAGGACGGCACGTTCATCTACAACGCGCCGCCGGGCCCGCTCCCGGTGGAACTTGCGGCGCTGCCGCGCACCGCGCGCGTGATTCGCGTTGACGCGCTCGGGATTGCGATGCAGGAGAATTCCCGCCCCAATGCGGTGCTGCTGGGGACGCTTGCCGGCGCGTTTCCGTTTTTCGACGCCGATCAGATCCTTGCAGCGCTCTCCGAGGAGTTTGCCGGCAGGCACCCGGAGGCGGTCGCGTCCAACGAGCGTGCGTTCCGGCGCGGTGCTACCGATTTCGAGACGATCGAGGGTGTCGGTTGTGCCGAGGGTGATCTGCCCGCCGACCGCTCCGAGCCGGCGTGGGGTTATGAAACGCAGCCCCTCGGCGGCATCATCCCCGAGCCGGGCAACATGGTGTGGAACGATCTTTCGGCATCACGCACCGGATGGCTGCCGGTTCTCGACCGCGAAAAGTGCATCCACTGCGGTCTTTGCGATCTTGTCTGTCCCGACTACTGCCTGACGTGGGGTGATGGCGAACCGAGTGGCAAATTCGAGCGTGAGTTGATGGGCGTGGATTACCGCTACTGCAAGGGTTGCCTGCGCTGTGTGGAGTCGTGCCCCGCCGGCGCGCTCGCCAAAGAGAAGGAAACGCCGGGTCTTGCCGACCAACTGCGCGTTCCGCTGTTCCCCGATCTGATTCCATAAGGCGAAGGTGATGACGACTCAGATGCTCAATGTTGCTTCCCCCGCGGCGCGCATTCGTGCGACTGGCTGCGTGCGGCAGAAGCTCGAGTTTCGCAGCGGCAACGAGGCCGCGGCGCTCGCGGCGCGCGACATCGGTTTTCACCTGATGGGCTACTTCCCGATCACGCCCTCCACCGAGGTCGCCGAGAACCTCTCGAAAATGCGCGCCAATGGCGAGCACGAAATAGTGATGGTCGCGGGCGATGGCGAGCACGGCGCCGCCGGCATCTGCTACGGTGCTGCGCTCGGCGGAGGCCGGGTACTCAATGCCACCAGCTCGCAGGGCCTGCTCTACGCGCTCGAACAGCTGCCGGTGCAGGCGGGCACGCGCGTGCCGATGGTGCTCAACATTGCAGCACGGGCGATCTCCGGGCCGCTCGACATCCGCGGTGACCACTCGGATATTTACTACGCGCTGAACACCGGCTGGATCATGCTCTGCGCCCGCGACCCGCAGGCGGTGTATGACCTGAACTTTGCCGCCGTGAAGATCGGCGAGCATCGCGACGTGCGACTCCCGGTATTGGTCGCGTACGACGGCTTCATCACCAGTCACCAGAAGCGGCGGATCCAGGTGTTCGACGACGCGGCGGCGATCCGCAACTTCCTTGGCGAGCGGCCGGACTTCCCGTCCCCGCTCGACACCGAGCACCCCGCGACCTTCGGCCCGTACATGAACGACCCGGACCTGATCAACAACAAGGTCCAGCTCTCGCAGGCGATGGAGGCCGCGCAGCGGGTGATTCCGCAGGTGCTGGCGGAGCTCGAGCAGATGACCGGCCGCGCCTACCCGGTGCTCGATGCCTACCGGATGGAAGACGCCGAGGTCGCGATGGTGCTGCTCAACTCGGCTGCCGAGATAGCGAAGGAGACTGCCGACGATTTGCGCGCGAAGGGCGAGCGGGTCGGCGTGCTTTCGCCAAACGTGCTGCGGCCGTTCCCCGCGGAGGAGTTTCGCCGGGCGCTGCGCCCGGTGAAGGCGGTCACGATCGGCGACCGAGCGGATTCGTACGGCGCGGGTGGGGGCAACCTGTCGCTCGAAGTGCGCGCCGCGATCCAGATCGACCCGCAGAACGACACCAAAGTCCTGTCGCGTATCTATGGCCTCGGCGGCAAGGATTTCTACGCGGCCGACGCCAGGCAGTTCTTCGAGCACGCGATGGTCGCCGCACAGTCCGGGCGTGTCGCTGAGCCCTTTGCCTACCACGGCGCCACGCCCGGCAGGCCCGACAGCAGGGCGCGCACCGGGCTGCCGCCGATCGCCGCGGCCGAAGTCTCGCGCGGCATGGCGCAGGTGCAACGCGATGAAGCGACCGGCCGGCTCAAGGTTGAGCTCCAGCCGTTGTGGAAGATGACCGAGGTGCCGAATCGCATCGGACCGGGACACGGCGCGTGCCCGGGCTGTGGCGCTTTCCCAACGTTGCACCAGGTCTACAACGTGCTCGAGGGCGACATAGTGGTGCTGTTCCAGACCGGCTGCGCCATGGTCGTGACCACCGGCTACCCCTCGACCGCGCATCGCATCAACTATATCCACAATCTGTTTCAAAACGGTGCCGCGACACTCTCCGGACTGGTCGAGATTTACCACGAGCGCGTGCGGCGCGGCGAGGTGCCTGCCTCCAAGGACATCACCTTCGTGATGATTTCCGGCGATGGCGGCATGGACATCGGCATGGGTCCGGCGATCGGTGCGGCGAACCGCAACCACCGCATGATGATTATCGAGTACGACAACCAGGGCTATATGAACACCGGCGCGCAGCTCTCGTATTCGACGCCATTCGGTCATCGCACCTCCACCAGCGAAGTCGGCAAAAGCCTGCCGGGGAAACGCTACCACCACAAGGACACCGCGCAAATTTTCGCCGCGTGCCATCTGCCTTTCGTATTTACCGCGAGCGAGGGCTATCCCGAGGATCTAATGCGCAAGGTCGCGAAAGCGCAGTGGTATGCGAAGAACGAGGGGCTGGTCTACGGCAAGATTCTGTCGTACTGCCCGCTCAACTGGCGCACCGCGGACGATGCCGCCCAGCCCGTGCTGCAGGCGGCGATCGACAGCTGCTTCTTCCCGCTCTACGAGATCGAGCACGGCCACACCACGCTCACTTACGATCCGGACGCGACGGACCGCCGTCATCCCGTCGCGGACTGGTTAAAGTTGATGGGCAAGACCCGCCATCTGCTGACGCCGGCAAACGCAGCGGTCGTTGACGGCATTCAGGCCGAGACTGACCGCCGCTGGGCGCGGATCAAAGCGATGCACGAGCACCCCTTGCTATAGGCCGGGAAAGCCAACATGCCGCGTATCATCGAAACACGCCGGCTCACCCCGGTCACCAAGTACTTCCGCATCGACGCCCCGCTCATCGCGGCGTCGGCGCAACCGGGACAGTTCGTCATGCTGCGCGTGCGCGACGGCGGCGAGCGCATTCCGATCACCATCGCCGACTACGATCGCGAGGCGGGCACCATCACGATCGTGGTGCAGGAAGCCGGCGCCACCACCAAGCGAGTGTGCGCGCTCGAGGCGGGCGACGAGATCCTCGACGTGGCGGGTCCGCTGGGCGGGAAGATCGAAATTGCGCCCGGCGGCCACGTCTGCGGCGTGGGCGGCGGATTCGGCTCGGCAGCACTCTTGTGCCTGATGCGGGAATTCACTGCTCGCGGTGACCGTACCACGGCCATTCTAGGCGCGCGAACCAAGGAGTTGCTGATCCTGGCCGACGAATTGCGGCCGCTCTGTCACAACGTCGAGATCTGCACCGACGACGGCTCGGCCGGATTCAAGGGCTTCGTCACGCAGCGCCTCGCGCAGATGATAGCCGGGGATGGGCCCGGGCGGCCCGATAACGTGGTCGCGATCGGCCCGATGGCGATGATGCGCGCAGTCGCGGAGACGACGCGCGGCCCTGGCGTGAAGACGCTGGTCTCGATGGACCCGCTGATGGTCGACGGCACCGGCATGTGCGGCGGCTGCCGCGTCAACGTCGGCGGCAAGGCGCAGTTCGCGTGCGTCGACGGTCCGTGCTTCGACGCTCACGAGGTTGATTTCGATGTCGCAATGCGGCGCAACAAGGCGTACGTCAAAGAAGAGAAGCAGGCGCTGGACCGGCTCACCTGCATGGCCAACCGGGAGGCACGGTAATGCCAGTCAAACGCGCGGACAAGACGCCGATGCCGGTGCGTGAAGCACAGGCGCGCGCGCACGACTTCAAGGAAGTCAACTCAGGCTACACGGCGTCCCGCGCTGCGTTCGAGTCCGAGCGCTGCCTGCGTTGCCAGGATCCGGTCTGCGTCGACGGCTGCCCGGTGAGCGTGCCGATCCCGGAGTTTATCCACGCGGTGGCGACCGGCGACATGGCGGGCGCCGCCAGGATTCTGCGTGCGTCCAATCCGCTGCCGGCGATTTGCGGGCGCGTCTGCCCGCAGGAGTCCCAGTGCGAGGCCAAATGCAGCATGACATTGCGTTTCAACCCGGTGGCGATCGGGCACCTCGAACGTTATGTGGCCGACTGGGAGCGCACGCAGCCGCCGAGCGTCGAGGCGAAGCTCACGCGCAGGGAAAAGGTCGCCGTCATCGGGGCGGGTCCTTCGGGGCTGGTCTGCGCCGGCGAGCTTGCGCGGCTCGGTTATCCCGTCACGATCTACGAGGCGCTGCACGCGGCCGGCGGCGTACTCCGTTACGGCATCCCGGAGTTCCGTCTGCCGAAGGCGATTCTGGACTGGGAAATCGGCCTGCTGCAAGCGATGGGCGTCGAGATCGTCTGCAACGTGATCATCGGCAAGACGCTCACGCTCGACGAGTTGTTCAACAAGATGGGCTACGCCGCAGTGTTCATCGGGACCGGTGCGGGGCTGCCGCAGTTCCTGGGCATTCCGGGCGAAAACCTCAACGGCGTGATGTCCGCCAACGAGTTCCTGACGCGCATCAACCTGATGCGCGCATATGACTTTCCCGAGTCGGATACGCCGGTAAAGGTCGGCAAACGCGTGGCCGTGATCGGCGCGGGGAACACCGCGATGGATGCCGTGCGCACGTCGCTGCGCATGGGCGCCGAGGAGGCGATAATAGTCTACCGGCGCAGCGACAAGGAGATGAGCGCGCGCGTCGAGGAATACCACCATGCGATCGAGGAAGGCGTGAAGTTCCACTGGCTCACCAATCCGCTCGAGGTCATCGACGACGGCAGCGGCTGGGTGGGCGGCCTCAAGTGCCTGCAGATGCAGCTCGGCGAGCCCGACGCGTCGGGTCGGGCGCGCCCGCTCCCGATTCCGGGGTCGGAGTTCGTGATCCCGGTGGATAATGTGGTGCTGGCGATTGGCACGACGCCGAACCCGCTGCTGACCCGCACCACCTCAGGATTGCTCACGAACAACAAGGGCTGCCTCGTGGCGGACGAGCAGACGGGGCTGACTTCAAAATCGCTGGTGTTCGCCGGTGGCGATGCGGTCACTGGCGCCGCAACGGTGATACTCGCGGCGGGCGCCGGTAAGCGCGCCGCGCGGGCCATGCACGAGGCGCTTGCCCCTCGCTGCTAGTTTCGGGGCATAGCGTCTCGTTGTGCGGCGGCCCTGAACGATGATAAAACACGTTACGGTATATTTGGTTCGTCCACTGCGGGGCAACGCCTGACGGCATCCTGTGCGCACTAGCGGTCCTTATCCTTGAACCCTATGCTCCAGTGTGTGCCGTCGCAGAATGGCCTGTTCTTGGATCCCCCGCAACGGCACAACGTGTAGTGCTCCTTTGACGCGCCCTGCGCCATGGATTGCTCAAGCAATCGAACGTCGCCCACGATTGCGTACGGACCGTCCTTTGTCACCGTGATCGACGGCCCCCGCTGTTGATCACCACCCGCGACTTCATCAAGGGTATAACTCAGCGCCCCTGACGGACAGCTACGGATTGTTTCGATGATCGCCTCGATTGCGTCACCGGCAGGATCGATCCACGGTTCACTCTTGTACTTGAACACCGAGTCAAGGCCATCGGTACAGCGTCCCGCATGGGCGCAGATCGATCGATTGTCATGAATTGTGATTCTCGTGGTTTGGTAGCTCTCGAGCTTGTCGGTAATCCGATCGGCAAGCTTGACGCCGGAGAAGCCGTTCTTCTGATGTGTCCCATCGCAGAATGGCTTGTTGGCTGAGCCGCCACACCGGCAGAGTGCCATGACAGGCTTGATTTCAATGCGCTCCCCTCGCCAGTCTCTGAGATCTTCGAGATCTCTAACAAGATATGGGCCATTCAACTTGCACTCGACCGAAGGCCGTTCGCTCATATTGGACTTCCTTCGTTGTTATGCGATGATCTTGCCGTATTCAGTATGCGTTCCGATCCAGAACCAGTAGACGCCGCCTTCGACATCAGTTGCAAGGGCTCGATAATGAGCCCCACGCGTACCGACCAGATGTCGCCGAGCTTCTTGAAATGGAGGGACGGATGCCGAGAATCCGATTTCAAAAGTTCGTAATTTTTGTCGGCGAGGGCTCGGACATCGGTCGGTAGCGCTTGGTACAGCGCCCAGAACTTTGGCGACGCGAAATGATTCAAATCTCTCGGGCCTTGCCAGCCTGATAATCCGCGCGCGCTTCGGAAACGAGCCCGCGCAGCCTTCCAGCCTTCGAATCCGCCTCGATCTGCTTGTCCCAGACCAGGTGGTCAAATTCGATGAACCATGCACGAAATTTCGATAGCTCTTCGATCGGGAGATTTTGGATTTTGTTTTCAAGCTCTTCGAGGTCACTCATGATTCATCACCATTTAAATGATCCAACGACCGTTATTCTACGCCAGTCCATATTCGTCGCATAACGTGGCGCTCAGCCGCGCGCTTCAGCGCGTCGGCTGCAGCAGCGGGTTATGCCGCAGTTTGAAGATGATCTTCCCATCCCGGGAAGACCAGCACGGCAGGATGGCACTTGAGGGCTCGCGCGAGCACCTTTGCGCGCTCCACACCCAGGCGAACACGGTCGTTCTCGATCGCCGAAAGAGTGGCCTGGGAGATGCCCGTGCGCTGCGCGAGTTGATTCTGGCTAAGGCCCTGCAACTCGCGAATGATGCGTACCGATTCGCCGGCCGAGACAGTGATGCGTTTCTTCGCGGGACGAAACTGCTTCGAATAAATAGGGTCAGTGTAACTTTTCCTCAACCGTACTGCTTGTTTGCGGCAAATTTGAACACTTTGGCCGACCCCGCTTGGGCAGACCCTGTTATTGCTGCATGCGGACAGTGCGGATAGGATACCGCGGAAAAGTTACACTGACCCTATTTATCCATGTAATGAACAAAGGCGGGCGCGGAGTAAAAAGCCCGCTCGATCGCGCGGAGCAGCGGATGTCGGAATATTGCACTGTTTCATCTGCCTGCCGGAAATCGATGGCGGCCGGACCGTCTGCAAGGCGTCCAGGCATCCACGCCCGTTGAGGTTTCGCTTCGCGGATACATCAAACGGTTACTGCCACTCCGGCAGAGTTGGGGGGAACCCCGATGCTGCATCAGGAGTTTGTCGCGGCTGAATGCAAAAATTCCTAAACGTAGCTTGTGTAGTGGGGATCGTACATCTGGGATTGCACGTCCGCCAACACGTCAGGCGGCCGCGGTTTGTCCGCGAGCCCGCTCTTGTAGGCGGTCTCGGCGACTGTTGCCGCGATGTGCGCGGAGACTTCGCGGATGCGCGGCAGGGCGGGATAAAGGCTTCCCTGCTCGAGGTCGGATTCGGTCACCAGATGCGCGAGCGTGTGTGCCGCGGCCATGAACATGTCGTCGGTGATATGTCGCGCGCGGCTGGTGATGGCGCCCAGGCCTACGCCCGGGAAGATGTATGAATTGTTGCCCTGCCGCGGAACGAAAGTCTTGCCATTGAGCTGCACTGGGTCGAACGGGCTACCGCACGCGAACAGCGCCTGCCCGCCGGTCCATTGGTAGGCTTGCTCGGCGCTGCATTCCGCCTGAGATGTCGGGTTGGACAGCGCAAAAATGATAGGTCGCTGATTGATGCTCGCCATCGCTTCGAGCACTTCGCGGGTGAACGCGCCGCCGATCGCCGCGACACCGATGATCGCCGTGGGTTTCAGCGTCCTGACCGCCGCGAGGAAGTCGCCGATCGGCGCATGGTCGTGGGCGTAGGGCTGTTTGTGTTCGGCAAGCCCGGTGCGGCTTTTTACCACCAGCCCCTGCGAATCGACCAGCCAGCAGCGCTCGCGCGCCGCTTTTTCAGTGAGTCCCTGCGCGACCATTGCTGAAGCGACAAGTCCGGCAATTCCGGTAGCAGCTTCACCCGCGCCCAGGAACAGAAGTTTTTGGTCGGTCAGCTTGGTGCCCGTGATGCGTAGCGCTGAGAACAGCCCTGCCAGCACCACGGACGCCGTGCCCTGTATGTCGTCATTGAAAACGCAGATCTTGTCGCGGTATTTGTCGAGAAGCCGGAACGCATTGTGGTTAGCGAAGTCCTCGAACTGGATGACCACGCCCGGGAACACCGCGCGTGCCGCGGTGATGAATTCCTCGATGAATTCATCGTAGGCGGCGCCCGTCATTCGGCGCTGGCGTAATCCGACGTAAAACGGGTCCTTGAGCAACGCCTCATTATTGGTGCCGACATCGAGGGCGACCGGCAGGCATGCCTGGGGGTTGATCCCGGCACACGCGACATACAGGGAAAGTTTGCCGACAGGAATACCCATGCCGTTCGCGCCGAGATCGCCCAGACCGAGGATGCGCTCGCCGTCGGTAACCACGATGATGCCGGCCTGATACGGCCAATTGCATAATACGTCCGCGATGCGTCCCTTGTCGTTGGCGCCGAGGAAAATCCCCCGCGGACGCTGGAACACGAGACCGTATTTCTGGCACGCCAGTCCCACCGTCGGGGTGTAGACGAGCGGTTGCATCTCGTCGATGTTGTCGCACAGGACGCGGAAGAACAATGCCTCGTTGCGGTCGTGCAGGGCGTTGAGCGCGACAAACTTGTCGAGTGGATCGGAAATCCGCCGCAGGTTGTGGAGAATGCGGGTAACTTGCTCGTCCTGGCTGTGTACGTGCGGCGGCAGCAGCCCGCGCAACTCCAGTGCGTTGCGTTCCGTCTCGGTAAACGCGGTGCCTTTATTGAGCGCGGGATCCTGCAGCAGCGCTAGACCGGTCGGAATGCCCCGCAGCGCGCCGCCCTGATTTTTAACGAGCATGATGTTCTCCTTCGATTCCGGTGCGCGCCGATCTGCGCGAGCGCCGAAACTGTCGATTGCTGAAAGCGGAAACTATCGCGTCAGACATTGTGTTCGCATTGCCGCCACTTTAAATTGACCGTGGTCAAGATCAAGAGGCGCGCGAGTTCCACACGTATTATAATCGCGTTGCCGAGCGTCGGCCGGCGCAGCCGGGGTTAACCGGAATTGGTATTGCGCGCGGTTCGCGCGCCGGGAGACAAGCAGTGGAAGTTTTCAATGCGGACATTGTAATTGTAGGTGCGGGGGGAGCCGGCTTGCGCGCGGCAATCGCGATTGCGCAAACCGACCCGACGCTGAATGTGGCGCTGGTATCGAAGGTCTACCCGATGCGCAGTCACACGGTGGCGGCCGAAGGCGGCGCTGCCGGCGTGGTGCGGGACGACGACAGTCTCGAATACCACTTCAACGATACGGTGGGTGGCGGCGACTGGTTGTGCGATCAGAACGTGGTCGAGTACTTTGTCGCGCACTGCGCCGAGGAATTGACCCAGCTCGAACATTGGGGATGCCCGTGGAGCCGCAAGCCCGACGGCCACATCAACGTGCGCTCATTCGGCGGCATGAAAATCGATCGCACCTGGTTTGCCGCGGACAAGTCGGGCTTCCATATGCTGCACACGCTGTTCCAGACCTCGATCAAATATCCATCGATCAAGCGCTTCGACGAATATTTCTGCGTCGACTTGATTGTCGAGGACGGCCGCTGCCAGGGCGTGCTGGCGATCGAAGTTGCCAGCGGCAAGTTCACGTTCCTGCGGGCGAACGCGGTGATCCTCGGCACCGGTGGCGCAGGCAGGGTTTTTCGCGAGAACACCAACGGTGGCATCGTCACCGGCGACGGCATGGCGATGGCGTATCGCCACGGCGCGCCGCTGCGCGATATGGAATTCATGCAGTATCACCCGACCTGCATGCCCGGCACCGGGCTGCTGTTCACCGAAGCGTGCCGCGGCGAAGGGGGATTTCTCCTCAACAAGGACGGTTATCGCTTTTTGCAGGATTACGGACTCGGGCCTGCGGAAGACCAACCGCGCAACAAGTTCATGGAATTGGGCCCGCGCGACCGGCTGAGCCAGTCGATCTGGCACGAGGAGAGGAAAGGGCGGACGATCACCACGCCGCATGGCGAGGCGGTCTACCTTGATCTGCGTCATCTCGGTGAGAAGAAATTGCGCGAACGACTGCCCCTGATTTACGAGCTGGCCGAAGAATACATGGGCATCGATCCTGCGCACGCGTGCATTCCGGTGCGCCCGGGAATTCACTACACCATGGGCGGCATCTATGCCAATCTTGAGGCCGAAACGCCCCTGCCGGGGCTGTATGCCGCGGGTGAGTGCGCAAGCAACGGCATCCACGGGGCGAACCGCCTTGGATCCAATTCGCTGGTTGACATCATAGTGTTCGGCAAGATGGCGGGATTAAAGGCAGCGCAGTTCTCCAGGTCGGCGCAGAACAGCAACGCGTCGGTATTGGAGAAGCAGGCCAAGGCTGCGCAGGATCGGGCGCTGAGCCTGGTCACCAGGACCGGCGGCAAGGAACGACATTCCGTTCTGCGCCGGGAGATGAGCAAGAGCATGGAGAGCGGCTGCGGCATTTACCGCACCGGCCCGGAAATGCAGGCGACCTGCGACAAAATCGGCGAGCTCAGGGAGCGCTACAAGAACCTGAACGTTGAGGACAAATCAAGCGTCTGGAACAGCGATTGGCTGGGAGCCCTTGAAGTCGGCTATCTGCTCGATGTCGCCGAGGTGGTCGCTTACTCGGCGTTGAACCGCAAGGAATCGCGCGGCGCGCACCAGCGGTTGGATGGTTACGAGCAACGTGACGACGTCAATTATCTCAAGCACACGCTGGCCTACTACAACGGTGACAATCCGCCGCGCATCGAATATCAGGACGTAATCATCACCAAGTCCAAGCCCGGCACGCGTGCGTACGGTGCGGCGGGCGTGGCGGCGGATGAGCAAAGAACGAAGGAAGCGGGCAATGTCTGACGGCACAAGAACAATCGAAATTGAAACCCTGCGCTACCGTCCCGAGCAGGACACGGAACCCCACTATCAGACGTTTTCCGTTCCCTTTGCCGACGACTGGTCGGTGCTGCAGGGGTTGCAGTACATCAAGGACGACCTCGACAGCTCGCTCAGTTTCCGCTGGTCGTGCCGGATGGCCATCTGCGGCAGCTGCGGCTTCATGATTAACGGCCAGCCCAGGCTCGGTTGCCAGACGTTCCTGCGCAACTATTATCCGAATAAAGTGCGCGTGGGGCCGCTTGAGCACTTCCCCATCGAGCGCGACCTGGTGGTCGGGATCGAGGACTTCATCGGCAAGCTCGAAGGCATCAAGCCGTACATAGTTCCAAAGGAATCCCGCACGCTAGCGCAAGGCGAGTACCTGCAGACGCCTGCGCAGCGCGATCAGTACGAGCAGTTCAGTTCCTGCATCAACTGTCTTTTGTGCTATGCCGCCTGCCCGCAGTACGGGCTCAATCCGGAATTTACCGGCCCGGCCGTGCTGGCGCTCCTGCATCGTTACAACGCGGACTCGCGTGACCAGGGTTGGGAGGCGCGCAAGGAAGTCGTCAACGCCGAGGAGGGCGTGTGGGGTTGCATGCTGGTTGGCTATTGCTCCGAGGTGTGCCCGAAAGGCGTCGATCCGGCGCACGCCATCAACCAGAACAAGGTCAACAGCACACTCGATTATTTCGGAGTGAAGAAATTCCTTCTGCCGAAGGGAGCGGCCGAATGAGTGCGAGAAAGCCCTATGTTCGTCCCATGGACGGCTGGTGGCGCAGGAACCCGTTTTTCCTGCGCTACATGGTGCGTGAGTCGAGCGCGGTGTTGCTCGCGATTTACGCGGTCATCCTGCTCACCGGCGTGTTCCGGCTGTCGCAGGGCGAGGCCGCCTATGCGGCGTGGTTCGCAGCGCTGACCTGTCCTTTCTCGATCCTGTTTCACTGGGTCGCGCTGCTGACAGTCTGTTACCACGCCTACACCTGGTGGAAAGTCATGCCGAAGACGATGCCCATGCTGGTCATCGGCGGGCGGCGCATTTCCGAAGTCGCGCTTTCCGGCATAGGGTGGGCCGCGACGCTCGCGATGTCGGTCGCCGTCTACGCGCTTGCGAGGTGGGCGTAATGAAGCGCTCGAATGAACCGGTATTCTGGTCGTTATTTGGTGCCGGCGGGGTGCTGTCGGCGTTGCTGGGCCCGATACTGATATTTATCACCGGCATTATCGCGCCAGTCGGATTGTGGCTGCCGCAGGAAGCGATCGGGTATCCGCGCATGCTTGCGATTGCGCAGAGCTGGTGCGGCAAGGTCACGATTTTCGTGGTGATTTCGTTGTTCCTGTGGCACGCAGTGCACCGCATTTACCACAGCCTGCACGACCTGGGCATCCGTGCCGGTGCCGGCGCTGCCGCGGTTTGTTACGGCTTCGCGCTGGTTGCCACGCTGGCGACGGCCGGCCTTCTGCTTATAATCGGTTTTTGACCGGGTTGCGCTCGCCGCGGCACGTGTTGCAGGCCGACGTTTTCCTGCACCAGGCGTAAAAAAATCCCCGCCACGCGGGCGGGGAATCGGAGAGATGAAAACGCTGGTTACGTCTAGATGCCGAGGATTTTCTCCGCCTTGCCCAGGGCGTCCTCAGACTCCTTATGCATTTTTGTCTTGTGCAGCGTTTCGCCTTCGGCGCGGTATTTCTTGACGTCCGACATTTGCGCTTCACTTAGTTTCGGGTTCTTCGCCAGCGCGTCGTCGATCGCTTTCATATGTTTCGGGCAGGTAAAGGCGTACGCCCCGCTGCTGGCAAGCGCCAGGCTCAGTGCTACTACGATGCTGCGCAATTTCATGGGATTCTCCTTTAAGGTTTCGGTTTCACAACTTTTTCGTCGCGAGGAAAGTATAGGTGCCGGCAGCACGCATCGCAATTAGCGCTCACCACGCGGCGACGCGCCGGTGTTGTAGGATACAATCTGCGTTAACCGGCTGAATTGCCTATGACTTCCCCTGCTCCGACGCTAACAGCAGCCGGCGCCTGTTTATTCCAGCCGTCGCGGGACTGGATCGCATCCCGGCTCAAGCGCCCACCGCCGGCGCCGCGCCCCGAGGACCTGCACATCGTCATGTTGCAGGCCGGCGCCCGCATCACGTTCGCCGCCGTGCTGGTGCCCCTGATACACCGCGCAGAGGGAGTTCATGTGTTGCTGACACAGCGCACCGCGCATCTTTACGACCATCCGAACCAGATCAGCTTTCCCGGCGGACGGGTCGAGGGCGGCGATACGGGCCGCACCGAAACCGCGCTGCGTGAAGCCGAGGAAGAAATCGGGCTGGCGCGCGAACGCGTCGAAATTATCGGCACGCTGCCCGATTACGAGATTCCCTCCGGCTTCAGGATCACTCCGGTGGTCGGCTGGATCGAGCCGCCGTTCGAGCTCAAGCTCGACCCGTTCGAGGTGTCCGACGCGTTCGAAGTGCCGTTGTCCTTCATGTTCGATCCGGCGAATCACCAGCGCCGCAGCTACCAATTTAACGGCCGGCATCGCGATTACCTGGCAATGCCGTATCGCGGCCGTTATATCTGGGGCGCGACCGCAGGCATGCTCTACAGCCTCTACCGCCAGCTCGCCGGTGATGGCGACGCCGGCGGATAACCAACTCGATCCCGTGCGCGTATCCATAGCAGTCCGCACTGTGGCAACATAGGCAGATGTCCGCACGCGCGCCGATGGACAACGACGGTCCCGCAATGCCGAAAATCGGTCTGGTCCTGACCGGCGGCGGCGCTCGCGCGGCGTATCAGGTGGGCGTGCTGCGCGCAATCTCAGAGATGCTGCCTGCGGCTTCGCCGAGCCCGTTCCAAATCGTCTGCGGCACTTCGGCCGGCGCGGTCAATGCCGCCGTACTTGCCGCTAACGCGGCGAACTTTCGCCACGGCGTGAGGCTGCTGATGACGGTGTGGAAAAACTTTCATGCCCACCACGTCTATCGTGCCGATCCGGTTGGCGCGTTGCGCAACAGTGCAGCGTGGTTCGCAGCGTTGCTGACCGGCGGGCTCGGCCGCTCAACGCCGGTTTCCTTGCTCGACAACACGCCGCTCGCGCGCCTGGTCAGCACCCGGCTGGATTTCAGCGGAATCCAGCGCTCGATCGAAGCGGGCGATCTTTACGCCTTAAGCATCACCTGCTCGGGCTACAATTCAGGGCAGTCAGTGACTTTCTACCAGGGCGCCCCGGGAATAGAGCCGTGGCAGCGCGCGCGCCGCATCGGCATCCCGGCGCAGATAGGGCCGGATCATTTGATTGCTTCGTCGGCTCTGCCATTCATTTTTCCGGCGGTGCCTATCAACCGCGAATATTTCGGCGACGGCTCGATGCGCCAGATTTCGCCGCTGAGCCCCGCCCTGCATTTCGGGGCTGATCGTCTGCTCGTGATCGGCGTCGGGCGCCAGCTTGAGACCAAGCCGGAGCGTATCAAAGCCGAGGCCTACCCGTCGCTTGCGCAGATTACCGGTCATTGCCTGAACAGCATCTTTCTCGACAGTCTGGAGGTCGATCTCGAGCGGCTGCAGCGCATCAACCGCACGCTGAGCATCATTCCGCGCGAATTGCTGGAACAGAACAGCATGCAGTTGCACCAGGTCGATTTTCGTATCGTCTCGCCGAGCATTGCGCTCGAGAAGATCGCCATTGACCATATGCACGTGCTGCCGCGCACCATCCGCGCGCTGTTGTTTACTCTGGGCGCGTTGAGGAAGGGCGGATCCAATCTGGTCAGCTACCTTCTGTTCGAGAAGGAATACTGTCGCGCCCTGATTCGGCTCGGCTACCAGGACACCATGCGGCAGCGCGACAATCTGATGCGATTCCTCGGCTATGAGGCGTGCTGGCTGTAGCCGGCGATTGAGCGAAGGCGCAAGCTGTCATATAGTGCCGGTATCGAGAGTAAAAACCACCGACGTGATCCGATCATGAGCCGAGCTTTTGTCAAGGAAGGCGACGACGAACTTGCCGCCGGCGAAATGCCGGAACGGCCGCTCAGCGGCCACCCGAATTACGTGACGCCGCGCGGACTTGAATTACTGCAGGCGCGATTGCGGGAACTGCAGGAGCAGCGCGAGCGGCTCGCGGCCGAGGACGAGGCAATGGCAAAACAAAAGCTGCTCGAGGTCAAGCGCGACATCCGCTATTACGTTGCCCAGCTCGAAAGCGCGAAGTTGGTCGATCCGACGGGCCAGCCGCAGGACGAAGTGCTTTTCGGCGCAACCGTTTCGATCAGCGACGAGGACGGCAAGCAGCACGCATTTCACATCGTCGGGGACGACGAGGCCGATGTGGCGTCGGGCCGCATCAGCTGGGCATCGCCGCTTGCCAAAGCCATGATCGGAGCCAGGGTCGGAGATTGCGTAGTGTGGCAGCGCCCGGCCGGTGCGACCGAGGTCGAAATCTTGGCGATACGCTACGAGGTGGGCGATGCCTCGCGCCGGGACTGAACCGGCGCAGAGTGCCGCGAGCGTTCGCATGGCGCCCCGGTTCTGCGGCCACGCATTGACCATCGCTACAGGACCATGACGTTTATTTCGCTGGTAGCGGCGCTGCTGCTCGAACAGTGGCGGCCGTTGCGCACCGGCAATCCACTCTATGTCGCGTTTGCGCGCTACGTCAATCATATTGCGAAAAACTTCGACTCGGGCCAGTACCGAGACGGCGTGATCTCGTGGCTGCTGGCGGTGGTGCCGGTCGCAATTTGCACCGTGATGATTTACTGGGTGCTGATCCGGACCAGCGTCGTGCTGGCATTGCTGTGGAATATTTTCGCGCTTTATCTTGCCCTGGGATTCCGCCAGTTCAGCCATTTCTATACGGACATCATGGTGGCGCTGCGCAACAACGACCTTACGCGCGCGCGTGCGGTGCTGAGCGCGTGGCGCGACGAATCAGCGCAGGAGTTCAGCGCCGGAGAAATTGCGCGCGTCGCAATCGAACTCGGGCTCATCCGCTCGCAGCGCCACGTGTTCGGAGTGATGATGTGGTTTGTGGTGCTGGGTCCGGTTGGCGCAATTGGCTATCGCCTGGCCGCACTGCTCAATGACCGCTGGGGGACGGGGCGCGACGGCGAAGCCGGCGCGTTCGGCCTGTTCGCGGCGCGTGCATACCAGGTGATTGACTGGATTCCGGTGCGGCTGACCGCCGTTGGTTTCGCGGTGGCGGGCGACTTCATGGGGTCGGTCGAGTGCTGGCGCGAGCAGGCTGCTTCGTGGCGCTCGCGCTCGCAGGGCATCATCCTCGCTTCTGCTGCTGGTGCGCTCGGCGTCAAGCTCGGGGGCGTACTGCACGAGGAAAGCGGCATCGTATACCGGCCGCAATTTGGTGACGGCGACGAGGCTGACGTCGATTACATGCACGCCGCGGTGGGATTGATCTGGCGCGCGCTGGTACTGTGGCTGTTCCTGATTTTGCTTGTCACCATCGCGAGCCGGTTTTGAGCCCGCGTTATCGGGGTTGCCACTAGAGGGCGAACAGCGCGTCGAGCTTGGCGGCGCAAATAAAATCGTTCTCCGACAGGCCGCTGATCGCGTGCGTGAAATAGCCGACGCGGCATTGATTGTAACCGACCGTAATGTCGGGATGATGATCCTCGCGGTGCGAAATCCATGCCGCCGCGTTGACGAACGCCATGGTCTGGTAATAGTTTTTGAATTCGTAGGTCTTGAGGATCACGCCGTCCCTGCATTCCCATCCGTCGAGCTGTTTCAGCAGTTGCGCGATGTCCTGCGGCGTGAGCGGCTGCACGCCGCCTTCACACGGTTTGCATTTCTTGTGAGCCAGATCGGGTGCGGTCATGGTCTGCTCCGGTATCCTGTCCACGGCTTATTGCCGCAACCGGGCAATGCGCAGTATCGCCGGCGGATGAGAGTCGTAGAAAGCGGAATATAACGGGTCCGGCGTCAGCGTCGTGGCGTTGTCTTTGTAGAGCTTGATCAGCGCCGAAATCAGTTCTGAGGAAGATGCATTTCGGGTCGCATAATTATCAGCCTCGAATTCATGCTGTCGTGAATAGTAGCTTGTCACCGGCTGCAGCAAAAATACGAATTGCGGCACGACGATGAAAAACAGGATAAGCGCCATCGCGGTCGAAGGCGTCTGCACGTTAAGCCCGCTGTAAAACCAGTCCTGGCCCATGATCAGGGCCAGCAACCAAAGAAAGGCGAGGCTGGCTGCGAATATCCATGCCATGCGCTTGATCACGTGCCGGAGCTTGAAGTGGCCAAGTTCATGCGCGAGCACCGCCTCAACTTCGCCGGGCGCGAGCCGCGCCAGCAGGGTGTCGAAGAACACGATGCGCCTGGTTCTGCCGAAGCCGGTAAAATATGCGTTGCCGTGGCTCGAGCGGCGCGAGCCGTCCATCACCATCAGCCCGCGCGCCTTGAAGCCGCATTTATCGAGCAGGCGCTCGATGCGTTGCTTGAGTTGCGGGTCGTCGAGCGGCAAAAACTTGTTGAACAGCGGTGCGATCCAGGTCGGGTAAACGGCGAGGATGACAAGATTGAATGCGATCCAAACCAGCCATGCATAAAGCCACCACCAGTCTCCGGATTGCTGCATTACCCACAGAATGCTCGCAACAAGCGGAATGCCGAGCGCAGCGGCAAGCGCAGCGTGTTTCAGGTTATCGGCAATAAACAATAGCCGCGTCATTTTGTTGAATCCGAAACGCTGTTCGACACCGAAGGTGCGATACCAGCCAAAGGGGATGTCGATCAGTGTCATCACCGCCGCAAGCAGCGCGAGCAGTGCCACACCGCGCGCGATACCCGGCGCAAACCAGCCCGCGGTGATGTCATGCAGCAACTGCAACCCGCCGCCGAATGTCAGCACCAGAATCACCGCGCAATCGAATGCGGTGCCGAAGAGCCCAAGGCGGGTTTTTGCGCAGCTGTAATCCGCAGCCCGCTGGTGCGCATCGAGGCTGATCTCGCTGGCGAACTCCGCGGGCACCTGGTTGCGGTGACGCTGAATGTGACCGAGCTGGCGCACCGCCAGCCACAGCCTGGTCGCGGTGGCGAGCGCCAGAACCAACAAAAATACCGGCGTGAAGGTTTGCATGCCCCGAACATTATCCTATCAGGTGGAACTATGACAAAATATCACGACGTTTGGTCTAAGAGCCCGTAACATAATGAAACGCACGTGCGTTGCGGTCCAGAATTGGTGATGGCGAGGCGCTCGATGCAGCCAATATCCAGAATATTGGCAAGTCGAGCAACGATGCTAGCGCCGATTCTGGCCGCAACCCCGAACAACATTAGAACCAACACCTTACGAATAGTGAGGCTGGCAC
>Ga0080064_1003266_pt1 | contig 24117 bp, 23 predicted proteins | sample Subgrocontami54m_FD_69260 | JGI IMG/M metagenome (GOLD analysis project Ga0080064, IMG submission 69260) | Subsurface groundwater microbial communities from S. Glens Falls, New York, USA - GMW46 contaminated, 5.4 m (SPADES assembly) (version 2) ...
CGGCACGCCCCCCGGCCTGCAGGAGAGATTCGGGGGCGATCGGGTATTCGACATGCCGACCGCGGAGAACGCGATGACCGGCATCGGCGTGGGCGCGGCCCTCTACGGCCTGCGGCCTGTCATGACCCATCAGCGCCTGGATTTCGCCCTGCTGTCGATGGATCAGCTGGTGAACAACGCGGCCAAGTGGCGATTCATGTTCGGCGGTGCGCGCGGCGTGCCCTTGACGGTGCGCATGATCCTGGGGCGCGGCTGGGGCCAGGGGCCGACGCATTCGCAGAACCTGCAGGCCTGGTTCGCGCACGTTCCCGGACTCAAGGTGGTGATGCCGTCCACGGCCGACGACGCGAAGGGGCTGCTGCTCTCGTCCATATTCGACGACGACCCCGTCGTCTTCCTGGAACACCGCTGGCTGCACAATCTTCGCGGCGAGGTCCCCGAGGGCGATTGCCGGGTTCCGATCGGAAAGGCGCGCGTCGTTCGCCGGGGTACAGACCTTACGGTCGTGGCGATGTCGTACATGACGGTCGAGGCGCTGCACGCGGTGGATCATCTCGACGCGCAGGGGATCTCCTGCGAGCTGATCGATTTGCGCAGCATCCGGCCCCTGGACTGGACGGCGATCGAGTCCTCGGTGAAGCGCACCGGCCGACTGCTGGTCCTGGACACCGGGACCCTCACCGGCTCGGTTTCGGGCGAAATCGTGGCGCGGATGGCCTCTTCATGCTGGGATGCGCTCGTGTGCGCGCCGCAGCGCCTGGCGATGCCGGACTTTCCTGAAGCGACCAGCCCGGCGCTCACCGGGGACTATCACGTGCGCGCGGAGCACATCGTGCAGAAGGCGGGTGCGATGCTTTGCCGCGAGGTCGAATTCCGATCCCTGCCGCAGCATCGCAGGCATGCGCACGACGTTCCGGGCGACTGGTTCACGGGGCCGTTCTGATGCCGCCGATCGCATTCGCACAGGGCACCGCAGCGACCTACATGGAGCGTTGCGCCGTTTGCCACGGCAGTCTCGAAGCGGCCATCGATCTGCCGGGGCTGCCGCTCACCGAAACGTACTGCCGCGAACCCGTGAAAGCGGCTTCGCGCGGCATCGATCAGCGGCTGCTGTTCTGTCCCGATTGCGGCCACGGCCAGCTCGAGACCCAGATCGCCCCGGAGGTCCTGTACGGCGCGAGCTACAAGTTCAGGACCTCGGCCAGCGCGACAGCGCGAAAAGGCACGCAGTTCTTTCTGTCCACGCTCGACGAAGCGGCGCCCGGGCGCCGGTTCAAGTGCGTGCTGGATCTCGGCTGCAATGACCTGTTCCTTCTGTCGCAGCTCGAGGGCCGGGCCGACGTCCGGGTCGGTATCGATCCCGTGTGGCGCGGAAGGGAAGCCGAGCGCGAAGACGCTTCGATCCTGCTCTACGGTGCCAACGTCGAAGAGGTGGACCTTTCCGCGCTGCCGGCGAAGCCCGATCTGGTGGTCTGCCGGCACACCCTCGAACATATCGGCGACCCGGGCGCGGTGCTGAAATTGCTCATGCAGGCGGCCGCGCCGGACGCGCTGTTCGTGTTCGAGGTTCCCGGATTCGACGGACTGATCGGCAGGTTCCGGTTCGATCAGGTGTTCCACCAGCACCTGCACTACTTCAGCCTGGCTTCCTTCACCTGTCTGGTCCGGAACGCCGGCGCCCATGTCCTCGGGCATCGGGAGAACTTCCACGACTGGGGTGCGATGGCGGTGTTCTTCACGCGCTCGGCGCCCCCGATAGCGATCGAGATGCGCGCCCTGCGGCCGTCGCTGGGGCAGATCGCCAGGCGCTACGCGTTGTTCCGCCGCCAGATGGAGGCCGCGAGCGACATGCTCGCCGATCTGCATGGGGCGCCGATCTACGGCTACGGGGCGGCGCAGATGCTGCCGGTCCTGGCCTATCACATGAAGACCGATTTCGGGCAGCTCGCGGCGGTGCTCGACGACGATCCGGAGAAGGACGGGATCGGCTATTCGAACCTCCCGGTGAAGGTGATGCTTCCCGGTCGCGCAACGCGGCTTTCGGAAGCCTCGGTCCTGATCACTGCGATCGACAACGTGGCGCCGATCATGACGCGGCTGCTTGCGAATCGGCCGCGCCATATCCTCCATCCGCTTCAGGTCATGTAGCGCACGGAATCAAGATGGCAAACGACCGAAGAAAAGCCGTACTTTTCATCCCGAACACCCGCTGGTACGACAAGCGGCCCTGGATGCAGGTCCCCTATGTCGCGGCAATTCTGACGACGCTGCTCAAGGATGCAGTCGAGCTGTCGCTGATCGATGCCAACGTCGAGAACCTTTCCATGGAGCAGAGCCGGGAACGCCTGAAGGACGTCCATCCCGACATGGTTCTGATCTCCGGACTGTCGGTCGAATACCACGAGCAGTATCGAAAGTCCTTCGAATTGGCCAAGCAGGCCAATCCCGACTGCATCACCATGTTCGGCGGCATCTTTCCGACCCTGATGCCCGACGAAGCGATGCAGGACGTCAATGTGGATTTCATCATGATCGGCCGGGCCGAGGGCAGGCTGCCCGAGTTCATCGGGATGATATTTGCACACGACAAGGATCAATTGCGTGCTTTCGGAGGAATCGGTTACAGGAACGAGAACGGGGAAACCATCATCAATCCCCACACCGGCTTTCACAGACAGGTCGTAAAACCCGATTTTTCCCTGCTCGACGTCAAAGGGTACGTCACGCACAAATCGCAGGATTTCCTGAGCAATTCGGTCCACGGCGCGAATGCGAACATCATGACCTCGACCGGATGCCCGTTGAGCTGCTCGTTCTGCGCCTCGCGCACGGTCACCGGAGGCAAGGTGCTGTTTCGCCCGGTCGAGGACGTCATCGACGAATTCGAGTTCTACATCAACCAGCACGGGGTGCGGAACTTCACCATCGTCGACGAAAATTTCCTTGCCAACCGCAAGCGCGTCGAGGCGATCCTGAACACCATCATCGAGCGCGACTACGGGATCGTGTGGCAGATGGGAAACGTGGCGCTCTGGCATCTGGACGACGAGCTGCTGGAGCTCATGAAGCGGGCCGGCTGCACCGCCATCAGCCCGTCCATCGAATCGGGCGACCCGTACGTGCTAAAGGAACTGATCGGAAAGCCGCTCAAGATCCTGGAGAAGGCGCCGGCGGTGGTCGCCAAGTGCAAGGAGCTGGATATCGGCGTCGCGGCGCATTTCGTGATCGGCCTGCCGGACGAGACCTGGGAGCAGATCCGCCGCACCTTCAGCTTCGCGGAGTCCCTCGATACGGACCTCGTGGTGTTCCATATCGCCACGCCGTATCCGAAGACTGCGCTGTACGCGCAGGCCAAGGCGAGAAATTTGCTGCCGGAGAACTTCAGCTTCTTCAGCCCCGAGTTCTACGGAACGACGCGGGGATTCATCACCACCAAGGAATTCACGCCGTTCGAGCTGATGGTCATGAGAGCGTTCGAGTGGGACCGGATCAACTTCAAGACGCCCGAGAAGACCGCCAAGGTCGCGAGGATGATGAATTTCACCCTCGAGGAACTCGAACGTCATCGCAGGCAGACCCGCGTGAAGTGCGGCGTGCACTACTGAGCATCGGGCCAACCCAGGGGCAACGGAGGACGAATGGATTCAGTCATCAACGCGAAAGAGCCGCAGAACCAGTCCCAAATCGAGGCGTTTCGCAGCCTGGGTCCGGCCACGCTGGGGCCGTGGACCAGCCACATCTGGCGCACCGATCCTCGCCACATGTGCTTTCTTCTGTCGCGGTACAAGTTCGTCGCCAAGCTGCTGGCCGGCAAGTCGAGCGTGCTGGAAGTGGGCTGCGGCGACGCCGTGGGGACCCCGATCGTGCTGCAGACCGTGGCCTCGGTTCACGGCATCGATTTCGAGCCGCTCGTGCTCGCCGATGCGATCGAGCGCTACCGGAGGGAAGGCGTCGATCGCGCAAGCTTCGCGGTTCACGATGTGGCGGCAAAGCCGGTTCCAGGCCGGTTCGACGCGGCCTTTTCCCTCGACGTGATCGAGCACGTCCCGGCGCGGATCGAGCAGGCCTTCCTGGACAACATCTGCGCGGCCCTCGAGCCCCAGGCGGTGTGCATTTTCGGGACGCCGAACATCGCGGCCAACGCGCATGCGAGCCCGGCCAGCGAGGAAGGGCACATCAATCTCAAGAGCGAGCAGACCCTGCGGGGCTTCCTGGGACGGCGCTTCCACAACGTGTTCAGCTTCTCGATGAACGACGAGGTCGTGCACACCGGTTACGCGCCGATGGCGCATTACCTGTTCGCGGTCGGCGTCGGCGTGAAGGATTGATCCGGGCATGGATCTGATGATTTCAGGACGCCGCGCGCTGATCACCGGCGCCGGCCGCGGGATCGGCCGGGCGATCGCGCAATGCCTGGCGCGGGAAGGCGCCGGGATCGCGGCGGTATCGCGCACGCAGGCCGACGTCGCGTCGCTGATCGGGGAAATCGGGGGGGAGGCGGGCGGCCATGTTGGTCTCGCGATGGACCTCGTCCCCGATGCCGCGCCGGGGCGGCTCCTGGATCGCCTGAACGACGCCGGCTTCGGACCGATCGACATCGTGGTGCACAACATGGGCGGCACCTTGGGTGTCTCCGACCCCTATTGCCCGATCGAGGATTGGCGCCGCGTCTACCGGTTCAACTTCGAGGTGGCGGTGGAGCTGAACCGGATGATCGTTCCGGCCATGCAGCGTCGGCGCTGGGGCCGCGTGGTGCATGTTTCGTCCATTTCCGCAATGGAGAACCACGGACCGGTGACGTATTGCGCCATCAAGGCCGCGCTGACCGCGTATACGCGCAGCTTCGGCGGCGTTGTCGCTCCGGACGGCGTGGTCGTCTCGGCGGTCCTGCCCGGGGCGGTCTTCACCGAAGCGGGCTACTGGGACGAGGCATCGAGAGAACGCCCCGAGCATGTGCGCAAGTTTCTCGCCGAGCGCCAGCGCATCGGCCGGTTCGGCAAGCCCGAGGAAATCGGGAATTACGTGGCTTACCTGTGTTCGGAGCTCGCCTCCTTCAATACCGGAAGCATCGTTCCAATCGACGGCGGACAGGGAAGGGGGTATTTCGGACAATGAGTCACGCGATCAAGGCAGTCTATAGCGGCGGCAGGATGCTCAACCGCGACCTGCGCCGCCGCATCGTCGACATGGTGGTGGCCGGGAACAACGGCCACATCCCCAGCGCATTCTCGATCCTGGACATCGTGACGCATCTGTACGATCGGGTCCTGAACGTCGATCCGCAGAATCCGGAATGGGACGAGCGTGACTATTTCGTTCTCAGCAAGGGACATGGCTGCCTCGCGCTGTACGTGAACCTTCACCGGCGCGGCTTCATCACGGACCAGGACATCGCGCAATTCTGCCGCAAGGGCGGCATCCTGGGCGAGCATCCCGATTTCAACAAGGTTCCCGGCGCCGAGGCCTCGAGCGGTTCTCTCGGGCACGGATTCAGCTACGCGGTCGGAATCGCGCTCGGCCAACGCATCAAGGGCGCCCAGAACCGCATATTCGTGCTGATCGGCGACGGCGAATCGCACGAGGGCACGGTCTGGGAAGCGGCGCATGTCGCGCGCAACCTCGAGCTCGGCAAGCTGTGCGTGGTGGTCGACTGGAACCAGTCGGGCATGCAATTGCTTCCGCATGACGACCTGCCCGCAAAGTGGCGGGCCTTCGGGTGGAACACGATCGTCATCAACGGCCACGACGACGACGATCTCAAATCGGCGTTCGACAGCGTGCGCTTCTCAAGCAAGGGGATCCCGACCGTGATCGTCGCCCGGACCACGAAAGGCAAGGGCGTGCCCATGCTGGAAGGCCACGGCATGTGGCACCACCGCATACCGAACGCCGAGGAGTACGCAAGCATCATGGAGGAGTTGTCGTGAGCGCCAAGCAGGTTCGCCAGCAGTTCGCCGACACCATGCTGGCGGTGGGGCAGGAAGACCCCGAGCTCGTGGTGATGGTCGGCGACATCAGCCATGGAATCCTCCAGCCGTTCGCCAAGGCGTGCCCCGGGCGGTATTACAACGCGGGAATCCTCGAGCCGACGATGATGAGCATGGGCGCGGGCCTGGCGCGCGCGGGGCTGTACCCCGTGATCCACACGATCGCCCCGTTCCTGATCGAGCGCGCGTTCGAGCAGATCAAGCTGGATTTCTGCTATCACGGGCTGCACGGAAACATCGTCACGGTCGGCAGCGCATTCGACTATGCCTACCTCGGCTGCACGCATCATTGCTACGGCGACTTCGCCCTCCTGAAGACGCTGCAGGGCGTGCAGATCACCTACCCTTCGACCCCGGTGGAATTCGACGCCTTGTTCCGCCAGGCGTATCGCAACGGCGCGGTGACCGTCTATCGCGTGCCCGGCAGCCAGCACGGCGTCGCATTTCCCGCTTCGGATATCCGGCTCGGAAAAGGCATCAAGGTGGCCGACGGCCGGGATCTCACGCTCGTTGCGACCGGGCCGCAGCTCAAAACGGCGCTCGGAGCGCGCAGCGTCCTGGCCGGGCGCGGATGGGACGCCGAAGTCCTCTACGTCCATACGATCCGCCCGCTCGACGAAGAGCTGATCCTGGCCAGCGTCGCCAAGACCGGGCGCGTCGTCGTGCTCGAGGAGCACATGCGCTCGGGCGGACTCGGGGATGACGTCCTGCGCGCGACTCGGAAGCTGCCCAGCGTGAAGTACGCATCGGCGTCCATTCCGGACGAATTCGTGCGGACCTATGGGTCCTACGAAGACCATTGCGAGTCGGTGGGCCTCAGCCCGGCCGGCGTGGCGGCCCTGGTGGATCGTGAATTCGGCCGTTGAGCGCGGGATGCCCGCAGTGACCACGAACCGCCCCGCGGCGCAGGCCGTCTTTCACACCTTGCATCCCAACCTGCTGATCGGGATCTATCGGGCAATGCGAATTCTGTCGCACCGGCATGGAAGCGGTGCGATGCGACCCGGTGAGACGGCCGGCTTCTATGAGTTCGGGCTGTACCAGGGATTCAGCTTCTGGTACGCGAACAACCTGGCGCACGAGATGGGGCTCTCCATGGAATTCCACGGTTTCGACTCGTTCCAGGGACTGCCGCCCTCGGAGGTGGACATCCACCGGAACTGGTCTCCGGGAAGCTACGCCTGCTCCCTGGAGCAGGTGCAGGACAGCCTGGCCAAGTGGCGCATGCCCCTGGGTTTCCACCTGCATCAAGGCTGGTATTCGAAGGCGTTCTTCTCGGAGGTTGCCGGGCGGCACGCGTTGCCCGTCCCGGCGATCGCGTTGATCGACTGCGACCTGTACGAATCCGCGCGCGAGGTGCTGTCCTTCCTGGACGCCATCATGGCGAAGGACACGATTCTAATGTTCGACGACTACAACGCCTTTGGCGGGGACCCGAATCACGGGGAGCGCAAGGCGCTGGCGGAGTTCGAGTCGTCGCACCCGAGGTTCAGGAAGGAGCCTCTCTTCACCTTCGGACCCTACGGCGAAGCCTTTCAGGTGACGGACCTGTGAACGTCGGCTCAGGCTCAGGGGAGCGCGGCAGGCATGAATAGAATAGCGGGGATCTTCGACCTGGCGCGCTCGGGCGGCTCGCTCGGCACGCTGCTCATTCTGCTCGAGGAGCTCGAAATCCAGCGGCGGGTCCAACGCGCGGAGGTCGTGGACGTGGTCTTGGTCGCGGATGCGAAGGTCCTCGTGGGCGGCATCGCGCAGGATGGGGCGCATGCGCCGAACGGTGCGGGCCTTTCCCGGAGCGCCGCCACGCTGATGACGGTCGTCCGGGCGATGTCCGGAGTCGACGGTTGCCATGCGTGCTTCGACCGGCAGGCCCTGGACGAGGTGATGGGCCTGATCCGGGGCGGATGCCTGCTGTGGCCCGATTTCGGGACGCTCCTCGCCGGCGGCCACAGCTACGACAGCACGGCAGCGATCCGGGAATTCCACGCCCGGACGGGAACGATTCCCCGGCTCTCGGTGAGCGCGGCGCGGCTGGCATGGGCGCGCAGCTATCTGAACGCCAAGGCAGGCGGGCGGCTGGCGATCGCGGTGCACATGAAGAACAATCCGAGGATTTCCGGCCAGAGCAACGCGGACCTCGCGTCCTGGCACGCCTTCATCTCGAGCTGCCGGCGCAATGTCCCGGCGCACTTCTTCCTGATCGGCGACGATGCGACGAATGCCGCTTTCCGCGCCCTGCCGAACGTCACGGTGGCGCGCGACGACGGCGTTGCGATAGACGGCTATCTGGCGCTCATTCAGGCGGCGGGGCTTTTCATGGGGATGATGAGCGGGCCGGCGAATATGGCGCTGTTCGGCAGCAAGCCGTACCTCATCTTCAAGCACCCGGATCATCACGCCGAGGAAATGGCGCAGGAGCTCGGCGACGCGGATCATTACCCGTTCGCTCTGCCCGATCAGCGGGTGCTGCGGATGTGGGACACCGCCGAGAACCTTGGCCGCGCCTTCGAGAGCGTGATGCAACGGGTGGCCGCATGAGCATGCCGACGCACGGACAAGCCGGCACGCGCCCGAAATGGAGCTTCGAGGGCAGGGTCGCAATCGTCACGGGGAGCGCGCGCGGCATCGGCAGAACGATCGCGGGCGCACTGGGGACGGCCGGCGCGAAAGTGGCCGTTTGCGATATCAATCGGGACGCGGCCGAGGCTGCGGTGAAGGAGTTCGCGAAGAAAGGCATCTCCGCCGAGCACTTTCCCGTCGATCTGTCCAAACCGGGCGAGCCTGGCCGGATGATCGACTGCGTGGTCGAGCGCTGGGGCCGGCTCGACATCCTAGTGAACAATGCCCGCGCCGGCGTGCGGCGCGGCCCGCTCGAGGACACCGAGGAGAACTGGGACTTGACCCAGTCGGTCGCGCTGAGGGCGGCCTATTTCGCCTCGCAGCGGGCGATTCCCGTCATGGCGGCCAACGGCGGCGGAAACATCGTGAATATCTGCTCCGTCGCCGCGCTTCTGGTATCGCTCGAATCCGCTGCGTACCACGCCGCGAAGGCCGGACTCATGCAGGTGACACGGTATCTCGCGGCGAATGCCGGTACCCAGGGCGTGCGCGTGAACGCGGTCGTGCCCGGCTTCATCGTCCAGGACGAACACCGGCAACGCTACATGAATGACGACAACGCGGCCTACCGCGCACGGGCCGAGTCCTGCCATCCGCTCAGAAGCGTCGGCCGCGCGAACGACGTCGCCGAGGCCGCGCTGTTTCTGTGTTCCGATTCGGCCGGGTTCATCACCGGGCAAGCGATCGTCGTGGACGGCGGATTCACGATCCAGGATCCCTGGACGGTCATGTCCATCGCCGGCCGGGGCGGGGAGGGCGCATGAACCTGGCCTTGAGCGGCCGCGTCGCGCTGGTCACGGGCGGAACCAAGGGCATCGGCCGGGCCATCGCGCAAGCGCTGGCCGAGGAAGGGGCTCGGGTCGCGGTGACGGCGCGCGGGGCGGACGCCCTGCGGAAAGCGGCGCAGGAACTGTCCGCCTGGAACGTGCTCGCGGTCGCCGCCGACGCGACCGATCAGAAGGCGGTGGATTCCGCGGTGGCGCGGGTGATCGAGGTCCACGGCGGTCTCGACGTCCTGGTCAACAACGTCGGAGGCGCCGGAAAGCTCGGCGGATTCGCCGACCTGGGAGACGCGGACTGGCGATACGCTTTCGATCTGAACGTACTCAGCATGGTTCATTTCGTCCGCGCCGCGGAGCCCCACCTGCGCAAATCGAAATGCGGCCGCATCATCAACATCTCCTCGATCGCAGGGGTTCAGCCCGGCGCGTTCAATCCGCATTACACGGTGACCAAGGCGGCGACCATCAATCTCACCCAGTGTCTCGCCAAGCATTTTGTCGGTGACCGGGTGCTGGTGAACGTGGTCTGCCCCGGGCCGGTCCACAGCGACTCCTGGGACGCGAACGTGACCCGCCTGGCCGTGGAACGCGGAATTCCCGCCGAAGAGGCCCGCCTGCAAGTGGAGCGCGAAGAGGCCGCGAAAATCCCGCTCGGCCGGGTGGGCGAGGGCGAGGATATCGCCGGAATGGTGGCCTTTCTCGCCTCGGAAAAGGCGGGCTGGGTGACCGGATCGTGCTTCCACGTCAACGGCGGCAAGTTGAGCACGATCTAGTTCGATTGCGCAGGCGTAGCTGTAGGTCGGACTGAGCGCAAGCGAAGTCCGACACTGAGTTGGGCTTCGGACTGCGGCCTCAACCCAATCTACAACTTCTGGGTCTGCCCTCGGCGGCGCGAGCGCGACTGCGCGTGGTCGGCGGAATTGGACGGTGTTCCGCGACCTCCTCCGGGAATCGGATCTTTACCATTTTCAATAGCATGGAAGCAATCGCGCCGCCGTTTCTCGGTGCATTGCTAAGGCATACGCCAAACCATGCAGGGCACCACCCAAGCCGCAGTCCTATTCGAAACGGGCAAGCCGCTCAGGATCATCGATCTCACCCTGCCGGAGCTCAAGCCCGGTCAGGTGCTGGTCGACGTCGCCTACAGCGGCGTGTGTCATTCGCAATTGAACGAGGTGCGCGGCCACAAGGGGCCGGACCGGTTTCTTCCGCATACCCTCGGCCATGAGGGCGCGGGAACGGTCGTCGCCGTCGGGCAGGGCGTGACCAAGGCGCGGCCCGGAGACAGCGTAGTGCTGTCGTGGCTCAAGGGCAACGGCGCCGACGTGCCGGGCACCGTCTACGACAGCAGCGAAGGGCCGGTCAATTCCGGCGCCATTTCGACGTTCATGCGCCGGACGATCACCTGTGAGAATCGCGTCACGGTGGTTCCCGAATCGATACCCGGCAGGCTCGGGGCATTGCTGGGTTGCGCGGTCCCCACCGGAGCAGGCGTGGTTTTGAACGCTTCCGGGCTGAAGCCAGGCGACAGCGTCGCGGTGTTCGGGGCGGGTGGCATCGGGCTGAGTGCGATCATGGGCGCGGCATCGGTCGGCGCCACGACCATCATCGCCGTCGATCCCGTCGCGGCCAAGCGCGCCAAGGCGCTGGAGCTGGGGGCGACCCACGTCCTGGACCCGAGCGAAGGGGATGCCGTCGCGGCAATCCGCAAACTGACCGGGGGCCGCGGCGTCAACGTCGCAATCGAATGCGCCGGGCAGGTGGCGGCGATGGAGGCCGCATTCGAATCGGTGACTTCGGGCGGCGGCCTTTGCGTGATCGCGGGGAATCCGCATCAAGGGCAGACCATGCACGTCAACCCCTACAGCCTGATCGGCGGCAAGCGCCTGGTTGGCACCTGGGGCGGCGAGACCCGGCCCGACGTGGACATTCCGCGCTACATCGACATGTTCCGCAGCGGCCGCCTGGCGCTGGAGAAACTGGGCGCGCAGCAGTACCCACTCGAGCAGATCAACCAGGCACTCGCCGACCTGGAGGCCGGCCGCGTCGTGCGGGCGATGATACGGATGGCCGGTGAGGACGGGCCACTTCCATGAGTCTGCACGCCGATTCGACGGCTCTGATAGAGCGCCTTCGGCCCCTGGCGGATGCCGGCGAGCGCATCGTCTTCGTCTCCGGCACGTTCAACATCGTCCACCCGGGGCACTTGCGGCTGCTGCGTTTCGCGGCGGAGTGCGGCGACCACCTGGTCATCGGCGTATTGAGCGATCGCCTGGCCTCCACCGCCCAGTTGAGCCACGACCTGCGCCTGGAGGGCGTCACCGCGATCAGCTGGGTCGACCATGCGTTCATCCTGCACGACGCCCCGGAGGACTTCATCACCGGGTTGCGCCCCGCGGTCGTCATCAAGGGAAAAGAGCACGAGAATCGCGAAAACCCCGAGCTGGCGGCGGTTCGATCCTACGGGGGCCAGTTGCTGTTCGGTTCCGGCGACACGATCTTCTCCTCGCTCGAGCTGATACGCAACGAGACCGAGCTGATCAACTACTCCTCGATCGTCAAGCCCAAGGAGTTCATCCAGCGGCACGGATTCAGCGTCCACGACCTGGAAGCGGTGATCGAGCGGATGCGCTCCCTCAGCATTTGCGTGATCGGCGACACCATCGTGGACGAGTACATCCAGTGCGACCCGCTCGGCATGTCGCAAGAGGACCCCACGATCGTGGTGACGCCGATCTTGTCCGAGCGGTTCGTCGGCGGCGCGGCCATCGTCGCCGCCCACGCGCGCCACCTGGGAGCGCAGTCGGTCGAATTCGTCTCCGTAACCGGCAACGATGCCATGGGCCAGTACGTCGCCGACAAGCTCGTCTCGTACGGCGTCAATTGCAGGTTGATCAAGGACGACAGCCGCCCCACCACACTGAAGCAGCGCTACCGCGCCGGGAACAAAACGCTGCTCCGGGTGAGCCACCTGCGCCAGCACAAGATCAGCAAGGACCTGCAACAGCAGCTCTCCGGGCACGTGCGGGAGGCCATCGACGGCGTCGACCTGGTGATCTTTTCCGATTTCAACTACGGCGCGCTGCCCCAGGAACTGGTGGACGAGATCACGTCCGAATGCGTGCGTCGAAATATCATGATGGTCGCGGACAGCCAGTCGTCCTCGCAGGTCGGTAACGTGTCGCGCTTCAAGGGCGCCGCGCTGCTCACTCCGACCGAGCGCGAGGCGAGGATCGCGCTGGGAAACTACGAAGACGGACTGGTGGTGCTCGCCGAATCGCTGCGGCGGCGCGCGGACGCCGAGAACATCGTCATTACGCTGGGAGCCGAGGGGCTCCTCATCCACGCCAAGGTCACCGAAGAGGGGCAGTGGCTCACCGACCGGCTCGGGGCGCTGAACACGGCGCCCAAGGACACTGCCGGCGCCGGGGACTCGCTGCTCGTGTGCACCGCCATGGCGATGGCCCTGGGACGATCGATCTGGGAGAGCATCTACCTCGGCTCCCTCGCCGCAGCGTGCCAAGTGGGGCGCATCGGCAATGTCCCGCTGGGCGCGGCGGAACTGCTGGTCGAGATCAAGAAGAATGGCAACGGCGCCGCGAACGGCGCCGCGGCGAAGGGGCTGCCTGCGCGCGGACGCAGCGTCGCCGCCGCGGAGCATGCCGAAGCCGCGGGGACGAACGTGAGGCCCTTGCGTCCGAAGGCAAGACCGGCGCCCGAGCGGCGTGATTCGACAAGAGGCGTGCCGGGCAAGCCCGATCGGGTGGGCACCAGGAAATGACCGGTCCGCGGGTCGACCCATGCGCGACGAGACGGTCCGCCGCCTCCGCATAGGCATGCGCGCCCTGCTTCTTGCCGCCGGCCCTGCGTACGCGCCTGCGGCCCCTGGGGGATACAGGGATTGCTGGGCACGGCGGGGACGCTGCTACGGACCTACCGCTTTGCCCCGCGATTCGCGCGCTCGACGTTGTTGATGTAGCGCTGGATCATGGTTTGCATCTGGCCGGACGGATCGACGAACCGGCAACCGAGGCGCTGGTGCGGCTTGCCGTTGTTCCATGAGATGTCCCCGGTGTTGCACAGCTCGACCGGCGCGGAAACCGTGCCGATTCCGGGAAGGTTGATGCTGCACGCCGGATAGACACGACCGCTCTTGAGCGGCTCGCCGTTCTCCGTCGACATCAAGGCGATGCCGCCACAGCTGATGTCGAGCAGCCGCGCCTCGAGCAGCTCGTCGGGGCGATCGCTGCGCAACTGCAAGTAGGCCTTGATCGGGCGCTCGTTCGGAACCTCGGCGCGGTAGAACTCGCGTCGCTGCAGCCGAACGAGGGAGCTTGGCATGCGCACGCGAAACGCGGGGCGCTCTTCGTAGACGGTGGCTTCCGCCCGGTTCGCGCCGAACTGGACCTTGACCCGCCCCTCGAAGCTCACGACCTCCAGGCGCGTCGTTTTCAGCAGCAGATTGTTGGCGCGCGCATCGGGCCCCAGATCCAGCACCAGTTCCTGGAAGTCCGGATTGATCGCAAGGATGCTGGTGAGGATGAATTCGCGGCCCTGGTCGAAGTAGATCGTGATCATTGCGTGCCGCCGCTGCAGTCCGCGCAGCACCGAGACGATCTCGGGGCGCGAGCGCAGCGTGAATCGCTCCTCGACGTCCTGGTCTAGGTCCGTATCGTTGGCCATCGTTCCTCCGGCAGGGGGAGAGGTACCGGGGCGCTGCCGTGCTCGAGCCGGTAGATCCAGACCAGGAGCTCGGCCACGGCGCGGTACAGCGAGGGAGGAATCCGCTCGTCCAGGTCGACTTGCATGAGCAGCCCGACCAGCTCCGCGGATTCGTGCACGTAGACGCCCGCTTCCCTGGCGCGGCGCACGATTTCCTCCGCCACCAGTCCGCGGCCCTTGGCAACGAGCACGGGCGCATCCATGCCCTCGCGGTAGCGCAGCGCCGCAGCAGCCTGGCGCAGGTTAGGCATGGGAGGTCACCTTGATGGTAAGCGGCTCGAGGCCGGCGGCGCGCAGCCCGGCGTCCAGTCCCTGCAGCTCGGAATCGAGGACGCGCGCGGAGTCGCTTTCGCCGCAGGCGATCGAAATGCTGAGCGTCGGGCCCTGCGCCACCAGCTCGGCGCGAATGTCGCCCAGGCGCGGAAGCGTGAGCGAGAGGCTCGTTCGCCAAGGAAGTGGCGCAGCTTCTTCACCGGGCCGCGGGTCCTCTTCGGCGATCGTGAGCGACGCATTCTGGTTCGGCCATACCGGGCCCTGCCATGTGAGCCGGTTGTTCTCGAGCGCATCGATCTGCTGGCGCAGCATCGGAAGGGCCTCTTCCGGCAGCGCGGCGGCGGCGGCGCGTGGGGCGTCGCCGCTCGACGGGGAGGCCTGGTTCGCGGCCGCGTCGGCCGCCGGCGCCCGCCAGCCGGCCTGCGGCTCGCGCTGCAGTTCGGCAAGCAACCGCCGGCCCTGCGCCCAGGCGACCAGGTGCGACTCGTAGAACATGCCGCTGCCCGCAATGGCGTTGCGCAGCGCCACCGCGAGCCGTTCGGACTCGGCCGGCGTTCCCTGTGCAGGAGCCGCGGGCAGGAGCGGCGCCGAGGACGAGAGCGGGACGGGGCGCCCGGCCTGCGTTCCCCTCGCATCGGCGAGCACCGTTTGAATGATCTGCGCGCCCTGCGAGAGCGCTGCGAGTGGATTGGGGACCGGGAACGTGTGCGAAAGAAGCTCGAATGCGGGCTGCGGCTCGAGCCGCAGCAGGCGCAGAAGAACGGGCCCGCCGGCGGATACCGTGGCCGGCAACGTCAGATGCAGCCGCTGGCCATCGATGTCGGCGAGAACCAGGTTGGGACCGATACGCGCGAGCACGGTCGCCGTGAGGGTCTGACCGAGGGACAATTGCGCAAGTGACGGGGACGACGGGGACACGGGCGCGCGGCCCGGCTGGGCGTCGGCGAAAACCGCTTCGATTACCTGTCCGCCCTGGCTCAATGGGGCTGCGGTCGCGGGCAGCGGGGCGGGGGCAACGCCGGGTGCGTGCGACAACAGCTCGAACACGGGTTGCGGTTCCATGCGCAGCAGCCGCAAGGACAGGGACTCCCCCGGAACCACCGTGGGCGGGAGATTGAGCTGCAGTTGCTGTCCGGCGATGTCGGCGAGATAGAGGTTGGCGCTCAGCCGGCTGACGATGGTCGCCGTCACCGCCTGCCCGACCGTCAGTTGCGGGAACGACTGCGACGCCTGCGGCGCGGAGGCGCGAGCGGCTTCCCCGCCGCTATTCTGTAGCTGCAGGAAAACCGATACGAGATTTGCGTGCAGCATCGCGGCGGCGCCCCGGGATCAGGCCGGCTTCGGTTTACTGTCTCCCGGCGCCGGTTTTCGAGGCGCCGGCTGGTCGGGCCGGCGCTTCTTGATGGGAACGATTCGGGAAAGCGGTGCCACGGGTCCGCCGATCGGGCTGATCGTCGGTGCGTCGGTCCAGGCGGCCCTTTGGCGGTCCATGGTATTGCCTTCAGGCTCGATAGGCGTTGTTGACGCGCTGTCGGGTCGCGGCTCCGGTGAGCAAGCGCTCGAGTTCGCGCATTCGGGGATCGATCAGGCGCCGGATCTCCGCGTCGTCAGCGAGCACGCTGCGGATGATTTCCGCCTTGCGCTGTTGCGACTGTGCGTCCAGGCGCGCCTCGTCTCCGCCGGCTTTGAGCAGGGAAATGATCCCGGCGCAGCGCCGCTCGGCCGATACCAGCGCGTCCCAGTCCTGCCGCTGCGCGGCAGCAAGCATGTCGGCGCTCGCGCTCGCCACGGCTTCGTAATGCGAAAGGGTTCCGGTCATGGTCTCAGGCGGCTCCGTAGCTGATGGCGCGTCGTTCCTGCTGCGGCGGAGGCGCGCCTACGGCCGGGGCAGGCGCGGCGCGTACGCCGATCTGGACCCAGGCGGCCCGCAGCTCGGAAAGCAGCGAGGACACTTCCGCGAGCATCTCCTGGGCGTTGTTCACGTTGGCTTCGACCAGGCGCCGGGTCATGTAATCGTAGAGGTCGCGCAACTGCGCCGCAATCGCGCCGCCGCGCTCCATGTCGAGCGAGACGCGCAGGCCCTCTCCGATGATGGAAATGGCCCGCGAAATGGCGGCACCCTTGGCGCTCACGTTTCCGGCGCTCATATGCTGGCGTGCGTCGGCGATCGCCGAAAGCGCACCGTCGAACAGCATCAGCACCAGGCGATGCGGGCTGGCGCTGTCGATGCCGGTCTCCAGGCCGATCTGCTGGTAGGTGCGCGCCGCGGCTACATGAAACGGATTCATGTGCAACTCTCCAAGTACGGGTTCCTGAAGGAGTTATCGGCAATCCGCGGAAGTTCATCAGTTGTTTGACCTCGAGCTTGACATCGAGGACAGGAGGGCGAGCTGCTGGGTCAGAAAACTGCTCGTATTCCTCAGGCTCGACATCAGCGTGTCCAGCGCGGTGAACTGGGCCCGGTAGCGCTCTTCGATCGCCGCAAGGCGGAGGGTGAGGGCGTCGCGCTGCTTGCCGATATCCGTGATCGAGGAACTGATGCCGTCGGTGCGGTTGGGGATGAGGCCGTCGGTGTCGACGTAGCGGGACGCCACCTGGCCGAGCTGGTAGGCGTAGCCGTTGGAGTAGTACGCCGTGCCGCGCGCGCCGGTTGTGCCTCCGGAAACGAGCAGCTTCAACCCGGAAGCCGGACTGCCGGTGGCCCCGGTCAGGTACTGCCCGGACCCGGTTGCGGGCGCGGCGCCGATGGTGCCGGCGACGTTGAGGCCTGCGGTCTCCGTGGGGGTGCCGAGCAGATTGGCGAGGCCGTTGCCGCCGGTCACCGAGACCGTCGAACTCGATCCGTACTTGCTCGAAGCGATGGTGATCACGCTGCCGCCGGAAGCCGAGGCCGTGACTGAGCTTCCCGCGGTGGCAAACGCGGTGATGCTGTTGATCGCGGACTGCACTTGCTGCGCGAGGGCGGTGGCCGTCGGGTAGGTGCTGTGAGCCAGCGTCACGGTGCCTGTGATGCCGTCGAGCGTAACGTTCAGCGTGTCGTTGGTGCCGTCGATGGTGAGGCTGCCCACCGCCCCCGAGCCGACGCTGTCGCCGTGCGTCGCGAGCTGGCTGATGCTGATCGCGTAGCTGCCCGGCGTGGTGTCGGAGGTTCCGCTGCTGTAGGTGATCAGGCCGTCGGTCGCGCGACCGGTCTGTGCGAAGACCGCGGCGATATCGGCGCTGTTGTTGCTGATCGCGGTCGCCAGCTTGTCCGTGTCGAGCGACATCGTGCCGTCCTTCTCGAAGGCGATGCCGAGCTGGGACAGGCTGGTATAGCCTCCCGCCCCTTCGAGGGCTGTGGACAGCGTGAGCCGGATGGCCGAGTCGACGCTGCGGGCGGTGCTGTCCCCCTGCAGCGCGCCGGCCTGCTCGGTCTTTGCGTCGTAGTATGTGAGGCCCTTGAGGTTCTTGGCCAGCGCGTTGTACGCGTCCACGAAGGTCTGCGCCGCGGTCTGCACGGCCGAGGTGTCGCGCGTGGTCGTCAGCGTGATCGGGTCGTTCTCGTTGGTCTTGAGCAGGCTCAGGGTGACGCCGGGGACGACGTCGGTGACGGTGTTGGTGGCCTTGGAGACCGTCAACCCGTCCACAATGAGCGAAGCGTTCTGCGCGGTGACGTTTTCCGAGAGGTTCTGGACGCCTTCCGGATCGTTGGCGAGCAGGGTGTCGATGGTGGCGTCGCCCGAGACGCTGACCTTCATGCTGCTGGCGGCGCCCGGTGTGTCCGACGTGAGGATCAGCCGATAGGGAACGGTGGCCGAGCCGTCGTTGACGATGGTCGCGGTGACCCCGATGCTCGCGGCGTTGATCGCGTCGCGGATATCGGAGAGGCTGCTGTTGGCGGCGGAGATGCTGACCGTCTTGGTCCCCGCGCCCGCCGAGACGAAGGTGGCGCCGGGGTCGTATTGGAGCGTGCCCGGATCGAGCGTGCCGCTGATGGTTCCGAAATCGAAAGTGAGCGTGCTGTCCACGGCGGCGAGCGCGGTGGACATGCTCGCCTTCCCTGCGGCGACGAGCTTCTGCTGTTTCGCCAGGGCCGTGACTTCGACCGAGTAGGTGCCCGAGGTGGCATTGTTCGCGGCGCTCGCGGTGAGCACCGACGTATCGGAGGGCGTCGCCGTGACCGCAGTGTAGCGCGACGCGGTGGAGAGGGCCGACATCTGGGTCTCGAACGTCGACAACGAGGCGGTCAGGCTGCCGTAGGCCGTCAACTTCGCCTGGTAGCTCGCCTCCTTCTGGGCAAGCTTGGTGAGCGGCTGCGACTCGATCTGCATCAACTGGGAGACGATGCTGTTGACGTCCAGGTTCGCGCCAATCCCGGGTGACGCTATGGTCATATCAACCTCCGCTCTTCAACAATGCAATAAAGCCGGCAGCGGGCGAGGCATCCCCTCGCTCCGCGCCGGGCAGCAGAATCATCCGCAAACGATCAGGCCTTCTGCTGAAACAATAGCCCCTGCAATCTGTCCAGCGCGTGGGTGATGGAAAGCACCTCTTTCGAGGGAATCTGCCGGATCAACTCCTGCGTTTCCCGGTCGAGCACCCTCACGACCGTGTGGCCGGTTTGCTGGTCGGACGTGAATTCCACCTCACGCGATAGAGCAGCCATGGCGCGATTGAGCACCGCCACCGCCTGCGCCACCTGCTGGGGGTCCTGCGCCGGCTGCCGTGCAGGCGCCGACACCGCCTCCGCGCGTGCTGCGCGGGTCGGTTTCGGCTGCCCCGCGGGCGCCGCGGTGTCAGCAATCGCATGTATGTCCATGCTTGTCTCCTGTCCGGACCCGTCGTGATCGCGGGCGGGTCCGGGTTCCTTATTCCCTCGTCAGGCCCGATGTCCCGGCGCCCGACGAGAGGGGTTACTGCTTCGATCAACCACGCAACAGCGTCATGACCTGGTTCGGCAACGCATTCGCTTGCGCGAGCATCGCCATGCCGGCCTGCTGCAGGATCTGGCCGCGGGTCAGGGCAGCGGTTTCCGCCGCGAAGTCCGCGTCGCGAATCCGGCTACGTGCAGCCGACAGGTTCTCGGACGTGGTTTGCAGGCTCGACACCGCAGAACCGAAGCGGTTCTGGTACGCACCGAGCGAGGCGCGCGAGGTGTTGATGTTGTTCAGCGCTGCATCGACGACTCCGAGAGCCGTGGTCGCGCCGGCGATGGTCGTCAGGTCGAGGGCCGACACGCCCGAAGAGGTCGAGGTCGTCGCCGCGGTGTACGAGACTGCGACGCCGGAGGCGGTCGCCGCGGCTGCCGTGCCGCCGACGGTGATACCGTCCTCGCTGGTCGAGGTCAGCGTGACCGTCGACAACGTCACCGAGGCGGCGATGCCTATCGCGCCCTGTTCCGTCGCGGTAACCGCGGCTGTGTTGGCAATCTCGATGTTGCGGCCATCGGTGGCGGTCAGCGTGACGACGCCGGCTGACGTCATGGTCGCGGTGACCCCGGTCGTCGAGCTGACCGAGTTGACCGCAGCGGCGAAGTTGCTCGCAGTGGCGGCCGACGAGGCGCCCGCCGTGGCGCTGATCGAAACGCTGCCGATCGACACGCCGTTGATGGTGTACCCGGTCACGGTGGCAGCCGAAGCGGATGCCGGAGCAACCTGGAGCGCCTTGGTCGTGGCTGCCACGCTCGCGGTCACGTTCGAGTCCCCGGACACCGCGTTGATGGCGGCGGCAATAGCGATCGCCGATCCGGCGGCGCTCACGTTGGACACGCCGTCCGTGGACGACGCGCCGACCGCGACGCCGTTGATGGTCATGGCGCCCGCGGTGAGGCCGACGCCGTCGACGGCCGAGCCGGCCTTGGATGCCGAGTAGGAACTCACTGCACCCACGCCCAGGGCGTTGCTGCGCGCGCTCGAGATCGAGGTGATGCTGATCGTCTGGTTGGCGTTGGAACCGACCTGGAAGGCCTGGGACGTGAACGAACCGTCGAGCAGATTCACGCCGTTGAACTGGGTCGCAGTCGCGACGCGGTCGATTTCAGCGATCAGCTGTGCCGCTTCGGAGTTCAGCGCCACGCGGTCCGCCGCGCTGTTCGAGCCGTTTGCCGCCTGCACCGCGAGTTCGCGAATACGCTGCAGGTTGGCGGTGACCTGGGTCAGCGCGCCTTCGGCGGTCTGCGCAAGCGAGATACCGTCGTTCGCGTTGCGGGCTGCCTGGTCCGAACCGCGGATCTGGGCGCTCATGCGTTCTGCGATCGAGAGTCCTGCCGCGTCGTCCTTGGCGCTGTTGATGCGCAGGCCCGAGGACAGGCGTTGCAGTGCCTGATCCAGGGTGTTCTGGCTGGCGTACAGGTTACGTTGCGCGTTCAGCGATGCAACGTTTGTGTTGATGACCATCGACATGGTAAATCTCCTGTTAAGTGTTTATGGAACCCGGCGGGTGGGGGTGGCCACAATCGGAACCACACCGGGTCCAGACCGCCGTTAGACAGGCATATCGGAGATTCACCAAAAATATTTAGCGCCGTCTCCCGATCCAGGCAATGCTTCGGACCCCGGGGAGGGCGACGTTGCGAATATCCTAGACCCCGGCGGGCGCCATAGGCCGAGGAAAAGGCAGGGGAAAAGGCCCCGATTCGGGGTTTTGGGTCGGGCCGGCGGGGCAGGCGATCAAAGCGGCTCGCGCTTCAACTGCTCCCGGAAGAGTCTTGCGCGCCCCACGTAGCCTTCGGCGATCTCGAGCAGGGAATCCTTTTCCGACTGGCTTAGCTCGCGCACGACCTTGCCCGGCGAGCCGAGCACGAGCACGCCGTCGGGGATGGTCTTGCCCTCGGGGATCAGGGTGTTCGCGCCGATGAGCGCGGAGCGCCCGATGGACGCCCCGTTGAGCACCACGCTGTTGATGCCGACCAGGCTGCCGTCGCCGACCGTGCAGCCGTGCAGCATGGCCTTGTGGCCGACCGAGACGTTGCGCCCGAGAACGAGAGGAAAGCCGGGATCGGCGTGCAGCACCGACCCGTCCTGGACATTGCTCCGTTCGCCGATCGTGATCAGCTCGCTGTCGCCGCGTACCACGACGTTGAACCAGATGCTCGCCTGGCTGCCGATCGCCACCGACCCGATGACCGTCGCGTTTTCCGCGGCGAACCAATCGTTGCCGTGCAGGGCGACCCTTCTTTCGCCGAGTGCATAGAACGCCATATCTGCCCAAAGCGGCGGACCGCTAGTCTCCTATCAGTCTGATGTTGACAGAATTCGCCTGGATCTTGGGCTCATATAGATCTCCCTATTTTGCACAGTTGCGAAGTTGCAACTGTGCAAAATAGGGAGAGTTCGGATGGTAAATCACGGCAACGTTTCCCGCCCTGCCGACTCGGGAGGGAGCGCCGATCATAGCAGAGGCGTTGCCGGCCGCCGGCGAGCGTCCGGTTGACCATGAAATAGGGCAGGAACAACCGGCTATTTCGGCTTAATGAAACCTCCCGAGCTGCCGATAATCGATCAGAACGGTGCGTCGGGGCGCGGTGTCGGGTCGAGCCCGCCCGCGGAGCCCTGCCCGCCGGATGCGATGCGAAGGAGGCGACATGAGTAACGTGGTTCAACTGTGGAACCCGCGCAGCAACCACCGTCTGCGCAGGCACTGGGTGTCGTTCGATGACCGCATCGTGATCGCCGGTGAGAACCTGGACCAGGCCGGAGTCCTGTCCGTCTTGCCTACAGGCCGCGACTCGCTCTGCGCACGGCTGCGGGTCATGGGGCGCGAATTCGAGGAAACCGTCACGCCCGGCCACGACATCACCGTCTGGATCCACGGCCTTGAGCTGGTCATCGGCGTGAAGGCCGTCGAGGACGAGCGCATGCTGGTCGAGTTCGGCGTGCCGCCCGGATCCAAGGTCGGCGTCACGGTCGATTCCGGCACCCAAGGGGAAACGCGCACCGCGTGAGCTCGAGCGCGGCCGCTACGGCCCGCGCGCCGGCTGCTATGATTGCCGCCCTGTGGATCTACGGGGCGGCGCGTGAAACCCAGCGAATCGATCTTCCTCCACGTCCGTGGTCTGAAGTACCACTGCCGGTGCTGGGGGAACCCCGGGCAGCCCAAGCTCTTCCTGCTGCACGGCTGGATGGACGTCTCCGCGTCGTTCCAGTTTCTCGTCGATTCGTTCCGCCATCCCTGGCACGTCATCGCGCCCGACTGGCGCGGCTACGGCTTGTCGGACTGGGGAGGGAGCGACAGCTACTGGTTCCCGGACTACTTTGCCGATCTGGACCGCCTGCTCGCGCACTTCCAGCCCGATGAACCGGTACTGCTCGCCGGGCACAGCATGGGCGGCAACGTCGCATCGATGTACGCGGGTATCCGTCCCGACCGGGTCGCGCGCCTGGTGAATCTGGAAGGCTTCGGGATGATCGACGCGCGCGCCGACGAGGCGCCGCACCGTTACGCCCGCTGGCTCGCCGAGATCGAGAAGGGGACGGGCTTTCGGGATTACGCCTCGTTCGACGATTTGGCCCAGAGGCTGCGCGCGAACAACCGGCGCCTTGACCCTGCGCGGGCGCTGTTTCTTGCGCGCCACTGGGGCGGGGTCGCGCCGAACGGCCGCGTTGTCCTGCGCAGCGACCCGGCCCACAAGCGGGTCAACCCGGTGCTCTACCGCCTGGAGGAGGTCAAGGCCTGCTGGCGCAAGGTCAGCGCGCCGGTGCTGTGGGTCCGGGGGAAGGACTCGCAGAACGCCTCCGCGCTTAGGATCTCCACGGAGGACCGCGATTCGCGCAAGGCCAGCTTCCGGAACCTGGTCGAGCACGTGATACCGGACGCTGGACACATGATGCACCACGACCAGCCCGAGCTGCTCGCGGCCGTCATCGAGGATTTCCTGCTCGCACCTGAGCAGGCGCGTGCCCAGGTCCAGCCCTAGGAAAAGGGCGCTATCTCGCGGTCTGTTCAGCTCATCGGGCTGATCGGCGCCGGACATAATCGATCCTGATCCGCGCCCCGCCCGTTTCGGCGGATGGCGCCCTGCATCCCTGCAATCAGGAGGCGTCATGCTTCAAGGCCGATCTTCGTCAGAGCACGAGCACGTCGCCGCGGCATTGCAGCTCGCGTCGTCGCGCCAGAGGGCGGGCGATCTCGACGGCGCCGGACGGATATACGGGGAAGTGCTCGAGAAGGATCCCCGGAATTGCGTCGCTCTGCATGGCGCAGGCGTGGTTGCCTATCTCGCAGGCCAGCACGAAACAGCCGTGGATCTGGTGCGGCTCGCGGTCGCGGACGATCCGCAGCCTGAATACCTGAACACCCTCGGCAGCGCGTGGGACGCGCTCGGGCGCACCGATGCCGCGATTCTCTGCTACGAGCAAGCCCTCCAGCGGGATCCGGCCTGCGCCAACGCGCATCTCAACCTGGGCAACGCCTATCGGCGGAAGCTGGAGTTCGTCAGCGCGATGCAATGCTACGAGCGCGCGCTCGCACTCGACCCCGCGCTGGCGCTGGCCCACTTCAACAAGGGAGCGATGTTCCTGGAACTGCGCCGGCTCGACGAGGCGGAAGCGGCGCTTGCACGTGCGGTCGAGCTTCAACCGGGGCTCGCAGAGGCCCATAACGCGCTCGGGATCGTTGCCAAGGAACGCGGCCAGAAGGACCTGGCGCTGTCGCTGTTTCGCAAGGCCATTGCGCTCAAGCCCGGATTCCCGGACCCCTATAGCGGTGCCGGCGACGTGCTCAGCGCGCAAGGTCTCGCGGCCGACGCGGAACGGCAT